>Ga0308159_1005796_pt1 | contig 10196 bp, 12 predicted proteins | sample PhyCR1_FD_201040 | JGI IMG/M metagenome (GOLD analysis project Ga0308159, IMG submission 201040) | Phyllosphere microbial communities from UC Gill Tract Community Farm, Albany, California, United States - DLSLC.R1 | ecosystem: Host-associated > Plants > Phyllosphere > Unclassified | place: USA... | reverse complement strand
TATCACTGCCTCTTTCCTGAAGCGGACGATGTGGACGCGCTCAGTTGCGCAACCACAGGGGTGTTTGCGCCCATCGTGGGCATCGTGGGCAGCATGCAGGCTGCCGAGGCGTTGAAATTGATCGCCGGCATTGGTCAGAGCCTATCGGGCAGGCTTCAAATGCTGGATGCGCGCGACATGCAGTGGCGCAGCGTGAAAGTCATGCGCGATCCAGCGTGTGCCGTGTGCCGGAATCGAGCAACGGTCTCTGCGGGATGAGCCAGGCAAGCTCGGCGGCGATGCCGTCGCTGGGCGTCATACGCCAGCCGCTCTGAGCAAACCGTAGCCACTTACCCAGAATCAGATGCATGAATACGCCTGCCTGAAGCAGTGCGTCGGCGTGAGCGGGCGCACTGCCGTCCACGATGCCATTGCGCATGGCCTGACACAAGGATGACTGCACGCGTTCGGTGATCTGGTTGATACGATCAAGTAGCCGTTTGTCTTCGGTCACCAGCGCGTCGCCGGTCAGCACGCGCGTGAGGCCGCGATTGTCTTGGGCAAAGCGCAACAGCGCGACGACCATTCGGCGGGCTTGCTCCGCCCCAGGATGATCCTGGGTGGCGATGTCATCGAGCATGGCAAACAGGGCATGGTCGATCTCGTCGATCAGCCCCTCGAACATCTGCGCCTTGCTGGCGAAGTGGCGGTACAGCGCGGCTTCTGAAATCTGCATGCGTGCGGCCAGCGCAGCGGTGGTGATGCGTGCCGCCTGCGGCTGCTCGAGCATGAGAGCCAGCGTATGCAGAATCTGGGTTTTGCGAGCGCCTGGGGCAATGGCCATGTCAAACCTTAGCGGGTCGGTCAAGCGCGTAGCGGGCGCCGATTCAACAGAAGATCGGAAACCGAGTTCACACGCAGATCGACGTAAGCCGGGCGGGCGTGCCGGGCGGCGGCGAAAGGGGTGCCGGGGTGATGGACGAAGACCGTTCGCAGCCCCACGTGCCGTGCGCTGCGCAGGTTCACCAAGGTGTCCTCCACCAAGGTGGCCTGATGGGCCGCCACGCCTTCTCGCGCCAGCACATAGCGCAACAGGGCGGGCGAGGGTTTTGGGCGGTATTGGGTGTGCCAGCGCATGTGTTCGATCGACCAGATGCTTTTGAACTGCTGCAGGATGCCCAGGTGCTTGAGCACCTCACGCGCGTAATCCATGGGGGCATTGGTGAGGAGCACCTTGCGGCCCGGCAGTCGACTCAGCTTGTAGGCCAGTCCTTTTTCGGCGCGCACCAGATCGGCGGTGTCGAAATCATGGCAGCGCGCCAGGAAGGCGTCGGCGTTCACGCCATGGTGGCGCACCATGCCGATGACCGTTGCGCCATAGCGCTGCCAGTACAGCCTGCGCAGCCGGTTGGCTTCGGCCTCGTCCACCCCCAGGAACTCGACCACGGCTGCCGTCATGGCGCGATCGATGTAGGGAAAAATCGCGTGCGACGTATCGTGCAGCGTATTGTCCAGGTCGAACAGCCACACCCGGCTGTGCGCGGTGCCAGACTGCGGGCGACGTGAGCGCACGAGTCGCACCTTGGGTGCAACCAGCACGCGAGGCCGGGCCATCAATGGGCGCTGATCATGGTGCCCACGCCTTGATCCGTCAGGATTTCAAGCAACAGGCAATGCGGCACGCGGCCGTCCACGATGTGTACCGAATTCACGCCATTGCGCGCAGCATCCAGCGCCGACGCAATTTTTGGCAGCATGCCGCCGGAGATCGTGCCATCTTCGAACAGTTCGTCAATGGTTTGTGCCGAGAGTGCACGCAGCAGCTTGCCGTTCTTGTCCAGCACCCCGGGGGTGTTGGTCATCATCAGCAGCTTTTCGGCGCCCAGCACTTCGGCCATCTTGCCGGCCACGACGTCAGCATTGATGTTGTAGGCCATGCCATCTTCGCCGTAACCGATAGGCGAGATCACGGGGATGAACTGATCGTCCTGCAGGGCCTTGACGACCGCCGCCTCGACCTGCGTGATTTCGCCCACGTAACCGATGTCGAACGGCTTGTCGGGATCGTCCTTGTTGACGAACAGCTTGCGACGCGCCTGAATCATGCCGCCGTCCTTGCCCGTCAGACCGACGGCCTTGCCGCCGACCTCGTTGATCATCATGACGATGTCCTGCTGGACCTGGCCACCGAGCACCCACTCGACCACTTCCATGGTCTCGGCGTCGGTCACGCGCATGCCCTGAATGAACGTGCCCTGCTTGCCGATGCGGCGCAGTGCATCGTCGATTTGCGGGCCGCCCCCATGCACCACGACCGGATTGAGGCCCACCAGCTTGAGCAGAACGACATCGTGCGCAAAGCTGCGCTGGAGGTTTTCATCGATCATGGCGTTGCCGCCGTATTTCACGACGATGGTCTTGCCGTGAAAGCGCCTAATGTAGGGCAGCGCTTCAGAAAGAACGCCCGCCTTGGTGGCAGGAGACATTACGGCAGCAGCATCAGGTTTATCGGTCATGTGTCAGGTCACGGTCGGAACAGCATTTCAAGAATCGGAATGATGCGTCAGGTGCGTGGCAGGCGTGGATGCCGGCACCGGAACTGCGTCACCCGTCAGCATAACGGTTGATTGTAAACGTCTGCATTTCCTTATAACTGAACAGTATGGAAGTGGCCGTACAAATAACCGTGAATCAGTTAAAGTTTTTTTCCATGACCTACAGGAGACACTACATGCCGTTCACATTTTTCCGCCGTGCCCTGACGGCGCTTGCCGTGACATCCGCCCTGGCGGCAGCTGGCGCCGCGCAGGCCGGCACGCTGGTGATCGGGGCCTCGGAGGTCCCGCACGCGCAACTGCTCGAACACGTCAAGCCTGCGTTGGCCCAGGAAGGGGTGGTGCTGAACATCAAGGTATTCAGCGACTATGTGCAGCCCAACCTGCTGGTCGCAGAAAAACAATTGGATGCGAATTTTTTCCAGCATCAGCCCTACCTGGACACCTTCAACAAGGACAGGGGTACCAAGTTGGTATCGGTGGGGCAGGTCCATGTCGAACCTTTTGGCGCCTACTCCCGCAAGGTGAAGACTGCCGACGATCTCAAGCAGGGGGCAACTGTCGCGTTGCCTAACGATCCGTCAAACAGCGGCCGCGCCTTGCTGTTGCTGCAAAAGCAGGGCTTGATCAAGCTGCGCGAGGGCGCAGGCGTGACGGCAACGCCGGCCGACATCGTGGAAAACGCCAAGAAGCTGAAATTTCGCGAGCTCGAAGCCGCCATGCTGCCGCGTGCCCTCGATGACGTGGATCTGGCGCTGATCAATACCAACTATGCGCTGCAGGCTGACCTGGTGCCCACACGGGATGCCTTGTTTATCGAAGGGGCAGAGTCGCCCTACGCCAACATCGTGGTTACGCGTGAGGACAATCGCGACTCGGCCGACATCGGCAAGTTGCTCAAGGCGCTGCATTCGGACGACGTACGCCGTTTCATCGAACAGCAGTACAAGGGCGCCGTGGTGCCCGCGTTCTGATCAACCTGCGGCCAGGGCCTTTTCGACCGTGGCGCGGAACTCGGCCTTGTCGTATTCGCCCAGGTAGCGTTTGATGATGTTGCCCTGGCGGTCGATCAGGAATGCAGTGGGCGTGAGACGCACGTCGCCGAAAGCGCGTGCGATCTCGCCCCGGCTGTCCAGTGCGACCGGAAAGGGCAGCTTGCGGGTCTGGGCGAAGTTGATGACGTAGTTGGCCGGGTCATATTGCATGGCCACGGCCACGGTCTCATAGCCGCGTGGGGCGTAGGTTTCATAGTGGCTGATGTTGTCCGGCATCTGCTTGACGCAGGTCACGCAGCTGGTTGCCCAGAACTTGACCAGCACCACTTTGCCACGCAGGTCATGCATCGAGAATGTCTGGCCATCGATCGTCGCGAAGGCGACGTCGGGCGCGGCCTGGGCAGGGCGCCACATGAACCATGTGGTCACGCCTGCGATCAGCAGGACAGCCAGCGATGCGATGATTTTTTTCATTTGATCGGCATCGCCTCGACCGCCGTGCCGCCGCTTACGCCGCCCAGATTATTGCCGTCGGGAGACAGTGTGTCGATGGGGGCGGCCTGCTGCTCGGCGCTGGGATTGCTCTTGCCTGCGGCACCCGCCTCGGCACCGGAGAGCCGGATGGCTTCTTCGCGGGTAATGGTTTCGAACAGCTTGACCACACGCTGCACGCCTCCCACGCCTGCCGCGGCATTTGCTGCGTAGCGTCCTTCATTCTCGGTCACCAGACCCAGCAGATAGACCGTGCCGCGGTTGGTGGTGACATCGATGGTGTTCGAGGGCACATATTGGGTGCGAATCAGCACCGACTTGACCTTGGAAGTGAGCCAGGTGTCGTTGGTGCGTGACGAGAAAGGCTGGGCGGGGCCGACGGTGATCTGATCGACCACCGATTTGACGTTCAGGATGCCGCGCGCCAGGGTGACCGACTGCGTCTTCATTTCGGCAGTGGGCACGTCACCGGTGAGCAGGACCTTGCCGTTGTAGACGTGCGCGTCGACCTTGGCGGTATCGCCCAGGCGGCGGTTGATCTCGCCCACCACCTTGAAACCGATGTTCTTGTCATCGAGCTGTGTGCCCGAGGAGCGGCGGTCGGTGATGACGACTGCGGTGCCTGCCGCAGCAGTGCCGCCGACGATCAGGGGCACGCAGGCAGACAGTGCCGAAGAGAGGGCCACCACGACGGCCAGGCAGGCGGCCGGTCGGATCAGGCTTCTGGTGTCCAGCTTCATTCGGTATCTCCAAGCAGAAATGCGTCGATGCCGTCGCACAGGGCGTGCAGCAGCAGAATGTGAACTTCCTGTATGCGCATGGTGCGATCGTGCGGCACACACAGATGGACGTCGCGTTCGGTCATGAGTTCCCCCAGCACGCCGCCTCCTTTGCCGGTGAGGGCAATAATTCGCATTTCGCGCTCGTGCGCAGCGCCGACGGCGCGCAGCACATTGGCGGAATTGCCACTGGTGGAAATGCACACCAGCACATCGCCCGGGCGTCCCAACGCGTTGACTTGACGCTCGAAGACGTCGTCAAAGCCGTAGTCGTTGCCGACCGCGGTCAGGATGGAGGTGTCGGCACTAAGCGTAATGCCGGCCAGCGGCAGGCGTTCACGCTCGAAGCGCCCGACCAGCTCGGCAATGAAGTGCTGGGCGTCGGCCGCAGATCCCCCGTTGCCGCAAGCCAGAATCTTGCAATCATTGGTGAGCGCATTGAACAACAAGTCCACACCTTGCGCCAGCGGCTCGGCCAGCGCGTCGCGACTGTGTTCAAAGGCGGTGATCGCGTCCGCGAAGTGGGACGACATGCGAGAGGTCATATCCATGCGAAGCATTATATGGCGCGCGGCTCAGTCCAGTGCAAAAGCCTGTTGCAGCCACAGAATGGCGTCACCGTCGAAGGCCACGACATCGAAACGCGCGGCGGGTTGGACCGGGCGGCGCAGATCGTGCTTCAACAGCCTGATCAGTCCTGGCAATAGAAAGCCTGCCGCACGGATCAGCCGGGCCTGCTTGGCTGATGTAATGCTGGCGAGGGCGCCGCCGTAGGTGCCGGCGGCGCGGGCGCGCACCTCCACGAACACGATGACGTCGCCATCGCGCATGACCAGATCGATCTCGCCCATGCGGCAGCGGGGATTGCGCGCCAGCAGCGTCAGGCCCGCCTGCAAGAGATAATCGAGCGCCAGGTTTTCGTAATGGGCGCCGGTGGCCTGCCTCGGACTTTGGGCGGGCGCACGGCGTGGCGGATCAGGCGTGTCGCCGTCCGCAGCCCGCTGCGCACGCCGCTGCGCACGCCGCTGCCGGGTGATCAGTCGCTTGCGCGCCAGGATTTGCGCCTGCCGTGCACGGGCAAAGGCGCAGGCATGCGGGTCGTAACGCCAGGTCATAGCGTCTACACTCGCATACTTCGCCCCACGCATGCTGCCCAGATGACCAAAAACATCCCGCCCACCGTTTCACCCGAGCCATCGGTCGAGCCTGCCTCCATGCCTGATGCGGCGTCTGAATCCGGGTATGCGCCTGCATCCATGCCTGATGCGGCGTCTGAATCCGGATCTGCGCCTGCCTCCAAGCCTGATGCCGTGTCTGAGTCCACGTCTGCGCCTGCGCGCGATGGTTGGCGCCGCGTGGCCGACAAAGTGGCGGGCCAGCATTGGCCCACCGCCACCCTGTATGTGGTGGCCACGCCCATCGGTAATCTGGGAGATCTGGGGTTGCGGGCCTGGCAGGTGTTGTCTCGTGCCACCATCATCGCTGCCGAGGACACGCGAGCGACGCGTACGCTGCTCGATGCGTGGGGCATCGGCACACCGCTGATGGCCGCGCATCGCCACAACGAAGCCACGGCGGCTCAGTCCATTTGTGATCGTTTGTCCCGTGGAGAAACGGTTGCGCTGGTGTCGGATGCGGGCGCACCGGCAGTGAGTGACCCCGGCGCTCGCATTGTGCGCGCCGTGCGTGAAGCGGGCCTGCGCGTGGTGCCCATTCCCGGCGCCAGTGCCGTTATTGCCGCCCTGATGGGCAGTGGCGTCACCACCGATGCCAACCCAGCGTTCGTGTTCGCAGGGTTTGCACCGACCAAATCAGCCGCGCGCAGTCGTTGGCTCGCCGAATGGTCGGCCGTCCCTGCGCCCGTGGTGATGTTCGAATCGCCGCATCGGGTGGCCGCAGCGCTGGAAGATATGCGCAAAGTCTGCGGCGACGCGCGCGAAGTGACGGTGGCGCGCGAACTGACCAAGCGCTTCGAGGCCATCGACACCTTCGCGCTGGGCCACGCGCGCGCCTGGCTCGCCGATGACGCACACCGCGAACAGGGCGAGTTCGTACTCATTCTGCATGCACCGCCCGCAAAAGTGGACACGGGCATCCCTGAAGAGGCCATGACATGGTTGGCCGCCCTGGTGGAGACGGTATCGGTGCGTGATGCGGCGCGTGTGGTCGCCAAGGTGACCGGCCTGCCACGCGACCAGCTGTATGAGCAGGCGCTGGCGCTGAAGGCGGCGCGTGCCGACTAGGCGTGACCCGCGCCGCAGCGCAGACTGAGGCACGGCCACTCGTGCAACAGCCTACTGGGCAGCGATCGCGGGCATGATGCCCACGCGGTGATAGATATCCTGAGCGGCCTGCACTGCCGCGTCGCGGCTTGGGTAAGGGCCTACCTTCACGCGATAGAGCCCGCCGCCCTGATCCGCGCTGGTATGCACCTGTTGCGCGCTCACCTGTTGCTGAACGCGGCCGGCCAGCGCCTGAGCATTGGCGGGCTGACTGAAGGCGCCCAGCTGAAGGAAAACCCCGGAGCCTGGTGCCCCTGAGGTCGCTTGTGGCACTGGCATGGGCGAGGAGGCCGGTGGGTTGGCCGCCGGTGGGGGCGCAGAGATGACGGCGGGCAAGGGCCGCACGACGTCTTCGATTTGCGACGCACTGGACGCCTGTGCAATGGGATAGGCATCGATATCGGGTGCCGGTGCGTTGGCCGGTCCCACGCCGCGACGGATGTCGTCGTGGGTAATTTTCTCAATGACGACTTCGCCGCTGCCCGGCCCGATCAAGCCGAGCTTGTGGGCGGCCACGTAGGACAGATCGATAATGCGATCCGAATGGAAAGGCCCACGGTCGTTCACACGCAGCACCACCGTGCGCCCGTTCACCATGCTGGTGACACGCACATAGCTGGGGATGGGCAAGGTGGTGTGTGCGGCCGTCATGGCGTACATGTCATAGCGTTCACCATTGGCAGTCGAATTGCCATGAAATTTCTTGCCGTACCAGGATGCCCGGCCACGCATTTTGTAGGGCTGGCCGGTCGTGTCAGGCACATAGCGCTTGCCGAACACTGCGTAGGGCTTCATGTTGCCCGGGGCATAGGGCTCGATGCGGGGGACGGCGTCGGGAATGGCGTCCAGATTCGAGGGGGGATTGGCGTCCGGGCCGTCATCCTTGTAGTAGCCACCCCCGCGTTTGGACGAGCCGCTGGAGCCGCAGCCGGCCACCGTGATGGCGACCACCACCATCACCGCGCATTGCGCAGCCTGGCGCCAGGCCCCGCGCATGATCAGGACTCGACCGGCGGTTGCCGGCGATGCCGCACGAGCAGTGCATGGTCAGGGGAGAAACGCTTGGCCAGTTCTTCTACGACGTAAACGGACCGGTGCTGTCCACCTGTGCAACCAATGCCAATCGTGAGATAGCTGCGTGTATCAAGCGTATAGCGTGGTAACCATTTGAGAACGAATCGTTCGATGTCGTCGATCATCTCGCGCACATCGTCGAATCCCGCAAGCCATTCAGCCACAGGCGCATCGCACCCGGTCAGATCACGCAACTTGGGATCGTAGTGCGGGTTGGGCAGGCATCGGACATCAAAAACGAGATCGGCATCACGCGGCACGCCACGTTTGTAGGCGAATGACTCGAAGGTCAGCACCAGGGCAGGGCGATCGCCCTGGATCAGATCGCGAATCCAGGCGCGCAATTGACCGGGTGTGAGGTCCGAGGTGTCGATGACGTGCTCGCGGTCGCGCAGCGAGGCCAGCATGTCACGTTCCAGCGAGATGCAGTCGGACAGCGACGCGGGCTTGCCCATCAGTCGCAGTCGGTCGGTCAGGGGATGGCGGCGACGCGATTCCGAATAGCGCTGGACCAGGGTGTTGTCGCCCGCATCCAGAAAGACGACGCGAAGGTTGGTGCCGGCCGCCCGGCTGGCCGCAATCACGGCAGGCAACTCGGCCAGTTCACCGGGCGTGCGCACATCGATGGCCGCTGCAACCCGCTGCATGACGGGATCGACCTGCGCATGATGGATGAATTCAGCCAGAAAACGCACGGGCAGGTTGTCGACACAGGTATAGCCGGTGTCTTCCAACATGCGTATGGCAACGGATTTGCCGGATCCGGAAATGCCGGTGATAAGAACGACGCTCAACATACCGATGATTGTGGCACAAGTTGCCTATCGACTGTTTTGCAGAATGGCGTTCGCCTGGCGCTCCATGAATTCACCCAGGGTATCGATGCCTCGCAACTTCAATATGGTATTGCGTACCGCGGCTTCAACCAGCACAGCAAGGTTGCGTCCGGCAGCCACTTGCAGCATGACTTTGCGTATTGGCAAGCCGAGCATGTCTTGCGTGATGTCCTGCAGAGGCAGGCGCTCGAACTTGTCCTGCGCCGTGGCGCGCACCAGATGTACGATCAGCTTCAGACGCATCTTGCGGCGAACCGAGGTCTCGCCGAAGATGGTGCGGATGTCCAGCAGTCCCAGTCCACGCACCTCCAGCAGGTTCTGCAGCAGATGCGGGCAGTGACCTTCGACGACATTGGGAGCAGTACGTGAGAGTTCGACGGCATCGTCAGCGACCAGACCGTGACCGCGCGAAATCAATTCCAGCGCCAGCTCACTTTTGCCCAGGCCGGACTCGCCCGTAATCAGCACCCCCACACCCAGCACATCCATGAACACGCCATGCACGGTGGTGACCGGGGCGAGCTTCTTGCCGAGATAGATGCGCAGCAGGTCGATCAGCTGTGCCGCCGGCACCGAGGTCGACATCAGCGGCACGTGATGCTGGTCGCACTGGTCGATGAGATCCTGCGGGGGCGCCAGATTGTCGCCCAGCAGAATGGCGGGCACGCCGCCGATCAGCAGCTCATCCATGTGGTGCATGCGCCGACGCGTGTCGATGCGGGTGTAATAGTCGAGTTCTACCTGGCCGAAGACCTGGATGCGCGAGGGGTGGATGAGGTTGAGGTGGCCGACCAGATCGGCCGCGGCCATGCCGTCATCCGGTATGTGGCGATCGGCGGCATCGTGTCCGGCGATCCAGGTTAACGGAATGGTTTCGGCATTGTCGTTGACCAGATCCTGGACAGTCAGCATATCGATCCCTAAAGTTCGCCGGTCGTAAGCATGCGGTGCACGGCGGCCGGGTCGGTCTCGGTCGTCAGTGCCTGGCGCAGCGGTTTGTTCGACATCAGTTGTGCCAGCTCGGCCAGAATGTCCAGATGCTGCTGCGTGGCGGTCTCGGGGACCAGCAGGAACAGCAGCAGCGTGACTGGTTGACTGTCCGGCGCGTCGAACGAGACGGGTTGAGCCAATCGTATGAATGCGGCCAGAGGTTGATCCAACCCCTTGACCCGGCCATGTGGCACGGCAACGCCCTGGCCAAGTG
>Ga0308159_1005794_pt1 | contig 10200 bp, 9 predicted proteins | sample PhyCR1_FD_201040 | JGI IMG/M metagenome (GOLD analysis project Ga0308159, IMG submission 201040) | Phyllosphere microbial communities from UC Gill Tract Community Farm, Albany, California, United States - DLSLC.R1 | ecosystem: Host-associated > Plants > Phyllosphere > Unclassified | place: USA... | reverse complement strand
AGGCATCGGCACTGTGCGCGATGGCCAGGCGCAGCACCGCGGGGCCGTCGCCCGCGGCGGCGTCGAGCATCGCGCCCACGCCCTCGAAGCGGTGGCCGGGGTCGATGCGCAACTGCACCTGGCGGCCCAGGAAGGGCAGCATGGCGCCATCGCGCCACTCGATGCGCCCGGCCTGCTGCTGCGCATCGCGCTGCCGCACCTCCACCAGCTTGCGCAGGATCCAGGCCGACTTCTCCTGCAGCGCCGCGTCGACGTCGCGCAGCGCCACCCAGCGCGGCGCGCGCACCGTGAGGCCGTCGACGCCGACCAGGAAGCCGATGGTGCGGCGCTGGCCGCGCGCGAATTCGTAGGCCACCTGCGCATGGCCCAGCCGAGCCTCGCGGTTGGCGCGCGGATGCGCGAAGCGCGCCGGCGCCAGCGCGTCGGGCAGCGACATGGGCGGCAGCGCCGGGCTCGCCGGCAGCAGCGGCGGCAGGTCGACGGCGATCTTTTCCGGAACACTCTGCACAGGCGGGACGGGCGCGATGGCCTTCTTTCTCCTGGGGCGGGGCGGTGCAGTCGGCGCTGGCGGGGCCGTCTCGCGCAGGCCTTCGAACAGATCGAGCGTCAATTGAACCAGCGTGCGCACGCGAACTCCCGGCTCAACGGTAGGCCTCGGGGTCGAGCCGGCGCATCTCGGCCTCGATCCACGCCTCGACCTCGACCATCAGCTCGTCGGCCCTACGGCCCGCGCTCGGGATGGCCGGACCGATGGACACGTCGACCACGCCCGGGTACTTCACGAAGGCCTTGCGCGGCCAGCACTTGGCCGAGGTGACGGCGATCGGGATCACCGGCGCGCCGGTGTCGATCGCCAGGCGCGAGCCGCCGGTCTTGTACTGGCCCTTCTGCCCGCGCGGAATGCGCGTGCCCTCGGGGAACATGATGATCCACACGCCCTGCTCCAGCAGCCGCTTGCCCTGCTGCACCACCCTGTTGAAGGCCTTTGCGCGCTGGCTGCGGTCGATGTGGATCATGTCCAGCCGGCCCATGGCCCAGCCGAAGAAGGGGATGTAGAGCAGCTCTTTCTTGAACACGTAGGCCAGCGGGTGCGGCATCAGCGTGGGCATGAGGAAGGTCTCGTAGGTGGACTGGTGCTTGACCAGCAGCACCGCGCCGGCGCGCTGGTCCTGCGGCAGGTGCTCCATGCCCTGCACGCGGTGGCGGATGCCGAGGATCCAGCGCGCGCCCCACATCGCCAGGCGCAGCCAGCCGGCCGCGAACCAGTACAGCGGCTCGCCGCGGGTGAAGAGCGAGGCCAGCAGCAGCACGATGGCCCAGGGCACGACGGTGACCAGCATCCACAGCAGATGCAGAACGGAGCGCAGGAAGGCCATCAGACGGAGATCTTGAGGGACTCGCGCGCCTCGCGCGCGAGCAGGTGCTTGACGAAAGCGGAAAGGTCCTCGTGGACGACGGTGCCCGCCGGGTACTCGGGCGGGAGCGGGTGCACGCCGCGGCACGCTTCGCCCATGCCGGTGAGCAGCAGATGCGGCTCGCAGCCCGCGGCCGCACCGGCCACGAGGTCGCGCAGCGAATCGCCGGCCGTCGGCACGCCGGCCAGGTCGATGCCGTAGCGCTCGCCGATCTGGTGGAACAGGCCCGGCTTGGGCTTGCGGCAGTCGCAGTCCTCGTCGGGGCTGTGCGGGCAGTAGAAGATCGCATCGATGCGCCCGCCCACGGCGGCCAGCATCTTGTGCATCTTGGCGTGCATGGCATTGAGCGAGGCCACGTCGAACAGGCCGCGGCCCAAGCCCGACTGGTTCGACGCGATCACCACATGCCAGCCCGCCTGGTTGAGCCGCGCGATCGCCTCCAGCGCGCCGGGCAGCGGCGTCCACTCCGTCTCGCTCTTGACGAAGTCCTCGCGGTGCACGTTGATGCTGCCGTTGCGGTCGAGGATGACGAGTTTCATGGCGGGGCTGTGGCTGCTGCGATCACGGCGAGTATGGACGCGCCGCCCTCAGGCCGCCAGCCGCTCCAGTAGCGCCACGCGGTTCATCGCGCGGTGCAGCGACGCCAGCAGGCCCAGCCGGTTCAGGCGCAGGTCGGGCTCCTCGGCGTTGACCATCACGCCGTCGAAGAAGGCGTCGACCGGCGCGCGCAGCGCGGCCAGGGCCTGCAGCGACGCGGTGTAGTCGCCGGCGTCGAACTTCGCGTTGGCCTCGGGCACCGCGCGCTGCATGGCGTCGTACAGCGACGTCTCGGCGCTCTCGCGGAACAGCTGCGCGTTGACGTGCGCGTCGGCCTCGGGCGACTTCTTGAGGATGTTGCCGATGCGCTTGTTCGCCGCGGCCAGCGCGGGTGCCTCGGGCAGCTGCGCGAAGGCACGCACCGCCGCCAGTCGCTTCGGCACCTCGGCCAGGCGCCCGGGGCGGTTGCCCAGCACGGCATCCACCTCCTGCGCACTGGCGCCCTGCTCGCGCAGGCTGCCGGCGAGGCGGTCGTAGATGAAGTCGAGCAGTTGGGTCTGCGCGTCGGCCTGCGTCAGCAGCGGGCCCATCGCCTCGGCCGCGATGCCGACGAGCTGCGAGAGCTGCAGCGGCAGGTCGCGCTCGATCAGCATGCGCACCACACCCAGGGCATGGCGGCGCAGTGCGAAGGGGTCTCGGTCGCCGGTGGGCAGGTTGCCGATGCCGAACATGCCGACCAGCGTCTCGAGTTTGTCGGCCAGCGCAACGGCGAGGCCGACGTGGCCGCGCGGGAGTTCGTCGCCGGCGAAGCGCGGCTTGTAGTGGTCCTCGATGGCATCGGCCACCGCGGCAGGCAGGCCGTCGTTGAGGGCGTAGTAGCGGCCCATGGTGCCCTGCAGCTCGGGGAACTCGCCCACCATGTCGGTCACGAGGTCGGTCTTGGCGAGTTGCGCGGCCTGGTCGGCCTGGGCCACGAGCGATGCATCGCCCGAGCCTTGCGCCAGTTGCGCCGCGATGGACTTCGCGATGGCGCGCACGCGCTCGACGCGCTCGCCCTGCGTGCCCAGCTTGTTGTGGTAGACCACCTTGCCCAGCGCCTCGACGCGCGAGGCCAGCGTCTTCTTGCGGTCCTGGTCGAAGAAGAACTTGGCATCCGCCAGGCGCGGGCGCACCACCCGCTCGTTGCCGCCGATGACGGCGCTCGCATCGTCGGGCCGGATGTTGCTCACCACCAGAAAGCGGTGCGTGAGCCGGCCCTTGGCGTCGAGCAGCGGAAAGTACTTCTGGTTGGCCTTCATCGTGAGGATGAGGCATTCCTGCGGGACGTCGAGGAACTCCGGTTCGAACTGGCACACCAGCACGTTGGGCCGCTCGACCAGCGCCGTGACCTCGTCGAGCAGGGCCTCGTCCTGGATCGGTTCGGCACCGCCGCCCACCGACACGGCCGCCTCGGCGAGCTGGCGCGCGATCTCGGCGCGGCGCGCCTCGAAGCCGGCGATGACGGCGCCCTCGTCCTGCAGTTGCAGCGCGTAGCTGTCGGCGTTGCGCAGCACCACCGGGTCGACCGCCGCCTCGAAGCGGTGGCCGTGCGTCTCGCGGCCGGCCGCCAGGCCCAGCGCGGTGACGGGCACGACGGCGTCGCCGTGCAGCGCGACCAAGCCGTGCGCCGGGCGCACGAAACTCACGCTGGTCCAGCCCGGCAGCTCGCAGTTCGTTTCGAGCTGGTAGCTCATCACCTTCGGGATCGGCAGCTTGGCGATGGCTTCGGCCAGCGCCTTCTGCAGCCCTTCGGCCAGCGTCGCGCCAGGCACCACGCTTTCGTGGAAGAGCGCCTCGGCCTTGCCGTCCAGCGTGCGCTTGAGCGACGCCACGGCCGACGCGTCGGCGCCCAGGGCGGTCAGCTTCTTGAGCAGTGCGGGCGTCGCGTTGCCGGCGGCGTCGAGCCCCACCGACACCGGCATGAGCTTTTGCGACACGGCCTTGTCGGCGGCGCGCATCGCGACCTGCGTGATGTGCGCGGCCAGCCGGCGCGGCGAGGCATAGGGCGTAAGCAGCGAGCCGGCATCGGCCAGCCCCTGCGCGCGCAACTGCGCCAGGAGCACGTCGCCGAAGGCCTGGCCGAGCTTCTTCAGTGCCTTGGGCGGGAGCTCTTCGACGAAGAGTTCGACGAGAAGGTTCTTGGGTTCCATGGTCATCGCTCAGGCCGCCGCTTTCTCTTTTTTCGGGATCTGCGCGACCCACTCGCGCGGCGCCATGGGGAACCCCAGGCGCTCGCGGCTGTCGTAGTAGCTCTGCGCGACGGCGCGCGCGAGGTTGCGGATGCGGCCGATGTAGGCGGCGCGCTCCGTCACGCTGATGGCGCCGCGCGCATCGAGCAGGTTGAAGCTGTGCGCGGCCTTGAGCACCTGCTCGTAGGCCGGCAGCGCGAGCTGCGCTTCCATCAGGTGCTTGGCCTGCTTCTCGTGCGCGGCGAAGGCGGTGAAGAGGAAGTCGGCATCCGAATGCTCGAAGTTGTAGGTCGACTGTTCGACCTCGTTCTGCTTGTACACGTCGCCGTAGCTGAGCCCTTCCGTCCACTTCAGGTTGTAGACGTTGTCCACGCCCTGCAGGTACATGGCCAGGCGCTCCAGGCCGTAGGTGATCTCGCCCGTCGCGGGCCGGCAGTCGATGCCGCCCACCTGCTGGAAGTAGGTGAACTGCGTGACCTCCATGCCGTTGAGCCAGACTTCCCAGCCCAGGCCCCACGCGCCGAGCGTGGGGTTCTCCCAATCGTCCTCGACGAAACGGATGTCGTTCTTCTTGAGGTCGAAGCCCAACGCCTCCAGGCTGCCGAGGTACAGCTCGAGGATGTTGGCCGGCGCGGGCTTGAGCACCACCTGGTACTGGTAGTAGTGCTGCAGGCGGTTGGGGTTCTCGCCGTAGCGGCCGTCCTTGGGGCGACGGCTGGGCTGCACGTAGGCGGCCTTCCAGGGCTCGGGTCCGATGGCACGCAGGAAGGTGGCGGTGTGCGAGGTGCCCGCGCCGACTTCCATGTCGTAGGGTTGCAGCAGCGCGCAGCCCTGGGCGTCCCAGTACGACTGCAGTGTGAGGATGATCTGTTGGAAGGTCAGCATGGATGGGCCGGATCGGGGCCGCGCATCGGGAACCCGCCGCGCGGGCGGTGCGAGCGGGTGGAAGGCGGCGAACCGGTCATTTTAGGAGCGCGGCCTGCTGGCGCCCTGCACGGCCACCGCGCCGACAGCGCCAGGCGCCGTTGTCCCAGGTGCGTTGCAGGGCGTGCCGCCCACAATGCGCCGTCGCGGCGACGCCGCCCTTTCGCTCTTCCATGACCCCTCCCCGCCTGACCCCCGACGCGCCGCTCTTCGTCGTCTTCAACCCCGGCTCCGGCCGCGGCGACGCGCAGCGCACGCGCGCCGCGATCGAGGCAGGCTGCCGGGAGGCCGGCCGGCCGCTGACCCTGCTGACGCTGGATGGCGCGCACCCGCTGCCCGCCACGGTGGAGCGCGCGGTGCAGGGCGCGATCGATGCCGGCGGCATCGCCGTGGCGGCGGGCGGCGACGGCACCATCAACGCGGTGGCCCAGCAGGCGGTGGCCCGCGGCTGCGCGTTCGGGGTGCTGCCGCAGGGCACCTTCAACTATTTCAGCCGGGCGCACGGCCTGCCGGCGCCGGTCGAGGAGGCGCTGGCCCTGCTGCTGGCCGGGCAGCCGCGCGCCGTGCAGGTGGGCGAGGTCAACGGCCGCGTCTTCCTGGTCAACGCCAGCCTGGGCCTGTATGCGCGCCTGCTGGAGGAGCGCGAGACCTTCAAGGCGCGCTACGGCCGCAGCCGCAGCGTCGCCATGGGCGCGGCGCTGCTCACCTTGCTCAAGGGCTTCCGGCTGTGGGACCTGCAGGTCGTGGACGACGGCCAACCGAAGCGACTGCGCACGCCCACGCTCTTCGTGGGCAACAACCCGCTGCAGTTCGAGCAGGTGGGCGTGCCCGAGGCCGAGTCGGTGGAAGGCGGCGAGCTGGGTGTGATCGCGCTGCGGCCGCTGGGCCGGCTCGCGATGCTGGGCCTGCTCGCGCAGGCGGCGATGGGCCGGCTGGGGGACGCCGAGGAGGTCGACAGCTTCTCGTTCCGCCGCCTCGATGTCGCGCCGGCACGCGGTCCGGCGCAGCGGCGCGTGCGCGTCGCCACCGACGGCGAGGTGCAGTGGATGCAGATGCCGCTGCGCTTCGAGGTGTCGCCGCGGCCGCTGTGGCTGGTCAAGCCTGCGGCCGTCGAGCGGGAGCGCGCCGCATGACGGTGCTGGTGCAGATCTCCGACCCGCATTTCGGCACCGAGCAGCCCGCCGTCGTGCGCGCCCTCGCGGACTGGGTGCGCGCCCAGGCGCCCGACGTGCTGCTGCTGACCGGCGACATCACGCAGCGCGCGACGGCGGCGCAGTTCGCAGCGGCACGGCGCTTCGTCGACGGGCTGGGCGTGCCGCAGTGCCTCACCATCCCCGGCAACCACGACATCCCGCTCTTCGCGCTGTGGGCGCGGCTCTTCTCGCCCTATGGCCGCTACGCCGCGGCTTTTGGCACCGAGCTGGCGCCTGTCATCGAGCGGCCCGACTGCCTGCTGCTGGGCCTGAACACCACGCGCTGGTGGCGGCACGAGAACGGCGAGGTGTCGCAGCAGCAGCTCACGGACATCACGCGGCGCCTCGCACATGCCTCGCCCGCACAGCTGCGCATCGTGGCCGTACACCAGCCGGTGGCGGTGACGCGGCAAGAGGACGAGAAGAACCTGCTGCGCGGCCACGCGGCGCTCGCGCAGCACGCGTCGCAGGCGGGTGCCGACCTGGTCCTGGGCGGCCACATCCACCTGCCCTACGCGCTGCGGCTTTCCACGGAGCGCGCCACCTGGGCGGTGCAGGCGGGCACGGCCGTTTCGTCCCGCGTGCGCGCGGGCGCACCCAACTCGGTCAACCTCATCCGGGGGCCGGTCATCGGCGTGGACGGCGCACGCTCCTGTACGCTGGAGCGCTGGGACCACGACGCGCGCACGGGCCGCTTCGAGCCGGCGCAGGTCCGCACCTTGGAGCTGTCGCCCATGCCATCCGCCCTGCCCGCCGCTGCCTCGCCACTCCATGCCCGCTGAGCACGCCGACTGGGCGGCGCTGGGCGAACGCATCGGCACCCTGGCCTGGCCCGGCTTCGCGATCGTGCTTGCGGCGCTCGTGGCGGTGCTGGCCCTCACCGGCCGGCGCCTCGAAGGCCCGCTGCGCCAGCGCGCGGGGCGTGCCGAGCCCCGGCCGCGCGACCTCGTCATCGGTCTGGTGCTGGGCTTTTGCGCCATCGTCGTGCTGGCGATGCTCTTCGCGCGACTGGCCAGCGGCCTGGGCGACGGCCGCCCCATGGGCGAGATGGACGATGCGCTGAGCCGCGCCATCGGACTGCACACGCCCATGGCCGTGCGGCAGGGCTTCGGATGGTTCACCCACCTCGGCGACCCGTGGCCGATGACCGTTTATTGCACCGCCGCGGCGCTGCTGCTGTGGCGCCACGGGCACCGCAGCTTTGCCGTCGGCTGGGTGCTCGCCAACGGCGGCAACGCGGCGCTGAACTGGTCGCTCAAGCAGGTGTTCGAGCGTGTGCGCCCGGTGCACGACACCGCGCTGGCACAGGCGCCGGGCTTCAGTTTCCCGAGCGGCCACACCTCCAGCGCCGTGGTGATGTGGGGCATGCTGGCCTACTTGGCGCTGCGCCTGGCGCCTGCGCGCTGGCAGGTCCCGGTGCTGGCGCTGGCCGTGGCCATGGCGTTGTCCATCGCCGCCAGCCGCGTCTTCCTGCAGGTCCACTACCTCACCGACATCCTCGCCGGCCTGTGCTCCGGCGCCGCCTGGCTGGCCGTCTGCATCGCCAGCCTCGAAGCCGCACGGCACCACAGGCGGATGAGGGCGCATCGGGCGTCGCAGGTCACCGGCGCGTGAGGCGATGGTGTTCATCCGGGAACCCCACGGAACCGGCTTTGCCGGGCCGTCGGGGTTGCCCCCTTGAGGGGGTATCGGTCGGCCACACGAAGTGAGGCCGGCCAAACGGGGGTGGGCTAGTACTCCCAGAAGATCCGCTGCAGCTCCTTGGTGTCGCTGGTCTTGGTCAGCGCCACCATGGCGAGGATGCGGGCCTTCTGCGGGCGCAGGTCGTGCGCGACCACCCAGTCGTACTTGTCGTCGGGCTGTTCGGCGTTGCGGATCACGAAGCCATCGGGCACCCGGGCCGAGCGAATGACGATGGCGCCATCGGTGCGCACTTTCTGCAGGTACGGCACGATGCGGTTGGCCACCGAGCCGTTGCCGGTGCCGGCATGCACCAGCGCCTTCACGCCGCTCTTGCCCAGGGCTTCGATGGCCGTGGGCTCGACGCCTTCGTAGCCCATGGCGATGCCGACGTTGGGCAGCGCGGTGATGGTGTCGATGTCGAACTCGGAGTTCATCGTGTGGCGCTTGACGGGCGCGCGGAACCAGTAGTTCTTGCCCTCGACCACCATGCCCAGCGGGCCCCACTGGCTGGAGAAGGCGCTGGTCTTGATGTTGACGTTCTTGCTCACGTCGCGGCCGCTGTCGATGTTGTCGTTCATCGTCACCAGCACGCCCTTGCCCATGGCGTCCTTGCTGCCGGCCACGCTCACGGCGTCGTACAGGTTCAGCGCGCCGTCCGCCGACAGGGCCGTGCCGGGGCGCATCGAGCCCACCACGACGATGGGCTTGTTGGTGTGCACCGTCAGCGTGAGGAAGTAGGCGGTCTCTTCGAGCGTGTCGGTGCCGTGGGTGATGACGATGCCGTCGACGTCGCTTTGCTTGGACAGCGCCGAGACGCGCTTGGCCAGGGTCATGAGGTTGTCGTTGGTGAGGCTTTCCGAAGCGACCTGGAAGACCTGCTCGCCGCGCACGTTGGCGATCTTCGACAGCTCGGGCAGGCCGGCGATGAGCTTCTCGACGCCGACCTTGGCGGCGGCGTAGGTGGCGCTGTTGACGGCCGAGGCGCCAGCGCCGGCGATGGTGCCGCCGGTGGCCAGGATGACGACGTTGGGCAGCGCCTGCTGGGCCTGCGCGACGACGCTGGCGGCCAGCAGTGCGGCGCCGGCCGCGAGGGCGCGGAAGCGGGGAGAAAGGTACATGGAAGCTCCTGAGAGGTGTTGATCTTCTGGCGGCCGCCAGCCGCACGGTGCGAGTGCATGCTTCAGGGCGGTGCGCCTCGCGGCGCGGCCCCGGCAGCCGCGCGGAAAGATACAGGAAGCGTGCCGCACTGCACGCAGCCGCGATGCCGTGTCCGCATGCGGCGATGCCGCGCATGCAGCATGGCCAGGTCGGCACCGCCAGCGCCGCAGGCCGGCGCTGCGGTCCGCGCAGTACCATCGGCGCCCTGCCGTCACGCCGATGAATTCCGACACCGCCTCCCCGTTCGTGCCCGCCGCGCCGCCCGACATGCCGGCGCCCGAGGGGCCGCTGTCGCGGGCGCGGCCGGGGCGCGAGCGCATCCTCGCGGCCATCCGCGCTGCAGCCATCACCGAATTCAGCCTGCATGGACTGAAGGGCACCTCCACCCAGGCGATCGCCGACCGCGCCGGCCTGACCAAGCCGCAGCTGCATTACTACATCACTGGCAAGGAAGAGCTCTACGCCGAGCTGCTGATGCAGGTGCTGCACGACTGGAAGGTGGTCTTCTCCTTCGACGAGAACGCGAACGACCCCGGCAGCGTGCTGGCCGCGTACATCCGGCAGAAGCTGGACCACGCCTTCGACAAGCCGGAGATGTCGCGCATCTTCACGCGCGAGGTGCTGGACGGCGGCCGCAACCTCGAACGCTACTGGCCCAATTCGCGCCTGTGGACGCAGAAGAAGATCGACATCATCAACGGCTGGATCGCGCGTGGCCTGGTGCGCCCGCTCGACGCCCGGCTGCTGCTGCAGCACATCTGGGCCATGACCCAGTACCACGCCGACTACGCGCTGCAGGTGCGCGCGATGGGCGGGCTGCCCGAGGACGCGCACGTGGACCGCGAGCCGGTGGCGCGGGAGCTGATCGCGTTCGTGCTGGCGGGGTGCGGGATTCGGGCCTGAGTCTGGTCCTCGCGGTCCTGCTCGTGCGAGCAAGGATGGAGACTGGCTAGCCGGTCGAGCGTCTTTTTTGGGCAGTTTTGGCGGTCCGGGTCTTGAACCCGGCCGGCGGCGCCGGTATGCGTTCTCCGGCGCAGGCTCGCGCTGACTGGCGTGCGGTGC
>Ga0308159_1005793_pt1 | contig 10202 bp, 8 predicted proteins | sample PhyCR1_FD_201040 | JGI IMG/M metagenome (GOLD analysis project Ga0308159, IMG submission 201040) | Phyllosphere microbial communities from UC Gill Tract Community Farm, Albany, California, United States - DLSLC.R1 | ecosystem: Host-associated > Plants > Phyllosphere > Unclassified | place: USA... | reverse complement strand
TCTATTGCGCCGTCTGCAAACCCGGTACCGTAGAAGTCATGGACAGGTTTATCCTCACCTGGACGGTTGGCAGTGTGTTTGATGCTTACGGATTATGGAGCCACTGCTGTCACTACATGCAGGCGAAGCCCGTACCCACCGCCCCGCTGCTGACAAAGGCGCCCGCAAGCTGGACGCCGTTTAACACCGTCCGCTGGCCTGTTGATATCGACAGGGAGTCGACCACGGCGCCCGACAGCCAGCCAACATGACGCTCAACGCACAATATCCCTATATCCACGACGGCTCGCCTGGAACCACTGGCAGAAAAATCAATGATGGGTTCGCCCCCCTCATGGCGACCGGGAATAGGGAGTGCCAGTCAGCACTGGCTGAATGGCGACCTGATTATTGAAGGCGAAGCTTGGGTAGATACCCGTCATTTCATGAGTTTAACCCTAGAAGTAAATTACTGGCCTGACAGGCTCGACCAGAACCGAGTGCTGAGATTAAAAATCCAGGTTAAGGATTAAGGAAAAATATGGAAAATAATCAACGTCCTGATGGGCCCTGGCGCATTGAGCCTGAAACGCTGGAAGCCGCGCTGGAGACAGAATTTGCGAGTCGGCCTGCTTTAACGCCTGCCTTAAAAAATTGGGTTGAAGATTTACCCGGGCAAAATGAGAAACAGCAAACCGCCCCCCGACTTACCTGGGTTAATGAAATAAATGATCTCTGGATGGAAATCCCACGATTTGAAAATATATTATGGTGGGGAGGTTGGGTTATTGTGTTGGTTGGCTTCATTGTTGTACCTTTGTTTTCATATGTATTAGCAGATGCCTTTAGTGATTATGTAAGTAACCAGTTGAGTTTATTTGTTTTATTAGTGTTTTTTATATTCTGTATTTTTTTTGTTAGTGCGTTTATTTTTAATGCGAAAATAGTTTTATTTGTACCCCGAGGAACTCCAATTCGCTTTAACCGTCAGCGCCAAAAAATATATGTATACGAGTATCAGCGTAAGTGGAATCCCTGGGTTCGCTGGCCAACGACCATCAAAGTGTTCGACTGGGCTGATGTTCATGCACAAATGACGCGGGAAACCGGACGTTACGATCAGGGCTACCGGCTGTACGGCGTTGTCTGCAAACCCGGGACAACTGAAATTATCGACAGTTTTGTGCTCAGCTGGGCGGTGGGTCATCCTAAGTTATTGCGCGGATTATGGAGCCACTGCTGTCACTACATGCAGCACAAACCGGTTCCGACACAACCGTTTTACGATGAGCGGCCAAATAGCTGGTGTCCGCGAAATAATATTCACTGGCCCGAAGCCATTGACCGCGAATCTACGACGGCTGCGGATGCGGCAAACACATCAGCAGGGTGAAATATGAAAAATAATCAACGTCCTGATGGTCCCTGGCGCATTGAGCCTGAAACGCTGGAAGCCGCGCTGGAGACAGAATTCGCGGGGCGGCCTGCTTTAACGCCTGCCTTAAAAAATTGGGTTGAAGATTTACCCGGGCAAAATGAAGAGCAGAAAACCGCCCCCCGACTTACCTGGGTTAATGAAATAAATGATATCTGGATGGAAATCCCACGATTTGAAAATATATTATGGTGGGGGGCGTGGGTGCTAGTTATTGCAGTATTAATACCTATCATAATGATATCTTTTTCTTTTTTTTCAACCTTTTATTTATTCTGACGTTTTATTTATCCCAATAATATTGGGTTTCTTTTTGATTATATGCTCTTTATTTTTAGTAAACTTAAAAATGGCCTTATTTGTACCCCGAGGAACTCCAATTCGCTTTAACCGTCATCGCCAAAAAATATATGTGTACGAGTATCAGCGTAAATGGAATCCCTGGGTTCGCTGGCCAACGACCATCAAAGTGTTCGACTGGGCTGATGTTCATGCACAAATGACGCGGGAAACCGGACGTTACGATCAGGGCTACCGGCTGTACGGCGTTGTCTGCAAACCCGGGACAACTGAAATTATCGACAGTTTTGTGCTCAGCTGGGCGGTGGGTCATCCTAAGTTATTGCGCGGATTATGGAGCCACTGCTGTCACTACATGCAGCACAAACCGGTTCCGACACAACCGTTTTACGATGAGCGGCCAAATAGCTGGTGTCCGCGAAATAATATTCACTGGCCCGAAGCCATTGACCGCGAATCTACGACGGCTGCGGATGCGGCAAACACATCAGCAGGGTGAAATATGAAAAATAATCAACGTCCTGATGGTCCCTGGCGCATTGAGCCTGAAACGCTGGAAGCCGCGCTGGAGACAGAATTCGCGGGGCGGCCTGCTTTAACGCCTGCCTTAAAAAATTGGGTTGAAGATTTACCCGGGCAAAATGAAGAGCAGAAAACCGCCCCCCGACTTACCTGGGTTAATGAAATAAATGATATCTGGATGGAAATCCCACGATTTGAAAATATATTATGGTGGGGAGCGTGGGTCGGAAGTATGTCAATGCTTACCCCTGTGTTGTTATATGCATACTCGATTTTATCTTTACCATTTGATTTAATTAGCTTTATTATTTTTTCCGTGGGTTTTATTACTATATTTTCATTTTTTTTCCTTTTTATTCGAGGAGCAATGTTTGTACCCCGAGGAACTCCAATTCGCTTTAACCGTCAGCGCCAAAAAATATATGTATACGAGTATCAGCGTAAGTGGAATCCCTGGGTTCGCTGGCCAACGACCATCAAAGTGTTCGACTGGGCTGATGTTCATGCACAAATGACGCGGGAAACCGGACGTTACGATCAGGGCTACCGGCTGTACGGCGTTGTCTGCAAACCCGGGACAACTGAAATTATCGACAGTTTTGTGCTCAGCTGGGCGGTGGGTCATCCTAAGTTATTGCGCGGATTATGGAGCCACTGCTGTCACTACATGCAGCACAAACCGGTTCCGACACAACCGTTTTACGATGAGCGGCCAAATAGCTGGTGTCCGCGAAATAATATTCACTGGCCCGAAGCCATTGACCGCGAATCTACGACGGCTGCGGATGCGGCAAACACATCAGCAGGGTGAAATATGAAAAATAATCAACGTCCTGATGGTCCCTGGCGCATTGAGCCTGAAACGCTGGAAGCCGCGCTGGAGACAGAATTTGCGGGTCGGCCTGCTTTAACGCCTGCCTTAAAAAATTGGGTTGAAGATTTACCCGGGCAAAATGAGAAACAGCAAACCGCCCCCCGACTTACCTGGGTTAATGAAATAAATGATCTCTGGATGGAAATCCCACGATTTGAAAATATCTTATGGCTCGGAACATGGGTTGTATTAATTATGATTTTCGTTGCTATCGCATTTCCCTTGTGGGTGATTTTTCAACCGTTAGTGTTAGCTAGTCCTTTTATTTTATTTGAGCTGCTATTTATATTATTTTTGTTTTCATCATTCTTGATATTTAACTTAAAAATGGCCTTATTTGTACCCCGAGGAACTCCAATTCGTTTTAACCGTCAGCGCCAAAAAATATATGTATACGAGTATCAGCGTAAATGGAATCCCTGGGTTCGCTGGCCAACGACCATCAAAGTGTTCGACTGGGCTGATGTTCATGCACAAATGACGCGGGAAACCGGACGTTACGATCAGGGCTACCGGCTGTACGGCGTTGTCTGCAAACCCGGGACAACTGAAATTATCGACAGTTTTGTGCTCAGCTGGGCGGTGGGTCATCCTAAGTTATTGCGCGGATTATGGAGCCACTGCTGTCACTACATGCAGGCGAAGCCCGTGCCCACCGCCCCTCTGCTGACAAAGGCGCCCGCAAGCTGGACGCCGTTTAACACCGTCCGCTGGCCTGCTGATATCGACCGGGAATCGACCACGGCACCGGAAGCAACCTGCACTGAGAGCTGCCGTTAATGCCTACAGCAATGTCATTATCAGAATTGTTAAACGCAAAGTGCGATGAATACCGCTACCTGCTGCTGGATCCGTTGAAAAGTGTTCCATCCTGGAACGCCCTGCATCTCAATCGCCTTAATGACGTATTTGGGAATGATGTCCTGTACAGAGTACTTCGGCCTGACCTTGCATACGCACCTCAGTATTGTCCGATGGTGATGCTGCTGGCCCTGCCCGGGATACTTTGTAATGAGGAGTTATTGCTTAAAAGCGAAGACTATTCCCGCGATGAAAAGCTCTATGAAAAGCGTTATATCTGCGGCTGGATAAGTTCGCCGCTGGCACCTGAGGCATTTGCCGCAGAGCTGGCAGGCTTATGTAAACAAGTACAGCGCGAAAATATCGTCCCATTTTATGAGCCATTACGCCTTGAACTGTTAACTGCGCTCAACGGAAAAAATGAATTCTCCCGCCTTATCAGCAACATCAGCCAGTGGTGCTGGATCTCCTGTAGTGGTCGCATGCAGGTATTGTCCGGCACAACTGAGGGGGATGAATGGCGGATGAAATGGGGTACAGAGTGCGCACAGAATAATGTGCGTGATATCTGGCGATTGCTGTCTGCTTGGCACAAAACCGGTGGCTCACTGCCTGCCGATGCCGCAAAGCAAGCGGCGGATGCCTGGGCGAAGTCCGAACTGGCCAGACTTCCCCATAAAGCTGACACAGTATGTCTTGCACTAAGTTACCTGACGTTACCCGACAACATCACTGCACACCCCGAGGTATTGGCGATGTTAGAACAGGTTGCCAGCCATTCGGATCTGTATTTTACCCGGTTATTTCCCACGCTTTCGGATGCCCTCTTGCAGACGCTTATCGGGCCATAGCGCATAAAAAAAGGAATTTTGACGATGAGTTCACAATCACAAGCTTCTCAGAACAGTGCCGCAAGCGAACAGGTAGCGGGCACGCCAGCAGGCTGTAAAGCCTGCAAGCGAGAAGGTGTCGCTATTTTCCCCCTGCGTGTGGCCGCCGTTCCAAAACCATTGGTCAATACCGGCTGGGCGCCTTCGGTGCCGAAGCAGGATTCTGAACTGACGGGCGGCGAGTATAAATACGCACTACGCACACTGCGGGAAGGATATTTGTATGTCCTGCTGGATAACACCTACTGGCAAGGCTATCAGGTGACGCCTGAAGGTGCCTTGCGCATGTTCAATGCTGAAGAAATGCCTGAAGGAGAAAAAGTCGAATCGCTGAGCGAGGCCTGTCTGACGCAGAACCACGAGATCGTGGCGGGTTTTATCAATATCGATCCAAAATATACACAAGCGGCCGTGGCATTCAGCAGTGATCCGTGGAGCAAAACGGTGCTGGATGAATACCAGAATGGAACACGTCCCGCCAGCCGTTTTACTCAGATAACCCTGTCTGAGGGAAATGTCACTGCTACAGACCCCAGTCGTAGTCTGACACTTGACCCTTCGCTGTCTGCCCTCAAAAGTAATGTGCTGGAATTCGCCACGGATTCATTTCCCAGTATCGCGGGCAAGGAAGGATTACCGAATGGCGCGCATGGCTTTTCTCATCGTATGGATCCTCAAAAGCAAACGGCACTGGGGAACCGCATCGCCCAGTTAACGCACCAGTATAAGGCGCCGGTGACTGCATTAGTGCTCGACGATCAAGTCGGAGTAATTCAGGAATTAAACACCGGACGACTGGATTGCGTAGAGGCACTGGCTGCATATACAGCTATAACCAGTAATATTCATAAGAAAATGATTTCTGATGCCATTCTGCAGATTAAACAATCAACAGCGGCGCAGATGAAGACAGACCCGAATATAAAGGGGGTTTACACGCCGGGTTACACCACGTCGTACTCCACTTCCCGTGAAAACCAGGTTGCAGCAGAGGTATATAAAGCCACGCGTCGTATGGAAGATTATTATGACGAACCCGCGCGGGCAGAGTTTGCCCGGGATTATCAGTCCACCGTTGACGGCTACAACCGCAAAATTGTCGCCACCTGGAAGGATCTGAATGCCGCCTACCGTTCTGCGCTCTGGCTGGCCATTCTGAAGAACGACTATGCCCCGCAAAACAGTGCTATCAGCTGGGTGGCACAGCTGACCACCATTACCCGCTGTCTTCAGGGCAGTGTCGCGGGTTTTGATATGGAAAACAGCGGCAAAGACAGCGAGACCCCGGAATGGGCAAGATGGCTGGAAGATCCGCAAAGCCCGCCGTATATGGCCCTGATGCGCAGCCAGCCGGGTGTAACCGATTTACCGTCGCAGGTCTTCGGCGGCAGCCTGACCTATGCCAACTTGAAAGCAGTGCTAAACAGTGATGAAGTAAGCGATTTTATCAACAGCCAAGCCTATCAGCAGAGGCTGACCAGTCTGATTACCTCCATTTCAGGCGCATTCAGCAAGCTTGAGAGCGCGTTATCTGCACAGGCAAAATCCGGGATGGTGCGAATCTTACAAGCCGTAGCTTATACATCAGCAGATGTGCCTGCCGCGACCCTGCTTACCGGGAAGCTCACTATCCGCGAATATCAGCACATGTTGCAAATCCAGCTTGATGCCCACGGTAAACCTGCCTGGAGTATCTCGGGCGAAGAAAATGGCCGCGTAACCAGTACCTCGCGTATGGGACACTGGACGCAAATCACTGACCCGGCCATCCTTGAGCAAAAAATCACGGTTAAATTAACCGTGCCACTGGATAGAACCGGCCTTGTGGCAGTCACACCCGACGCCATCGATCGCTCCCTGCTCTCCGGTGAAATTGATCTGGGTGAAGCTGAAATGCAAAATGCAGCGCGCGCTCAGCAGAAGATATCAACAAAGCTGCAAAGTGGTCTTCTCGGTGTGGTACTTGCCGGGATTTTTCTGTATGCCACTTTTAGCGATCTGGATGAGCTGAAGAAGGCCATACCGGGCGATACTCAGGCAGAGATGGGATTGGCATCCAAGTCTTTAATCATCATAGCTTCCGCGGCAGAAATTGTCGGGCAAAGCGCAGCTGTCGCGGGATTATTTAAGAATGGCGATCTTCTCATTCGGGGTGCGGGGGTGATTGGAGGCTTCGCAGCGATAATTGACGGTATTGCGTTGGGGATTAAGGCTTATGATTTATATAAAGCAGGCGACACAACCGCAGCCAAGTTATATGGAATTGCAGCCGCAGCAACAATATTCTCAGGCATTGGCGCTGCATGGTTCAGCGCGGCTGGTAATTTTGCATTATTAGGGCCTGTCGGCTGGTGCATTGCACTTGGTGTGGTAGCCGTTGCGTTGATCGCCATAGGCAATCTATTCGTACGTTCTCCGCTGGAGCGTTGGTTATCTCATACTTGTTTTGGGGCTGATCAAAATGAAGACGAGAAACACCCTATGTGGCGAGTTGAGAATCCTGCTGACCTCCAGGAGGCCATGAAACAACTGCATATCCTCGCCAGTGGAGTGTCGGCACAGCTAAGTGGCGACTGGGCCACGGAGATAATGAGCAACACCCGGATCCTGGGTAACCGCATGCTGGCTGCCAGGGTCATACTGGCGGACTGCAACCCGGCAGGTTCCGACTGGCTTGTCGAGCTGACAGCCATCGGCGGCAACGGCAATCACCTGATACTGGCGCGAAGCGCTTCACCCGCAAAACTGGCCGGGCTCACACCGCCGGGGCAGCAAACATATCAGAAAATGCCCATCCTGATTGGCTCAAGAATGGGGGTTGACCCAGGGGCACTGCCGGTGACCGAAGTAAAGTCAGCGAATTTCCTGACTGAAACCTGGGGCGTAATATCGTCCCAAACACACAGCGGACTACAGCTGGACGGCGAGTTTCCGCTAAATACTGCACGCTTTGATAACGCCGAACTGGTCATCACTTATTGGCCGGACAGAACCCGGCAGGATGACAGCTTACAACTCACCACCCAACTGGATAGCTAAACCCTAAAGGATTGCCCTCAAATGCCTCTGTTTACCATAGAAGAACCACAGCCGAAACTCAATCCACCCATCCAAAACTGGCGGGAAGATATGCCGGAGAACCACGAGCCGCAACTAGTGCCACCTAAGCTACTCTGGTTAACAACGCTAAATGATATCTTTGTTGAAATACCTCGGTATAGCACTGAAGTTGCATGGGGATTGCTACTTCTACCAGGAATTTTAGGGACTATTTCAGCTGTTGGTTTTGGAATTTTTGGTTTTGCCATACAAGGCGGATACGATGATTACGTAATGACCGCAATAGGATTAGTGGGAGCATTTGGTATATTCATACCAGCATTTTTTTCTCTGAAAATGTATTTTGTTCAGCCCCGTGACCAACCCTTACGCCTGAACAGGAAACGACAAAAGATCTATATCTTCGAATATAACCGTTCGCGACTCCCTTGGTTGAAATGGCCCACCACTATCCGGTCTTATAACTGGGCTGATGTGCGCGGAGAAATAGGCTACTCATACACACGAGTAGACTCAGGTTATCGGCTATTTGGTTCGGTTTGTGAACCCGGCACAAATAAAGTCGTTACCCGCTTTCTGATTGCTAAAGAGCGCAGCTCACAGGAAATGCTGTGCCAGATCTGGAGTTATCTCTCTGTCTATATGCAGCATGACTCGGTCACAGCAGATCCGGTAGAAACCGGCCGGCCTGACGACTGGTGCCCACGCAAGGCAGACCGCTGGCCGGAAGATATGGAACGGGAGTCAACAACGGCACCTTAAAGCGCCCTGTAACCTACGCAAGATGGACAGCTAAACCTTAAAGGATTGCCCTCAAATGTCTCTATTTACCATGGACGAACCTCAACCGAAACTCAGTCCGCCCATCCAAAACTGGCGGGAAGATATGCCGGAGAACCACGAACCACAACTGGTGCCGCCGCGGTTACGCTGGTTGACAACGCTTAACGATACCTTTCTGGAGTTAGCCCGCTACAGTAGTGAAATTCTATGGGGAGGGGTATTAATGAGTGGAATATTATTGTCTTTTCTCGCCATCGGTTTTGCGATTTCGGGTCCTTTTATGCAAGAAGGGATTAAGGGTTATTGGATGGTCTCAATTGGTTTAGCTTGGGCGTTTATTATATTTACCCTGTCACTTTTTATGCTAAAAATTTACTTTATGCAGCCTCGTGACCAACCTATTCGCCTGAACCGCAAACGCCAAAAAATTTATATTTTTGAGTACAAACGTACATTTTGCCCATGGCTAAAATGGCCAACCACCATCCGGTCATATGACTGGGCGGATGTTCGCGGCGAAATACGTTATTCAAGTGATCGTTATAATATGGGCTTCCAGCTTTTCGGTTCGGTTTGCGAGCCGGGCACTAACAAGGTTATTACCCGCTTTTTGATTGCAAAAGAGCGCAGCTCACAGGAAATGCTGTGCCAGATCTGGAGTTATCTCTCTGTCTATATGCAGCATGACTCGGTCACAGCAGATCCGGTAGAAACCGGCCGGCCTGACGACTGGCGCCCGCGCAAGGCAGACCGTTGGCCGGAAGATATGGAACGGGAGTCAACAACGGCACCTTAAAGCGCCCTGTAACTTTCGCAAGATGGAAAAGCTAAACCCTAAAGGATTGCCCTCAAATGCCCCTCTTTACCATGGAAGAACCACAGCCGAAACTCACTACACCCATTAAAAACTGGCGTGAAGACATGCCGAATAACCACGAACCGCAATTGGTGCCCCCTCAGCTACGCTGGTTAACGATGCTTAACGATATCTTTCTGGAGGTACCCCTTTACAGTTCGATAGTTTGGGGAGGAATGCTTGCAAGTGCAGTTTTAATGTTCATTCTTGGGGTTGTCGTTGGGGCTTTTGGTTTTGTCATTCAGGGCGGCTACGATGATTATGCGATGACCGCAATAGGATTGGGTGGAGCATTTATATTCTTTTGCTTAATGCTTTTTTGCCTGAAAATGTATTTCGTCCAGCCTCGAGACCAGCCCATTCGCCTGAATCGCAAACGCCAAAAAATTTATATATTTGAGTACAAACATACGTTCTTACCCTGGCGTAAATGGACTACCACTATCAGGTCATACAACTGGGCGGATGTTCGCGGCGAAATCCGTTATTCCAGCGCACGTTATGATTCCGGGTATCAGCTTTTCGGTTCAGTCTGTGAACCCGGCACTAACAAAGTCGTTACCCGCTTTCTGATTGCTAAAGAGCGCAGCTCACAGGAAATGCTGTGCCAGATCTGGAGTTATCTCTCTGTCTATATGCAGCATGACTCGGTCACAGCAGATCCGGTAGAAACCGGCCGGCCTGACGACTGGTGCCCGCGCA
>Ga0308159_1005792_pt1 | contig 10202 bp, 9 predicted proteins | sample PhyCR1_FD_201040 | JGI IMG/M metagenome (GOLD analysis project Ga0308159, IMG submission 201040) | Phyllosphere microbial communities from UC Gill Tract Community Farm, Albany, California, United States - DLSLC.R1 | ecosystem: Host-associated > Plants > Phyllosphere > Unclassified | place: USA... | reverse complement strand
GCGCACTGGGAGCGCGCGCTGGTGGACATCGGCTTCCTCGACCCTGCCGCGCCCAAGAAGCTCATGCCGCGCCTCAACCAGCTTTTCAACCGCGCGCAACCCACCCCCGAGGAAATCCACATCCTGCGCGGTGTCGCCAAAGCCATGTCGGAAGCGGCGCAGGCGAAGCGATAGACTGCACGGCTCTTTTCGTGCAGAGCTTATTCAAAAGCCTCGACTCCCCATGCTTGCCCGCCTCCGCTCCGACATCCAGTGCATCCTCGACCGCGACCCCGCGGCCCGCAGCACCTGGGAGGTGGTCACCTGCTACCCCGGCCTGCACGCCATCTGGCTGCACCGTCCGGCGCACTGGTGCTGGACGCACGGCCTGAAGTGGCCGGGGCGCTTCATCTCGCACTGCGCGCGCTGGCTCACGGGCATCGAGATCCATCCGGGCGCGAAGATCGGCGAGCGGGTGTTCTTCGACCATGCCATGGGCGTCGTGGTCGGCGAAACCGCCGAGATCGGCGACGGCTGCACCATCTACCAGGGCGTGACCCTGGGCGGCACCTCGCTCTACAAGGGCGCCAAGCGCCATCCCACGCTGGGCCGCGACGTCGTGGTGAGCGCGGGTGCGAAGGTGCTGGGCGGCTTCGAGGTCGGCGATGGCGCCAAGATCGGCAGCAATGCCGTCGTCATCAAGCCCGTGCCCGCGGGCGCGACGGCGGTGGGCATCCCGGCGCGCATCGTTCCCTCCAAGGCCGGGCAGAGCGCCGACGTGACCGAGGCCAGCGCGCCCCGGTCCGCGCCGCGCACCTTCTCGGCCTACGGCGTGACCCAGGAGGACGACCCGCTCTCGCAGGCCATGCGCGGCCTAATCGACAACGCGTCGTCGCAGGAGCGCCAGATCGCGCTGCTCTGGGCCGCGATCGAAAAGCTCTCGCATGCGGCCCCGCAGGCGCGCGACTGCGTGCCCTGCGACGCCGCCCGCAACGAGCAGTTCGAGGCCGAGAAGCTCAACGCGCTGGTGGGGAAATAGGGGCTTCGGGCCGCGCCGGCCGCCGCGCGTCCTTGGGCCGGAACGCCTTGCAGACCGACTCGCGCGCTTCCAGGTAGGGCCCGCCGATCAGATCGATGCAGTACGGCACGGCCGCGAAGATGCCGGGCACGACCGTGCCGCCATCGGCGTCCTTCAGTCCTTCGAGCGTCTCCGCGATCGCCTTGGGCTGGCCCGGCAGGTTGACGATCAGGCTGCCGTGGCGGATCACCGCCACCTGCCGCGACAGGATGGCCGTGGGCACGAAGCGCAGGCCGATCTGGCGCATCTGCTCGCCGAAGCCCGGCATTTCGCGGTGCGCGACGGCCAGCGTCGCCTCGGGCGTGACGTCGCGGGGCGCCGGACCCGTGCCGCCCGTGGTCAGCACGAGGTGGCAACCCACGGCGTCCACCAGGTCGATGAGCGTGGCGCTGATGCGCTCCTGCTCGTCGGGAATCAGCCGCTCCTCGAACTGCACCGGGTTGTGCAGCGCGCGCTCCAGCCACTCGCGCAGCGCGGGCAGGCCCTTGTCCTCGTACACGCCGCGGCTCGCGCGGTCGCTCACCGACACGATGCCGATGCGCACCGGCTCTGCTGCGGGAAGGGCCTCAGGCATCGCGTTCTGATTCCTCATGGCGGGCGTGGAGGGCCGCTTCGTCCATCTGCTCGCGCACCAGCTGGAACAGCTCGCGGTAGGCGCGGCCCTTGCGCGGGGCCAGGCCCTGGGAGACCTGCACGTTGGCTTCCTTGCCCTCGGGCGCGTCCTTGCGGGCCTGGCGGATCAGCGCGCGCAGCTGCTGGGTGTCGGTGCGCGGGAAGCGCTCCATCCAGACGGGCAGGGCGCCGTCGTCGGCGATCAGGCGTTCGCGCCACTGCTCGGCCTCGTGCAGCGCGAGCTTCTCCGTGGCCGAGCCGTTGTGCTGCTCGTCCAGCGCGGCACGCGCGGCGACGACCAGCGACGGATCGAGCTGGCGCATCAGCTTGCCCACGTACTGCATCTGCCGGCGCTTGCCTTCGAAGTTGGTGATGCGGCGGGCCTCGGCCAGCGCGTCCTGCAGCTTGTCGGGCAGCTGCAGGCGCGCCTGCAGGTCGCTGCGCAGCGTCAGCAGGTCCTGGCCGAGCTGCTGCAGCGCATCGCTCTCGCGCTTCATATCGGTGCGGCTGGCTTCGGTCGTGCCTTTGAGCTCGGCCTTGAGCTGCAGGTCCAGTTCGCTGCCTTCGGCGACGAAATGGCCCTTCACGAAATAGCCTTTTTTGGGTTTGCGGGACATGGAAGAGGGGACAAAAGGGGCCCCTGGGCGGGGGCGGAAGGCGGCAAGTATCATAGCCGGCGATATGAAGACCACCCGCCCCCGTACCGCAGCCCGCGCCGCTGCCCCTTCCGTCCGCTCCTCCGCTCCCGCGTCCGTGCCTGCCGGCGGCGATGCCGGCAACGGCTTCAGCTACAGCCGCGGCGTGTTCGAAGAACTGGTGGACCGGGCCCTGGCCCACGCGCTGCGCCTGGGCGCCACCGACGCGGGCGCCGAGGCCTCCGAGGGCTGCGGCCTGTCGGTCAGCGTGCGCAAGGGCGAGCTGGAGACGGTGGAGCGCAACCGCGACAAGTCCCTGGGCGTCACCGTCTACTTGGGCAATCGCCGCGGCAATGCCAGCACGTCGGACTTCTCCGAGCGCGCCATCGAGCAGACCGTGCAGGCCGCCTACGACATCGCGCGCTTCACCGCCGAAGACCCGGTGGCCGGCCTGCCCGACGTGGCGGACGTAGCCGCCCCCGGCACCCACCGCGAGCTGGACCTGTTCCATCCCTGGGCCATCACCAGCGAAGAGGCCGCGCGCATCGCGCTCGAATGCGAGGAAGCGGCCCTGCGCACGCACCGCCGCATCACCAACAGCGAAGGCGCCGGCGTCTCGGCCCAGCAGAGCCATTTCTTCAGCGCCCACACCCACGGCTTCCGCGGCGGCTACGCGAGTTCGCGCCACAGCCTCTCGGTGGCGCCCATCGCCTCGCTGCCGGGCCGCAATGCCGAAATGCAGCGCGACGCCTGGTACTCCTCCATGCGCGACGCGGCCGAGCTGGCGTCGCCCGCAGCCGTGGGCCGCTATGCGGCCGAGCGCGCCCTGAGCCGCCTGGGCAGCCGCAAGATCCCCACGACCGAATGCCCGGTGCTGTTCGAATCGACGCTCGCCTCCGGCCTGCTCGGCGCCTTCACCCAGGCGGTGAGCGGCGGAGCGCTCTACCGCAAGAGCACCTTCCTGCTCGATGCGCTGGGCCGGCGCGTCTTCCCCGACCACATCGACATCGCCGAAGACCCGTTCATCGCACGCGGCAAGGGCAGCTCGCCTTTCGACGAAGAGGGCGTGCGCGTGGCGCCGCGCAAGGTGGTGGACGCCGGCGAGGTGCAGGGCTACTTCCTCAGCACCTACTCGGCCCGCAAGCTCGGCATGCGCACCACGGGCAACGCCGGCGGCTCGCACAACCTCGCGCTCACCTCGCGCCTCACGCAGGCGGGCGACGACCTCGATGCGATGCTGAAGAAGCTCGGCACCGGCCTCTTCGTGATCGAACTCATGGGCCAGGGCGTGAACTACGTGACCGGCGACTATTCGCGCGGCGCGAGCGGCTTCTGGGTCGAGAACGGCGAGATCGCCTTCCCGGTGCACGAGATCACCATCGCGGGCAACATGAAGGACATGTTCCTCGGCATCGAGGCCGTGGGCGCGGACGCCTACAACTACGGCGCGAAGACGATCGGCTCGGTGCTGGTCAACCGGATGAAGGTCGCGGGCAGCTGAGTCGTTCGCGGCGCCGCGGCGGTGGCTCGGGGCCGCCACCGCGGGCTGTTTCAGTCCGCCCAGGTTGCGGCCCATGCTCCGAACCGCTGCTGCACATCGGGGCCGTTCAGCCGGGCGATGCGGTCGCGCAGCACCGCGGCGGTTTCGTCGCCGTCCGATACCGTGACCAGCAGCATGAGCCGCGGGTCCGCGAACGCGGGATCTTCCGCGCGCAGGCGCTCCAGCACCTGCACGAAGGTTTCCAGCAGTTCCTCGCGGAAAGCCTCGAACGCCGTGGAGTCTTCTTCCGGTTCGTCTTCCAGCGCCATCACGTGCGTGCGCACCCGGGTGCAGAGGGCACCGAAAGCCGGTTCTGCGCCTTTGCCCTCCATCGGCCATTCGGTCGGGCTGAAGCGGTAGAAGTCGGCCTCGTCCGGGTTTTCATCGGCGAGCGTGTGCAATTGCCGCTCCGTGGCCAGGGCCGGGCAGACCGTCATGGCACCGTCGTCGGTGTACAGCGCGAAGGCACGGACGGGATCGTCGCCGCAGCGTGCGGAGATCTCGGACAGGGCCGCGCGGCTGGCCGCCGCGATCTGATCGGCGAGTTCGGTGAAGTCGAAAGGTGGGCGGAGGGAAGGACCTGAAGGCATGCGGACCGGATTCTGAACGAGGGGAGTGTGCGGGACGTGGCAGCGCAGTGGCCGCCGCCTCCGGTCCATGATAGTGGCGGGACACGGCCTCCCGCCGTGACCAGGCCCTCCGGTGTGTTTCAGTGTGCACGCCGCAAGCCCTCGCGGCCGCGAGGCCTGGGGTGCGGACCCCGAGGTCCACCGGATCGCCTGCCCTACATTCATGGCGATGAGGTACCGCGACCGTACCGCCGATTCAATAGGCCGCGTTGGGTGCCTGCGGCGCGACAGCGTCCGCTCCCTGGAACTGCGCCCGCAGCCGCCTTGCAGCCCCCACGAACATCAGCACGTCCACCCCCACCGCCACGAAGGTGCAGCCCAGGTCGAGATAGCGCTGCGCCAGCGCCGGGTCGGAGGTGAGCGTGCCCGCGGCCTTGCCGCTCGCGACGATGGTGCGCATGGCGTCCTCGATCGCGGCCTGCACTTCCGGGTGGCCGGGGTTGCCGCGGTGGCCCATGGAGGCCGCCAGGTCCGCCGGGCCGATGAAGACGCCGTGCACGCCCTCCACCGCGCAGATCGCGGGCAGGTGGCGCAGCGCGGTCACCGTCTCGGCCTGCACGAGCAGGCAGACCTCGTCGTCGGCCACGGCGAGGTAGTCCGCCCGGCCGCTCCACTGCGACACGCGGCCCACCGCGCTACCCACGCCGCGGATGCCGTGCGGCGGGTACTGCGTGGCGGCGGCGATCGCGCGAGCCTGCTCGGGCGTATCCACCATCGGCACGAGCAGCGTGCGCGCGCCGATGTCCAGCACCTGCTTGATGAGGGCGGTGCTGCCTTCGGCGATGCGCACCACGGGTTGCGAAGGGTAGGGCGCGACGGCCTGCAGGGCGCCCAGCGTGCTGCGCAGGTCGTTGGGCGCATGCTCGCCGTCGATCAGCAGCCAGTCGTAGCCGGTGGTGGCGGCTGCCTCGGCCAGGTAGGGGTCGGCCATGGAGAGCCAGAGGCCGATCTGCGGACGGCGGGCGGCGAGGGCCGCCTTGAAGGGGTTGTGTGCGGGCATGGACTATTTCGGTTGGGATGCGGTGGTCGGTCGGGGACGGCGAAGCGGTCCAGCCGAATCAGCCGAGTCCGCCCTGGCAAAGGTACTTGGTGTGCAGGTAGTCGTCCAGCCCGTGGGTGGAGCCTTCGCGGCCATAGCCCGACTCCTTCACGCCGCCGAACGGCGCGGCCTCGGCCGCGAGCGCGCCCTCGTTGATGCCGACGATGCCGCTCTCCAGCGCATCGGCCACGCGCCAGATGCGGCGCACGTCGTTGCTGTAGAAGTACGCGGCCAGGCCGAAGGGCGTGTCGTTGGCGGTGGCGATCACTTCCTCTTCGCTGTCGAAGACGGTGAGCGGCGCCACCGGGCCGAAGGTCTCCTCGCAGGCGCAGGCCATGCTGGCGTCGGCGCCCGTGAGCACGGTGGGCGCGTAGTAGTGGGCGCCCAGTGCCTCCAGGCGCCGGCCGCCGGTGAGCACGGTCGCGCCGCGGGCCACGGCGTCCTGCACATGACGCTCGATCTTCTCGAGGGCGCGCGCGTTGATCATCGGGCCGATCTGCGAGGCCGGGTCCGTCGCCGGGCCCACGTGCAGGGCCTGCACGCGGGCAGCGAGCTTCTGCGCGAAATCATCGTGCACGGCGCGGTGCACGAACACGCGGTTGGGGCACACGCAGGTCTGCCCGCCGTTGCGGAACTTCGCGGCCATGAAGCCGTCCACCGCCGCATCCACGTCGGCATCCTCGAACACGATGAAGGGTGCGTTGCCGCCCAGCTCCAGGGAGAGCTTCTTGAGCGTGTCGGCGCTGCGGCGCGCCAGGTGCTTGCCCACGGGCGTGGAGCCGGTGAAGGTGATCTTGCGCACGCGCGGGTCGTCGAGCCATGCATCCACCACCGCGGGCGTGTGCTCGCGCGAGGCGGTGATGATGTTGAGCACGCCCGGCGGAATGCCTGCTTCCTCGGCCAGGGCGACGAGCGCGAGCGAGGTGAGCGGCGTGTCTTCCGCGGGCTTGCAGACCACCGTGCAGCCGGCGGCGAGCGCGGGGGCGATCTTGCGCGCGATCATCGCGGCGGGGAAGTTCCACGGCGTGATGGCGGCCACCACGCCCACGGGTTCCTTGAGGGCGAACATGCGCCGGCCCGGCACGGGCGCGGGGATGACCTCGCCGTTCATCCGCGTGGCCTCTTCGCCGAACCATTCGATGTAGCTCGCGGCATAGGCGACCTCGCCCTTGCCCTCGGCCAGCGGCTTGCCCTGCTCCAGCGAGATGAGCGCGCCGAGCCCGTCCTGGTGGGCCAGCACGAGATCGTTCCAGCGCTTGATGAGGGCCGCGCGCTGCTTGGCCGGCACGTGGCGCCAGGCGGCGAAGGCCGCGTGGGCGGCATCGGTGGCGGCGCGCGCGTCCTCGGCGCCGCCGTCGGGCACGTGCGCGATCGCGTCGCCCGTGGCCGGGTCGGTGACGGCGAAGGTCGCGCCGCTGGCCGCCGCCCGCCAGCGGCCGGCAATGCAGAGCTGGCTGCGCACCAGCGGGCGCGCGGCGGAGAGGGGGGAGGCAGGCGAGGAAGAGGAGGTGGTCATTTCGCGCAGGAAAAAGGAAGGAAAGTCTCAGCTCACGATGCCCAGGTGCCAGGGCACGAACTCGTGGTCGCCCAGGCCCAGCAGCTCGCTCTTGGTCGCCTCGCCGCTCGCATGCCGCAGGATCTGCGCGAAGATGCGCCCGCCCATCTCGGGCACCGTCAGCTCGCCGTCCAGGATCACGCCGCAGTTGATGTCCATGTCCTCCTCCAGCCGGCGGTACATGGGCGTGTTGCTGGCGAGCTTGATCGTCGGTGCCGGCTTGCTGCCGAACATCGAGCCGCGCCCGGTCGTGAAGCAGATGAGCTGCGCGCCGCTCGCGATCTGGCCCGTGGCGGCCACCGGGTCGTAGCCCGGGGAATCCATGAAGACGAAGCCGCTCTCGTCGATGCGCTCGGCGTATTCGTACACCGCGCGCAGCGGCGTGGTTCCGCCCTTCATGGCCGAGCCGAGCGACTTCTCGAAGATGTTAGCCAGGCCCCCGGCCTGGTTGCCGTGGCCCACCACGCCGTTGAACTGGGCGTTCTGCCCGGCGGCATAGCGCTCCCACCAGGCCAGGCGGTCGAGCAGCTTCTGCCCCACTGCCGGGGTGACGGCGCGGCGCGTGAGCATGAACTCCACGCCATGGATCTCCGGCGTTTCCGACAGGATGGCGGTGCCGCCGTGGCGCACGAGCACGTCCATCGCCGCGCCCAGCGCCGGATTGGCCGTGATGCCCGAGAAGCCGTCCGACCCGCCGCATTCGAGCCCGATCTTCAGGTGGCTGGCGGGCACCGTGCTGCGGCGCGCCGCGTCGGCCGCGGGCAGCATCGCCTCGATGGCCGCGATGCCGGCGGCGATAGTGGCGCGCGTGCCGCCCACGTCCTGCATCACCAGCGTGTGCAGCAGCCGGCCGCGCTCCAGCCCCTGGGATTCCACGAGGCCGTCCACCTGGTTGCGCTCGCAGCCCAGGCCCACGATCAGCACGCCCGCCAGGTTCGGGTGCCGCGCATAGCCCGCGATCGTGCGGCGCAGCACGTCGAAATGCTCGCTGGGCGACGACATGCCGCAGCCGCTGGTCTGCGCGAAGGCGACCACGCCGTCCACGTGCGGGAAGTCCCGCAGCCGCTCGGGCGTGAAGTGCGCGGCGATCTGCTTGATGACCGTGGCGGAGCAGTTGACCGACGACAGGATGCCGATGAAATTCCGCGTGCCCACGCTGCCGTCGGCGCGCACGAAGCCCTGGAACGTCGCGCGCTCGCTCTCGGGCACGTAGTCCACGGGACGCACGTCCGTGCCGAAGGCCGGGTCGCGGTAATAGTCCACGAGCTGCAGGTTGTGGCTGTGCACGTACTCGCCGGGCTCCAGGTCGCGCGTCGCCACGCCGATCACCGTGTCGTACTTCTTCACCTGCTCGCCCTGCGCGATGCGCCGCGCCGCGATCTTGTGGCCCGGCGGCACCTGGGCGCGCGTGCGCACCCCCAGCTCGGGAATCTCCTGCCCCAGCGCCAGCGCCGTCTTGGCGACGAACACGTTGTCGTGGGGGTGCAGGTGCAGCAGCGGACTGTCGGGGCGGGGCATGCGGGGTTCCATCATGGGCAGGTGATCAGGACTTCATCAGTTCGCGCAGCTTCAATTTATCGATCAGCACCGTTTCCTTGGCATAGACCGTGTTCACGTACTTCTCGTAGTCGGGGCCGTCCAGGTACAGCAGCGGTGCGTCGAGCTTTTCGGCCACGGCCTTGAATTCCGGGCTGGCGACGGCCTGGCGGAAGGCGTCGCGCAGCCTGGCCGCCACGGCAGGGTCCAGGCCTTTCGGCGCGCCGATGCCGTTGGGAGCATCCACCACCACGTCCCAGCCCAGCTCGCGCAGCGTCGGCACGTCCTTGAAGCGCGCGGTGCGCTGCTCGCCCCAGGTGGCCAGCAGCCGCAGCTTGCCGGATTCCACGTGCGGAGCCCACGAGCTGGAATCCGCCAGCGCGTCCACGTGGCCGCCCAGCACGCCCTGCAGCGCTTCGGCACCGCCCTTGTAGGGCACATGGTTCAGCTGGATGCCCGCGACGCTGGCGAATTCCTCCATGCCCACGTGCGTCGCGCCACCGACGCCGGCATGCGCGTACGTCACCTTGCCCGGATGGGCCTTCGCGTAGTCCACGAACTCCTTGAGCGTCTTGAACGGCGAGTTCGCCGGCACCGCGATGCCGAAGGTCTGGCCCGACGTGCGCGCGATGTACGTGAAATCCTTGCGCGGATCGGCCTGCAGGGTGCCCAGTTGCGAGAACCGCGTGACGGAGATCGGGATCTGCCCGATCGTGTAGCCGTCCGGCTTCGCGCCGGCCAGGGCTTTGGAGCCGATCATGCCGGAAGCGCCCGCGCGGTTCTCCACCGCGATCGGCTGGCCGAGCACGCGGCCGGCCACCGTGCACAGCGTGCGCATCGACTGGTCGGCCGTGCCGCCCGCCGGCCAGGGGCAGATGAAGGTGATCGGACGGTCCGGGTAGGTGCCCTGCGCCAGCAGGCGGGAGGGCGCGGAGGCGAAGGCGAGCGTGGCGGTGCCGAACGCGCCCAGAACGAACTGGCGCCGGCCGCAGCGTGGGGTCTGCATGGATTTGTCTCCTGGTTTTTATCTGTCGGTGAGGACAGCCGCCATTGTTCAGAAGCAGCCCATGCCGATCCAATGACAATATCGACTCTCTTCATAACCTTCACGGAATGAACGGCCATGGCCCAGATCGACCGCGTGCTGCGTTCCAACCTCAAGCTGCGGCACCTGCAGATGCTGGTGGCGCTCGACCAGTTCCGCCACGTCGGCCGCGCGGCGGAGTTCCTCTCGGTCACCCAGCCGGCCGTATCGAAAACGCTCGCGGAGATCGAGCGCATGTTCGGCCTGCTGCTCTTCGAGCGGTCCACGCGCGGCACCGAGCCCACCGCCGCGGGTGCGAGCGTGGTGCGCTTCGCACGCTCGGTGCTCGCCGGCTACGAGCGCACGCGCGACGAGATCGCTTCAGAAGCCAGCGGCGCGCGCGGCCGCACCAGCGTGGGCGCGATGGTGGCCGCCACCCCGGTGCTGCTCGCGCAGGCCGTGGAAGCGTTCAAGGCGCGCTCACCCCATGCCACGGTGCTCATCGAGGAAGGCGACCTGACCCGCCTGCTGCCGAAACTGCGCCTGGGCGAGCTGGACCTGTTCGTCGGCCGGCT
>Ga0308159_1005788_pt1 | contig 10210 bp, 8 predicted proteins | sample PhyCR1_FD_201040 | JGI IMG/M metagenome (GOLD analysis project Ga0308159, IMG submission 201040) | Phyllosphere microbial communities from UC Gill Tract Community Farm, Albany, California, United States - DLSLC.R1 | ecosystem: Host-associated > Plants > Phyllosphere > Unclassified | place: USA... | reverse complement strand
AGCCCTTTCTGGATACTTAATCACATTTGCATAAGATGAGAAACTAAATAGAATGGTAAAAAATATAATTGATTTTCTCATTTTTCCATCAATCAGGTTAGGTTGGGGATGATAGCGATCGGTATTCTCAATCCGTAAGGCTTTAATGTAGATGCCCAAGATAGCTGAAACTTGCTCACCCATTGGCATTGAAGAACACCGCCAGAATACTTGAAGTATAAGCCAGAATACCCGGTTGTGGAACCATCATCTGAGATATTTCCAGAAGGACATGAGCTAAGAAGAATCCACATGTTACCTGCCATATTCTGAGAATAAACTGTATTATCTAAATCAAAATTTGGTGGTATATCAAAAAAACCAATAATTCTAGGTATCTTTGCAGCCATTACAGCCGACCAGATTAGTTCACCAGCGGAATTAAATATATCTTTGTAACCACTTTCTACAGCTATGCCACTGTGGGTTCTTGCTGCACGACCTGCATTGGTTGTCATCCAGTTTGGACCTCTGGCAAAAAATCTGGCGTTATCATTCGGCTTAAACCAGATGAGATTATCATCATCAGGAAATGACCCGCTGACAAAGCCCATATCTGATGAATTTCCAAGGTTACACTTTATGTCGTAGTAACCCACATCAGTAATTGAAGTGTAATCTTTGCTATCTCGGAAATACGTACCTTTGTAATTCGAGTCGATTACAAGAGCACCAGAAGCATTGAAGATTTGAATTCCGCTCATATGAATGAAAATAAGTCCACAGTTAGATCTACGGAAGTAGGATTGGTCGATAGCCTCCAGACACGAAACCCACCTTCATAAGTTCTTGTAGCAAAATTGTTTGGGTAAAGGTTCGGGGAAGATGATGATATTACTGTAGCAAAAGAACCAGAAGCCGTTAAGTTTGGAAAGCCCTGGCTTGCTACGTTGCTGTTAGCTGGCAAGTTGATTGTTGCTCTTCCTAAATAACGAGTATTGTAATCCCCTATGTCAACAATTAACTTCCCATTAGCATCCCAGCACTGAATTCCACCGGGCATAAAACTCCTTACCAGAGACCCTCTCTGATTCTTAATGTTCCGTTTGCATCGTATGTGAGCTTCAGTACGCCTGTATCGATTACTCGGCCAGAACCATTTGCAGCATTACGCTCAAAAGTACCTGACTTATCAAGACGCCACCCCTTTGATCCCGATACAAAGTCATTAGACTGAATGTACCCGCCGATCATTGCGTTTGTTATCCAACCCTCACCAATAAATGCCTGGCTGATTAGCACCTGTCCGTCTTTGATAACAAAGGGTGAATAAACGTTTTTACCGCTGCCATTAATGACGACAAACTGATTGGCATTGACCGCGAAGCGTGTATCAACTGAACTGCCGTTGATGGTGACCGCAACAGATAAACCGGCATCATACTGCGTGCCGCCGTACTGCACTCCCGCCTTGAGCGTATAGATTGCAGAGCCGCCATTTGCGTCCGCATAGGCCGTCAGTTTTTCCTCGATAGCAGCCTGCTGCTCCGCGAATTTTGCCGTGACAGTTGTGTTTAGCTCGGCAACCGAACTCTGTGCATCAGCGGCAACCTTTTTGGCCTGAATTACACCTGCTTTATTGTCTGCATAGTTGGCCCACTGCTGCTCAACATCGTCATAATTCGCGAGAATGCTCTCAGCCAGGGCGTTAGGATCGGTAATGAGCGGTGTGAGTAACGCCTTGCCGTCATCAGACTGAAGGTATTCTTCAACCACGCTGCCTATCAGATCATCGGCGTTGACGTTTGACATACCCGCCTTAAAGTCTGTCCAGTCACCAGTATTCCCGATTTTGTCCACCAGCCGTGCCCGATACCAGCGACGAACGCCAGCAGGCATAGGACCATGCTGATAGCTGACACCCGGATAAGGAACGTAGGCCAGGAGCTGTGGATTAAGGCCGTCTGCCGTCGTGGCAACCTGAATTTCAGTGTAAGCCGTATCGCCAGAGCCGTCAGGAAAACCATATGTGACATCGATAGCCCACACCACATTATCTGTTGCCATCAGGTTAACTGGCGTGCCGGGCTTACCGACTTTACCCGTCAGCGCTGTTGAATCTGCGTACCCCCAGGGTGATGAAACCTCAGCAGCATTGACAGCTCTTACCCTGACATCGTAAACGCCCGTATAGATGCCGCGAATGCTGAAGCCCTGAGCGCTGGTCTGACTGACGTTAACCCAATCGCCTTTATCCTTACGCCACTGAGCTACATAACTGATCGCACCCTCAACCCTGTCCCATGTCGCCTGCATTGATGCCACAGACAAGCCTTGCTCAACGTAGCTGACTTCTTCCAGCTTAATGTTGGCCGGAGCCTTCAGAACGTTGATGGGGGTTACAGTAATGGGCGCTGGCTCAATGCGTACACCGTCATCAATGTAGCGGTACTTGTTCGGGTCATGCTGGACGCCTGCGACAGTAAACGTGCCATCGTCATTGCCTGAAATGGACGTCGCGCGGAAGTACTGGATAGCCAGTTTGTCACTGTCAATAGCCCAGACGGCACCTGCAACAGGGTCCATTTTGAATGATGTAGACACGGTTACTGTTCTTTTATCGTCACTCACACCTGATATTGTGCGGGCCTGTGCAGTACCATCAGGAAGGTTTACTAATAGCCTGTCACCTGCGGCGTAATCAACTGGGCGGTCAAGTTTGAAATTGCGCCCGTTAACAGCACTGATTCGCCCACCATTTTGCTTACCGCTGCGGGATGGATCGGCTACGCCGATAATTTCGGCCGGCACCGGAATATAACCATCCAGGCCAACGCCAAATGAAACAGTGCCGTCTTTGGCATTCGACAGAATAGCCCAGCGTCCACGGCGGTGAGCCTCGCTTTGCGAAGTACATCCAATCGCCGTCAGGCTCATTTCGCGCACACCATAGCGCTGAACCAGATCGGAATCGTAAACGCCTTCAACCGTATCCGAGTAGTGATTGATTGGGTCTGACCAGCTCACCTGACAGGATGAATACCGGTTCTTATAGCTGCCTCCTGCATAGGTAAACAGCCCGTCAATCACGTTTGATGCGTGATAAACAAAATCCACATCAACGTTGCCGTTTGAATCGACCTGCGGCACGTCTGCATTGACGAAAATCTGGTTGTTTCCCCAGAAGGTAATGCCACGAAATATTGCCGCTATGTCCTTCAGAACGGTGTAAGCATCCTGCTGACTCTGGATGAAGACGTTACAGGTAAATCGCGGCTCAGTACCGCCAGCACCATTTGGCACAGGCTGATCGCAGTATTGCGCGATGCTGTACAGCTCCCACTTGTCAATCATGGAAGCGTCAACACGCGTTCCCATGCCATAAATTCTGTCCAGAACCAGATCGTAAAAGACCCATGCCGGATTGTTGGTGTAGGCGTATTTAAAATCACCTGACCATGTGCCGTTATAGCTTCGGCTGACCGGGTCATAGGTAGTTGGTACGCGTACCAGTTTACCTTTTGGCTTGCAGGTGACTTTGGGGGCCTGCCCGTTGAACTGGCTGGAGTCCACTTCAATATAAAGCAGTGCGGTATTAGGGCAGCGCAGTTTGCTGTCAATGACTTCCGCAAATGAGAAAACGCGAAAAGCATTAAGCAGCTTTGATGAGGTTGAATCTGCCGTGATGCGGCGGACCCGGATTGACCAGCCGCTGCTGGCCCGAGGCAAATCAATGCGGTGATCGCGCTGATACTCGGATGTCGTTTTACCGCTGAAACGTCCATCAACCACCTGAACCCAGCCGCCGCCGTCTGTAGACAGGTCAATGGCGTACTGTGTAACGGTGCCAACCATGTCGCCGTTGTCTTTATACTGATACTGAACGGGCAGACTCAGTTTGATTCGTATAGCGTCCAGAGACAGGTTGTTATACTGGCGCGTCCAGGGCAGTGACTGCGTAACGGTAACACCAACAGACAGCTCGTTATCAACCTCTGGCATGCCAGAAATGTAGGTCTGGTCCTGTGTGCCTTTGCGCCAGTCCCAGACAACGCCAGTGAAATTGTAGCTGCCGTCGTTATTCGCGAGCTGCGTATCATTAAGGAAAATTTGCTGTGCGGTTAAATCACCCTGAATTTCACCTTCAGAGATTGCCAGCAGCATTTTGAGTTTCGCGACTGAAAGCAGATCATCAGCCTGCTCTACCGGAGTGTGCGCACTGCCCCCGCCACCACCTTTGTTACCCTGGATAGTCACACCTTCGAGAAGCCGCATATTTCACCCATAAAAAAAGCCACCCGAAGGTGGCCTGTGGTAATCAAAAAATTTATTGCTGATCGCTGGTAAAGCTGCCTGCGCTGATTATCGCCCCGCCAATTTCACGCTCGCCGTAGAGAACGGGAACCGGATAGCCCATCGCAACGGTGTTAACAGGCGCACCGAATGCATAGTTGGGCTTGTTGTCCGTGCTGGATGAAGCGCCAACATTAAATTTGGGCTGCGGCGTCAGCATCTGAACCACTCCGCCCAGCAACATGCTGATACCGAGGCTTGTCAGTGCGGTTGTGGCTAAACCTGCTGCCGTTGCGGTGCCAAGCGCCGCACCATATGCTGCGAGAGATGCACCCGCTGTAAAAAATGCGGCCACAATAGCAACAGCACCAATGATGATTTGCAGCGTGCCGCCGCGCTTTGAACCTTCGATGATGGGCTCCATTTCAAACTCAGCAGACGCAGAACACATATCAAACTCCTGAAGCGAGATATTGTCTTTGCCACTGAAGAACGCAAAACGAATGCCGTTAAGATGCGCATTAGATACGTACTTTTTGAAGCCCGGAACCTGTGAACACATAGCGCGAATAAGCTCGCGCAGGTCTGCAACGTGGAAGCGGTGAACCCGCCCAAACTTTTTTGCCATGATCCCTTTTAAACGCATCGTTTTAAGCATCAGCCAGCTCCTTACGCCTGACAACCCGGACCGTTCGGTTACGCCAGTAGTCGCCGTAAGGAACGCGTGTCGAAAGATTGCCCGAGTTATGATGAAGAATGAGGTTGTCGCCGAGATAAATAGCGGCATGGTTTGTTACCGGGGCCTGAATGCGCATCATGATCATGTCACCTTCGCGCATTTCAGGAGGTGGAACCTCAATAAAACCTTCAGCCTGCCAGTTTTCGTCATAGCGGTTTTCTTTGCCGTCAATCCACCATTCGTAATCCACCGACCAGTTATTCAGCGTAATACCATGTTCCTGACGGTAATAGTCCATGATGAGCGTCCAGCAGTCCGCGAAGCCAAGCACCCACTGACGCCCAACCAGCTCTCGTTCACCTCTCGGGCTAATCGTGCAGAAATCGCCGTCCGGCCACGACATGATCCCCCACTCCACGCCAGAATAATCGCACTGCACGCGATCACGTTCAGACGGTATAAGCTGGGGCACATCAGGGTGAGAGTGAATAACCATCAGAACTGAACCCTGCTGCTCAGCCTGGCGTTTTTCCTCTGGCGAAATTGCAAAATGCTCGGTCGGTTTCTCTGAGATGTTTTTGCAGGGGATGTATATCTGCGCCCTGCCTGACTGAACCACCAGCCCGCAGGCTTCTTTTGGGTATTCTGCGGCTACGTGTTCGCGTATTGCCGTCATCAGCTTTTCGCGCATCGCTATTTCCCCTGAAGGTTGGCAGCGGGGAAGCCCCCGAATGGTAGCGGCTCGCTGTCACCAAACCGAGCCTTACAGTCAGCCAGGCGACCACCGCACACGTCCTTTGACGGGTCAGAAGTCGCTGAACCGTCTTTGGCAAAATAACGATTACCGGCATAATCGCAGCCGGTTCCCGTCCGGTACCAGCCGCGCATACACCAGGTACAGACGGGCGTAATCTGACGGGAAGGCAGTTGCAGACTCTGAATATCAAAGGGGGAGCACAGCTCAAAATCAACCTGATTACGGTTTTCGGCGGTCTTGGAATTGACGTAGAAAACCTGAAGCCGCTCTTCCTGTGGGTTAGCGTTAGGGTTGCCCGCCGTCCAGTTTGCCGCATCCAGATACTTCACCATCGTGGTATGTATTTTGACTTTGGCCTTAACCAAGTCATCGAACTGAAGGCAAAGCGCGGTGACGTAGTTACCCACGTTTCCAACCGAAAGTTTTGGTGTTGGCTGCGTCCCTGAGCTGGTCATTTCAACCCCGGTCAGCTCATAGGGGTGAGGATCGTACTCATTTCCCTGCCAGATTATGGATGGCAGGTTTTCAGCCGCGAAGGATTTCCACCCTTCTGATGCAATGTTGTAGGCGTGAAAGCGAAGTACTGTATCAAGCCCAAAACTGGTGCCGTCAATTTCAATCAACTGCACCAGACTGCCGGGCTCAAGGGTCTGTACATCCTGATTAAAACTCATGTTTCACCCATAAAAAAAGGACGCCGGTGCGTCCTGTGATATCGTGACCTGTCACGGAGCAAATGCCTGTTCAAAGGTGAAAGTGATCTCCACAAAATCACCGTTGATGAATTTGGGATTAATTGAATCAGCCTTTACCCTGAACAGCTTTTTCTCACCCCATGGATTTGTCCACCAGAATGAACGGGCAACGTGTGCCTTAAGAAAGGCCCTTAGCTCGGCGATGACAGCCTTCCTGCCGTTACAGGTCAGCGACCAGGTTTCAGACTCATCATTGATACCGCGACCGGACACCTGCTTATAACCGTCCCCAAACTGCGCATTATTTGTTGAGACGTTAACCTGCTCACTGGCCTGCAGCCTGACTTCCCATGTAAAAGTGTCTGTCGCCATTGTTACTGCCGCCCGTTGTAGAGAACCCCGCCAGGAGTCATTTGTGATTTAGCCCAATCATTAACTTCTTTGCGGATTATTCCCTGCAGCTGTTTCGCTGCTGATGCAGTTTTTTCAGTACCTGCGTCACCACTGTCAGACGATCCGCTGATATGAACAACCGTATCGCCAATATTGATTACCGGAGTACCACCACCAGAACGCGCAACGCCGGACGCTACAGGCCGCTCAGTGGGTGCAGTAACCAGCCCGCCGTCAGCATATCCGCGCATCATGTCGTAAAGGTTTGAAACGCCAATGCGCTCCGTTGCCTCTTTGGTGAAAACGAATTCACCTTTATGGACCACACCTGCCGGATCGTTCTTGCCACCAACACCCGTGAAGCCGCCACTGTCATATCCCTGAAAACTGGTGCTCATGCCCATCGCGCCGGTACTGCCCGCCGATGCCGCCACACCCGACCCAACTGCACCTATAGCGGAACCACCGAAGCTCATAAAGGATGACAGCACTGTTTTGGTGAGCAGCGCCTGTGCGGTCATTTCAACCAGGCTTTTAATGACGCTTTGCGCCAGCGAGGCAAACAGGTTTGAAATGCTCTCCTTAAAAGACTGTGTGCCGGTAAGCAACCCTGTCAGGGAGTTAGTCACTCTCTCCGTCGCCGCTTCCGCCAGGCTCACAATCCCCTTGTTCAGTTCGCTCTGTCCGGCATACAGATTAAGAGCCGCCTGATACTGCGCATCTGCTGAATCCCGAGAGGATTTCTGCATCAGCGCTTCATAGGTTTCCTTGCTGAGTCTGGCGTTGGCATAGTAGGCATCGTAAAGGCTCTGCTGCTGCACGAGCTGATTCTGAAGCTGCGCAACCGGGTCAACCTCACCCGCTATATTCAGCTTCGGTGCTGCCGTGCGGCTGGCCTGCGCCTGAATAAGCTTTTGGGCAGAGTCATTTGCAAGCGTAATACGTGCTGACTGATACTCCTGCTCAGTCATCAGGCGGGCGGCATAAAGCTGCTTAAGGTCTCTGCTTGCCTCTGACTCCTGACGCATAACCGCTTTGGCCGGAGAATACTGCTCAGCCAGTTCCTGACGCTGCTGCTGGTAGTTTGCCGCGTTGAGAGTCATCACGCGCTGAACTTCAGCCTGACTCACACCAGAGGCTTTAGGCTCCTTCAGGATTTTTTCCTGCGATAACTTTTCCTGAAGGTTAATTTTTTCCAGGCTGGAAGCGTGCGCCTGCTCTATCTCATTGCGCAGTGACTGAAACTGCTTAAGCGCCTGCGCGGCTTTTTTATCAGCCTTAGCCGGGTCCTCTCCGCCCCAGGGGGATTCAACTTTACCCACGCCAGCTGCCGCCGCAGTTGCCGCCTGAATATCACTTTTAAGATTTTTAGCAGAATCGGCTATGCCCGTTTTGACCAGAAAACGCGCCTTATCGACATTCTCCATGTTGTCTTTGAGCGTTTTGAGGCCAGTGTTTACCGACTCAAGGTCAGCTTCTGCGCGAGTCTTACCTTTTTCTACGCCCGATAGCTGACCGAAGGGATCAAATCCTTTCAGGCTGTCGATACGGCTGTCAGCATCCTGAATTTCTTTAATCAGTTGGTTTCGCTGAGTGACCTGATTTTCATACTGGTCCTGCAGATCGAGCTGCTTAACTGAAAGCTGCTTGTCAGATAACTGCATCAGCGCAGCCGTTGTTTCAATGACCGCACCTTTCAAATCAAGCGCTGACTGACGGGCCTGCTTCGCCTGCTCATGAAAATAAAGTAACGCAGAACCGGCCAGCATCGCCGCACCCACCGGGCCACCAATGAGTGAGAAAGCCCCCCTCGCCAGCCCTGAAGCGACTGATGCCGCCCGCGCACTAAGGGAAAGCTGTGAATTAGCCGCCACAAGCCGCTCAGTAGCCGCCGTTTCAGCAATTCTCGACTCTCTGATCGTGCGACTTAGCGCGACCTGTTCTTTCTGGTAGCCGACATTGATGCCCGCTGCAGCGTTTGCCGCTGTGCGCGTGCCAAGGTAACGGGCCTCTTCCTGAGCCTGTAAACGCGTGGCCTGTGCCGCTGCAATGGTCTGCCTAGCGATTTCGGCCTGCTGTAATGCATTTCTTCTGACTGCCATTTCGTTAGCAGCCCATGAAGTCACGCTTTCCCTGAGCCCGGCTGTCAGTTTGGTAGACAGGACCGGAATCAGCGTATAGAGCGCGACCGAGGCAACGGTATTGAAGTTATCAGCCAGAGCGTTGACGGATTCTGTAATGCTCTGAACACCGGATCGCAGCGGACCATTACCAGACTGACCGACCTTGATAATCAAACCTTCAAAGGCACTCGTCAGCCCCATCAGATCGCCGTTCAGGTTATTAACCCTTACAGCGGCCTGCTCGTGGGCAGTCTGCGTGCCAGTAAGCGATTTGGTCAGCTCATCAAGTTTTCCTCGGTTGCTGGTAAGAATGGAGGCGGCGTTAATATTCTCTACGCCAAACAGCTTAACGGCCTGCGCCGTAGAGAGGTTTTTGCCTGCCAGATTTTCCAGCGCTTTGCTCAGCCCGACAACCGAAGGCTTGAGCGTCTTATCCGTGCCTTTTTCAAGGTTCAGGATGATGTTACGCAGCGCGGTACCCGCTTCACCGCCTTTGATTTCACGCGATGCCAGCACCTGAATAGCAGCATTGAGCGTTTCAAATCCGATACCGGCCTGCGCTGCGGCCACACCACCATTTTTAATCGCGGCGGCGGTGTCGTTGATTTCAGATGCACCAAATTTGGCACCTGCAGCCAGCACGTTGATGTAACGATCTGCCTGTTCAGCGCCCGCACCGAACTGATTAAGTGACAGAGCCAGCGTGCGCGTTGCATCAGGCAGCGTACTGCCGCCAGCCTGAGCCAGGAGAAGTGCGCTGTTTGTAGCCTTTTGCAGTCCGTCAGCCGTTTCAAGCAGTTCCGGCTTAGCCGAAGCCATCAACTTTAACGCTTCAACCGCCTGACTGGCACTGTACTCTGTGGTGCGCCCCATCTGCTGCGCGGCCTGATCGAGAGAGCGGAGTTTATCCCCCGTTGCGCCGGTAATAGATGACAGGTCAGACAGTGCCTGCGAGTACTGGCGCGAAGTCTGGATAATTGCACCCAGCGAAAAACCCACGCCAGCCAGCCCGGCGATGCGACCAGCAAGGCCGCTTACCGTGGAGGTAACGCGCTTATAGGCCTCTTCAGTCTTTTTGGCATCATCCTGCGCCTGTCGGTTGAACTGGCGAGACTGTTTGTTAGCATCGCCATACGCGCCGATAAGCTGCGTTTTGAAGTTAGCCGCATTGAGGTGAAGCCCTACGGCAAGGGAAGCGACATCAGCCATTACATTAACGCCCTCATGACAGCATCACACTGCTGACTGACGTCAGGCGCAGTTACGTTACCTGCAGGGTGATGTGGGGTTG
>Ga0308159_1005786_pt1 | contig 10214 bp, 10 predicted proteins | sample PhyCR1_FD_201040 | JGI IMG/M metagenome (GOLD analysis project Ga0308159, IMG submission 201040) | Phyllosphere microbial communities from UC Gill Tract Community Farm, Albany, California, United States - DLSLC.R1 | ecosystem: Host-associated > Plants > Phyllosphere > Unclassified | place: USA... | reverse complement strand
CACGCGCCCGATTGACGCCTGCCGCGTCTGCAAGAACGAACGATCCCCTGCATGTCATTCCCAATCGCCCCTGAACGGCCGCATCCGCCCTCTGCCAGCTCGCGGCGCGGCATGGTGACCAGCCCCCACCCCCTGGCGAGCGAAGCGGGCCTGGAGGTGCTGGCCCGGGGCGGCAACGCCATCGAGGCGGCCATTGCCACGGCGGCCGTGCTGTGCGTCGTGTGCCCGCACTTCACCGGGCTCGGCGGCGACGGCTTCTGGCTCCTGGCGCAGCCCGGTGCGCCGGTGCGCGGGATCTCGGGCATCGGGCAGGCCGCCGCAGCCGTGCCTGCGCCCTCCGGCCCGATTCCACTGCGCGGCGGCGCGTCGGCACTGACCACCGCCGCGGCCGTGGACAGTTGGGCGCGGGCCTTCGACATCTCCGCACGCGACTGGCAGGGCAGCCAGCGCTGGGCGTCGCTCTTCGATCGCGCGATCGAGTACGCCCGGGAGGGCGTCGCGGTGTCGGCCTCGCAGCGCTTCTGGCGCGGGATGCGGGCGGCGGAGACGGGGCAGTGGCACGGCTTCGACGCGGCGTTCCCGGCCCAGGCCGCGCAAGAGCAGCGGCAGCCCGGGCTCGCGCGCACGCTGTCGCTGCTCGCGGCCCAGGGCCCGCGGGAGTTCTACGAAGGCGAGCTGGCGCATCGGCTGGCGGCGGGCCTACAGGCCGCGGGTTCGCCGCTGACGCTCGACGACATGCGCCGGACGCAGGCCCGCGAGGTGACGCCGCTGGCCGTGCCCTACCGGGGCGGCACGTTGCTGAGCCTGCCACCGCCCACGCAGGGCTTCGCGACGCTGCAGGCCATGGGCATCCTGGGCGAGCAGGACTTCGCCGGCATCCCCGAGGGCGGCGCCGAGCACGTCCACCGGATGGTGGAGGCGATCAAGCTGGCCTTCATCGACCGCGACCGTTTCCTGGCCGACCCGGACTTCGCCGACGTGCCGGTGGAACGCCTGCTGGGTGCGTCGCACATCCGCCAGCAGGCGGCCCGGGCGCAGGCCGATGCACGGGCCATGCCCTGGCCCCACCGGTTCCGCCGGGGCGACACCGTGTTCTTCGCCGCGGCCGATGCCTCGGGCCGGGGCGCGAGCGTGCTGCAGAGCATCTACTACGACTGGGGCAGCGGCGTGGTCGCCGGCGACACGGGGGTGCTGTGGCACAACCGCGGCGCCGCCTTCCACCCCGACCCGGCCCACGCCAATGGCCTCGCGGGCGGCAAGCGGCCCTTCCACACGCTCAACCCCGTCGTCTACCTGCGCGACGGACGGCCGGAACTCCTGCTGGGCACGCAGGGGGCCGACGGGCAGCCGCAAACCCTGGTGGCCCTGCTGACCCGCCTGATCGATTTCGGCCTCGACCCCGCGCAGGCGCTGGCACGGCCCCGCTTCCTGCTCGGGCGGACCTTCTCGGACAGCCGCGACAGCCTGAAGCTGGAAGAGGACGCGGGCGCCGAAGTGTTCGCATCGCTGGCCGCACGCGGCCACGAGGTCGCCGCCATCCCGGCGCAGAGCCCGCTGGCGGGCCTGCCCGGGGTCATCCGCCTGGACCGGGACGGCCGGATGACCGGGGCGCACGATCCGCGGGGCGACGGCGTGGCGCTGGGCCTTTAGCTTCTAGCTGGTAGCCAGTAGCGAAGGCCCGCTAACAGGCCCTCGCGCCACCGCTCCCGAAGGTCGGCGCGGCGCAGCCCGTGTGCGCCTCACGCCCCGTGGCACTTCTTGTATTTCTTCCCGCTGCCGCAGGGGCAGGGGTCGTTGCGGCCCGGCTCGTCGGCCTTGCGCAGGGCCTCGACGCGCGGGCCCAGGCTGCGCCACAGCTGGCGCAGGTCGTACACGGCCCAGATGGTTTCGCCGAAATCGTCCAGGCGCTGCTGGCTGACGGTGGGCGGGCCGTCCTCGCTGTACATCGACAGGGCGGGCGGCGCGGTGTCGTCGCTGGCCAGCACCTCGATGGCCTCGAGCGCGTCGGCGAGCATGGCGGCCACCTCCTTGTCGCGCGGCGGCGTCCACTCGTCGGACCACTGCTCGACGGCGGCCAGGAAGCCCAGCGCCCAGACCTGCCCGAAGGACGGGATCTCCGCCTCGGGGGCCTCGGCGCGCTCCTCGGGCGGCAGGGCGGCGATGGCGCCGCGCAGGTCCAGGCATTCGGGCTGGAAGGCGCGCTCGTCGTCCAGCGCCTCGATGTTCGGCGCATCGAGCGCGGCCTGGATCTCCTGCCAGCGGCGCTTCCAGCGCCAGACGAACTCCATGTGCTGCGCGGGCGAGAAGCCGGCGCCGAAGAGCGCCGGCCAGTACTCCGCCGGCTCGATCGGGCGGCGGGTGCAGACCAGCGCCGTCATGAAACCGTCGCAGAACTCCCATTGCGGCACGTCCTCGTCGTGCTCGCGCATGGCGTCGAGCGCGTCGTCGAGGGCGTCGAAATCCTCGGGCTTGAGCGGGGGCAGGACCGCCTCGGCGGTGGGGGGAAGGGCGTCGGAAGGTGCGGTCATGGGGCGGTCGGATGGACCACCCTATGATGCCCCACCCGCGGGAGAGACACGAGAGGACGAGCCCATGACGACCCATTTTCCGGCGCGCTACACCGCCTTCGCCCTGTGCATCGCCGGCCTGGCGGCCAGCGTGGCGGCCGCGCTGCTGATGCCGCATGCATGGGCCGCCTGGGTCGCCACCGCGCTGTTCGCGGTGCTCACCGCCACCGGCGTGCACGACGTGCGGCAGCAGCGCCACGCCATCCTGCGCAACTACCCGGTCATTGGGCACCTGCGCTTCCTGCTGGAGTACATCCGCCCCGAAATGCGGCAGTACTTCATCGAGAGCGACACCGAGGCCTCGCCCTTCTCGCGCGCGCAGCGCTCGCTGGTGTACCAGCGCGCCAAGGGCGACCCCGACAACCGGCCCTTCGGCACGCAGCTGAACGTCAGCCTGGCCGGCTACGAGTGGATCAACCACTCGATGCAGCCGACCCAGATCGGCAGCCACGACTTCCGCATCACTATCGGCGAGGGCTGCGCGCAGCCCTACAGCGCGAGCGTGTTCAACATCTCGGCGATGAGCTTCGGCTCGCTGTCGGCCAACGCGATCATGGCGCTGAACCTGGGGGCCAAGCTGGGGCACTTCGCGCACGACACGGGCGAGGGCTCGATCAGCCGCCACCACCGCGTGCACGGCGGCGACCTGATCTGGGAGATCGGCTCGGGCTACTTCGGCTGCCGCGACGAGCGCGGCCGCTTCAGCGAGGAGCGCTTCGTCGAGAACGCGCGCGACCCGCAGGTGAAGATGGTCGAGATCAAGCTCAGCCAGGGCGCCAAGCCGGGCCACGGCGGCGTGCTGCCGGGCCCGAAGGTGACGCCCGAGATCGCCGCCGCGCGCGGCGTGCCGGTGGGGGTGGACTGCATCTCGCCCTCGTCGCACAGCGCGTTTTCCACGCCGGTCGAGATGATGCGGTTCGTCGCCCGGCTGCGCGAGCTCTCGGGCGGCAAGCCCACCGGCTTCAAGCTGTGCATCGGGCACCCGTGGGAGTGGTTCGCCATCGTCAAGGCGATGCTGGCAACGGGCATCACGCCGGACTTCATCGTGGTGGACGGCGCCGAGGGCGGCACCGGCGCGGCGCCGGTGGAGTTCTCCGACCACGTGGGTGCGCCGCTGCAGGACGGGCTGCTGCTGGTGCACAACACGCTGATCGGCACCGGCCTGCGCGGGCGCATCAAGCTCGGCTGCGCGGGCAAGGTGATCACCGCCTTCGACGTCGCGCGGATGATGGCGCTGGGCGCCGACTGGTGCAACGCGGCGCGCGGCTTCATGATGGCGCTGGGCTGCATCCAGGCGCAGACCTGCCACACCGGCCACTGCCCCACCGGCGTGACCACGCAGGACCCGAAGCGCCAGCAGGCGCTGGTGGTGCCGAACAAGGCCGACCGCGTGCACAACCTGCACCGCAGCACGCTGCATGCGCTGGCCGAACTGGTGCAGGCCGCCGGCCTGGACCACCCGCAGCAGATCACCGCCCACCACATCGTGCGGCGCATCTCCGACACCGAGGTGCGGCAGCTGTCCAACCTCATCATGCAGGTGCAGCCCGGCGCCTTGCTGGGGCCGCTGGACGCGCAGCACAATGTGTTCCGCATGTACTGGCCGATCGCCAGCGCCGACAGTTTCCAGCCCATCGCCGTGGCATGACGCCGACCGACGTTCCTCTTCACCGCCTGCCGACCGAAGGCGCCGCACGCGCACCATGAATCCGCTGAAGAACCGGTCGGCACGCATGCAGGCGCGCCGCAGCGCCGCTTCCGCCCCGAGCCCGCTGGCGGCCCCCGGCGCGGTGCCGATGCCGCCGACGCTGGCGCCGGGCGACTATGCCGCCTTCCTGCGCAGCACGCTGCCGCAGCAGACGCGCGGCGTGGCCAGCCACCGGCTGGGCGGCGAGCGGGTGTGGCTCAAGCGCGCCGGGCCGCGGCACAGCCTGTTCCGCTACCGGCTGCTGGCCCTGCTGTCGCGCGCCTTCCGGCTCGACGTGCTCACGCCCGTGCCCAACCTGGGCGGCGAGGCGGCCATCGGCACCGAGGCGCAGCGCCTGCGCAGCCTGGCCGAAGTGGGGGTGCGCGTGCCGCGCGTGCTGGCGCAGCAGGCCGACGGGCTGCTGATCTCCGACATGGGCCAGGGCGGGCGCGCCGCCGTGGTGCTGAACGAGCGGCTCGACCACGCCGCAGCGAGCGGCCCGGCCGCACTGCTGGCCGTCTGGCGCGAGGGGCTGGACGCCATCGCCGCCGTGCACGCGCGCGGCGCCTACCTGAGCCAGGCCTTCTCGCGCAACCTCATGCACTGCCCCGACGGCAGCATCGGCTTCATCGACTTCGAGGACGACCCCGGTGCCACCCTCACGCTGGCCGAATGCCAGACGCGCGACTGGCTGAGCTACCTGCATTCGACGGCGCTGCAGGTGCATGCCTTGGCGCCGCGTGCCGGCGCCGAGCACTGGCACGCGGTGCTGGCCGGCGCCGACGCGTCGGTGCGTGAGCGCATCGCGCATGCGGCGCAGCGCATGCGCTGGCTGCGCCATCTGCCCAAGGGCCGCCGCTGGGGCCGCGACACGCAGCGGGTGCGGGCGGTGGCGCGGCTGCTCGCGCAGTGGCACCTGGCGCCTTGATGCCCGGCGTGCGGGGCAGGCTGCCTAGGCCGGCCGCCGCAACGCCCGGCTGCGCGCCTCCAGGCCGCGCAGCAGCACGTCGACCCAGGCTTCGAAGCCGCCATCGAGGGGGCGCGCGCGGCCATCGGTCCAGCGCAGCATGAAGGCGCGGTTGCGCAGCGCGCCGAGACGGCCGGCGAGGTGCGGATGGGCCTGCGCGTCGACGCCGTCGATCTGCGCGCGGCAGGCCGCCGCCCATTCCTCCCCGGCGCCGGCGGGTGCGGTCGACAGCTCCAGCGTGGCAAAGCCGCACAGTGCCGCGACCACGACGTTGAAGGCATCGACCAGCGCCTCGCCGTCGAAGCGCGCCTGCTCCAGCGCGTGCACGATGTGCTCCAGCAGCGGTGCGTCGAAGGCCGCGTTGTAGGCCAGCTCGCTCGCCACCACCGGCGCCAGGTGCGGGTGCGCCCGCAGCGCGGCGCGGAAGGCCACCAGCAGCGCACGCAGCCGCGCCTGCCAGGACGGCGACGCCTCGGCCGAAACGGCAGCGGCCACGCCGTCCAGGGCCAGCGCGATGGCCCCGGACACCAGCGCATCGCGGTTGGGCACATGCCAGTAGATCGCTGCCGGTGCGACACCCAGCGCTGCGGCCAGCGCTCGGATGTTGAAGGCCGCCAGCCCGTGCGCGTCGATCAGCGCGAGCGCGGCCTGCAGGATGCGCTCCCGGCCCAGCGCGGTGTCGGCGGCGGCCCGCGCCTCGCCCTTGCGCGGGCGCCCGCGCCCGGGTCGCACGGGGACGGATCGGCGGGCGGAAGGACGCGTGGCAGCCATGCACGCATTCTAGGCGTCGTTGATCGGTGTTTAATTTTTATTGAACGCTGATCAATTCTTTGCGATGATCATGCGCCTCGACCTCCCACGCGAAGATCTGCCATGCCCTTGCCCATCCTGCCCGCCACCCACCAGTTCGAAGGCGGCTGCGCCTTTGCCGACGGCGCCTTCGTGCCTTTGTCCGAGGCGAAGATCTCGCTCTTCGACTGGGGCTTCACGCGCTCCGACGCCACCTACGACGTGGCCAGCACCTGGCAGGGCGCGTTCTTCCGGCTCGACACGCACATGGACCGCTTCTTCTCCAGCCTCGAGAAGATGCGCATGTCGATCCCCCACGGCCGCGCCGAGCTGCGCGAGATCCTGCACGGCTGCGTGCGGGGCGCGGGGCTGCAGGACGCGTACGTGGCCATGGTGTGCACCCGCGGCGTGCCGCCCAAGGGCGCGCGCGACCCGCGCCTGGCGGTCAACCGCTTCTATGCCTACGCCCTGCCCTACGTGTGGATCGCGCCGCCCGAGAAGCAGCGCACCGGCATCGACCTGCACATCAGCGAGCGCGTGCGCATCGCGCCCGAATCGGTCGACCCGACGGTGAAGAACTACCACTGGATGGACCTGGTGCAGTCCCTCTTCGACGCCTACGACCGCGGCCGCGATACGAGCTGCGTGGTCGATGCGCAGGGCAACCTGGCCGAGGGGCCGGGCTTCAACGTCTTCATCGTCAAGGACGGCGAGGTGCGCACCGCCGACCGCGGCGTGCTCGAAGGCGTGTCGCGCCGCACCGCGCTGGAGCTGTGCGAACGGCTGGGCATCCCGGTGCGCGTCGCGCCGCTGCCCATGGCGGACGTGCGCGCGGCCGACGAGGTCTTCCTCACCTCCACCGGCGGCGGCATCCTGCCGATCGCCAAGCTCGACGGCGTGCCGCTGCCGCAGTTCCCCGGGCCCGTCAGCGAGCGGCTGCACGCGGCGTACTGGGCGATGCGGGACGAAGCGGCGTACCGCGACGTGGTGGACTACGGCTGAGCGCCGCGCGTGTCGTCGGCCAGCAGCAGACCCATCACCCACTCGTCCACGTAGTGCCCCTGGTCGGCGCGCTTGTAGAACTGCCGCAGCGTGCCCTCGTGCACGAAACCGAGCTTGGCGTAGAAGCGCAGTGCGCGCGGGTTGTCGGCCTCGGCATAGAGCTCGACGCGGCGCACGCCCTCGGCGCGCAGGCGGCCGATCGCGTCGGCCAGCATGGCGCCGGCGATGCCCTGGCCGTGGCGCCGCGGGTCGACGGCCAGCGTGCCGAGCAGCACGACGTGGTTCACGCGGCCCGGGTAGCGCGTGGCGCGGTAGAAGCCCGCGACTTCACCCTCGACGGTCCACACATGGAAGTTGCCGCTCGCCAGCAGTTCGTCGTAGACCGGCCCGAACGCCGTGAAGGACATCGGCTCGTAGCTGAGGTAGGGCGTGACCTCGGGATGGCTGTAGATGGCGAAGACGGCGTGGATGTCTTCGGCGGTGGCAAGGCGTCGCATGGTGCTGGTGTTGCTCAGGCGGCGGCCGTGGCGGGCTGGAAGCGCGGCCCGGCCTGCACCCCGAGACGCTCCAGCCGCCGCCTCATGGCCAGCACCGCGCGGTCCTTGCTGAGCAGCGGCACGCGGTGCGCCACCGCCAGGTCGATGAAGCCCTGGTCGTCGGCATCGGCGCAGGTCACGGGGGCCTTGGGTGCGGCGTCGACGAGCCGGGCATGGCGGTCGAACTGCGCCAGCACGTCGGCGTCCGACAGGCCGTAGAAGGCCAGGCGCGGCACGATCTGCGGGTAGCCCAGCACGCGCGCCAGCTCGATGCGCATCGCCGCCGTGGCGATCCACGCCACCTCGCCCGCCTCCAGCGCGGCACGCAGCGGCTTGGCGGCGGCATCGTCGAAGACGAAGAGGTCGAGGACGATGTTGGTGTCGATGACGAGGCGTGCGGGCATGGGACTCGGTTTGTCTTGCGAACGCGTGGAGGGGGCCGGCCGCCGAAAGGGCGTCCCTAGGCGGAAACCGGCGACCGAATGCCGCCGACGACGAAGTCCACCAGGGCACGCGCCATGGCCTGCCTGTCCGAGCTGGCGGCCTTGGAGCCCGACAGCCGCTGCAGGCGATTCGGCCGCCCTCGGTCGGTCAGGAACAGCACCACGGTGCTGACCATCAGCATGTAGCGCAGGTACATGAGGTTCAGCGGCACCTGCGGCACCGCATCGTGCAGCGCCGCGACGAACTGCTTCGCCATGGGGTCGAAGTGCTTCTTGATCACCCGCTCCGTCATCGGCGACGGGGACAGGCGATGCTTCAGGATCAACTGGGCCAGCAGCTGCCCTTCCGTTTCCGCCCCCTCGCCCACGTAAGGCGCGACGAAGGCTTCGACGATCTCCACGACCTCGGGCGGCGTGCCGGCGGCACCGGCGGCCGACGTGATCTCCTTCAGGGCGAGCGTGCGGCGCTTGTTGACGCGCGCCGAAAGTTCGTCGAAGACCGCCTCGGCCAGGGCATCGACGCCACCGAAGTGGTAGTGGATCGCTGCGACGTTGACGCCGGCGTGGCCGGTCAGGGTGCGCACGGGAACCCCGTCGATGCCTTTCTCGGCATACAGCGTCAGTGCGGAGCCCATGATCTTGTCCCGGGTCAGACGGTCAGTGGAACGGGAGGGTCGACCTGGCATACGAGGGCATGAGGGTGGGGCCAATGCGGGTCGGCGGAGAGCCGACCGGCACCGAGGCGTGCATTGTGCCGCAGCCTGTCAAGCGCCTGTTTGAATCGGCTACGGCGCTCACGCGAAGAAAACAAACATGAGATTGAAACGACTGTTTTAATTGCCTAGAATGCGGCCGTGCCGGGTTGCGACGCATCGAGCGCGACCGGCAACATGAGGAGACAAGCCCATGATGAACCGAAGAGACGCGCTCGCGGGCGTCGCGGCCGCGCTCGCCGCACCGATGGCCCCGGCCGCCACGGACCTGCCCGAGATGCTCAGGATCGTGATGCCTTTCCCGGCGGGGGGTGCCCTCGACGGCATGACGCGCATCTTTGCGGACACCTATCCGAGGGTGACGGGCAGGCCGTGCATCGTCGACAACAAGCCCGGCGCAGCCACCACGATCGGCGCGTCGGAGGTGTCGCGCGCGCGGCCCGACGGTTCGGTGGTGCTGTGGACCACCGGCGGGCACCTGACGAACGGGGTGCTGATGAAGAAGCTGCCGTACCACCCGATCGACGGCTTCACACCCCTGACGATGGTGTACACGACCTACGGCTTCGCGCTCCTGCACCGGGCGAACGGGCCGTTCAACAGCGTGGCCGAGCTGGTCGCTGCGGCGAAGAAACAGCCCGGCAAGTTCAGCTATGCCTCGGCGGGCAACGGCAACACGACGCACGTGGTCGGCGCCCTGTTCGCCAAGCAGGCCGGGATCGAATTGATCCACGTGCCCTACAAGGGAACGCCGCTCACCGACCTGATCAGCGGCGTGGTGGACATCTCGTTCATCGCGCCCTCGTCGGTCATGCAGTACATCGAGGCGAAGAAAATCAAGGCCCTCGCGATCACCGGCACGCAGCGCGCGGACACCCTGCCCACGGTGCCCACTTTCGCGGAACTGGGCATGCCCGACATCGACATTCCTGCGTGGATCGGGATGCTCGCCCCGCCCCGGATGCCGCCGCAGGTCCTGGCGGCTCTCTACGACGGGGTCTCGAAGACGCTGGCCGACCCGGGCTTCAAGGAGAAGATGGTCGCGTTCGGCAACCAGGTCTCGGGCATGCCACCGGACCGGTTCAAGGCCTACCTCGAGAAGGAGCTGGCACGCTACCAGCGCATCCTCCCTCCCCTCGGCATCGAAATGGACGCGTGATGTTCAAGAGAATCGTCGACCTTTCCATCTTCCTCGAGAACGATGTCATCTCCGATCCGCCGGCGTTCGCGCCGCGGATCCACTACATGAACCACACGGAGAGCTTCGGCCGCCTGGCGCAGTTCTTCCCCGGCCTCCAGGCCCAGGACCTGCCCGACGGCGAAGCATGGGCCGTGGAGAAGGTGGAGCTCAGCACGCACAACGGCACGCACCTCGACGCGCCCTGGCACTTCGCGTCGACCATGAATCACGGCGAGCCGGCGATCACCATCGACGAAGTGCCCCTGGAGTGGTGCCTGCAGCCGGGGGTCAAGCTGGACTTCCGCCATTTCGACGACGGCTACGTGGTGC
>Ga0308159_1005784_pt1 | contig 10220 bp, 9 predicted proteins | sample PhyCR1_FD_201040 | JGI IMG/M metagenome (GOLD analysis project Ga0308159, IMG submission 201040) | Phyllosphere microbial communities from UC Gill Tract Community Farm, Albany, California, United States - DLSLC.R1 | ecosystem: Host-associated > Plants > Phyllosphere > Unclassified | place: USA... | reverse complement strand
ACAGCTAACAAAGTTTTCATTGATATGCTCGGTTATACTTCGAAGGATCTAGAGAAAGGTATAATCAAATGGAATGACATTACTCCTCCTGATTTTATTCCGATTAGCAAAATATCGGCTGATATGGTTAAGAACGAAGGTTTTTGTCCGCCATTTGAAAAGCAATACATTACTAAAAGCGGTAAAACGATCGATGTATTGGTAGGCTCTGCCATTTTAGATGATGAAGATGGAAAAGATGCTGTTTCTTACATTATTGATATTAGCAAGCAGAAACACAATGAAAAACGCCGGAACGAACTTCAAAAGTTAATCAAAAAGCAGCAGGATGAGTTTTACAGTATTTTCAAAAAAGCTCCTGCTTTAATCTCCATCAGAAGAGGTAAAGATTTAGTTTATGAGTTTGTAAACGAAGCTTTTATTCAATTTGACGGGGGCAGCAATTACATTGGAAAAACACAGCTCCAGGAAGGATCGCAATTTGAAACTGAAGAGCTTAAAAATATCGAAAAGAAGGTATTAGCTACCGGAGAAACATTTATTGCGAACTCCTACAAACTTCAGCAAAAGGACGAAAACACCGGAGCATTAAAAGACAGTTGGTTCGATATTATCCTTAACCCTGTTTTCTCTGATAATGGTGCAATTGATGGTGTAGCATTTTTTGCCTTCGAAGTGACCGATTTAATGATTGCGCAAGAGGCGACTAAAGATCTGATGAACAAAAAAGATGAGTTCATGAGTATTGCCAGCCACGAATTAAAAACCCCTATCACCAGCATTAAAGGTTATTTACAATTTGCGCTTAAAATGGCTCAACAAGAAAAGTTCGAACATATTTCGGGTTTTATTGATAAGGCCACTAAACAAATAGGCAAATTGACTTCGCTGGTTGATGATTTACTGGATGTTACCCGGATTCAAGCTGGGAAAATGGTATTTACATTTTCAGACTTTAATATCAATGAGGTAATTGAAGAATCAGTTGATGGCATGCAAGGAAGTTTGGGAAAACATTCGGTAACCATGGAAATGGAAAAAGATGTTATTGTACATGCTGATAAGAACCGAATTGAGCAAGTGGTTTCTAACTTCCTTTCTAATGCATTGAAATATTCGCCACATTCAGACGAAATTATTATTAAAACAGAGCTAAAAGAAGCAAGTTTACGGGTCGCTGTAAAAGATTTTGGCATTGGAATTCCGAAAGACAAAGCCTATTATATTTTCGACAGGTTCTTTAGAGTCGAAGAATCTTCACACTTATTCTCTGGACTGGGCTTGGGATTATATATCTCGGCAGAAATTATTGAAAGACATGGAGGCGAGATTGGCGTAATTAGCGAAGAAAATAAAGGGTCAGAATTTTGGTTTGAAATCCCTCTTTAATGAAGGTTACTTTAGTGCTCAAGTTCAATATCATCAAGCGAACTTGGGCCAACTTTATTTGATTTTTTAACTACCGTAAAAGTTCCATTTAACTCCATTACCACCGCTTGAACATCTTCCAGACTTTCAAGCCGATATTTTCTGATTTCAGAGTAAATCTCCTCTTCGGTAATCACTTCCTTCTTCATGGCGGGTAGAATAAACTTTCCATTATAAAACAAGAGTGTAGGAGTAGAATTGATCATATCCTCCATTTTTGAAGAGTTTTTAGCCAGGAATGCCAGGAGATATTGTAAGGCAATAATGGTGATTAGGGCAACAAAACCCTCGACAAGCGGTACCTTTTTTAAAATCATCGACGATAATGTGGAACCAAGTGTAACGGTTACCACAAAATCAAATGCATTAAGCTTGGCAAGTGTTCTTTTCCCTGAAATCCGGATAAATATGAAAAGGACAATATATGATATTACCGCACAGATGATGATGTGAAATACAGCTGGCCAATCTTTAAAAAACAAATGTTCCATGCATAAAATTTAGCGCCACATTCTCCAGAGCGGCAAATCATTTGATGCGATTTCGTTGTTAATCTCATCCCAAAATGCTCTACTGATGTCGTTAATACCTGCAACCGTTCGGTTTTGTTCCTTATTGTGTGAATTAGAAACTGATTCATTTTCCTGACTATTGTTGTAGTGATTCTCGTGATTGATATCCATAGTTAAAAATGTTTTGATTAATATTTCTAACATAATGAACGAAAAAATGTTTATTATAATCTGAATTTCAAGTGTAATAATCTCGAAAGGTTAGCGATATTACACCGATAATAAGATCTCTATAAAACAAAAAAGGGCACCTGAATGGCGCCCTTTTTTATTATTCTAAGCCTTTATTTTAAACCAAATCAAAACGATCCAGGTTCATTACTTTAGCCCAGGCTGCCACAAAATCAGCAACGAACCGTTCTTTAGCATCCGAACCAGCGTAAACTTCGGCAATTGCCCTTAACTCTGAGTTTGAACCAAAAACAAGATCGGCACGTGTAGCCGTCCATTTCGGTTGGCCAGTTTTTCTATCGCTACCCAAATAAACTTCCTTATCATCAGAAACGGCTTTCCATGCGGTATTCATATCCAACAAATTCACAAAGAAATCGTTACTCAGCTGGCCAGGTTTTAGCGTTAAAACACCATTTTTAGATCCATCGAAATTGATATCCAGTGATCTTAAACCGCCTAACAACACGGTCAACTCTGGCGCTGTTAACGTAAGTAATTGCGCCTTATCAATTAATAACTCTTCAGTAGAAACGGTGAAACGCGTTTTGCTATAATTACGGAAACCATCTGCTTGTGGCTCCAGGTATCCAAACGATTCTATATCAGTTTGTTCCTGAGAAGCATCCATCCGCCCTGCAGTGAAAGGTACTTTATTGGTAAAGCCAGCATCGCTGATCGCTTTTTCAACAGCAGCCGAACCAGCTAAAACTATTAAATCGGCGATAGAAATTTGTTTACCATCAACCTGTGAAGCATTGAAATCTTTTTGAATATTTTCTAAAACAGATAATACTTTTTGCAGTTGCGCCGGGTTATTCACTTTCCAATCTTTCTGTGGCGCCAAACGAATACGTGCACCATTGGCGCCGCCCCGTTTGTCAGATCCTCTAAAAGTTGAGGCTGAAGCCCAGGCAGTAGAAACCAATTCGGAAACGCTTAAGCCCGATTGCAATACTTTCGATTTCAATAATTCTATATCTGATTCAGTTACCAGAGCATGGTTAACTGCTGGAATTGGGTCTTGCCAAAGTAATTCCTCTTTTGGAACATCAGGACCAAGATATCTTGCAACCGGGCCCATATCGCGATGCGTTAATTTAAACCAGGCTCTAGCAAAAGCATCCGCAAACTGATCAGGATTTTCCAGAAAGTTTCTGGAGATCTTTTCATAAGCAGGATCGAAACGCAAAGAAAGATCTGTAGTTAACATGGTAGGTTTGTGCTTTTTCGTCGCATTAAAGGCATCAGGAATAATATCATCTGCATTTTTTGCGATCCATTGGTGTGCACCTGCAGGACTTTTACTCAATTCCCATTCAAACCCAAATAGATTTTCGAAGAAATTATTACTCCATTGCGTTGGAGTAGTGGTCCAGGTTACTTCTAAACCGCTTGTTATGGTATCTTTACCAGCGCCTGAACCGTAACTGTTATGCCAACCGAATCCCTGGCTCTCGATATCAGAAGCTTCTGGCTCTTTGCCTACATGATCTGATGATGCAGCCCCATGGGTTTTGCCGAACGTGTGTCCGCCTGCAATTAGAGCAACCGTTTCTTCATCATTCATAGCCATTCTTCCAAATGTATCACGAATATCTTTCGCCGCTAAAATTGGATCAGGGTTGCCATCAGGTCCTTCAGGGTTAACATAAATTAAACCCATTTGAACTGCAGCAAGAGGTTTTTCGAGGTTTCTGGTATGCACATCTCCATCCGCATTATCATCACTAACCAAAACACCCTCATCCTTAACGCCCTCAGATCCATGCGCATAACGAACATCACCTCCAAGCCAGGTTTTTTCGGAACCCCAATAGACAGATTCGTCGGCTTCCCAAACATCTTCTCGTCCACCAGCAAAGCCAAAAGTTTTAAAACCCATTGATTCTAGCGCCATGTTACCAGCAAGAATCATTAAATCGGCCCAAGAGATTTTTTGACCATATTTTTGCTTGATAGGCCATAGCAATCTTCTGGCTTTATCCAAACTTACATTATCTGGCCAGCTGTTTAGTGGCGCAAAACGTTGTAATCCTGCACCTGCGCCTCCCCTGCCATCGCCAACCCGATAAGTACCCGCACTATGCCAAGCCATCCGGATGAATAAACCACCATAATGACCGAAATCTGCTGGCCACCATTCTTGCGAATCGGTCATCAGCTGATGAAGATCACGTTTAACCGCTTCTAAATCGAGACTTTTAAATTCTTCAGCATAATTAAAATTTTTACCTAGTGGGTCAGACAAAGAAGAATTCTGACGTAGAATATTAATTTTCAGTTGATTTGGCCACCAGTCGCGATTTCTGGTTCCGCCGCCACCTACATTTTGCTTCATGCTGCCATTATGAAAAGGGCACTTACTGATGTCGTTTGAGTCATTCTCCATTATAATAATACATTAAGGTTTTACAGTCTAACTACTTTTGTTTTGATAGTATTATAAAAGTAACGGATTAACACTGATAATCCCAATCATTTAATTCTATAATTTGATAGCCAAAATCTATTATCATGATTGGAGGTTTTCTGAAACTTTAACTTTTCCTAACTGTTCTTATCAATATGGAAAACGATAATGAAAACAATGTCGATCTTAAAAATGAAAGATCAGATCAAGAGCAATTGAGCCAAAAAGCACTAGGTAATATAGATGTTAATGATCAACTAGATCAGAGCGACAATGACATCCTAAGCACTCCAAAAACTTCAGGAACTGGCTCAAATAATGCTGCCGCAGCTCCCGATTCTCCTATTGTACATGAAGATAAAAAAGGAGATGAGCGTTATGAGCAAGGAAACGAAAAAGAAGAGTAAGCTGATTTCGCAGACTTAAATGTCGTCCCTGAATGGACAAATTTATCTCTGCCAAAAATCACCTATAAAAACGATTTAGAAAGTATTAAAACTGTATAATAAGATTATTACACGAGGTAATCTTATCTGTTTTATATTTTATCTATTTTAGTTTATTATGAGAAAACCTATCCTTATTTGTGCACTAATTTTTTCTCTTAAAGTTTGTGCACAAACCAAATCCGTAGATCTTTCTGCATTTAAAAAAAATGGCTCTGAAGTTACTGTTAACCAAAAAGTAATTACTTTAACATGGCCTGCCGGAAACAATTTGACCGGCAAAATGCTTATCGATTTAGAGAAAGACCGCCCGATGCTAAAGAGCGTTCAGTTGGGAAATAATAAAGCTTTTAAGGAAATCGGAGCTGATCTGGATCCTGCATTTGTACTTACCATCGGAAAACGTTCTTTAAGTCCATCAAGCGGCGGATGGGATGTTTTTTTTGATCGGGTGCCAAAGAAACCATTTCAATCTTATGAAGTTAAGATAGACAAGCAGTACGCTAGGGTAAGCACGAAAGGGCAAAGGACTATCATTACCATAGATGGCGCAAATGCTGATCGTTTTGAAGGTACTGTTGAAATTACGCTGTATAATGGAAGTCCGCTTTTTAATTTTGCCGCGGTAGTGGCGACCGACATAGATTCTACAGCAATTTTATACGATGCCGGATTGGTAAATAAAAAGGCAATCTGGAAAAAGATGGCTTGGGCAAACGTTCAGGATGAGCTGCAACAAGCTACGCCACAAGCGGCAGATAGTAGTCGGAATCTGGAAGTAAAGTACCGCACAATTATTGGTGAAAATGCTACAGGTAGTCTGGCGTTGTTTCCTGCGCCACATCAGTATTTTTATCCATTGGATGAAGCCTTTAATTTGAAGTTTACCTGGTACGGAAATAACTTTCATAATTTAATTCCAGGTTTTGGGATGGGTATCCGCCAGGATCCTTACGGTGATAACAGATATGTACCATGGTTTAATGCGCCACCGAAAACCCAGCAGCGATTAAATTTCTTTTGCTTACTTGATTTAGGAAATGCAGCATCTGCGTTGGCAGAGGTGAAAAAATTTACCCACGAGGATGCTTACAAACCAGTTTCCGGATATAAAACAATGGCTACACATTTCCATAATGAATTTATATCTGATGTGGTACTTGCAGGAAAACCTATCCCGGAAAAACCCGAATTTGTTGATGTACTTAAAAAACATGGGTTAGATATTGTGAAATTGGCAGAATTTCATGGACCAGGGCATCCAAAAGGACCAGATAATGATCGATTGAAAGAGTTAACGGCATTATTTGAGCAAACCAAAAGATACTCAGATAATAAGTTTCTTTTGCTTCCGGGAGAAGAAGCAAATAACTTCTACGGAGGTCATTGGCTTGCGTTTTTCCCTAAGCCAGTGTATTGGGTGATGTCGCGAAAAGGAAATGAGCAATTTGTGATGAATGATCCTAAACTAGGGAAAGTATATCACATCGGGGATAAAGCCGAAATGTTGAAACTCTTGGAACTGGAAAAAGGTTTAGCCTGGACCGCTCACGCCAGAACTAAAGCTTCTACCGGATATCCCGACGCCTACAAAGACGAAGCCTTTTTCAAATCAGAAACGTTTCTTGGAGCTGCCTGGAAAGCTATTCCAGCAGACCTTTCGATTCCAACGCTCAGTCAACGGGTACTTAAATTAATGGATGACATGGCCAATTGGGGAGTGAAAAAGCATGTAATTTCCGAGGCGGATATATTTACCATCACGCATCAAAATGAAATGTATGCCCACCTCAATGTGAATTATTTGGAAATGGATAAACTGCCTAATTACGAGCAAGGATGGCAAAGCGTATTGGATGCTATTCGTAAGGGGAAATTCTTCGTGTCAACTGGTGAAGTATTGATTCCAGCTTTCAATGTAAATGGAAAAAAATCTGGAGAAACGTTAAGCCTAAACAAGGATGGAAATGTAAAAGTGAATATGAATCTTGATTGGACTTTCCCTTTAAATCACGTAGATATTGTCTCTGGCGATGGAAAAGAAATTTACCGGGAGAGAATTGATTTATCCAATACACGAGCGTTTGGAAAACGACAATTTATCTGGCCAATAAACTTATCGGGCAGAAAATGGATAAGAGTTGAAGCCTGGGATATTGCAGCCAATGGCGCCTATACCCAAATGGTTTGGTTAGAAAACTAAGGAGATAAAGTCTTTTGAATGAACTCTCGCTTAAATCGTTGATTGAAATGAGAGTTCATTATGGTTTACACTGCTAAAGTGATCGTCGACTGACTAGAACCTATTGCATACCTCAACTAAAATGCCAAGCTAGTTTTTGTTTTAATGCTAAATTCCACGGGTTAGCGGGTTCTCTTGATCTTGACTAGGCTCATCTTCAATATCATCCAAATGGAGTTTCTTTTTTGTTGAATTTAAACTACCTGATCCGGCTATACCACGATAATCAGGTTCCTCCGCCAACTCCTTATCTTGCTCCGGAGTCTGTTCGTTTTCATCATTCATCTGCTTTTTCATTTAATTTTTATTATAGATACCTTAATTGTGAAGTAGCTCATGTTACCGGCCAAAAACTGAGCAAAATTCCACTATAGCTTACCCAAAAGCATCTGCCCTCTTTCGGTATGTTCTTGAATAGTTGCCAAAGCAAGTGCCGTTACATTTTTGATGTGTTTATTGCTGCTGGCATTCATCAGTGCACTTACAGCATCCTTCAGTTTTTTATGAGTGTCTACCTGACCTTGCATGAATGCTTTATCAAAAGCAGCCCCGCTTAATGTTTGTAGTTTGGAGAGCATCGCCTTTCCCTCTTCACTTGGTGCAGGTGTTGGCGTTCCCATGTCCTTCAAAATCTTGCCCATCACCTCTTGTTCGGCTGCCTCGAATTTAGCGAAGAGCTTCACATCGGGATTAGAGGCCTTGGTTGATGCAAGCTGACTGGTTTGAAGCGATGCAGTACCCAATACCGCAATCTTCTCTTGTAAGGTCAAATCGGCACTTTGAGCCAAGGCTGCAATTGGATTTAAAGCATTGCCTACAATGGATGCACCGGCACCCAGTACAATTGCTGTTTTGATCGATGTTGCCAGAAAATCCCGGCGGGTGTTGGTATTTGTTGTTTTCATAGTGATTGTATTATCTTATTTCAAATCATTTAGCCTCTTTTATACAGTCTCGAAACTGCGTTTTGCATTGCAAACTGTTTCCACTGAACTGCTTTATTGTCTGGCGGTTAAATGAGATGGACATTTCCACCCAAGTAGATCATTGTAACTGCCTGTAATAAAAACAAGCATGAGAATTACTTAGTTTACCGCATAAATACCTTTTTTGATACGGGATTTAAGGCATTGCATGGGGATCAATAGATGAATGGAAATACCTTAAGCTTAATGCTAAACCAGATTCTATAACCACACAGATGTGCTGACTTGAAGACAAATCAACGCTGCTCTCGCTTATATAAGGCCATCACCACATTTAGAAAAAACTTATTTTCCAGTTTCCATGTGAGGTGCATCTACAGGCTTAGATTCGGGCGAACCCTTTTGCCGCAGATAAATGGTAAGAAATACGATTGAAAAAACAGATAAAAACTCACTCTGCCAATTTTGAAAAGTTTCGAACCAAAACTCAGGTTCTGTGAGGTACTGGAAAACACTTTGTTGAGGAAGGTTCTTCGCAAGCTGTTCAATGTTGTTGTTTTCCCAACTTCCATAAAGATGCATTGCCCAACTGAACAGAAACAAAATTCCAAAGGCAATGGAAAGAGAATTTCTGTACACCATTAGCACCCATCCGCCCTTTTTTACCGGCCATGGAGCATCTGGCCTGTTAACTGGCTCGCGGTCAACTTCCTCCTTGTCTTCCAGGCTTTTGGATTCGGCTGACCCTTTTTGCCGAAGAAAAATCGTAAGTAGCACATATAATGCCATCTGCAAAAACTCGCTTTCGAAATTTTCAAAAGTGGCCGATATAAAGTGTCCGCTTTGTAAATAAACTGAAAACGCTAGCTGATCTTGCTTCAACTCCATCAGTTCCTGATTATGCTGTTTCCAGCCGGTTAATGCTTGTGCAACCAGTGTAATTAAAAAAAGCGATATAAAAACGATACTAAGACCGTTCTTGTACAAAAAAGACCTGCGTTTATTGGCCATCGTAATTCGAGTTTTGGCTTAAGTTGAGTAATTGTTTAAGATCAAAAACTGGAAAAGACACGCTTGAACTTTTCGCTGCCAAAACCGCCCCTGTATCACTCTTTTTATTTCCGGATTTTTTGTGATTTGTTTTTTTTCTGAACATCTCTATTAAATTTTTGATGTGTAAATGTTGAGTTTAGATTTTGCTAAAAAGCGAATGGACGTAATCGCCTAGTTGAAAGATCTCCAACTATTTACAAATGCGGAGGATTTCTTACCGGTAGCTCAAATGTTTCGCCATCGGAAAGGATGGAAACCCTCAGATCGCGGATGGTTATTTTTCTGTTTTCATCAAACCTGGTAATATTACTACCCCGGCTCCTTTCGCCATCGATACTAATGACCACACCACAGCCCATTACCTGTGCCTTCAACCCTTCGCTGATGATAATTGCGGTATTTTCTTCTATCCCTATCCCAATGCAGGCCGGATTAGTTGCAATTACCTGAGCCATTCTAACAAAACGACCTCGATGTACAAAATGAGTATCAATGCAAACATCTTTCAAAAATTCGAAACCAGTTGTAATTTTGACTTCCCCTGCCACCATTTCAGTTTCACCACTTCCTGCAAAAATCATGGGTGTCGACATGGCCATAGCGCCTGCACTAGTTCCCCCAATAATGATTTTATCTTCGATATAGCGTTGCTTAAGCTGACTCATCATTTTAGTTCCTCCGTAAATCGAGGTCAATTTTAACTGATCTCCACCGGTAAAAAAGAACCCGTTTGCAAGGTTTATACGCTCCAAAAGGTCATCACTAATCTGCTCTCTGAAATCGTGATGAATGTGGCCGGTTGATTTTGCACCTAGTTTCCGAAAACAGTCATCGTATTGCTTATATGTTTCATCTATTTCTTCTGTACCAGCCGTAGTAATAATTTCAATGTGTTTGGATTTTCCACACAACTCTAAAAACTGGAGTAAAAGATCCTTGTGTGATTCCGGTCGATTATTACTTTCTTTT
>Ga0308159_1005783_pt1 | contig 10220 bp, 10 predicted proteins | sample PhyCR1_FD_201040 | JGI IMG/M metagenome (GOLD analysis project Ga0308159, IMG submission 201040) | Phyllosphere microbial communities from UC Gill Tract Community Farm, Albany, California, United States - DLSLC.R1 | ecosystem: Host-associated > Plants > Phyllosphere > Unclassified | place: USA... | reverse complement strand
CTAAAACCAGACCGTCACGGTTACCTAAAATATTATCAGAAAACCAGCCCATTACACCTAGTGAGCGGGCCGCTAATCCTGGCGCTAAAATCGTTTTCATCAAGGTTTGACCAGTTTTAAAATCCTTACCTGCAATTGGTGTGTTGGTTTCTTTGGCCAGTTCAATTAATGCCGGGATATCAACCGTTAAGTTAGGTGCACCATTAGCGAAAGGAATGCCAAGCTTTAAGGCAGCGTAAGCATAGATCATGCTTGGCGCAATAAGCGGATCGTTGTCTTTCAAACCTTGCTCAAAAGCAGCTAACGATTGGTGTACCGCTGATGGCTCGAAATAAATTTCAGTAGAACCGCACCAAACCAGAACGATACGATCGCAGTTATTATCGGCCTTAAAATTTTTAATATCATCCATTACGGCTAAGGCAAGCTCATAACGGTTATCGATATCCTTTACAAATTTACCATCCAGGTTTTTAACATAATTGCGATCGAAAGCTGCTCTCATTGGCTTAATGGCCTGCAATTCTTCTTTCACATCACGCAAAAGATTGGCATCCAGTACGCGGGCATTCATTGCAGCCTCGTAAACGTTATCTTCATAAACGTCCCATCCGCCAAAAACTAAGTCTTCCAATGCAGCCAAAGGCACAAAATCCTTAATTTTCGGTTCTTTTTTCTCCGTACGTTTTCCGATGCGAATTGTTCCCATTTGCGTTAGTGAACCGATGGGTTTCGATAGTCCTTTTTTTACTGCTGCCACACCCGAAATCATCGTGGTAGCCACAGCGCCCAGTCCTGGCATCAAAATACCAAGTTTTCCATTTGCTGATTTTACTTGTTCTGTCATCTTATTTTTTTCTAAGTCTTATAACCATTTATTACTTTTGTACCATTTTATTGTTTCCTCTAAACCTTGCTGTAGCTGGTACTGGGGACTAAAACCAAGGTCTTTTTTAATCTTTCCAATGTCGCAGGCCCAGTTAATCCCGGTCAGCTCATTCACCTTATCTATGTTTAATGTGGGCATGTTACCCGTAAATTTGTATGCCTTTTCCATCGACCAGGCAATGCCCTTAATAAGCGGCAATGGCACGGTTAGCTTGAAAGTTTTTTTTTGCATAATGCGCCTTGCACTTTCCGAGAGGGAAGCTCTGCCATAAATATGTCCGTCAGTGACGTTATACGTCCTGTTAACGACATTTGATTGTAATGAACTGATCATGATTTCAGCCAGATCCTTTACGTAAACAAAGCTGAGTTTCTGGTTAGCGTTGCCCATATAAACTTCAAAACCACGACTAATGGCTCTCAGTACCATCAATATATCTCGTTCTCGCGGGCCGTAAACTGCTGTTGGACGAAAAACCAATAAAGGCAGATTTTGAATATTGCTTAAATAAGTTTCGGCCAGCGCTTTACTTTTACCATAATAGGTGACCGGGTTTAACGCACCCTGCTCATTTATTAGCTCACTTGTATTTTTTAACGGTCCCATTGCTGCAAGGCTGCTTACAAACACAAATTTTTCTACTTTATGCGTTGCATTTGAGACAGCAATAGCCAGATTTCTTGCGTACAATGCATTGTATTTATTGTATTCCTCGAGATTTTTCGCCTTGGTTACCGCAGCAGCATGGATCACATAATCGTATTTGTTTTCTTCAATATTTTTACTCAGGGCGTAAATGGATTCGAAATCAAGTTCTACAAAATCAATATTTAAGCTCTGCAAATGTTCAACTTTGCTAGATAGGCGTGTATTTGCAAACACGTGCAGATCGCTGGAAAGTGCAGATTCAATTAAATGGAAGCCAACAAAGCCCGTAGCGCCAGTAATTAAAATTCGCTTTTTCATAGCTCCCTCTCCAGAATTCTATACTTTCGGTACAGTTTTCCACCAATATCTTCAATAGGCCTATTTACCATATCATTATGATCGAGTGTCCAGCTTGCCTCTGCATACTTCATCTTCTTCTTCTGAAATCGTTTGATAATTCCACCGTATAGGCAGGCCTCTATGCCCATTTTCCGGTAGCCATCAACTACACCCAAAAGCATAATCCTGATGCCATCAATTTTTCCCTTTCCGGTTAATAACTTAATCAAGCCTGTTGGAAATAACCTTCCTCTTTTTATTTTGATGAGTATTTGATTGATATCCGGAATTGCTAAAGCAAACCCGACAATTTTTCCATGTTGCTCGGCCATAATGCAAAATTTTGGGTCGAGTATCAATTTCAGATCATTAGCCGTGTATTCAAATTCTGCATCAGTCATGGGCACAAAGCCAAGGTTTTTATCCCAGGCTTTATTGTAAACCTCACGAAGGGCGTCGCGTTCCTGAGGAAAATTTTTCATGTTGATGGTCCGTATGGTAATGTCATTCCTCAACAACCTTTCTTTAATGCGGTCCACAAGCTGAAGCGATCGGTCGCTATAATCGCCAGCAGTGTAGCGATAAGCCCTTAAATCAACATTTTTTGTAAAGCCTAGTGCTTCTAGCAACATTAAATAATAGGGAGGATTATAAGGCATCATGGCTACGGGCGGACCGTCAAAACCTTCGATAAGTAAACCACAAACCTCATTTGTAGAAAAATTTACCGGCCCAAGCACTCTTGTCATTTGCCTCGCCTTTAGCCAATTGTTAACGCTTTCCATTAACTGTTTCGCTGCAGAAACCTCGTTAATACAGTCGAAGAAACCAAAGAAACCTTCTTTACCGCCATATACCTCATTGTGATGGGTATTATCTATCGCTGCAATGCGGCCGACAATCTTATCACCATCTAAAAGCAAAAACAATGCAATGGTAGAATGTTTAAAAAACGGATGCTTTCCTAGCGTTAATAAATCCCGTTGCGCTATAAAAAGCTCAGGAACATAATTTGGGTCTCCAGCATGTAAATCATGGGGAAAATCGATAAAGGCCTGAAGGTCTTTCTTGCCTGAAACTTCTTTTGTAACCCTCATAACCGAATATTTAGCAGATTAACATTAACCGCTTCAAATGCAGCTTTCAATTTGTCGACAGCACTTTTTATTTGCTCAAAAGTATGCGTTGCCATAAGTGAAAAGCGAATCAGTGAGGAATCGGATGGCACCGCCGGAGATACTACCGGATTTACAAAAACGCCGTTTTCCTGAAGGATATTGGTGATCATAAAAGTAGCGGTATTGTCCCTGATATAAACCGGAATAATCGGGCTGTTGCTATGGCCGATATCAAAGCCGGCTTCTACAAGCAGTTGTTTTGCGTAATTTGTGTTCGCCCAAAGTTTATCTATTCGCTCCGGCTCCCTTTCAATAATATCGAGTGCTGCAATTACACTGGCGACGGCCGATGGCGGCATGCTTGCGCTGAACATAAGCGACCTTGCCCTGTGTTTGATAAACTCAATGGTATCGGTATCTCCGGCTATAAAACCGCCAAGCGAAGCGAGCGATTTGCTAAAGGTGCCCATGATCAGGTCTACATCATTGTTTAGGTTAAAATGGGATGCAGTACCAGCGCCATTAAATCCGATTACGCCTAAGCTATGTGCATCATCCATCATGATGTTTGCACCGAATTCATTCGCAATCTCTACCATTCCTGGCAGGTTAACCAAATCGCCTTCCATACTAAAAATCCCATCTGAAACAATAAGCTTTGCAGCATCTGCCGGCAAACGACTAAGTTTGCTTCGCAAATCATTCATATCATTATGGGCATATTTTATAGTTCTTGAGAACGACAGACGGCTTCCATCAATAATCGAAGCATGGTCATATTCATCCAGAATCAGGTAATCATTTCTATCGAGTAAACAGGAAATTACACCCAGGTTAACCTGAAAACCAGTGCTAAAAAGCACTGCGGCCTTCTTGCCAACATAATCGGCCAGGCGTTGTTCCAGTTTGAGATGAATATCCAGCGATCCGTTTAAAAAGCGTGATCCGGCACAACCTGTTCCATACTTATCTATTGCATTTTTTGAGGCTAATTTTATTTCGGGATGATTGGTAAGCCCTAGATAGGAGTTGGAACCAAACATCAATACTTTTTTACCATTTATAACCACTTCCGTGTCCTGAGCGGATTGGATTGATCTGAAATATGGATATAATCCCTTATCCTTAATCTGTTTGGCATCAGTGAATGATGCGACTCTGTCATATAATTTTTTATGCATATAAATGCCGGTTTTCTCTCATGGATTTGCAAATCCTCTAAATTGTTGTACTTTTCCTTGGAGGTGAAATAAAAAAGCCCAAATTATTTGATGATTTGTTAATGCAATTTTAACATCGTCTCCCACTTAAAAAAAGGTGTGTAAGTGGGATTTGCTGGTCAAAAAGTTGGATGAACCAATTATGACAATTAGATGAACTGACCATTTGACCTCCTGACTTTTTAAATTAAATAGTAGAATTTAAATTGTAGACCAAAACTATTGCTCACAGGAGTCATCACAACGCAATCGTCACATTAACAGATATTTATAAGTGTGTAAAAATATTCATAGTTAATCAATTGATTGATTAATCATCATCAATAAGTCAATTTTTTTTATAAATTATTGTATAAATGACTTTGAAACATACATTTGATGAGGTGCGAATTAAGTGAATATCATATTCTAAACACCAATAGAAAGGCAGCACAAAATATGCGAAAAATCGACTATTCAGATTATGGTAAATGTCAATAAAGGTAGTGGACAGATTAATCAGCTAGATTTTGGAGAAGGGGAAGATTCTCAACTTCTGGTAGCAACCTATGATAAAGGTCAGACAGGTGAATGTCCCAAATCAGCTTTCCGATCATCAGGATTTGGCATTTTGCTTGTCACAAGTGGCTCACTAAAAATAAAAATTAACTTCATTGAGCATTTGATAAGGCATCGGGAAGTGCTATGTATCATTCCAGATCAGATTTACGAGATTCCTCTGGAGCAACTGGCTTCCGTTATTTGCACTTATTTTAGTAAGCATTACCTTTTCAAAAAAGGAATTTTCTTCAATATCGCAGATAAATATAATTTATTCGGCGATAGTGATTTTTTAAAATTTTCACTGTCAAAGAAGGACTATGGACTCATCCATGCCAACATGTTCTCCCTCCAAAGCCGGCTGGCAATTCCCAAGACTACGCCGTATTTTAAAGATATTATCCATAATAGTTTTCTAGCTGTCTTATTCGATATTTTCCTGATCAATCAAAAGCAGCAAAAAATAAAGACCACTCCCCTATCGACGAAGATTGAATTAACAAATAGATTTTTATCTCTGGTTTCCGAACAGTTCAGAACAGAAAAAAGAGTGATATATTATGCAGACTGCCTTCGACTTACTCCAAGACATTTGTCTCAGGTTGTTAAAGAGGTTACAGGCAGAACAGCAGGCGAGCATATTGATGGATTTGTTGTACGGGAAGCAAAAATATTATTGTCAAGTCACTCGATGAACATCTCTGAAGTCGCAACTCATTTATGTTTCAGCAATCCATCATTCTTTGGGAAGTACTTTAAGAAGCATACTGGATTATCTCCAATCCTTTTCAAAAGAGATACTTCGCTTGCCATTTAGCTGTCTAACATAGTTTTACTTCCCTTTGATATTGAGGTGCTGATGTCCAATTGAGCTGAATCCTTTACATATTGGCCAGGTATCTTCCGAAATCTGTGTCAAAATCGACAATACGGGTATTACGATTGCTCTTCTATTTCAAAATAGACCATCTTCTCTTCCCGGTAACCCTATGAGGAATATTCATCCAAGGAAAACTGGCCGTTATTGTGGCAATTAAACAGTTGAGGCAACATCCCAAGGAATTTGCGCCTAGTAATCAACGAATTGTTATAGGTATGATAACCGCATCCCGCTCCTCAATAATATCAATTAACCTCGCGGTGAAGATGCCTTTCGCCCACCAGCATTGTTCGCCGCACGGTACATATCTTTCCACGCAATCGTTTGGAGTGCAGAAAAGTACCTATGGAGAAAAAACATATATTATATTATTGCTGCAAGCAGTATTGCAATGATTTTAAAGGAAGCTTTTGCTTAAGTATTTTTATGCCCCCTTACTTTTATGTTTTTTCCAGACTCCTCACTTAACCCTAAATGATCTGAATCTGCTCACCTCTGATAATCCTCCCTGCGCAACATTCAGCACACCCAATACCCTGTTCTGCCTGTTTAACAGTATCACCTTGAATTCTTCGAGCAGTTCCAGTTTATTTTGATCCCAATTCTGTTCCAGGATCTGATAAGTTAAATGAGAAGAAGCCATTTTCGACTTTTCCGAAAGCTTAAATGCCGGGCGATAACTGATTTCGATTTCTGAAACTTTAAAACGCTTTTCCATAATATTTAAGATTTAATTATGGTTCATTTAAAGGTTCAGCCTTTGCGCCAAAGCCAAAGGAGGAATGGAATAAATGGATTTAAGATGAAAATGCCACAGGCGGGTTTATGCCGTAAATTAATTTGCATGCTGCAACTGAAAATTAAATTTGTGGTAGAATTGGATTGATCAACTCCCAAAGCCCTGTCCAGGCACGCCCCCCGTCGAACTATCGCCAATACACCAAACAAGTCCCTACCCGCAGCTAAACCGTAATGACTGATGACCCAGCCCCCAGTTCCCATACCGAGAGAAATGTCGGAATTCCAACTGAAGTCTGCAGGCTATTTGCAAATTCCCTCAGGGATGCTATGCTAAACCTTTTCTCTGCTCACCCCTATCACATTAGCCTTCCAAAGAATAAAGCCCAACCTTCCGCAGCATTCCGCCACAAAATACTCAATATCAGCGGTCACATCATTAACGATACGGAAGCGGATTTTATATTTGGGATTATAACTGATATAGACGACCAGATCATCAGAAGAAAAACCCCTACCCGAGAGTGGTTTAAAATGAACTTCCTGCAGATCCCTTGCCACCCGGATCAAACGTTCGTTCATTACCTTCGCCAGGTTCTTCTCCGGCTTGAAATTAGTCTCCGATATGGCCAGTACAGTTACAGTCATGGCGCAAAATTAAATTCCTTTTTCAAATCTGCAAACCTACAAGTGTAACCAGCTGAATATGAACTACAATAATTCTGCAGAACAAACTCAGTTCGTAGAAACATCAGTATCCATTTATTGAGACTGTGATACCGCTTTTCAATGCCTGATTCCAGCCCTTCTGCCATTGCTTTCGCCGAAATACGATGAATAATAATGAGCAACTCTTAAAATCCTGAAAAATAAGTTTCTATAACAGGTTACTTCCAATATTAGCTCCCACCGTTTCAAAAAGAAACACCTGCTTGCTATCATGAGCTACTTGGGCAGCAAAGCACGGCCTATATCAAGATTTAATAATTCGCTAACACCATTGGGTATTGTAGAAATTAATTTTGCAAATCAAAACTTCTAAAATTCATGAAACAAAACTTAGTAATCATTGGCCTGCTGTTATCAGGTGCAGCCTTTTCACAACAGAAGCTTGACGTACAGGCACATCGCGGAGGTATGGCGTTGCTCCCGGAAAACACCATTCCTGCCATGCTCAATGCGGTGAAACTAGGCAGCAAAACCTTGGAACTTGATGTGGTCATCTCCCAGGACGGAAAGGTGGTGGTATCACATGATCCTTATATGTCTGCGGCATTTATGAGCAAACCCGACGGTAGTGAGGTGCTCAAAAGTGAAGAAAAAAATCTGAGTATTTACCAGATGCCCTATGATACTGTAAAATCATACAGCTCCGGACTCATGCCCCATCCGATGTTCCCCAATCAGCAAAAACTTAAAACACACAAGCCCTTGCTAAACGACTTGATCGACAGCGTCGAAACCTATGTTAAAAAAAACAAGCTTAAGCCCGTGTTTTATAACATTGAAACCAAATCATCCCCAATGGGAGACGGAAAATATAATCCTTCTCCAGAGGTGTTCGTGGAAAAGCTGATGAATGTGGTCAATCAAAAGAATATTCAAAGCCGCCTGATCATTCAGTCTTTCGATGTGAGGACATTAAAGATCCTGCATCAGAGATCGCCCAAAATAAAGCTATCATTATTGGTTCAGGGAAAAATGAATCTAACCGAAGAACAGCTTAGAAATTATGGACTTACTGAAAAAGAAGTTGCTGACTATTTTAAACAGATGAACGCTAAAAAAGGTGGAATGGAAGAAGAGCTCGCTAATCTGGGCTTCGTTCCCGATATTTACAGTCCTTATTTCAGTGGCGTGGATGAGCAAATGGTTCAAAAAGCCCATCAGAAAAAAATGCTGATATTGCCATGGACCGTGGATAAAGAAGAAGATATGATTTCATTGGCCAAAATGGGTGTCGACGGGATAATTACCAATAGCCCTGATATAATGATCCGCCTGTTTGGAGATTATCAAAAAAAGTAAAATAAAGCAGGATAATGAGAAGCATTTAAACTAAAGATCTAAATGCTTCTGCTTTTTAAACATTTTTAGTTTAAGCTTATACTGTTAGCTTGCCATCCAAAAAAAATGTATAAAGGTCATTCACAACTCTACTTATCATGAGTTGCTGACTCATTAAAAAAAATTTCATCTCAGCCGCAACTTTTTTCTGCTTTACTTTAGAATAAATCTGCGTTGTGCGGATACTAGAATGCCCTAACATATAAGAGACACTTTCAATGGAAATTCCTTTTTCTAATGTAACAGTTGTAGCAAATGTATGTCTGGCTACATGAAAAGTTAGATTCTTATTTATATCAGCGTTTTCCGCGACAACTTATAAAGCTCTGTTCGTGTATTGATTTGACGGACATGGAAAAACTGTTTCTCTATGAATTGCATCTGGCGAAAATCTATATTTTTGAATTAATGCCAAAGCAATAGACAAGTGGAGATTTCGGCTTCATTGACCATGTAATTCCGTAGCGGACTGACCATTCCAAGAAAATACATAACTCATCTTTAGCATATTAATTATCAGTTTATTGAAGTGGTCAGTCCAAACCGAAACAAACTGACCTTAAATCCCGAAATGAGTTGATCACTCTTAGCGAAATCTCCAGATAATCTCAAATAACCTTTTTAGAAAACGTGCTTCTTTGCTAAACCCAGTCTTTTGATTTTGGAATTTAATGTGGTAGCCGGAACGCCAAGCAAACTGGCAGCCCCATTTTTACCGGATATCTTCCCATTGCACAATTCAAGAACTGAAAAGATATGATCTCTTTCATTCTCAAAAATAGTTTTAACAGGCCCTGATACTGGATTAATTGCACCCTGACTTTGATCGGGAATCTCGATTTGATTGATTGTAGTACCGATATTAAGCACCACATGCCTTTCAATTAAATGCTCTAGCTCTCTCACATTTCCCGGCCAGCTGTGGTTAGTTAAGGTCTGAATGGCTTTTTTTGAGAACCCTTCAAGTTTGCGGTTTGCTTTAGCCGCGAATTTCTCCAGGAAAAACATGGCTAAAAGTGGTATATCGGTACGCCGACTTCTTAAAGGCGGTAAAGTCAGTGGAAAAACATTTAGCCTATAGAATAAATCTTGCCTGAACCGGCCAGCTTCCACCTCTTTAATTAAATTACGGTTAGTTGCCGAAATAATCCGCACATCGGTAGAAATTGTTTTCTTCCCACCAATTCGCTCAATTTCCTTCTCCTGCAAAACCCGTAACAGTTTTACCTGTAAATCAAGTGGAATTTCTCCAATCTCATCCAAAAATATAGTGCCCAGATGAGCCTGTTCAAACTTTCCTATCCGCTTATCGGTAGCTCCCGTAAAGCTACCTTTTTCATGACCAAAAAGCTCTGATTCAATTAAATTAGGAGGAATTGCAGCACAATTCACTTTAATTAGAGGTTGCCCGGCTCGAACTGACCCATCATGAATCGCTTTTGCAATGAGTTCTTTTCCTGTTCCGGTTTCACCAAGGATTAAAACTGTTGTTTCACTAGCGGTAATCCGGTTAAGTATTTTATATACGTCCTTCATTTCCTCACTGGTGCCGATAATATCAGGATGGCTTGAGCAGTGCTTCTCTTCAATTTGTTCTTCCTCATCAAATGCTGAAGAAGAAACCATAAACTCTTCGAATTCTAATTCTTCCAGGGGATTTTGATCTGTTTCAAGCACTCTTAGTTTAGAAGGAAGATTTTTCTCTTGGTTAGGAGTTACCAAGCGTGGCTTATCTGGAATAATAGCCAATAAACCAGCAAGAAATTCTGCAATATTGCAGC
>Ga0308159_1005782_pt1 | contig 10220 bp, 2 predicted proteins | sample PhyCR1_FD_201040 | JGI IMG/M metagenome (GOLD analysis project Ga0308159, IMG submission 201040) | Phyllosphere microbial communities from UC Gill Tract Community Farm, Albany, California, United States - DLSLC.R1 | ecosystem: Host-associated > Plants > Phyllosphere > Unclassified | place: USA... | reverse complement strand
ACAGATCCACGCGCTGCGGGCGGAATGGCTCGAGGCGGCTCAGACGCTTGATCTCGATCGCTTGATGGAGACCTACTACCCGGGCCCCGACTACCTTGCCTTCGACGTGATGCCGCCCTTCAGCTTCGAGGGCCGGGACACGTTCCGGGCGCATTGGAAGCGTTTCTTCGAGATGTTCGATGCCGCCCCTGCCTTCGAAAGGGCGGACACGAGGGTGCACTGCTGCGGCGACCTCGCGTTCACGACGGGGTTCACCCGCTTCGCCGCGTCGATCGGGGGAAAAGCGTTCGACCTCTGGACGCGTGAGACGCTCGGCTACAGGAAGCTCGAGGGTCGATGGCGAATCATCCACGACCACGTCTCTGTCCCGATCGACCTCCAGACCCATGTCGGCGTGACCGACTTCAAGCCGTGAGCTTGCTCGGCCTGCTCCCGATTTTCCGGAGGGGACCGTTGCTGAAGGTTGCTGTCTGCGTGCGAATGGTCGCGCGGCGTCGCGGTTGATTCAGCGATCTGTTCTCCGGGGGGCCGCCAGGCGGCGAGGATCGCGCGCGCGTGAGGCCAGCTTCGCCATTTCGCCATGTCGCGTGCGCGGCTCCGCAGGTGATGCTGCGGCCGCAACGTCGCTTGGCCCGCGCTTGATGCCAAGGGTGCACGGCAAGCGCCACCGGTCTCTCTGCGAGAAGTATGGGTCCGAACGCATCGCAGAAGGGCAGCGCCCCCCGTTGCAGGGAAGCTCGCTCGACCCCACCGCGCTGCCGAGGGAGGTTGCGCGTCGAGCGGGGCCTTTCGCCAGGCAGCTCGATGCGGCGAACCCGACGATCTAGCCACCCTATTTCGACTTGACGAAGTCGACCACCGCACGCTGCGTCCCTGGGTCGTTGTCGAAGCCGCCGTGGGTGCTGCTGGCGACAGGCGGCAAGGTGGGCTGCAGCGGGTGTGCAGCCGCAGGAGAGATGTGCAGTTTCTCGACCGGGAACGGGTCTTCCGCCATCAGCGAGGCGAAGTACTTGTGCATGCCCAGCAGCGGCGTGGTCGTGCCGCCCTCGAAGGATTCGCTCACGAGGTACAGCAGCGAGCGGCGGTAGGGTCCGCAGGTCGGGTCGTCCTGCTCGGCTTGTTCGGAGAGGTGGAACTGCTGGTAGCGCTTGACGCGGCCGCTTGCAAGATGCGGCTTCACCAGCTGCTGGAACCTGTCGACCCTGACGGCGGGTGCCATGAAGCTGAGCGACTCGACCTCGCCGCCCGCGCGCACCAGCTCGTCCACGAAATAGCTCGCGACGATGGCGCCGGCGGAATGACCGACGAGGTGCATGCGTACATCCTTGCTCTCCACGTGGCTCTTGAAGTGCTCGTACAGCAGCACGGCACCGGCCTGCCTGTCAGCGGCCGCACCCGGGACGGGCTGGCTCATGGATTGGGCGTTCTGCTTCATCTCACCCCAGATGACGGTTCCGGGCCGCGCCAGCCATCGCTCCAGGCGCTGGTTCCACCATCGCTCGATCTTCTCGCCGATGCCCGCCGTCGTGCGTGGCACACCCTTCACCGCGTCGCTCAGGATGTTCATCACCGTGGAGATGAAGTCGGTCTCCCACATCAGGAAGACCGGGAAGATCCGGTTCTCGTAGAGCAGCGGAATCCATTGCGCTGCGGCTTCCGCCGCGTTTTCCTCGTCCACCAGGCCGCCGTGCATGTAGACGCAGACATCGAGCGGCTTGCCCTCCAGGCCCCACAGTTTTCGCGCCGCCGCAAGCTGAACGTCGACGATCGCGCGCACATCGTCCGGCTTGGTCCGAAACGTGCCGCTGTTGCTCAGCAGGCCGTTGTTTCCCATGTTGACGATGAAGGGCGAAATCTCGCGGTTGCGCAGCACCTTGCCCGCTGCCAACGCGACTCTGCCTTGCGCGTCCGTGCGCAGGCTGGCGCTTTTCGCGATCTCCTTGTGCTCCTGCGTCACCACGCCGAGCTGGACCACCCAGCAATCCATCGCGTTGCGCAGCCAGTCGTCGTAGGTGAGCACGGCCATGCCCTGGGTGCCCCATTCGGCTCCCCAGGAATTCTGGATCAGGAAGCCGAGCTCGGTGTAGCCCACGATGGCGAACGCATGGCCCGGATGGAGCGCGCCGGTGCCCTTGGCGGGAATGACCCAGATGCTCGCCTCGCCCTCGGCGGGCTCGGCGTTGGCACCCGCATCCCACCCTGGATGGCAGCCCGCGCTCGCATACAGGATGCCGACCTCGTTGAGTGCCGCATGCATGTCCGTGATGCTGCCCGTGTCAATGCGGAAGTACGCGCCGAGCGGGCGCATGACCGCGTCGAGCCACCAGTCGTCATCCTGATCGCCGCTGGCCGCTGGCATCTTGATGGACGGATAGAGCCTGTGCTCGCAAGCGCCGTGCTTGAACCATCCCTTGAGCGCACCCCGCAAGCTGGATCCGCTGTCCTCGGTGGAGCCCGGGAACTCGTCGTAACGCCGGGCCATCGAATAGAGCATGTAGGGCGAGATCGCCGCCAGCGGTTCGCGGTCGGACTTCTTCAGCAGGTACTCGATCACCGTCGACAGCGCGAAGCCGGTACAGGCATTGGTATCGCCCTGGTGCTTGCGGCTGAGCTGATTCAGGCCGGGATGGAACACCGTCTTCGGCGTCACCGAGACGTTGGGACGGAAGGGCCTGTCGCGCTCATCGAAAGCGTCCGGCTTGGCCGCCGCCCGGAAGGGCCTTTCGCGAGACGCGGCGGCTGGAACGATCGCCTCGGGCTTCTTCCTTGGCGGGCGCTTGGGCTTCGGTTTCTGTACCGACGCCTTCACCGTCGCCGCTTGCTTCGTCGCCATGCAGTCTCCTCGTTTCGAGCGCCGCGTAGTTGAGCACCTTCGGTGTCGCGTGGCTGTATGGCGCAGGGCATAGGACGACGCCGCGTCGAGCACCCGGGATCGCCCAGCACGGCACCGATGCGGAGTGCGGGCTGGCCAGAGGATCTTGCGGGCCCGGAGAGCCCGTCGAGGTCCACATCCGCTCCTGGAAAGCCGTCGGGCGCATGGCCTAACCCGTTCGGTCAGTTGACCGTCAATGACATCGCGGTTGAACTGACGCCCCACACGCTCCTGATCATCGGATCTGTGCAGGACGACGAAAGACGCTGTTCGGCTTGAGCACCACCGCGTCGACGCCATGCGCGTCGACGGTCATCGCTTGCCGAGCAGGAGAGATGTCGCCCATGGCCACCAGGAAAGTGCCGCCGAAGTCCCCCCGGGTCGCTCCCCGCCCGCGCATCGACCCGCTGCCGCTGCCCCGACCGCTGCCGAAACCGTTTCCGGTCCCGCGGCCGCTGCCCCTGGTCAACGACTTCACGCGCAGCCTGTTCGATGCCGGCACGCCGGGCGTGCCGGTGGTGCGGGCCGAGGACATGGCGGCGCTGCGCATCGAACTGGTGAACCTGTCGATCGAGCCCGGCCCACCGCCGCGCGTGCGACGCACCGGCGGCAATCCGTCCTACCTCGTGCTGCATTTCCCGCCGCAGTCCATCGGCGAACAGGTGTTCTTCCAGTCGGCCCAGCCGTCTCACGCGGGCGGGCTGCCCGACGAGCGCGTCGACGGCGCGGCGCCGTCGGCCAGCGGTCCGCCCCGCGCGGCGGTCGAGCCTCCGCCCGTGCGCGCGCGCATCGCGGGCGAGTCGAGACTGGCGTTCAGCGTGCCCGACGGCTTCGATGTTCCCTACACGCTGAGCGGCCTGCTGGACGCTTGCCAGCGCCTGTCGCCCAGCGTCGCGGCCAATGCACTGCCACGCGGCGCGCGCGCGACGCCCAGGCCCTGGCTGGTGCTGGTGACGCAACGCGATTTCCTGGCGCTGTCGGCGCGACAGCGCGTCGGGCTCAACCGCCTGAACGCGCGCCTTGCCGGCGCCACGGCGAGCGCCGACCCGGCGGCCGCGCCGCGCTGGGTGCGCACGCAACTCGGCGCCACCTTCGGCGACCTGCGGCCGTTTCCGGGTGGCATCCTGGATCCCGCTGCGCCGCCACCGCGCTTTCGGACCGGGCCGCGGCCCGCGGAACCATCCGCCACGCAGACGGCGATCGAATTGCCCTGGCGGCTCGTCCTGTCGCCGCATGCCGGCGAGCGCTTCGTGCACGCCACACAGCCGGTGACCGCCGACGCGACGAAACGCTCCGAGCTGTGGCACAGCCGCATGGTGCTGCCGGACGCGGACGGATGGATCTCGCCGGCGCAGCGTCCGGATGCGGACCGCACCGTGCGCGCGGTGTACGCCCGCACCGACGACTTGCGCCCGAAGCTCAAGCCGCAGTTCCCGGCCAGCGCCGACCTGCCGCTGCCGGACGACCTGCCTTTCATGGCGGCCATGGACGACCGCGACCGCTACCAGATCGCGCACCTGTCCTCCAACTTCAGCGTGCCCAATTACCAGCCGCAGCCGATCCAGGCCGACCGGCTGATGCTGAGCGCGCTGGGCGGCTGGCTCGACGCGCGCGGCGCCTGGGAGCCGCCGGGCCTCGATGTCGAGGAATGGGTGCACCACGCCACCATGGGGCGCGATCACTACGTGCGCGTGGTGTACCGCGGCGTGCTGTGCTGCTTCGGCCATCGGGTGTCGCTGGTGAAGGTCACCGAGCGCAAGTTCCACAACGGCCTGAACGGCACGACGGCCGAGCCCGGCAACGCGGCCTACCTGCGGCAGCGGCTGTTCCTCGTGGTGCGCGAGCGCGAGCGCAGCTTTGTGAAGCCCGGTCTGGCCGACGGCATGGGGCGGGTGCTGCACAACCAGTTCCCGTTCACCAAGGTGCGCATCCTCACCACCGTCACGCCGGACCTCGACACGCCCGACTCTCCGGCGAGCGCCATCGGACCCTTCAACGACCGTCAGATGTTCTGGCCCTGCGTGGCCGGCGAGCCCTACCGCTTCGACTGCGTGGGCGAAGACCTCGAAGGCCGGCAGGTCCGCTTTTCCCTGCCGATGATCTTCATGACCAACAGCCTGGCGAGCCCACGCAGCGGGCGTACGCTCGCGCCCGACTACAACCGCGCGGAAAACGCGGCGCAGCAGGCAGCCGCCGAATGGCTGTCGCGCGCCGACACCGTCAACCAGCGGCCGGTGCCGCGCCGCCGGGCGGCGCTGGCCGGCCAGCAGGTCGCGTTCGCGCCCTCGCTGCAGCCGGGCGACACTTCTGCGACGGTGGAGCTCATCGACTTCGGCATGCGACCCGGGAACCGGACCGGCGTACCGGAGCTGCGGCTCGACCTGGTCGCCTACAGCGAGAAGCTCACCCGGCCGATGTTCTTTCCGAGCCTCGACCTGGCGCGCGTGCGTTTGCCGGCCCTCACCCAGCTCTCGGGCGGGCAGGGCACCAATGTCCTGAGCTGGCACCTGCATTACCTGCAGCACGGCTACCAGGCCAACCCGGGCGAAGTGTTCATGGAGGTGGACCAGGCCGTGCAGAACCCGCCGCCGCGCGACGTCACGGTCGCCGCGCTGGACTTCTCCAGGCAGTCCGACCGCGCCGGCGGCTTCGTCATGCCCAACCTCAAGCCCTCGACCTGGTCGCGGCTGGCCGGTCCGGTGTCGGGCAAGCCCGAGGTGTTCCGCTCAGGCAAGTTCGAGCCGTCCGATGCCTTCCCCGGCGTGCCAGGCGCGCTGGGCGACTTGCCGCTGCCACTGCTCTTCGGCTGCATTCCGCTCGGGGCGGTGATCGAGTCGGTCAGCGATTTCGCGGGCGGCGAAGCGAAGCTCCCGAAGTTCGTCGCCGAGTCAGGCAACAAGCTGGAGACCTTCCTCGGCGAGATGGCGCGGCTGTACGACCTCGTGCGCGCCATGGGGCGCGACCCGGCCAGCGTCGCGACTGCCGCGCTCGCCGTCGCGCGGGCCACGGTGGCCGACCTGCAGGCCCAGGCGCTGGCCTTCGTGACGGCACAGGCCGCGCCTGTCACCGCCGCGCTGCAGCAGCTCGACCATGCCCTCGATGCGGTGTCGCTGGCGGTGCAGCCGCTGCAGGCGCAGGACATCGGCGAGGCCAAGGCGCCGGACCTCGCCGTCGCCGCTCCCGCCATGACGGCCGCGCTGGCGCAGCTGGCCGCCACGGTCGACGACGCCAGCCTGCTGCCGGCCGGATTCCGGCAGTCGGTGCGGGGTCTGGCCGGCCAGTCGGCCGCGATGGTGGCCGACATCGCGGCGCTGGCGCCGATGCTCGAGGCCGCCGACGCACTCCATCGCAGCCTGCGCGAGGTCATCGACATCCCGCCCGGCGCGTCGCCGCAACTGCCCGACCTGCTGCAGAACCCCGCGCTTCTCAAGCCGCGGCTCGACGCGGTGCGCGACGACACGCAGGCGTTGCGCGATGCGATCGGCGGCGTGCGGCTGTTCGAGGGGGCGCCGCGTCAATCCGCCCTCCGCGCGCTCGACGCGGTCATCACCGCGCTCGGCCTGGCGGCCGACCTGCTCAAGCTGCTGGAGGCGCTCACCGGCGAGGAGCTGGTGGTGCGCTTCGACTGGACGCCGCGGATCAAGAGCTGGGCATTGGACGGCGGCAATGCGCCCATCTTCCGGGTCAACGACCCGCACGGCTTCGTGATTGCGGTCGAGGCGCGGTTGAAGCGCGCGGGCGGCGCGCCGAAGATCGGCGTGCACTGCAGCCTGAAGCACTTCGACCTGGTGCTCATCGCGCCGGCGAGCTTCATCGAGCTCAACTTCGAGAAGATCGAGTTCAGCGTCGACAGCAGCGCCAAGATGAACGTCGACGTGGTGCTCACCGACATCAAGTTCGTCGGCCCGCTGTCCTTCGTGGAGACGCTGCGCGACCTGATCCCGCTCGACGGATTCTCCGACCCACCTGCGCTCGACATCACCGCAAAGGGCATCGACGCGAGCTTCTCGATCGCGCTGCCGGCGCTGGCCGTGGGCATGTTCAACCTCAGCAACCTGAGCCTGGGCGCCGGCTTCACCGTCCCCTTCATCGGCCAGCCGCTCGCGGTGCGCTTCAACTTCTGCACCCGCGAGCAGCCATTCAACCTGAGCGTGATGGCGTTCGGCGGGGGCGGCTTCTTCGGCATCACGATCGACCCGCACGGCGTGCAAATCCTGGAGGCGTCCTTCGAGTTCGGCGCCAGCCTGTCGGTCAACTTCGGCGTGGCCTCGGGCGGCGTGTACGTGATGGCCGGCATCTACTTCCGCATGGAGTCGAACATCGCCTCGCTCACGGGCTACTTCCGGCTCGGCGGGCATGTCAGCGTGCTGGGGCTGATCTCGGCGTCGATCGAGCTCTACCTCGAGCTGCTCTACGTGCCCGACACCGGCAAGTGCCGGGGCAAGGCCGAACTCACCATCGAGGTCTCGGTGTTCCTGTTCTCCGGCAGCGTCACCATCACCTGCGAGCGCACCTTCGCCGGCTCCAACGGCGACCCCACCTTCCGCCAGGCGCTCGGCTTCGCGCCCGGCCTGCCGCTCGTCGAGGAGCTCGACGCCATCGACGACACCACCGACTACGCGTGGCGCGCCTACTGCGACGCGTTCGCCTGACCCGAGAGACCCCCATGGCACGACAACAGATCGTCTGGACCGCGCTTCCCCACGGCCGCGTCGAGGAAGGGCCGCTCGCCGGGCGCTGGCGCGTGAGCCTGGTCGCCTCGCCGCGGCTCACGCCGCAGCGCGGCGACGAGCAGCAGCTCGGCGCGTTCCCGGCCTGGCTGCTCTGGCCCGAGACGCTGCAGCGCCTGCAGTTCGGCCTGCGCCTCGGCGCGCAGTCGCTGCCGCTGGAGCCGCTGGCGCTGCCGGGCACCGACACCTGGAAGCGCCTGTTCGACGCCGACACGCCGGTGGCGGGCTTCCGGTTCAAGGACATGTCCCAGGTCAACCTGCGCTCTTTCGCGGTGCGCAACGTGCTTGGTTTCGCGCGGCGCCACTACGGCCGGCTGGCCGTCTCGTCGGGCGGGCGGCATCCGTCGCTCCTGCCCTACGGCCCCGCGAGCCCGCTGAGCGGGCTGTTGTCGGAGCTCGGCACGCAGGTCGACGAGCGTCGGGGCGGGCTGCGCCCGGGCTTCGACCGCTTCCACCCGCGTTACGTGCAGGGCAAGGACGTGGTGAGCCCGAGCGGCATCGACCGCCAGACGGACGGCGACGTGTTCGGCGCGCAGGGCTGCATCCGCGGGCCGCAGGTCGGCCTCGACGGCCGGCCCGACAGCCACCAGCCACCCTTCGCCGTGCGCGCGCTGCCGCCCGACTGGGAGAGCGGCGACGTCGTCTACGCCGGCGACGAAGGCCTGCGCCGGCGGGACATGATGCAGCGCTTCGCCACCGCGGCCGAGTACACCTTCTACCAGGCCGACCGCTTCTATCGCCGCACCACGCCGACTGAGGCCGGCCTGCGCATGCGGCGGCCGGATTTCAAGGCCGTCGACGAAGCGTTGGCTGCTTCTGAGTTCGATTTCCACAGCATGGTGGCGTCGTATGGCGACCATCCGGCGCTGATGCGGGCGCTCGGGCTGGTGGTGGATTGCGTGCTGCCCGAGCGCGTCGCGCTCGACGGCGCCACCGACGCGCAGCCTCTGTCCGGGCGCATGCTGCCACTGGTGAAGGGCGGCGACGACGCCGGCGTCGAGCATGCCTGTCTGCAGACCGCCTGGCAGGCGACGCCGCGGCGCTTCGTGGCCGCGGCGCGCAGCGCGGAACATGCGGACGGGCTGCTCGCGCTGGCGCGCGCCAACGACCGGCACGAGACCATCGACCCGCACCGCCGCCGGAATCTGTCGTTCGACGTCTACCAGGTCGATCCGGACGGCACGGCCCTGAAGACGGTGAACTACCTGCTCACCGCGCAGAACCTGATCGGCAAGAGCCTGCAGCGCGGCGCCGACGGCAGCGTGACCTACACGACCGGCGACGAGCAGCCGGTGGCCGCGCTGCGATCGGCCGGGCTGGGCGTGTCGCACCACGGCCGCGCCGGCAGCGTGGCGATCGATGCGCATGCGGCCGCGCTCAAGAACGCGGCGATCGCGCAATCGCCTGCCGCCGCGGCCGGCATCGTGCTGTTCGTGGAGGACGTGCTGCGCGGCTACCGGGTCGACGTGCAGCAGGTCGCCTCCGGTCGCTGGCTGTCGCTGTGCGAGCGCAGCGGCGCCTACCGCGTGCTGCGCGACGGCGGCGCACTGGCACTGGGCGAGGAGGGCGCCGGCGCGCACGACGACGAGGGCTACGTCAAGGCTGCGTCCACCACCAGCAACGGCCGCGACGACGACCACTACCTGCACGAGAGCCTGTTCCGCTGGGCCGGCTGGAGCCTGGTGGCGCCGCGGCCGGGTCGCTCCCTGGTGGCAGAGCACGAAGGCGGGATGCAGACCGAGCGCGTGGCCTCACCCGGCGAGGATGACGACATCCCCGCCGTCGCCAAGGCGGGCGACGGGCTCGAGGTTCGGTTCACCGCGCGCGCGGGCTCCCTGCCGCGCCTGCGCTTCGGCGAGTCCTACCGCTTTCGGGCGCGTCTGGTCGACCTGGCGGGCAACAGCCTGCGCCGCGACGACCCCGGCCTGGACAAGGAGGAGCAGGCGAGCGATCCGGTGCAGTTCGCGCGCTTCGAGCCCGTCGGGCCGCCGGCGCTGGTGCTGCGCGACCGGTTGAGCGAAGGGGAGTCGCTCGAACGCATGGTGATCCGCAGCAACTTCGACGCCGCGGCCGAGGACTATCTGGGCTCGGCACGCAGCTTCTACACGCCGCCGCCCGAGGGCAGCGGACTGCCTGACTTCGACTACCGGCCGGTGAACCTGCGCCATGTCGTGCCGCCCAAGGCCGCGCAGCTGCTGTGCGAGCAGCACGGATGCTTCGACCAGGCCATCGGCGCCGGCGATGCGGGCGCTGCGAAGAAGGCCTACGCCATCGCGGCGCGCGAGTCCGGCTCGCTGATGGATCCGGTGGCCGGTGCGCAGGTCGAGCTCGTCACGCCGTCGAGCAAGCGCGGCGTCGCCACCGTCGAGGCGCCTGGCGAGCTGATCGCCGCGCCGGACCTGGCCGACGCAAGCCGCGACCGCTTCGCCGCCGGTCAGTACCTGGTGCATCGGGAAGAGCTGGTGCCCATTCCCTACCTGCCCGACCCGGCCGCAGGCGGCATCGCGCTGCACGGCGTGCCCGGTCTGGCGCGGCTTCTGGACGGGGCTGCGCTTCAGCCATTGCTGCCCGGGCTGGACGGCGTGGTGCTGGAGCCCGGCGTGCGCGCGGCGCGCGTG
>Ga0308159_1005781_pt1 | contig 10222 bp, 8 predicted proteins | sample PhyCR1_FD_201040 | JGI IMG/M metagenome (GOLD analysis project Ga0308159, IMG submission 201040) | Phyllosphere microbial communities from UC Gill Tract Community Farm, Albany, California, United States - DLSLC.R1 | ecosystem: Host-associated > Plants > Phyllosphere > Unclassified | place: USA... | reverse complement strand
CGCCGATCGACAGCGACAGCAGCACGACGCCATCGGGCAGCGGCGCCTTCGCCTTCATGCTTTCGTTGAGGATCGCCAGCGCTCGCGAGGTGCCATAGCTCTCGCCCATCAGCAGCACCGGCGCGCCCGTCCGCCCGTTCGCCGCCAGCCACCCCGCGATCATCGCCGCGACGCCGCGCGCATCGCCGCCGACGCCGAAATAGGCCGACGCATCCTTGCCCTTGATCGGCATCGACGCGCCAGTGCCGACCGGGTCGATGAAGACGAGATCGGCGACGTCGAGCAAGGTGAAGCGATTGTCTTCGAGATGCGTGGCCTCGCCGCTGCCGACCAGCCGCCGTGGCCCGAACGCCTGCATGTGCAGCGGCGAGGACGACGCGCCCGGCCCGCCGTTGAACGCGAACAGCACCGGCCGTTGCCCGGCCGCACGCGGCATGTCGGCGACATAGGCATAGCTGACGCCGACCGCGACCGGCGCACCGTCAGGGCCGGGCATCGCCTGTTCGCTGACGATCGCGCGATAGGCGATGGGCTTGCCACCGAGCATGATGCGATGCCGCGTCGTCACCACTCGCGCGCTCGGACCATCGCGCGGCACCATGGGCTCCATCGCGCGCAGGAAGGCCGGCGACATCGGCGCATCGCCGCCGTCTTGCGCCAGGAGCGCGGCCGGCGTGGCGGCAAGGACTAGGGCGACGGTATGGTACGGGAGGCGGCGCATCGGGCTTTCCTTCGGAAGATCAGGCGCGCGGCAGCGCGGCGAGCAGGCGTTCGATATCGTCCAGCGTGTTGAACACCGACGGGCTGACGCGGAAGCGGTTGCGCGACAGGGTGATCTGCATCTTCGCGGCCTTGAGCGGCGCGGTGAGCCGCTCGCGCGCACCCTCGACGATGCAGGTGACGAGCGGGGTGCGGCTGTCGGGCGGCGTCACCACCCGATAGCCGCGGCTCGCCAGTCCCTCGTGCAGCCGGAGCAACAGCGGCTGGCGATAGGCGGTGATGCGATCGACGCCGAGGTCGAGGATATGCGCGAGCGACCAGTCGAGCATCGCCGATACAGTGTGTGCATGCGTGCCGCCTGCGAACAGGCCCTCCATGTCGGCACGTGGCGTCACGTCGGCGACGGGATAGTCCGCCCGCGCCGGCGGAGGATCGAACGGATAGACGTGCGGGTCGAACCGATCGAGCTGGTAATAACCGTAGCGCGTCCGCCGCAACCGATCGTGCAGGTCGGCGCGGACGTAGAGGAAGCCCAGGCCGAAATCCCCCATCAGCCATTTGTAGCTGGCGCAGGCGGCGAAATCGACGTTGCTCGCCCGCACGTCGACCGGCACCGCGCCGGCGGCATGGATGATGTCGGCATAGACCAGCGCGCCCCTCGCATGCGCGATGTCGCACACGCGTTTGAGGTCGTGCTCGAAGCCGTTGTAAGTCGACACCAGCGACAGCGCGACGAGCCGCGTCCCCGGCACCACTGCGCGCTCGATATCGTCGAGCGCGATCCGGTTGTCGCGCGGTCGCAGCCAGGCGACATCGACGCCCTGCTTCGCCAGCTCCTCGTAGAGGTAGAAGGAGCCGAAAAAGTGCAGCGTATCGGTGACGATGCGACCCTTCGCGCGCGGGAAGCCGAGCGCGTCGATGATCGCCTGCTCTCCCGCGGTGGTGCTCTGGACGAAGGCGATCTCCGCCGGCGTCGCGTTGATGAGCCGCGCGAAGTTCGCCTTAACCCGCCCCTCGACCGTATCGGTGGGAAAATAGCCGTCCATCGTCGCGCGCTGTGCGAGGTAGGCACGCGCTGCCTCCCGTCCGCCGATCGGCACCGGATGCATTGTTCCGGAATCCAGAAACGTCCCCGGCATGGTGGCGAAGTTCGTCCGATCCGGCAGAGCAGCGGGCGCCGCATCGGCTCGCATTGCAAACGGCAGGGTAGCGCTTCCTGCTAAAACGCCCCGGCGCGTCACGCCTGCATTCATTATGGAAACCCCCATGGGTGCAACCTAGCCGATCACCGTCGCATAGAAGTTGCGTGTTGCGGGCACCGGCGTCGGCGTAACTCTGCTGAGATCCGACACGACGGGCCAGTGCGCATAATTCTGCCGTGCCTTATCCGCTACCTCTCCACGGACGCAGGGAGATATCACGATGATTCGGTCGGTGGTAATTGGGCTGATGTTGGCGGCGATCGGCGCGCCAGCCGCCGCGGGGGTCTGTGCGCCCGACGCGACTGAAACGCGCCATAGCGCCATGTTCGGCGGCCGACGGCTCGACTATGTCGCCTGCGTCGGCGCTCTCCCGGTCCGCGTCGGGGAGGTGACCGCGCGGATCGTCTACACCGCGTACCTGGTCCCCGGCGCCCGGCGCCCGCTCAGCTTCGTCTGGAACGGCGGCCCCGGCGCGGACTCCCGTACGCTGCAATTCCACGCGATCGGCCCGCGCATCTTCCGAGACGGCGGGCTCGCCGACAACCCGGCGAGCGGGCTCGCCGACAACCCGGCGAGCCCGCTCGCCCGCACCGACCTCGTCTTCGTCGATCCGGTCGGCACCGGGTTCAGTCGCGCCGACACGCCAGCCAAGGCGAGCGTATTCTACGGCACACTCGCCGACATCGCCTCGACGGCATCCTTCATCCGCGACTTCCGCCAGCGCTATCGTCGCACAGGTAGTCCGCTCGCCCTCGTCGGCGAGAGCTTCGGCACTTGGCGCGCCGCAGGCGTCGCTGAGGCTCTGATCGACGCGCACATCCCGGTCGTCGGCGTCGCGCTGATCTCGGGGGGCATCCCGCTTGGCGAAGAACGGGGCGGCGAACGACGCCGTGCGCTGTCGCTGGTAAATCGCGCCGCCACCGCCTTCGCGCTCGGCAAGCTGGCACTCGACCTGCAGCACGACCAGGGGGCCACCCTCGCCGAAGTCGAGCGCTGGGCCGATACGATCTACGCCCCGGCCCTTGCCGATCCGGCCGGGCTGAACGCCTCCGCGCGTGCTGCCCTTGTGAACCGCCTCGCCCGCTACCAGGGTCTCGATCCTTCGACGATCAACACCAAGACGCTCTGGGTCTCCCCCCGCGACTTTCGTACGCGTCTGCTGGGACCGGAAGGCAAGACGCTCGGCATGTTCGACATGCGCCAGACCACCAGGACGGCGAGTGAGGAAGAAGGCACGCTCGCCCTCGCCTATTACCGGACTGACCTCGGTTACCGCGCCGGCCGCTACGCCGGCATCGACGCGCCCGCTGCGGACGTCGGCATCCAGTGGCGCTACGACCAGTCGCCGATCACCAAGGAGTCGCTCGCCCGCGCCATGGCCGGCGAAGGACCGCCGAGCGCATCGCAGCCCTGGATCCAGCGCGCCATGGCCAAGAATCCCGCGCTGCGCGTGTGGGTCGCGACCGGTCTTTACGATTCGCTGAACAGTTGTGCCGGCAACGCCGCCACCGTCGCCACGCTGCCCCCAGCCATCCGCGCCCGCTTCACGCTGCGCTGCTTCGCCGGCGGTCACATGATGTATGAAGATCCTCGCGAAACCCAGCGCTTCGGCGACGAACTCGCAGCCTTTCTGGGCATGGGCGCATAATTTTTGCAGGAACCCCCATCGGCGCGATCGATGCCGGCCTGGAACCGGGCGTCGCGGCAGCATCAACGCAAAAAAGTGCCCGACCACGCCCGCTATCCTCTTCGGCAGGGCGCAAGGCCGACGGCAGCAGCCGCAGACCGGCGCGGGGCGACACGAAGGGGGCTTCATGCAGACGACGCATAACGGGATGATCCGGGGGTGGCTGGCTTCGACCGCGATGCTCGCCGCACTAATCGCGGTGCCGGCCGCCGCCCAGCAGGCGCCGACGCCATCATCCCCGGACGGCTCCATAGCGAACAGCGCGGCGGCCCTGCAAGACGGGCCGCAAGCCGATAACCCGGATACGATCGTCGTTACCGGATCGCGCATCCGCCGCGCCGGCCTCGACAATGCCGCACCCGTCGCCGACATCACATCACAGGCGATCACCGATCGCGGCTTCATCACGGCTGCCGATGCCCTCAACAACCTGCCTTCCAACGCGCCGGTGCTCAACCAGGCCGATGGCAGCGGCAATTCAAGCGGCCCCGGCTATCAGGCACCGAACCTCTTCAACCTCGGCCCCGGGCGCACGCTGACGCTGTTCAACGGCCGGCGCATGGTGACGAGCGGGTCGGGCATCGGCGCAGGCGACGGCGTCGGCGACGCTTTCGTCGACGCCAACATCATTCCTCTGGGTCTGCTCGATAGGGTCGAGGTCTATCAGGGCGGCGGCGCCGCCGTCTACGGCTCCGATGCGATCGCCGGCGTCGTCAACTACATCGTCAAGAAGGACTTTGCGGGGCTCGAACTCGACGCGCAGAACGGCATCTCCAGCCGCGGCGACTATGCGACGCACAGTCTGCGGGCGACCGCGGGCCGCAACTTCGGCGACGGCCGCGGCAACGTCGCGATCGACCTCGGCTACTCGACGTCGCCAACGCTGATGTTCTCGGCGCGCCCGCTTTCCAACCTCGGTCGCCTCACCGTCAGCAATCCCGCCAATACCGGCCCCGCGGACGGCATCCCGGCGGTCAAGGAAATCTTCAACGCCGCCTTCTGGCCGTTCAACGCCAACGGCGTGATCTTCACCCGCCCTGCCCCGGTACAGCCGTTCCTTGCGCGCAGCGGCGGCAACGCCCTACAATTCGCTCCTGATGGCAGCGTCGTTCCCTACAACACCGGTGCGATCCAAGGCATCCCGTTCGCCTCGGGCGGCGACGGCTTCAAATACCAGGCGCTCGCCGGCCTGCGCACCGGGGTCGAGCGCTACACGGCGAACCTCATCGGCCATTACGACCTCTCCGATCATCTCACCGTTGCAACCGAGCTGCTCTACGTGCGCACCACCGGCACCGAGCTCCCGCAGGGCAATAGCTACACCACGCTCAACGCCGGATCGTACAGCGGCCCGATCGGCTTCACGATCGCCAATCCCTTCCTGACTGCGCAGGCACGCACCCTGCTGAGCGGCGCCAACGCCGGCTTTGCGCGCGGAGCGCCGCTCTACCTGTCGAAATATTTTTATGATCTCACCCCGTCGAACGATCAGACCACCCGCACCGACACCTATCGCGCGGCGTTGGCCTTGAACGGCGACTTCGACATCGGCAGCCGCAACTTCTACTGGTCGCTCGCCGGCAGCTATGCGCGAGTCGAGGGCGCGCAGCGCAGTTGGCAGGTGGTCAACAGCCGCTTCCAGAACGCGATCAGCGCGGTGTCGAGCGGCGGGCAGATCGTCTGCGCGATCAATGCCGACGCCAACCCTTCGAATAACGATGCCGCCTGTGCGCCGATCAACCCCTTCGGCAACGGTAACGTCAGCGCCGCTGCGCGCAACTACGTCAGCACCCGCGCCGGCATCGACTGGACCAACGAACAGGCCGACCTGCTCGCGACCCTAGGTGGCACGCTCGCCCGCCTGCCGATGGGCAATGTCGACGTCAGCCTCGCCTATGAACATCGCGACGAACGCGCGCGCTTCGATCCACTCGCAGCCAATCGTGCAGGAAGCTTCGGCACTGGCGTGCAGCAGGTCGCGCAATCAGGAGGCTACAATACCGACGAGGCTTCGGCCGAACTGATCGTGCCGCTGAGAAGCTTCGACAAAACGGTGGCCTGCTCTCGATGCAATGTGGCGGTTCGGTTACCGACATCCACAGCGAACGCCTCATGGACGAATTTCTGATCCCACGACGCATTCTCAAGCTGCAGATACGGGAAAAGCCCCGCTGCTCGAACCAACTGATTCAAGACCTGAGGATATGGCGTTTTGCTGCGGTCTAGATCACCCAACAGCCTTATCAGTATATTTCGCGCAGCTAGGTCGTTGCCGCCTTCGATGAGGTCATTGACCTCGGAGCATGCAGCAAACACCTCCATCACTTCGCCCCCTTGTAGAAAGAGACTGCTCCCAAAAAGGTGTCGACAATCGCCTTCTTATCCGGAACCGGGAAGAGGATCAGGTGGAATTGAATGTCGCCATATTTATGGACCTTGGACGATCCGGAAATCTGCTTCGAGAAATAGGCCTCGGCTCTTTCTTTATGATGAGCAGAGATTGCCTTACGATATTCTTGGGAAAGCTCAGCACATTTCGCCGTCTCGGCGCACTGATGAATAATGAGGATCGGAACGTGAATCTTCGGCTTTAGATGATCGATTGAAACTTGGCTGCTCAAGGCTGCCTTGATTTTTGATCTTAGCGCCGGAGCCAGAACCAACTGGTCAAGGTCAGACACGTTGGTGATGATTGCGTTTTCTTTTTTCAGCTTGCCAGTGTCTAGACTTGCGTAAACCGAATTTACCACCGCGTCCAAGCGCGCATCGGCGATGGAATTATAAAATTTCGCTTCGCCGAACCACAGAGTGAAGTCTTCGCTATCTTTGCTGACCACGATATGAACGCTATCGGCACCCTTGGCATTATCCTGTACATTCTGTTTATAAAATATCTTGGGTACAACTGGCAGCGCCTTGTAGTGGTTTTTCATGATTCCATAGAGAAAAACTTCAGCGATTTCACTTCCCTGGCCGACCTCATCCTTGTCAGTAAGCCTGAGGTTCCGAGCCGCAGCTACCAAGGCCGAATGGCTCTGATCAACCAGCGCCAATCGCTCCCGCTCAGAAAGGGCAGTTTGAGCGATATTGTCCCAAAGATAACTTTGGAATCGACTGCTGAGCCATTTCCCATCTTCGAAGTCATTCACTAAGCTCAAGACACGCTTGTTCAACAGCGCCTTCAACTGGGTGACATTCGTGATATTCGATAATGAATCGTCTATAAGCGTCTCGAAGGCGATATTGATCATACGACAGACCGCCTTCGCGGAAACCGAAAACAGACTACGGATCGTACTCTCAAAAGCTCGAGCGCTCTCTGCATCAAAAAAAATGCCCTCTCCCCACCACCTTCTCTTGGGCTCCCAAGAAAAGAGCAGGGTGTCAAGCATGTCGTGTACAGGGATCAGGATAGCTCTCGTCATAAGTTTCGCCCCGGGTTCGAGGATGCACTTCAAATGAGAACAAACATGGAACTTTATAGGGGTCAAGGCTTCATTGATGTACGGACGAGGATTTCAGGGCAAACGATAATGATTAAACGCTGGCCGGCTGCAACGAGGCGGCGCTTGCTGGCGATCACCGGCCTGATTTGCGGAAAAGAAACAGAAATGGAACAGGCTAGACTACGTCTGCGGTACTCTGGCAGAATACGCCGCTGACTTTGGAGATATGCTCTTGGCGAACGACATCATCAATCTTACGGTTCATGAACATCGCAGGATCGACGGCGGGTTCGAAGTCCGGCTTCGAGGGGCGCCGCTTCCGGTCAGTGGTCTTACGCAGAAGGTCGTCGACGATTTGCATGAACTTTATCGCCGACGCAGTTCTAAAGCTCATGGGCGCTTCGCCGCCGACGTCGTACAGTTTCCGACGCAGACCTTCATTCAAACATACATTGACGAGGGCACGACGGCGGAGGCGTTCGCCGCGCTAACCGGCGACATGATGACGACGCTGGACGTGCGGGCGAGGACCCGACCGAATGCCGGCGGGGGACATGTCCTGTTCGCTCACTTCGAGACCGAGGGTCGCCAGTTCCTGCTCGTCGCCATCGTCAACGAGAAGTGGGGCGCCCGTCTGACCCAGGATCTTGACATGCACGAAGCACCGCACATCGACATGGAAGGCTTCCGCTTCGCCGGTCGGATCGGCATCTCAGGATGGCAAGCAGGCGAGGCGCGCTATATCGGCTTCCTGAAGGGGCGCGGCAACGTGGCCGAGTATTTCAAGGAGGTGCTCGGCTGCGAGGAGACGGTTCTCGAAAAGGCCGACACGCAAGGCCTCGTCGATATCTTCCGTGATTTTGCCGACAGCCGGGGTCTAACCGGGGAGGGGCGCGAGGACTTTATGCGTCGGGCACGGTCGATCTGCGAACGGTCGGCTCGCACTCGAACCGAACTCGACTTCACGGCACTGGCCAACGAACTCGTGCCAGACGCTCCGGATGATTTGCTCGAGCGTCTCAACGATCCGGAGCGGAACCTGACCGACGGTTTCGTGCCGAACGTGTCCGTGTTGACTACGCTGGTGCGGTTCAAGGCGCGAACCGATGATTGGACGATTGAGTTTGACCGCAATGCCATCACCAGTGAGTCGATCACCTTCAACGAGGATGATGAGACGCTCGTGATCCGCAATCTGCCTGAGCAGCTTGTGGCCCGCCTGCACCAAGAGTTCGGTCTCGATGCCGAGGCTTAGCTTCGGCGATCTCATTCCGGTCTATCGCGCTACGGTATTCGATGGACCCGGACGGGACGGCCACGTCGTCGTGGGCGACGCTGTGATGGCGCAACTGCTTCTTAGGATTGACGGCGACCCCGAGGAAGGCGCGGAGACTGGCCTAGTGCTGCGATCGGAGCGGAACGAGGTTGCGCCCGGGGCCGACGTGCTTGTGCGCATCGATGCTCCGCGCGTCGGCCTCGGCCTGTTCGCTCGCACGACGGATGATCTACTAAAGGGACCCAGGGTCTGCATCGCAGAGCCGCAGGCCTACTACGTCAAAGATGTCGACTTCGCCCGAGGGGACGCACCCGTTCCGGATCTTATCGTGCGCTATCGGACGATGCTCAAGCTGGTGACCTTGTTTGGCGAGGCGGCATCCTACTTTGACGAGACGCGTGCCGAACTCGTGTTCGTCAAGGACGGCAAGTTCGTCGTGCCCGTGACGTACGGCGTGCACGAGTTGACGATGATGGCCATCGACAATGCTAACGCCCTGCTTGATCTCTTCGACCGAGACGAACACCGGGAACAAAAGCTCGAGATTCTTGGCGGGGCGCTCATGGACATAGCGCATGCGCATAAGCTCCGCTTTTCCTATCTGGTCGCCAATCTCAACGCGGTCCTCAAGGCCGTGCAGGACGGCTATCGCCTGTTCGCCTCGAGCTTCTCCTACGCTAAGATCCGCAGTCAGCTGGAAGATGCTCGGATCGATTTTGCCACCAAGATCCATAAGACGATCGTGGACATACAGGCTCAACTGCTCGGCTTGCCCGTGGCGAGCGTGATCGTTGCGTCACAACTGAAGGTCGCCAAGGCCTGTAGCTTGGACCTCTGGACGGACGTTGCCGTGCTGGCCGGCGCTTGGATCTTCGTCGGACTACTCATGTTCGGGGTGATCAACCAATGGCTCACCCTAAGCGTGCTCTCGACAGAGATTTCGCGCCAGAAAGCCAAGCTGAAGAGCGATTATGCCGCTATTTCAGAACAGTTCGACGACGTCTTTAAATCGCTCGGTTGGCGGGTGTGCTGGCACCGCATCGTTCTCGCGATCATTGCATTGGTGGCTGTCATAGGTGCGCTGTTCGCGACGTTCGCTTTCTACAATGTGGTGCAGACGGATGTCGCGGCATGCCTCACGGGACGATCGGCTATCGGCAACGCCATGTAGCCGGCGGCGAGGTTCGCGGACGCCTGGCATGCGGCCAAGATAGGACGTCGATCGAGGAGGCCCCGCTCACAGCCGGCGCTCGCTATTGCGAAAGGCTGATCGGCTGTCTCAAGCGGCAGGTCACTTATGACGGCCTTTAGTCCACAAGCTGTCGGTCAGGGCATCCGGCTTGAAGGACCGGAATATCCCAAAGCCGGTCGATTGCAATGCCGCGATAACCGGAGAAACGAATGGCGGATTTCAACGAGCAGCTTCGGGTTGGCAATGTCTCCTTTGTCAGCGGTTGCGACCGAGATAACCGGTCTCAAGCCAACGGCAAGTTTCGGCACAACCGGACGCTGAGCGTGTGGGGGCTGAACGACCGACTCTGGTCGACAGCTGCCGCTCTGCCCTTCTGTCCTGGCGACCTACTTGCAGACGCTCAACGCGCCCGAGTCCAGCCCTACAATCGGACATCCATTCATCTCGGCTTGTGCAGCGACCTCCGGTGGCGGTGCTCCCATACGGCTTTCAGCAGGTGTTCGAGGAACTCCCACGCTGTCCGGCGATCGGCCTTGTCGACCAGTTGCGTGACGGCGAACTTGCTTGTGCGGTCGATGCCAACAAACAAGTATAGCTTGCCTTCGGCGGTCTGGACCTCGGCGATATCGATGTGGAAGAAGCCGATCGGATAACGCTTGAAGCGCTGCCGCTTCGGTTTGTCGCCTTCGATGTCGGGCA
>Ga0308159_1005780_pt1 | contig 10226 bp, 11 predicted proteins | sample PhyCR1_FD_201040 | JGI IMG/M metagenome (GOLD analysis project Ga0308159, IMG submission 201040) | Phyllosphere microbial communities from UC Gill Tract Community Farm, Albany, California, United States - DLSLC.R1 | ecosystem: Host-associated > Plants > Phyllosphere > Unclassified | place: USA... | reverse complement strand
TCCCTAGTATTACCCCGACCTCTCGCCGATCCGTCGAGGTCGACGTGCTGCCGGGCCGGTGGCATCCGTCTCGAAAGGACCCGAGTGAGCAAGACCTCCACCCCGCGCCGGCAGCGAACCGTCGCGCGCCACGGGCGACTCACGTCGCCGGGCCCTCTGTCTCAGCTTTTCCGCGGTGTGGCCATCGCCCTCGCCGTGCTCCTGGTCTCGGGCGGCGCCGTCCTGGCGTACGCCGCTGTCGACCTCACCCAAAGCTTCACCGCCGACGCCGTCGAGCTGAAGGGCCAGCCGGCCGTTCCTCCCGACCTTGGCGAGCTCAAGGGCGGCGTGAACATGCTCCTCGTCGGGACCGACGAGTGCGAGCCCAGCTTCGCCCAGCTCTTCGGCGACCGCTGCACGGGCGCCGACTCCGAGGGCAGCCTCAACGACGTCAACATGCTGGTGCACATCTCCGACGCGCCGCGTCGCGTCACGGTCATCTCGTTCCCGCGCGACCTCATGGTGCCGATCCCCTCGTGCACCGACAAGGACGGCAACGAGACCTCCGCGATGAGCAAGCAGCAGATCAACAACGCCTTCTCCTACGGTGGCCTCTCGTGCGTCGTGCAGACGGTCTCGGAGTTGAGCGGTCTCGAGATCCCCTTCGCCGCGAAGGTGAGTTTCGGTGGCGTCATCAACATCACCGACGCGATCGGCGGCGTCGACGTCTGCATCGCGAACGGCATCAAGGACCGCTACACCGGCATCGACTGGCCCGCCGGTATGCGCACGGTGCAGGGCCTGGACGCGCTGCAGTTCCTCCGCACGCGTCACGGTGTCGGCGACGGCGGCGATCTCGGTCGCATCTCGAACCAGCAGCAGTACATGTCGCGACTGGCCAACAAGCTCAAGAGCCAAGACGTGCTGTCGAACCCGGCGACGCTGTACAAGCTCGCCTCCACGGCGCTGCGCAACGTCGACCCGTCGACGTCGCTGACGAACCCGCTGACGCTCGTGCAGATCGCCTCCGCGGTCAAGGACGTGCCGTTCAACGAGATCGTGTTCATCCAGTACCCCACCTACACCGACCCCTCGAACGCCAACCGCGTCGTGCCCGACCGCACCGACGCCGAGGCGCTGTGGGCCGCCCTCGCGGCGAACCAGCCCCTCGAGCTGTCGGGCAACCTCAGCGACGGCGACGGTGTGGTCGTGGACGCGAACGCGACGCCCGCTCCCACCCAGACGCCTGCCCCGGTCGAGACCGCCAGCCCGGCGCCGAGCGAAACCGCTCAGGCCTCGCCCGCGCCCACGTCGGACGCGATCCAGCTGCCCAGCGGCATCGCCGGACAGACCGCCGCGCAGGCGACCTGCTCGAACGGAAACGCCCGCGGCTGAGCCTCGCCGCCCGGCGTGTCGAACGTGGTTCGAATGCCGGGCGGCATCCGGTTAGTATGGACCGGTGTGCTCGCGCCGTCAGGTGCTGATCACCTGGAGACGTCGCATAGTCAGGCCTAGTGCACCACCCTGCTAAGGTGGAGTCCCCGTAAGGGGACCGAGGGTTCAAATCCCTCCGTCTCCGCAGAAAAAGCCCCGGTTCGCCGGGGCTTTTCTGCTGCCCGGGGCTGCTGCCGGTCAGGCGCCTCCGAACCGCTCCGTCCTCACGCGGGCAGGGTCGTGCCCGGCGTCGATGAGCCATCCCGCGACGGCCTCGACGAAAGGCGTCGGACCGCACACGTAGATGCGTGGCCGCTCGTCCGCGGGGAACACGGCGTTCCGCAGGCGTTCGGGGGTCAGCCGCCCGGCCGGCTCCGACCACCCTGAGGGCGTGCGGCGCGTGTAGACCCTGTCGAGACGGAAGCGATCGCCCGCGAGGGCGGATAGCTCGTCGGCGAAGAAGACATCCTCGAGAGAGCGGACCGAGTACAGCAGGCGGAACGGTGCGGGGTCTTCGCTCGCGGCGTGCGCCGACGCCATGGCGAAGAGAGGCACGACGCCCGAGCCTCCGGCGATCAGTTGCACGGGTGAGGGGTCGTCGGAGGGATGCCAGATGAAGAACGCCCCGAGGGGTCCGTGAACCTCGATCTGGTCTCCCGCGCGGAGGTCGTGGACGAGGAAGGGTGACACTTCTCCCTCGGGCACCTCGTCGACGGCGAGGACGAGTCGCGTACCCGCGCCCGACGAGGCCAGGGAGTACGAACGAGACGCCTGGTAGCCGTCGGGCGCCGTCAGGCGGACGTCGACGTGAGCGCCCGCGTCATTGCCGGGCCAGGTGGGCACCTCGAGCTCGATGCGGCGCGCCGTCGTGGTCTCGGGGCGCGAGTCGACGACGGTTGCGACGTGCCAGGCGGGGGAGCGGCGGGTCACCCGTAGCGCTCTTCCCGCCACGGGTCGCCGTGCGAGTGGTACCCGTTCTGCTCCCAGAACCCGGGTTTGTCGCTCGGCATCGTTACGAGTCCCTGCACCCACTTCGCGCTCTTCCAGAAGTACAGGTGGGGTACGAGCAACCGTGCGGGTCCCCCGTGCTCGGGGGTGAGCGGTGCGCCGTCGGCTTCGAAGGCGATCCAGCTCTTGCCACCGAGCAGATCGTCGAGTGCAATGTTCGTCGTATAGCCGCCGAAGGAGTGGACCATCGCGTAGCGGTGCGAGGTCTCGACCTCGGCGAACAAACGGTCGAGCGAGACCCCACGCCACGGCATGTCGAGCTTGGTCCAGTGCGTGACGCAGTGGATGTCGACGGTGATGTCCTCCACCCCGAGCGCCTCGAGTTCGGCGCGGGTCCAGCGGTGCACGCCGTTCTCGGTGCCGATCGCGAACTCCCACGTGTCGTCGGCGACGACGGGTGTGGGGCCGGCCGATAGGACGGGCCAATCGCCGACGAGCGACTGGCCCGGAGGGAGGCGGGGGTCGCGCTCCCGCCGGCGGCCCGAGAACCCGCGCGTGATGAACGACATGAAACCCCCTGCAGATCGCGTTGGCCTCACCCTAACCCGCCCTCCGTCCGGCGGGACGAGAACGACCTGGCGCCGCAGAATGTCCTCCGCGCGCACGTTCTCCTCCCCGCGCGAAGCGACCCCGCGCGCCGCCGCGCCACCCCCGTCAAGGCGGCGCCCCGGCCCGATAGGGTCGTGCCTGCGGTGCGCATGCGCCGTGCCCCTCGCACCCCCGGGAGAAGCGCATGTCGGTCGGTCTGCTCGCCGTCGTCGATGACATCCTCAGCGCCGCCATGCGCGCCAGCGCGAAGACGGCCGGAGTCGTGATCGACGACGCCGCCGTGACTCCGCAATACGTGCAGGGGCTCACCCCCGCGCGCGAGCTGCCCGTGGTCTGGAAGATCGCACTCGGCAGCATCATCAACAAGTACGTGATCATCATCCCGATCGCGCTCCTGCTCACGGCTTTCGCACCGGGGGTGCTGCCGTATTTGCTCATCATCGGCGGCGGCTTCCTCTGCTTCGAGGGTGCCGAGAAGGTGCTCGAGTGGTTCGGCGTGAGTCACGGCGAGCACGACGCCGACGAGCCGCGCGACGAGAAGAAGCTCGTGCTCGGAGCCGTCCGCACCGACCTCATCCTCAGCACCGAGATCATGCTCATCGCCCTGTCGAGCCTCGACCCCGACTTCGGCATCTGGATGACGCTGGGAGCCCTGCTCGTCATCGGCCTGGCCATGACGGTGGTCGTCTACGGCGCGGTCGCGCTGCTGGTCAAGATCGACGACATCGGCCTGCGGTTCATGAAGAGCCCGTCGCGCGGCGTCCGTCGTTTCGGCGCCCGGGTCGTGGCATCCATGCCCGCGGTCTTCCGCGTGATCAGCGTGATCGGCACCGTCGCGATGCTGTGGGTCGGTGGGCACCTCGTGCTGCAGAACCTCGCCGAGACGCTGTGGTCGGGACCCTACGAGGTGGTCCATCTCGTCACGCACGCGATCGAAGCCGCGGGTCCCGTGATCGAGTGGATCGTCGAGACCGCGATGTCGGCCGTCTTCGGGCTGATCCTGGGGCTCCTCATCGTGGGCGTCGTGACCGGCATCTCGCGACTGACGCGACGCGGCGCAGCCGCGCACTGACGAATCGGCCAGTCAGCCGACGGTGCGCAGATGTTGCAGGGCGGCCTCGAAGTCGCCGCGAACGACGTCCGCTGCCGACGACAGCATCAGATTGAACGGCGCCCCGAAGTTCTCGATCGACAACCCCTCGTGGTCGGTGGGTGTGCCGTCTGCGCGGAAGGTGACCGGACCGTAGAAGCTCTCGACCCGTTCCACCGCCGTGCCGCCGTCGTCGGAATAGACGACACATCGTTTGCCGCGGGCGTATCCGTAACCGAGCTCGAAGGCTGTGCCGGGATCGGGATCGGGACCGCGAAAGTGCCCCAGATTGGCGACGACGACGTCGGCTCGGTCGATCATCGTCAGGTTGTTGGCGAAGATGATCTCCGCGATCGAGCGCTCGGCTGCGGGGGACCCATCGATCGGGTCATCCCCGGCGTCGAGCGGTGAGATCGGCGTGAAGCCGTACTCGCGGCAGAGGCGCCGCATGCGATCGGCGCGTTCGAGGCCGTCGGGGAAGAACAGTTCGGGACCGGCAAGGTAGAGGGAGAGGGGCATCGCAATCGTCCTCGTTTCGAGTTCGCGGGTGGCATGAGGCCGAAATCTCGCGATGCCGAGGTCGTGCAGCTGTCGTCTTTCCGTGCCGGAACCCACGGTGCACGTCGATTCTTTCCTCGCCATCACGCCACGTTTCGGCGAGGTAAATCGTGTTTCAGGACGTTGCGCAACGGATGGTCGCGACCTATCGTTGCCGCAGACAGCGTGCACCCGGCCGCTGTCGCCATCCGGAGATCTGATGCTCACCGACACCACGCCAGACCGCGTTCGCGGTGGCAATTGGCGTCTGTCGAATTCCCGGGCCCCCTCCGCACGGTGATCGCGCCGGTGTCGTCGTTCCTCTGACGCGGCACCAGTACCCTTCCGTCTCCGTCTGCGTCCTCTTGACGCTGACGTCGAGTCCGGCGTGTGCGCTCTAGCGCCGATCGTCGCATTCCGCGACCGATCGCGCTTGCTCACGCCTTCTTCGCCGTAGCCGTGCGCCGCGGCGACGTTCCCGCGCTCGTCTTCACGGGCGCGTCCTCGTCGTGTCGCGCGTGCACCGACCCGGACACCTCATCGCTCTTCCCCGTACGAAGGAAAACTCATGTTCCGTTCCCGTCCCCGCCTTGCGGCGATCGCCGCCACCACCGTGGCGGCTGCCCTCGCTCTCACCGGCTGCGCCTCCGGGTCCTCGTCTTCCGGTCCTGCCTCCGCTTCCCTTCAGCTCGGTTGGATCGCCAACGTCGAGAACATGGGGCCCTACATCGCCGAGCGCGACGGCGACTTCGCCGCGAACGGCGTCGACGTGACCATCACCCCCGGCGGTCCGAGCGTCTCCGTGGAGCCGTTGGTGCAAAGCGGCAAGGCCCTCGTCGGCCTGGGCAGTACCGACGGCGTGGCTCGCGCCAACGCTGAGGGCGCCGCCCTCGTCATCGTCGGAGCCACCCTGCAGACCAATCCGACGAGCATCATGTCGTTGGCATCGAATCCCGTCTCCACCCTTTCGGACCTCGTCGGCAAGCGGCTTTGCATCCAAACCAGCGGGGTCGCCGTCATGCAGGGCGTCCTCGGCCAGAACGGCATCGATCCCTCGTCCGTGCAGTTCGTGACGGCCGACTTCGACCCGTCTCCCCTCGTCGCCGGTGACTGCGACGCGTTCGTGTCGCTCCTGAACAATCAGCCCGTGACGCTGAAGCTGCAGGGCATAGAGACGACGTCCTTCCTGCTGGCCGATTACGGCTACGAGGCGTGGGGCAACGTCCTGTTCACGAAGCGCTCCGCTCTCGCCGACCAGGGCACGCGCGCCGCGGTCCGCGGCATCGTGGCCGGTGTGCGGGCCGGCTGGACGACGGCTCTCGCCGACACCGATGCGGCCGCGGCTTACATGGTCGACGGCCCGGGAGCCAGCCAGAACCTCGACCTCGAGCAGCAGAAGCTCGCGGCGGCGGCATTCATCCCGTTGGTGCAGACGGACGACACGCGTGCGAACGGTCTGCTCTCGATGAGCGCATCGGGCATCGCCGCGAACATCGCCACGCTCCGCGCCCAGGGGATTCAGGGGAACCTCGACAACCTCTTCGACTCGAGCATCCTCGACGAGCTGAAGAACTCCTGATCCCCGGCGCCCTCCCTTCTCCACAGATAGAAACGACACACACCATGCCTGCACACCACTCCCAGGACCCTTGGACCCGCGTCATCTCGATTCGCGGATACTCGGCCGACGAGCTCATCTCGACATTGCAGAAGAGCATCCGCCGCGGCGACACCCGCCTCGCGATGATGGTCGGTCGCGAGATGTACGAGACGAGCCCCGAGCTCGAGGCCGTCATGTGGGCACGCCTCTGCGTCATCTCGTGCGAGGACGTCGCCGACGGCTCATGGCTCGAACCGGTGGTCATCAACAGCCTCTTCGAGATGCACGAACGGATGGACCGGACCTTCGGCGACCGGTGGCTCTTCGCCACACACGCGATCCGCTTCCTCGCGGAGCGGACGAAGGACCGCTCCAGTGACGAATGGGCCAACATCACCATGCACCTCATGAACTCCAGCGACCGTCCCTTCGAGATTCCCGACTACGCCCTCGACGTGCACACGCGGCGCGGGCAGGAGGCGGGCAGCTCCACGGACGACTTCTGGCGCGACGGCGGGGGCTCGACCCTCGTCAACGAACGGCCGGGCCGCGACACGACCGTTCGCGAGGAGATCCTGCGCTTGCGCGCCGACGGGGAGTGGAAGGCGTGACCGCCGAGCTTTCGGGCTCGCAGGCCGGGGCGACGCGCTCCGGCCTGCGAGCCGAGAGCCTGGTCAAAGAGTTCGCGGTCAGAGGGGGAGCCCTGCGGGTGCTCGACGGGATCGACCTCGAGACGAAAGACGGCGAGTTCACGGCGCTGCTCGGCCCCTCGGGCTGTGGCAAGTCCACGTTGTTGCGGATTTTCGCCGGCCTGGAGAAGGTCTCCTCCGGCGAGGCGCGTCTCCACGGGGCCGATCCCGACACCGTGCGCCGAGAACATCGAACGGGGGTGGCCTTCCAGGACGCTGCGCTCCTGCCGTGGCGCAGTGTCGCGAAGAACATCGCCCTGGCCTACGAGGTCTCTGGGCGCGCAGTCGATCGAGCTGCGATCGCCGACCTGGTGGAACTGGTGGGACTGACCGGTTTCGAGCGATCGACTCCGGCGCAGCTGTCGGGCGGCATGCGTCAGCGTGTGTCCCTCGCGCGTGCGTTGGCGATGGAGCCCGAGGCCCTCATGCTCGACGAGCCCTTCGGCGCCCTCGACGAGGTAACGCGTCATCGCCTCAATCTCGAGCTCCAGCGCATCTGGACGGAACGGCGCACCACGACTCTGCTCGTCACCCACAGCATCAGCGAGGCGGTCTTCCTCGCTGATCGAGTGGTGCTGATGGGCGCGCGTCCGGGGCGGATCCTCGACATCGTCGACATCGATCTCCCTCGCCCGCGCTCGGCCGAGGTCATGCAGACGCCCGAGTTCCATGCGTACTGCGACCACCTCTCGCGGGGGCTCTTCGGCGAGACGACGGGGTCGGCGCGATGACGGCCATCGCCGGAGCCCGCTCGACCGAGAGGGTGCTGCGTTCCGTCGCGCGCGGCGCTGCCGCTCGCCGTCGGGATCGTGATCTGGTGGGTCGTGGCGTGGGCCGCCTCCGACCTGCGCGTGATCCCCACGCCCCCGGAGGTCGTCTCCGCCTTCGTGGGAGATCTCCGTGTCCTCCCGGTGAACGTCGGCGCCACGTTGGCGAATGCGGCCGTCGGCTACCTCGGGGGCAATCTGCTCGCGATCGCCGTCGCGGTGTTGTTCGTGCAGCTGCCGTGGACCGAGCGTCTGCTCATGCGCGTCGCCGTGATGAGCTTCTGCATCCCGCTCGTCGCCATCACACCGATCCTCGTGGTCGTCTTCGCCGGTGACACGCCGAAGCAGATCCTCGCGGGGCTGAGCGTCTTCTTCACCACGTTGATCGCGTGCCTGCTCGGGCTGCGATCGGTCACGGGTTCCACCGTCGATCTCATCGTCTCGATGGGTGGGCGGTCGGGCACCGTGCTGCGCAAGGCGCGGCTGAAGGCGATGCTGCCCTCGCTCTTCTCGGGGTTGCAGATCGCCGCGCCCGCCGCGGTTCTCGGCACCATTCTCGGAGAATACCTGGGCGCCAGCCAGGGTTTGGGTGTTCAGCTCGTGCAATCGCAGGCGTCGTTCCAGGTGGCCCGCACGTGGTCGACGGCGCTCGTGATGTCGGCGTTGGCCGGCGTGGTGTACGGCGTCGCGGGGTGGATCGGACGGCGAGCCACTCCGTGGGTGGGGCGCGAAGTGTCGACGGCGGTGGGGCAACATGTCGCCTCCGAAGCCCGTCTGTCGGGGGGACGCTCGATCTTGAGCGGGGCGGGGGGCGTCGTGGGGACGTTGCTCATCGTCGTCGTGGCGTGGTGGGGCCTCATCGCGCTCCTCGGACTCGACCCGTATTTCGCCAAGACGCCCGCCGACGTCTTCTCGTACCTCTTCCTCTCGGTCGACGCGGACGATCATCGGGCGACGATCCTGAACGGGCTGGTCATCACTCTGCGTGACGCGGCTGTCGGGTATGTGATCGGATCCGCCGCTGCGTGCGCCATCGCCCTGCTCATCGCCGTGTCGCCCCTGGCAGAGCGGTTCATCATGCCGGGGGCAGTGGTGATGCGCTCCATTCCCCTGGTCGCCATGACGCCCCTCTTGGCGCTCGTGTTCGGTCGCGGACTGCTCGGGGTGACGGTGATCGTGTCACTCGTGACGTTCTTCCCGACTCTCGTCACTGTCGCAGCGGGGCTGCGCTCCACACCCGTCGTCGCCGTGGACGTCGTCAGGTCGATGGGCGGGGGCGAGTCTCTCGCTACGCGGAAGGTCCGCATCCCCTATGCCCTGCCCGCGCTCTTCGCCGCCGCGCGAGTCGCGATCCCTGGAGCCATCGCGGGTGCCACCCTCGCCGAGTGGCTCGCCACGGGGGAGGGGTTGGGCAGCATGCTCGTGCGCGATTTCGCGGCATCCCGCTTCAACGATCTCTGGGCCGAAACCGTCGTCATCCTCACCGTCTCGGTGGCGGTGTACGCCTCGATCGGCCTGATCGAACGCCCCATCATCCGTCGCTACGGCACGGGCAATGCGTGACCGCGCGGCCCACCCGAACGACCCGTGAAAGGAATCATGTCTCTCACCGCCCCCGCCCTCTCCGCCGGTTTCGCCCTGCCGGACTGGCTCCGTGCCGAGATTGCGGCGCTTCCGGATCGCCTCCCCGATCCTGACGAACGCATGCGCCTCGTCACCTCCTTGGCCGCGCGCAATATCGCCGAAGGCACGGGCGGGCCGTTCGCGGCGCTCGTCGTCGAATCCCTCACCGGCGAGGTCGTCTCCGTGGGGGTGAATCTCGTCCTCTCGTCTCAACTCGCCATTGCCCACGCCGAGGTGGTGACCCTGGCGCTGGCGCAGAGTCGCGTGGGGAGCTGGAACCTCGGAGCCGGCGCGGGTCGTCTGCTCGTCGTCGATGCTCAGCCGTGCGCGATGTGCCTGGGTGCGCTGATCTGATCGGGAGTCACCGCTGTGGAGTTCGCCGTGCCCGGCGTCGATGTCGAGCGACTGACCGGGTTCGACGAGGGTCCCGTACCCGCCGACTGGCGAGAGCACCTCTCGCACCGCGGCATCTCGGTCGAGGTCGGGCGAGGCAGGGAGGAGGCGGAAGCGGTTCTCGCCGACTACCGACGTCGGGTCGAGCAGGGCGATCTGCCTCTGTACAACGCCGGATGACCTACGAAGAGGGCGCCTCACCTGTGCGGTGGGGCGCCCTCTTCGTATGACCACGTCAGTCGAGGCGCGAGTGCTCCCCGAGGCGGTGCCACGCGCGGTTGTGGTAGACCAGCGCCGCGCCCGGCTCGCCCGGCTCGAGGTCGCGCTCGACGTCGACCTGCAGGGCTTGAGCGGCGATGACGGTGGAGCCGCCGGCATCCATCCGGCTGACGACCTTGCACCGCAGCCACGCGCGCACGCCGTGGTAGACGGGCTCGCCGGTGGCCAGGCGCGACCACGTGGAGGTGTCGGCGAAGCGGTCGAGGCCGCTGGTGGCTCCCGCGCGGGCGAGAGCGATGTCTTCGGCGTCGAGCAGGTGCACCACGATCGTGTCGGCG
>Ga0308159_1005779_pt1 | contig 10226 bp, 8 predicted proteins | sample PhyCR1_FD_201040 | JGI IMG/M metagenome (GOLD analysis project Ga0308159, IMG submission 201040) | Phyllosphere microbial communities from UC Gill Tract Community Farm, Albany, California, United States - DLSLC.R1 | ecosystem: Host-associated > Plants > Phyllosphere > Unclassified | place: USA... | reverse complement strand
CCGCCGCACCGATCGCGATGGCGAGCAGGACGAGGCTCGCTTCGCTGGATCGGACCCGGTGGCGTATCCAGGACGGCGAGAGTCGGGGAAGGACATGGCACCGGCTATGTCGCGAAACCGGCGGGCCTGCCAGCGCCGTCAACCGCTATCGGTCCGAGGGGAATGACGGGTTGCATATCAAAAGGGCCAAGATTACTCTTACAATATAAAATATTGGGGGAGGCTTTGGGATGGGAAGATCTGCCTTTTCGCATCATATCGCTTGGGTCGGCAGCTTCGTACTGACGCTGTCCGTAGCAATGGTGCCAGCAGCCGCAGCGAGCGGTCAAACGACCGCGCCGCGCACCACCTTGTTGCTCCACGCCGACCGTCCCGGTCCCCGTATCGCGCCCGAGATTTATGGCCAATTTGTCGAACATCTCGGACGCGGTGTCTATGAGGGCATCTGGGTCGGCGAGGACTCGCCGATCCCCAATACGCGCGGCATCCGCAACGACGTGACCCAGGCGCTGCGACAGGCGAAGGTTCCCGTGATCCGCTGGCCCGGCGGGTGTTTCGCCGACGGCTATCACTGGCGGGACGGCATCGGCCCGCGCAACAAACGGCCGCGCAGCATCAACGCGGCCTGGGGCAACGCGCCGGATTCCAATGCCTTTGGCACGCACGAGTTCATGGATTTTCTGGACCAGATCGGGGCCAGGCCCTTCGTCTCGGTCAATGTCGGATCGGGCAGCGTGCGCGAGGCCGATGAGTGGCTGCGCTACATGACCGCACCCGTCGAGAGCTCGGCCGGGGCGGAGCGCACCGCCAATGGCCGCGCCGCGCCATGGGCCGTGCCCTATGTCGGCGTCGGCAACGAAAGCTGGGGCTGTGGCGGCAAGATGACGGCCGAAACCTATGTCGCCCAATATCGTTAATATGCCGCCAACCTGCGCACCTTTGGGGGCGGCCCGACGAAGCTGATCGCGGTGGGTGCGGACACCGACGATTATGAGTGGACCGAAAAGGTCATGGCCGGGACGATGAAGTCACGGCCCAATCCCACCCCGCTCGCCTATATCAATCCCCGGCCGCTCCTGTGGGGGCTGTCGCTCCACTTCTATACCTTCACCGGCAATGACTGGTATGCCAAGGGCCGCAATGTCGGCTTCACCCGTGACGACTGGGCCAAGGCGCTGGGCCGGGCGCAACTGACCGACGAGATGGTCCGTCGCCATTCCGCGATCATGGACCGCTACGACCCCGAAAAGAAGGTCGCTCTGGTCGTCGACGAATGGGGTGCCTGGTTCAACAGCGAAAAGGACGCGCCGTCGGCCCTCTATCTGGAGAGTACGCTGCGCGACGCGGTGATTGCGGGGCTGAGCCTCAACATCTTCAACAACCATGCCGACCGGGTGCGGATGGCCAATATCGCCCAGATGGTGAACGTCATCCAGTCGCTGATCCTGACCCGGGGCAAGGAAATGGTGGTGACGCCGACCTGGCACGTCTTCGACCTGTACAAGGTGCATCAGGGCGCGACGCAGATCCCGGTCGATGTCGATACGCCGGACTATGTCCAAGGTACGACGCGCCTGCCGACGATCAGCGCCTCGGCCTGTCGATCGTCAACCTCGACCCCGACAAACCCGCGCCCGTGGAGATGGTGGCAAGCGCCCTGTCCGGCCGACGCGCCCAGGCATCGGCGATCACCGCCGATCGCATCGACCGGCCGGTACAGTTCGGCCAGCCCGATCCCTTCGTGCCCCACCCGGTAAAGGCCATCGCGATCAGGGGCGACCGCCTGACCCTGACCGTTCCCGCCCGGTCGGTCACGCTGGTCACCGTCGAGTAGCGCGGTTCTCCGCTAACCTCTCCCCTCGGTAAGGGGCAAGGCAGGCAAAGAAGCGACGAGATCGGGCAAGGCAGCGGCCAGCCGGTCGATCTCCGCCATCGATGTGAACAGTGCGGGCGTGACGCGGATACATGCACCCTTGGCCGGGCCGGTGCGGTGGACGGTGAAGACGCGGTGCCGGTCGAGCAGCCGCTTGGCAAGTTCGGCATTGCCTTGCGCGCTCGTCACGCCGTCGATGCGGAAGGACGTGATCGCGCCGTGCAAGGCCGGATCGTCGGGCGTCAGCACGGTAATCCCCGGAACCTGCCGCGCCCGCGCCACCCAGCGATCGCGCAAGGCCCTCAGCCGCGCGGCCCGCGCCGCCCGGTCGATCCGCCGCTGATAGGCTAGCGCCGCCGGTGCGGTCAGCCATGCGGCATAGTCCAGCGTGCCCGTATGGACCCGCGACAGGATGCCGTCCGGCCCCGCCGCATCCTCGGCAGGATCGCGGTCGATCCGCGCCAGTGCGGGACGACGGATATGGAGGATCCCCGTCCCCAGCGGCGCCCCCAGCCATTTATGCCCGTTCAGCCCGACAAAGTCGCAGTCGAGATCGGACAGCGCGAAGTCCAGTTGCTGCCAGCTATGCGCCGCATCGACGATGACATCGATACCCCGCGCCCGCGCCATCGCGGCGATCTCCCGCACCGGCAGGACCAGCCCGGTCCGGTGGCTGAGATGGGTCAACAGGATCAGCTTCAGCCGGGGCTCCGCCGCCATGGCTTGCGCATAGACGTCGATCAGCGCCTGCCGCGTCGCGGGTTCCGGCAGGGCGATCCGCCGCACCCGAACCCCGCGCCGGGGGCCCAGGCTCTCCATACAAGCCTGCATGCTGTCATAGTCGAGATCGGCGTACAGCACCGCATCGCCGGGCGAGAGGCGGTTATAGCCCAGGATCAGCGCCTTCAGCGCCTCGGTCGCGTTGCGGGTGAAGGCGATCTCCTCGGGCGGCACGCCCAGTTCGTTCGCCACCGCCTCGCGCGCGGCACGCAGATCGGCAAGCATGCCCCGGCGCGCATAATAGCTGGTGTCGCGGTTCACCCGCGCGACGGCCTGTTCATAGGCCAGCCGCACCGGCCGCGCCATCGCACCCCAATTGCCGTTTTCCAGCTGGACGATGCCGTCGGACGGACGATCATAATCCGCCGCGACACCCGCCCAGAACGCTTCGTCATCGGGTCCCGGCGCATGGGCCCGCGTCGGGGCGGCGATCCCCGGCAGCGGGACGGCCGCCGCCATCCCGCCTGCCAGCACCATGCGCCGATCGATCATCAGAAGCTGACCCCGACGCGCACATAATAACGCCCGCCATCAGTGTCATAGGGGGCATTGCGCGAGTAGATCAGGCCGCGATTGGCCTGGTTGGTGGCCTCGGCGGGATAGGTGTCGAAGATATTCTCCGCCCCGCCCCGGACCGAGATGTTGGGTGTGATGCGATAGGTGAGCGAGGCGTCGAACAGCGCGATGCCGCCGAAGCGCTGGAACAGCTCGCCCGTCGCATTGCCCGTCACATCGGTCCACGGCCCGTAATAACGCCCGCGCAGCATTACCCCGACGGGGCCGATATCATAGCCCAGCGTGCCGGTCACATTGTGACGCGGCAGCCGTTCCTCGAAGATGCGCCGCTGCGTCTCGTTGGCGATCGCCGCGCTGGTGCCGTTGCGTACCTGGGTGCGGTTGTAATTATAGGCCAGGGTCGCGCTGGCCCGCCCGCCGCCGATCCGGCGGTTATAGCCCAGCACCATGTCGACGCCCCGCGTGCGCGTGTCGAAGTCGTTGGTGAAATAGCTGATCGAGGTGAAGCGATTGGGATTGGCCAAGGTCGCCGGGATGGCGATCGTCGCCGACTGGCTGAACCGGTCGTCGACATCGATCTGATAGAGATCGACCGTCGCGGTGAAACCGATTTGCGTCTGTACCGCGAGACCCACGGTCGCATTGCGCGAGGTTTCGGGGCGCAGCGGCTTGGCGCCCAGCGCGGTCGCCAGCGGATCGCTGGGCGCCAGGCGGCCCTGGTTGAACACCTGGAGCGTGCGGGTGTCGAGCCCCTGGCTGACCACCCGCGTATTCAATTGCGCGGGCGTTGGTGCGCGGAAGCCGGTCGAATAGGTGCCGCGCAGCGCCAGCCACGACACCGGCTCTACGCGACCCGACAGCTTGTAGGTGAACTTGTCGCCGAAGCTGGAGAAATCCTCATAGCGCCCCGCCGCGCCGAGCGAGACGATCGACACCGGCCGCCAGGCGAGGTCGACATAGCCCGCATGGCTGCTCTGCCGGAAATGGCCCGCCTGTTGTGGACCGAAGCCGGGGAAGCCGTTGGAATTGGGCGCCAGCCCCGTCGCCGCGCCCGGCCCGATGGCATAGGAAGCGGGGTCGCCGGTGCCGACGACATAACGCTCGATCCGGCGCTCGCCCCCAAAGGCGATGTTCAGCGGCTCGACCCCGCCGATGGGCAGGCGATAGACGAAATCGGCGTTCAGGTTCGTCTCGACCTGGGTCAGCCGCCCCAGATAGAAGCGCGTCGGGCTGTTCGGCCCCAGCGAGGCGTTCAGGCTCTCGGCGAGCGTATAGTCGATACGGCTGCGGCCCGACGACGCGCTGACGTCGTAGGAAAAGGCATCGGACAGTTCGCCGCGCACCCCGCTATCGGCCTGGAGATCGGCGAAGCGCGTTCCGAAACGCGGCGTAAAGCCGACCGGATAGATGCTGCGGAAGCTGAAACCCGGAAAGGCGCTGCTGGCATTATAGACGCTGCCCGTCCCCGCCGGATTGCGCCAGTTGAAGTCGGTCACGCCCTCCCCCTGCTGTGCCGTGCCAAAGGCATAGAGGGTCGCGCCGGGCGCCAGCTCGTAATGCATGTCCAGCGCCCCGCGCAGCCGCTCCTCGTCCGGCTGGCCCCAGCGCTGGACGGGATTGGGAACGGTCAGCGTCGGATTGGCCGCCTGGAACGCGATGGCATCGGGGCGCTGGCGGGTGCGCGAGGTGGCCTCGGCATGTTCGAACTGGCCGGTGAAGACGATCGCGCCGCGCTCGCCCAGCGCGATGCCGCCGCGCATGCCCGACTGATAATCATTGCCGTCGCCCGCATCATATCGGCCGAACTGGCCATAGGCCTCCATGCCGGGCGCATCGTCGAGGATGATGTTGATGACGCCCGCAATCGCGTCCGACCCATATTGCGCCGAGGCCCCGTCACGCAGCACCTCGATCCGCTTGATCGCCAGGCTGGGGATGCTGGCGAGGTCAGGGGCCTGCGCCCCGCGCGTGCCGAGCAGCGCCGAGCGATGGTAACGCTTGCCGTTGACCAGCACGAGTGTCTGGTCCGCCGACAGCCCGCGTAAGGTGGCCGGGCGGACGAACGCCTGGCCGTCCGCCGCCGGCAGGCGCTGCACGTTGAAGGAGGGCAGCAACTGCGCCAGCGTGTCGTTCAGATCGCCCGACACGCCCAAGCGGATCAGCGTTTCGGGCAGCACGTCGACGGGGGCCAGCGTATCGAACTGCGTGCGCCCCCGCTCGCGGGTGCCGGTGACGATCACATCGCTGTCCGCGCCCGGCTCCGGCACGGCCTGCGCCCAGGCGGCGGAGGCAAAGGACAGATGCAGCGCCACGACGGCGCTGGCGGTAACGAATTTCATGATGAAGCCTTCCCCATAGGCGATGCGCGTGGCGCTTGCGGGGGCTGCGCCTATGGGCGGGACGTTTCAGCCGCGTTACGTCCCGGCGGCGGTTTGATGACGGCATTTTGCGCACACGATGCCGCGCCGATGCGGTAACGATCGCCACCAGAAATATTTCAGGCGGAGGACCGACCCTCATGAGCGACGCGAAAACCTATCCCCTGATGAAGGACATTCTGGGCATCGCGGCGGTGACGATCATCGCCGATGCAGGTGCGGCGGCGTCGGCCGTCTTCGACCGCACGGCATTCCTCGACGCGGCGCTGGACGAACTGGACGGGCTGTCGATCATGGAACGGGTGCGCCATATCGCCGACGCGCTCCATGAAGCCCTGTCCACCGATTACGCGACCGCCATCCCTGTCGTCAGGGCCATCGCGCCGCACCTGACGCACAGTTTCCAGGCGATCGCCGTGACGGAGTTCGTCGCCCGGCAAGGGGTGGGCGATTTCGATCGGTCGATGGAGGCGCTGGCCGACCTGACCCGGTTCGGCTCGGCGGAGTTCGCCATCCGCCCGTTCCTCGCCGCCGATCCCGCGCGGACCCTGGCGCAGATGCTCCGCTGGACGGATCACCCGAACGAGCATGTCCGCCGCCTCGCCAGCGAGGGCAGCCGCCCGCGGCTGCCCTGGGCCTCACGCGTTCCGGCGCTGCGGGACGATCCGACGCTGGCCGCCCCGATCCTGGATGCGTTGCGCGACGATCCCAGCCTCTATGTCCGCAAATCGGTCGCCAACCATCTGAACGATATCGGCAAGGATCGCCCCGACTGGCTGGTCGAACATCTGCAAGGCTGGGATCGCGAGACGCCGCGGACGGCGTGGATCGTCCGCCATGCACTCCGTTCGCTGATCAAGAAGGGCGATCCGCGTGCGCTGGCGCTGATAGGGGTAGCGCATGGGGCACAGGTGCGGGTCGCCCGTTTCACCGTCGAGCCCGCCACCGTCAAATTGGGCGAGGCCGTGACGATCACGGCGGAGCTGGCGTCCCTCGCCCAAGCCGACCAGCGCCTCGTCGTCGACTATCGCCTCCATTATGCGCGGAGTGCGGGCAAGACGGCGGCCAAGGTCTTCAAGCTCAAGACCTTCGATCTTGCCGGATCGGCCTCCGCCACGCTGGGCATCCGTCAGGTCATGCGCGACTTCAGCACGCGTCGCCACCATCCCGGTCGCCATGAGGTGGAACTGCTCGTCAACGGCCTGCCCATGGCCACCGCCGCGTTCGATCTGATCTGCCCGGCCTGAGCCCCCCTTTCCTCCCCTTGCAGGGGAGGTGGCAGGCCGAAGGCCTGACGGAGGGGTGTCTCCATTGGTGAGGTTGGACTAATCTCGCGGCGGGCTACACCCCTCCACTATGCTGCGCATGGTCCCCCTCCCCTTGCAGGGGAGGAATAACGGTAAATCCGGCCTCAATTCCCTTCGGCGTCGACGGTGAAGACCACCGGCCGCCCGCGCGACATCGGGTCCCAGCCCGCCGCCAGTGCGGAGCGCACGCAGCGCGTGATGGTCGGGTCGTCGAGCTGGAGCCGTCCACGCGGCAAGCCCTTGAGCAGCCGCTTCGGAGCCGGAAACTCCATATGCGCCTCGCGCTTGGCGCCCTGTTCGGAAAGCGCGATGGTCATGCCCTTCCATCCTTCGTCATCCGACAGATGGGGCTCGCGCTGGAGATGCCAGTCATAGGTGATGCCGTCGACGGTCACGCTGCCGGACTGAATTTGGGTTTTCGACATGGCCCCGCCCCTAGCACGTTCGTCGTGCCATGGCACAGGCCACCGCGACAAACAGCATCTTCCGAAATTCTCGTCCGATTCCGAAGCTTTAGCACCTTGATAAGGCCTTCGGGCTTTTGATCAGGCGTGATTTGGAGGCACAATATCGTGAAACCCTATCTCGCACCTCTCGGCATCGCGGCACTGGGCTGCGTCCTGATCGCCGATCCCGCCGCCGCGCAGCAGAGCACGCAGTTCCAGGTGTCGATGACGATCCAGGCCGAATGCCGCCTGACCTCGGCGAGCGACCTGGCCTTCGGCAATACCGGCGTGATCCAGGCCGCGATCACCTCGACCAGCACGATCGGCGTTCAGTGTACCAACACCACCCCCTATAATATCGGCCTGAATGCCGGTGCGGGCACGGGGGCGACGGTGGCGGCGCGGCGGATGACCTCAGGCGCGGGGGCTACGGTCGTCTATGAGCTGTTCCGCGATCCCGCCCGGTCACAGATTTGGGGCAATACCGCAGGCACCGACACGCTGGCCGGGATCGGCAACGGCGCGGTGCAGTCGCTGACGGTGTACGGGCGCGTCCCGGCCCAGACCACCCCGGCGGCGGGCAGCTATACCGATACCGTCCAGGTCACGGTGACATACTGATGACGCCGTGGCCGAAACGGTCGCTGGCGGCGGCGGCGATGGGGCTGGCGATCCCGTCGATCGGCCACGCATCCGACATCCGGGTCGCGCCGGTCGCCATCGACCCGCTGCCGGGCGCGCGCACGACCTCGCTGACGCTCAGCAATGCCGAGCAGCGGCCGGTACGGGTCCAGGTCCGCGTGATGAAATGGTCGTCGCGCAACGGCACCGACGTCCTGACCCCCACGAATGAGGTGGTCGCCAGCCCGCCCTTCTCGACGCTGGCGCCGCAGCAGCAATATCTGATCCGTGTCGTCCGCACCGCCAAGGCCGCGCCGGTCGGCGAGGAGGCCTATCGCGTCCTGATCGACGAAGTGCCCGAGCCGACCCGCGCCCAGCCGGGCACGGTCAACCTCGTCGTCCGCCAGTCGATCCCCGCCTTCTTCTCCGACATCCCGCGCCGGATGCCCGATGTGGAATGGCGGATCGACCGTTCGGGCGGCGGCGCGGCGCTGGTCGGGCGCAACAAGGGCAACAGGCGGCTGCGCATCGCCGACCTTCAGCTGATCGCGGGCAGCCAGCAGCTTCTCGCGCGACCCGGGCTGGTCGGCTATGTGCTGGCCGGGTCCGAACTGCGCATTCCGCTGAACCCCGGCACCGCCCTGCCCGGCGGCACCGACCTGCGGATGCGGGCCGTCTCCGATGGCGGCCCGATCGAGGTCTCCCTTGCGACCCAACCGCGCCGGTGAGCTGGCCGGGATCATCCTGGCCACGCTGGCCTGCGCGCAGAACGCCGGTGCGCAGGACAGCGAAAGCCTTCGCGTCGGGGTCGATGTCGACCCCAGTCGCCAGGAACAGGCGCTTCAGCTCGAGGTCTATCTGAACGACAAGCCCACCGGCTATGTCGCCTCGTTCACGCAGCGCGCAGACGGCAGCTTCACCGCACCCGTCGCCCAGTTGCGGACGCTGGGCGTCAAGGTCCCGCCGGATGCCGAGACGGGCGACGTGCCGCTGGAGCGTATTTCCGGGCTGCGCTATCGCTATGAGCAGATGCGCCAGATCATGTGGCTGGCCGCTGGCCCGACCGTGCAGAGCCCGACCCTGATCGACGGCGGGCGCGGCGACCGTTCCGGCCTGACGCCGGACCGGCCACCCTTCGGCGCGGTGCTGGACTATACGCTGTTCGCCAGCGGCGACCGGAGCGCGGTCGGCCCGCGCTTTACCGGCGCATCGGGTGCGTTCGGGACGCGCGTCTTCGGCGCGTTCGGCCTGTTCGAGAGCAGCGCGGTCGGCCTGTTGTCGGGCGGGCCGCGCTTTACCCGGCTGGCCACGAGCTATAGCTATGAGGACCCCAGGCGGCTGGTGACGCTGCGCGCAGGGGACACGATCAATGGCGGCCATGCCTGGACCCGCCCGATCCGCATGGCGGGGTTTCAGATCCAGCGGACCTTCGGCATGCGGCCCGACCTGGTCACCATGCCCGTGCCGCGACTGCTGGGCAGCGCCGCCGCCCCCTCGACGCTGGACCTGTTCATCGACCGGGTCCGCACCCTGTCAGCCGACGTGCCCCAAGGCCCCTATGCCGTCATGCACCCGCCGATCGTGCAGGGCGCAGGGGTCGCCACCGTCGTCGTCCGCGATGCGCTGGGGCGGGAAACCGTGCAGACCGCGCCCTTCTATGCCTCTCCCCAGTTGCTGGCGGAGGGGCTGACCGATTTCAGCGCGGAAATCGGCTTTGCCCGGCGTAGCTACGCAATCCTGTCGAACGACTATGACCGGCGGCTGATCGGCTCGGCCTCGGTACGGCGCGGCATGACCGACCAGCTGACGCTACAGGGCCATGCCGAGCTGGGCGCGGGTCTGGCCCAGCTGGGCGCGGGCGGCGTCGTGACGTTGCGGGACCAGGCCTTGCTGTCGCTCGCCGGGGCGGTCAGCCAGGCGGGGGGACGCACGGGCGGGCTGATCGATATCGCGTTCGAGACGCGTCGTTCTGGCTTTTCGGTGCTGATCCGGTCGATGCGGGCGATCGGCCGCTATGAGGACCTGGCGTCGCGCACATCGTCCTTCGGCCCGATCCTGGTGGGCGACCGACGCATCTTCGGCGCGCCGCGCGAGGTCGACCAGTTCTCTCTGTCGTTGCCCATCGCCGCGACCTCGGCCTCGGTCGGGGTCAGCCTGGTCAATTCCAAGACGGCGGCGGGGGACCGCTATCGGCTGGCCAGCCTGTCCTCGACTGCCAATATCGGGCGGCTGTCGCTGTTCGCCAATGCCGTCGCGGACCTGAGCGGCGACCGCAGCTTTGGCCTGTTCATCGGGGCCAGCCTGC
>Ga0308159_1005777_pt1 | contig 10230 bp, 13 predicted proteins | sample PhyCR1_FD_201040 | JGI IMG/M metagenome (GOLD analysis project Ga0308159, IMG submission 201040) | Phyllosphere microbial communities from UC Gill Tract Community Farm, Albany, California, United States - DLSLC.R1 | ecosystem: Host-associated > Plants > Phyllosphere > Unclassified | place: USA... | reverse complement strand
CGGGTACAAACGCCACGTTTCTGCGGGCAAGCTTCCAGCGCTGGAACGTTGCTTTTAGCAACCTTCGTAGAGCGTGGTTTGCGTACCAGCTGATTAATTGTTGCCATTAAAAAGCTCCTGGATTTTGATTCGTAAACTGCTTTGTAAACACGTGATAAATCGACCCACAATCGGCAGATGCCAATATGGGACGCAGAATTTTATTGCTGACCTACGAAAGTGTCAAGAAATATACAACATTTCGCGAAATCACCACGCGATGTGCTGACGGTGCCTTTCGGTTAAATCAACGAATCCATTATAGTCGATTGGCGTCCATTTGTGTGAAATTTGACCAACCAACCCTCTGGCTTGCAGATCTTCACTCAGAACATATACCGGGCAGGTCAGAACAGAGATATGGGACTGCGCCATGCTGTTTTCAAGGGCGGCGAGCACGCCATCCTGCATGAGCAGTAACGCATCTTCATCGCCGACAAGCTGAATAAGTGCCGCCAAATCACACTGTTGAGGAGAATGAGACAGGGTAAAAAGCATTATCTTTATCCGATCAGAAGGTCATAATCACATCATAGGTGGCGAGTCGCCGACGCAGACTATCGGGGGCGAGACGCTCGACATCCAGCACCCAGTCGTCGAATTCCGCCAGGCCGCGAGCGCTTGCCGAGGCGTCACAGAGAAAGCATTGCTCAATATCGTAAAGCGGTAAAATGCCGTAGGTAGCAATGTAATTACGCGCTAAAACTTTTTCGGGCTGCTGTCCCGGCAACAGTTGCAAAACGCCATCTGCCACAAAAAATACGCCGATTTCTTCGGTCAGCGCCGAGGTTGCCAGCAGGGCGTCGAGCCCTTCCCTCCCTGCGGAAGTCCCGTGCGGGCTTTGCGTAAATACAAATGCCACCTTCTTTTCTGCACTCATGTTGCTGTCTGTTCCTACGCTTAAAACTGTATCAGCCGATCGCAGGTTAGCGCGGCTTCGGCAAGGCTGCCAAGACCGGTCAAGGCAAAACCGGGCTGAAGATTGGGCTGTCGTTCTTGAGGCTCGTCCTTGCGGTTTGCCGCTTCGTCGGCATCGATAATGCCACGACGTAGCGCCGCCGCCACACAAACGTTCAGCGCAACGCCATGCTCTTCGGCCAGTTGCTGCCAGGCGCGTACCAGGTCGAACTCGTCGGAAGCCGGCGAAGTAAGCTGATTGCCGTTAAGCACGCCTTCACGATAAAAGAAAATGCTGTCGAGTTGATGACCACGCGCCAGCAACGCCTGCGCAAACTGATAGGCGGCGCTGGCCTGCTGGGTACCGTAAGGCGCACCCGTAACCAGAAGACTGTATCGCAACGTCAACGTTAGTTCCCCAACGGCTCGCCGCTTTTAAACTGGCGGATGTAGAGATAGACCGTGTGTTTGGAGATATTCAGACGATCGGCGACCTGATTGATGGCATCCTTGATGTCGAAAATGCCCTTCTCGTACAGATTGAGCACGACCTGTCGGTTCTTGGCATTGTTGGTGACATTGCGATCGGCATTCACCTCTTCGATGGTGAACTCCAGCGTTTGTGCGACAAGATCATCAACCGAAGAAGCAAAGTTGACGGAAGGCGACACGTCTTGAGCTTCCGGCGGAATGAAAGTCTGCATAATCTGCGAAAAAGGCACATCGAGGTTCATGTTGATACACAGCAGTCCGACCACGCGCTGATCGCGATTGCGGATGGCGATAGTGACCGACTTCATCAATACGCCGCTTTTCGCGCGGGTAAAATAGGCTTTGGAGACATTGCTGTCGGCGCCCGTCATGTCATGCAGCATGCGCAGGGCCAAATCTGTGATAGGCGAACCTATCTTGCGGCCGGTGTGTTCACCGTTGGCGATACGAATAGCCGAGCATTTCAGATCTTCCAGAGAATGCAGAACTATTTCGCAGTGTTGACCAATCAGCATGGCCAATCCATCGACGACCGCCTCATAGGAGGTCAGAATTTCATGGTCGGTTGCACTAAACGGACGTTGGTCCAGCAAATCCAGCTCACCGGTTTCGCCATTTAAAAGCGAATTAGACATTGAAGCTACCACCCTCTACATCGGGACCTTACTCATCAGCTGGAGTAAGACTCTCCGTACAATCATTTCAGCAGGCCCCACTGTAACAAAGCTACAGTGAAAACCTCCCTACGATTTTTCCAATACCCTGACGTTAAGCCCGAGCGACAAGGCCGTCAAGTTATCATCATAGAGTAACCCCAGCAAAAATGGGGTGGAAGCCTTTAAAAAGCGTAGGGTAAAAAAAACCGCCGCATAAGCGACGGTTTTTTCAGGTGCAAAACGCAGAACTGATTATTCTGATTTTGCAGACGCGGCCGGTGCAGCAGGCTTGGTCGCGTCTTTGGCATCCGCTTTAGGCGCAGCCTTGATGTCCAGCAGTTCTACGTCGAAGACCAGCGTAGAGTTGGCAGGAATGCCCGGAACGCCGGTTTTGCCGTAAGCCAGAGCCGGTGGAATGACCAGCTTGATTTTACCGCCTTTCTTGATGTGTTTCAGGCCTTCGGTCCAGCCCGGGATAACACCGTCAAGACGGAAGGACAGCGGCTCGCCGCGGGTGTAGGAGTTGTCGAACTCGGTACCGTCAACCAGCGTACCCTTGTAGTTCACCACGACGGTATCGCTGTCTTTAGGTGCAGCGCCGGTACCTGGTTTCTCAACCTGATACAGCAGACCGGATTCGGTTTTCTTCACGCCTTTTTCTTTGGCGAAGGTTGCGCTGTAAGCGGCGCCTTTCTCTTCGTTGGCTTTGGCGTCAGCTTCCATTTTCTGCTGGGCAGAAGCTTTCACGCGGCCTTCGAAGGTTTGCAGGGTTTTCTCGATATCGGCATCAGACAGTTTGCTCTTGTTGGCAAACGCGTCCTGAACGCCGGCAATCAGCTGGTCTTTATCCAGTTTAATGCCTAGTTTTTCCTGCTCTTTCAGTGAATTGTCCATGTAACGGCCAAGTGAAGCACCCAGCGCGTAAGCCGCCTGCTCGTCGTCGTTTTTGAATTTTGCAGTATCGGTGGTCGCAGGTGCCGAAGCCGCTGGCGCAGCTGCAGTAGAATCAGTCGCTTTTGCAGCATCGGCTGCCATGGCCTGAGTCGCGCCCAGGGCAAGAGCCATCGTGGTAGCCAACAGCGTTACTTTAAACAGTGATTTCATCCATTTCTCCAAGACTTGAGGCTCGTGCCCCAAGTAACAATTACGAAAGTTCGCCGGTTAATATAACTGTCCGTGTCAATGCATGACAATCGCTATACTTCCCGAGCGCGCTTAATTCAGACCTTTTTTGATTCAATAAGTTTCTGAAGATCTCAGAAAACGGCCTGCGTCGAGTATTTTTGATTTATTGCGCGTAGAATATGGCGCAAATTCTGTCGCGCTGACAGACAATCCTCACCGATAGGCATTAAAGGCACAAATTATGGAACAGAATTCCTTCGAACAGCGGATTGAAGCCCTGGAGAGCAAGCTGGCTTTTCAGGAAGTGACCATTGAAGAGTTGAATCAGATAGTCACCTCGCATCAACTCGAAATGAGCCGCCTGCATGATCATCTGCGCCTGCTGACCGACCGTCTGCGCGCCTCGCAGCCGTCAATGATAGCCGACGCATCGGAAGAAACGCCGCCTCCACACTATTGAGCAACATACAATAAAAAAGGCGGCCAGTGGCCGCCTTTTCTTTTAATAAAGTGGCACCTCGGGATGCTCGATGCCACAGGCTTTCGCATAGCGATAGAGAGTATCGATTGAGGTTCGAAGAATGTTCTTTTCCATTTTGTGAACGGTGGGCGGTTTGATGCCCATGCGCGCAGCGACTTCGGCACTGGTCAGATTTTCCTTACTGCGCCACTGTGCCAGTACGGCCCGCAAATGTTCTTTGCGCATTTCTTCTTCGTAGGCCGCACGATATTCTGGATCACGCATCCATTCATCATGCACCTCGCTATGACTCACCCATTTCATTTTTGATTGTCTCCAGCCGCGACCATGCCATGTCGAGTTCAGATCTAGAAATTTTCTGTGACTTTTTAACAAAGACTCTCAACATGATGATCAGATTGCCTCTCTGATAGACCCACAAACCGCGTGCGATATCTTTACCCTGCGTTATCAGCTCAAATAATCCATTGCCGAGCGGCTTTGTGTCCGGTTCTCTGAGTAATCGAGGGTCCTGCTCGAGTTTTTTTACGAGCCTGTCAGATTTTGCCCTGGTTACCACAGGCAATCTACTTGGCCTCCTGGAGCGCGTCAGGATGATAATAGACGGTGAACAAGATTCACTCCCCGAAGGAAATATTAGTCTGTAGGCTAATTAGTGATAAGGAGAAATTATTTTACGGACTTGTTTCAGGTATCGCTTGCAGATAACGCTCTAAAAAGGGCAGACGAAAGAAAGAAAATATTTGGAAGGAGAAACCAGAGGGTTTTGCGCAATAAAAAAGGCGGCCAGTGGCCGCCTTTCCTTTTCATCGGTTTACATGCCGATTAGTGGCTGCAACCGCAACCGCCGGTGCCACAACCGCCCTGACCGTGGTCATGGTCGTGGTCGTGCCCGTGGTCATGACCGTGCTCGCCGTGAACGTGGCCGTGAGCCAGTTCTTCTTCGGTCGCTTCACGGATGGCAACCACTTCAACGTTGAAGTTCAGGTTCTGGCCAGCCAGCATGTGGTTGCCGTCAACCACAACATGGTCGCCGTCAACGGCGGTGATTTCTACAGGTACCGGACCCTGATCGGTGTCGGCCAGGAAACGCATGCCGACTTCCAGTTCGTCAACGCCCATGAACACGTCTTTAGGAACGCGCTGCACCAGGTTTTCGTCATAGTTACCATAAGCTTCGTTGGCGCCTACGTGAACGTCAAAACGATCGCCAACCGCATGGCCTTCCAGCGCGCTTTCCAGACCGGAAATCAGCGAGCCGTGACCGTGCAGGTAGTCCAGTGGTGCGCTGACCGGTGACTCGTCAACCAGCACGCCGTCTTCTGTACGAACCTGATACGCAACGCTGACAACCACGTCTTTAGATACTTTCATGATAACTCCTACCGTTTGAAATCTGTAATTTCGTCAAAGACTGCATTTTGGCGAAGATTGTAGCGGAAAACCGCGCCTCTGTACCCCTAAGCATAAAAAAAGCCGCGGGATAACGCTACTTCGGATCAAAAATGCCGATCACCTGCTCATCGCCGCGCACGTGCTTTTTGACCTGCTCATCGGTTTGGCGTTTCTGGTGTCCGCATTTCACGCACTCGACTACTTCAACCTGATCTTCCTGCCATAACCTCAGCGTATCCAGTGCCTTACACTCGGGACATACCGCACCGGCGATAAATCGCTTACGGGTTGCTGCCATTTTCCGACTCTCCCGAATCCTGTAGCGAGCCGGTTTGTTGCCGCCCGCCGTAGGGGATTCTTTACAATAAATATTAGGAAACTTCTGTCGTCGCGGCCGCCTGCGACCTTATTGATCGTCGTCCCAGCCGTCGAGCTGACGCCGTTCTTTGTGCATCTCGCTCTGGAAAACGTCTTCCAGTTCGCGACGCGCCTCTTTCACACGCGAAATCTGCGCCACATCGCCCTGCACCTGCGGCACCAGTTCGCGCAGCATGCGCATATCCAGACGGCGGAAATGCTGCTGGGCACGATAGGCGCTATGCGGATGCATCCCCAATGTAATCAGCGCCTTTTTACCCAGTTCCAGCGCACTCGAAAACGTCTCGCGCGAGAAGTTCTGCACGCCGGCCTGCAACAGTTCATGCGCCTCTACACGCCCGCGTGCACGGGCAAGAATATTGAGGTGCGGAAAGTTTTCCTGACAAAGCCGGACAATCTGCAAGGTATCTTCCGGCTCATTGCAGGTAATCACTATGGATTTTGCCTTTTCCGCACCCGCCGCGCGCAGCAGTTCGAGCCGTGTTGCATCGCCGTAGTACACCTGATAGCCAAAACTGCGCATCAGACCGACTGCACTGATATCGCGTTCGAGCACGGTAATGCGCATTTTGTTGGCCATCAGCAGACGCCCGACCACCTGCCCGAAACGCCCGAACCCGACGATGATAACCTGCGGATCGTTGTCTTCGACAAAGTGCGTTTCGTCACTTTCTTCCTGTGCGTTATAGCGGCGGACCAGGATCCTGTCGACGTATTTCAGCAACAGCGGCGTCGTCATCATCGAAAGTGTGACCACGACCAGCAAGAGCGACAACTGCTGCTGGGAAATCACTTTCTGCGCCCCTGCCGCCGAGAACAGCACAAAGGCGAATTCGCCGCCCTGACTCAGTACGCCTGCAAATTGCAGCCGCACCGAAGTGCGTAAATCGAACAGCCTGGCGAGCAGATAAAGCACGCCGCCTTTTACTATCACCAGCACGATAACGCTAAGCAGAACCAGCAGGATGTTGGTGTACAGCACTCCAAGATTCAGCGCCATACCCACCGAGATAAAGAACAACCCCAGCAAGAGTCCCTTAAACGGCTCGATGGCAATTTCCAATTCGTGCTGATATTCGCTTTCCGCCAGTAAAATCCCGGCGATAAAAGTGCCGAGCGCCATCGAAAATCCGAGTTCCTGCATAAACAGCGCCGCGCCGAGCACCACCAGCAAGGCGGCCGCGGTAAAGACCTCCCGCACGCCCGACGCCACAATCAGCCGGAAAATAGGCCGCAGCAGATAACGCCCGCCGACCAGCATGCCGACAAACGCCAGCACCTTCATGCCTATCATGCTCCAGTCATTCCCGCCGGACGAAGTGCCCGCCAGCACGGGGATAAGCGCCAGCGCAGGGATAACCGCGATGTCCTGAAACAGCAGCACGGCAAAGCCCAGCTGACCGCCTTCGTTGCGGGTCATGCCTTTATCCTGCATCAGCTGTAGCGCCATCGCCGTCGACGACATCGCAAGCCCGATGCCGCCAATCACCGCAGCCTGCCAGGAGAAATGAGTCAGGAACAGCAGCCCGCCGAGCACCAGCGCCGTCAGGATAACCTGACCGGCACCGACGCCGAAAATCTGCCGCCGCAGTTGCCACAGCTTGCCGGGATTCAGCTCCAGACCGATGATAAACATCAGGAACACCACGCCCAGCTCGGAGAAGTGCAGAATTTCATCTACGTCGCGAATAAAGCCTAGTCCCCACGGACCAATGGCGATACCGGCCAGCAGATAGCCTAAGACCGCGCCGATACCCAAACGCTGCGCAATCGGCACCGCCACCACGGCGGCAAAAAGAAACAGCAGAATCGCTGTCGGTAAACTCGAACTGTCGATGGTTAGATTCCTCCGTTTGGCAGGGGGTTCTGAAGCCACTCGCCGTAAGCCTGTGCGTGGCTGGCCAATGTGTCAGGCGACTGACGACGCGCCCAGTAAATGATTATCGGCGTCAGCCAGTGCATGCCGCACATCGCGGCGGTCAACTCGAACGGGCGCATCACATCACTCATTTTATAGCCGTTGTAGCCGCCTGCACGATACGCGCCTTCCGGTTCGCCGGTGGTCACCACCGAACGCCAGTACTTGCCTTGCAGGGCCGTGCCGTCCGCACCGCTGGCAAAACCGCGCGCCAGCACCCTGTCCATCCACTCCTTGAGCAGTGCCGGACAACTGTAGGTATACAGCGGATGTTGAAAAACGATGACATCATGCTCGCGCAGCAATTGTTGTTCGTAATGAATATCGATGAAAAAGTCGGGATAGTGCGCATATAAATCGTGGACGGTAACATGCTCAAGCTGTTTGGCCCGGTCGAGTAAAATGCGATTGGCAACCGAATCGGGTGATTCCGGGTGGGCGTAAAGCAGCAAAACCCTGGGTGGCTGCGACATCAAAACCTCCAAAGCGTCGTCAGGGTGCAAAATTTCCGCTACCATGCTCCGCAAATACAAAATGGGACGTTTAATACGTCTTGTTTAACTCAGTATGATGACAGTCAATTTAACATACTCTCAACTACACGGCGCTTTATGATAGTTTTCTCATCGTTACAAATCAGGCGTGGCACCAATGTCCTGCTTGACAATGCCTCTGCCACTATCAATCCGGGTCAGAAAGTCGGCCTAGTGGGCAAAAACGGCTGTGGTAAATCGACTCTGATTTCGCTGTTGAAAAACGAAATGAGCGCCGATGCGGGCAACCTGACGTTTCCGGCAAACTGGGCGCTGGCCTGGGTAAACCAGGAAACGCCGGCTCTTGACGTGCCGGCGATAGAGTATGTTATCGATGGCGATCGCGAATTTCGTCAGCTTGAATCCGAATTGCAGGCGGCCAACGAGCGCGACGACGGCCATGCCATCGCCGTTCTGCACGGAAAACTCGACGCCATTCAGGCGTGGACCATTCCGGCACGTGCGGCAAGCCTGCTGAGCGGGCTTGGATTCACCCAGAATCAGCTGCAACAGCCGGTCAAATCCTTCTCCGGCGGCTGGCGTATGCGCCTCAATCTGGCGCAGGCGCTGATTCTGCGCTCCGATCTGCTGCTGCTCGACGAACCGACCAACCACCTGGATCTGGACGCCGTCATCTGGCTGGAAAAGTGGCTGAAGAGCTACGACGGCACGCTGGTGCTGATTTCCCATGACCGCGACTTCCTTGATCCTATCGTCGACAAGATTTTGCACATTGAACAGCAGACGCTGAACGAATACACCGGCAACTATTCGTCGTTCGAACGCCAGCGCGCCACCAAACTGGCCCAGCAACAGTCGCTGTTCGAAAATCAGCAGGAAAAGGTCGCGCACCTTAAAAGCTATATCGACCGTTTCCGCGCCCAGGCGACCAAAGCCAAGCAGGCGCAGAGCCGTATCAAGATGCTCGAGCGCATGGAGCTGATTGCACCCGCGCACGTCGACAACCCTTTCCAGTTTAGTTTCCGCTCGCCGGAAAGTCTGCCGGACCCGTTGCTGCGCATGGAAAAAGTCAGCGCGGGTTATGGAGACCACGTAATCCTCGACTCCATCAAGCTCAATCTGGTGCCGGGTTCGCGCATCGGCCTGCTCGGGCGCAACGGCGCGGGTAAGTCGACACTTATCAAACTGCTGGCGGGCACCATGCCGCCGCTGAAGGGCGACATCGGTCTGGCAAAAGGCGTAAAGCTGGGTTACTTCGCCCAGCATCAGCTGGAATTTCTGGTCGCGGAAGACTCGCCGTTGCAGCATCTGGTGCGGTTAGCCGACAAGCAGACTGAACAGCAGCTGCGCGACTATCTCGGCGGTTTCGGCTTCCAGGGCGATAAAGTCACCGAAAAGACCGAGCGTTTCTCGGGCGGTGAAAAAGCGCGTCTGGTGCTGGCGTTAATCGTCTGGCAACGTCCTAACCTGCTGCTGCTCGATGAACCGACCAACCATCTGGACCTCGACATGCGTCAGGCATTGACCGAAGCGCTGATCGATTTCGAAGGTGCCATGGTTGTGGTGTCGCACGACCGTCACCTGCTGCGTTCTACTACCGATGACCTCTATCTGGTTCACGCGGGCAAGGTTGAGCAGTTTGATGGCGACCTCGAAGACTATCAGCAGTGGCTGGTGGATATTCAGCGTCAGGAAAACCAGCAGGACGTGCCGGATAAAGACGCGGGCTCCAACAGTGCGCAGTCACGCAAGGATCAAAAACGTCGCGAGGCCGATTTCCGCAACCAGACACAGCCGCTGCGCAAGCAGATAACCGCGTGGGAAAAGCAGATGGAAAAACTTTCCGGCGAACTGGCCGAGGTTGAAGCGAAGCTCGCCGATTCAGCTATTTACGACAACAGCCGTAAAGCCGATCTGACCGCCTGTTTGCAGCAGCAGATCAAGGTGAAAGGCGCGTTGGAAGAGGTTGAAATGAATTGGCTCGACGCGCAGGAACAGCTCGAGCAACTGGCGCAGGAATTCAATGCCTGACACCGGCACAGTAGAGTGAAGAGGCAATCAGGGTGGCGTATCTTTACGTCACCCTTTTTTATCGCCCTGTATCACGCCGAATAAAATGGCTTATCACCTAGGATCGTCGCGCGGTGCATGATACGGCGCTGCGGCAGATAGTCGGCATTGGCATAATGCTGCGTCACGCGGTTATCCCACAACGCAATATCGTTTTCCTGCCAGCGCCAGCGCACCTGAAATTCGGGTTTGGTGATGTGACGGAACAGGAAATCGAGGATCGCGGCACTCTCCTTCTCTTCCAACCCGATTATCCGCGTCGTGAAACCTTCATTAACGAACAGC
>Ga0308159_1005776_pt1 | contig 10231 bp, 10 predicted proteins | sample PhyCR1_FD_201040 | JGI IMG/M metagenome (GOLD analysis project Ga0308159, IMG submission 201040) | Phyllosphere microbial communities from UC Gill Tract Community Farm, Albany, California, United States - DLSLC.R1 | ecosystem: Host-associated > Plants > Phyllosphere > Unclassified | place: USA... | reverse complement strand
CGCCGGCGTGTTCAAAGCCATCGCCACCGGTCTTCGGCCAGCGCCGACATAGCCAGCGCGGCCATGCCGCCGAAACCCGAGCCCTCGTCCCGTCAACCTCGAAAAGCCCATTGCTCCTGACGCGGTGGAAAACACCGGCGCCAGCGCTCGCCCAAGTCACGCCGCCAAACACCGATCAAACTCGGGACACACCAGAGCGGCGGGCTCGTGAATAACCCGGGCTAGACAGGCGCGAGTAAAGATCGAAAAGAAGCCCTGCGACCCGATCCTTGGCCGATGTTCGGCCAAGGCGGATGATGAGTTGTGTCTGTCGGCTCAAAGTTTCGACGCAGCCGGCTAGAAGGGCTCTTAGAGCCCGATCGGAAATTAAGTTGAGTGGTATCAGCAGGTTAGCTTGACGGCCTGACCTGTCGTTGATTCATGAGTTTCGCCAAAAACTACCATGGATACAACGATGTGGACCGATACCACTCGCGCCCTTCATGCGCGAAGCGGGCTGACTTTGCCAAGTGATATGACTGATGCCGAGTGGGCGGTTCTGGAACCATTGCTGCCACCAGCATCACATGTCGGGCGACCTCGCAAATGGTCGCTGCGGCGCATTGTCGAGGCTATCCTATACTTGCTGCGCGGGGGCTTGCCCTGGCGGATGCTGCCGCCTTGCTTTCCGCCTGTTTCGACCGTGCGGCACTGGTTCTACCTTTGGCGCGACAACGGGCTGTGGCTGACGATCAATCACACACTGCTGATGGTTGCACGCGAGGCGCACGGCCGGGAGGCTTCGCCCAGCGCCGGCGTGATCGACAGCCAAAGCGTGAAAACCACGGAAAGCGGAGGGCCTCGTGGCTATGACGCGGGCAAGAAGGTCAAAGGGCGCAAGCGCCACGTCCTCACCGACACCGAGGGAAATCTCGTCCATGCCGTGATCCACACCGCCGACATCCAGGACCGCGACGGCGCGCCGATGGTGTTGGCCGAAATCATTCGGCGCTTCCCCTGGCTGCGCCATGTTTTCGCTGATGGAGGCTATGCCGGAGACAAGCTCAAGGACGCTCTGCGCCGCTTCGGCAAATGGACCATCGAGATCATCAAGAGGTCCGATGCAGCGAAAGGCTTCGACGTGCTGCCCCGACGCTGGGTGGTCGAACGCACGCTGGCATGGCTGAACCGGAACCGGCGGCTCGCCAAGGACTTCGAACAAACCATTGCGTCGGCAGCCGCATGGCTCTTCATCGCATCGATCCAGCTCTTTGCCCGACGCATCGCAAGATCATGAAATCCGCGACGATAATTTTGAATCAGACACTTACACCTTCGCCGGATCCCTGATGTATTGTGGTCAGAGGAATTTCCGCCACCCGAATTGGTGTCAGCGCGATCACCGGAAGGTCCGACCTTCCTGACAATATCCATTGCGGTTCACAAATGTCGCCGGGGAGGAAGAGATCGGTAATCTGCCGTGCACCGCTGGAAACGACACAATACCGACCGGCCCAACCCTCTTCCAAGCGGAAAACCCGGTCATGCAAGTCACCTTCCAACACGATATGTTCATGGCGGCCGAAGCAGCGGATTTTTTCATAGGATCCATTAGGCCTCATTGAAAACCCCTCTTGCCCTTCGACAAATTGGTATGCGTTGACAGACGCGAAGATACCGAGGCAACTCCACCTTCGTGCGATTTTTCAATCTCGCACGAATATCCGCCGCGAAACGGAACGATCCGCCATGCGTTTGGCTCCCAAGCAGCAGGAGATTGGATATGCGCTGGATGAGGTTTTTTGCGATCGGCGGCGTGGGCTACGCCATCTACAAATATGCCGGGAAAATTCCCCGCAAGACGCCCGACGACCCGGCCTGTGCAGATGTTCGAAATGCTGGGCCAGAGAACATGACTACCCCTCCCTCGTCCTGGAGCAAAGTTGACGAGGCAAGCGACGAAAGCTTTCCGGCCATCGACCCGCCATCCACGTACTGAGCCCTGGCCAAAATCACACCGAACGCAATAAATCCGTTCGATTCAAAAATCGGAGGATCACCGGGCCGATTCATGCCTTTCGGGGGGAGTCTCTACATGAACGTGGTCCGGTTTGGATTCGCGGGGATCGACGGCCATATGGCGGAAGGTTCCATTACCGCCTGGGTCTAGCCGATCTCCGCCCAAACTGTTCGAACGCCGACAGCTCCCTAGCATCTCGTCAGTTGGCGTTGCCCGGATAGGGCATGATCAGCTTGCCGTCAGGTGCGGCGGTGAACGTCGTTTGCGTGGGATAAGGAATGGAAATCCCTTCTTGCGCGAACCTTTGCACGATCGCCACCATCAGCCGGTCGCGCAGCGGATGCGCTACGCCCCAGTCCTTGCCGGGCACGTCGACCAACAGGCTGAAATCGAGGGAACTGGCACCGAAAGTCTCGAACCCGGCCCTTGCTGCCTTGCCGCCTTCCGCCTCGACCAGCTCGCTAAGGATGCCGGGGATGCGCGCCAGCGTTTCCGGCGGGGTCTCGTAGGCGACGCCGATGGTAAACGGGAGGCGAATGTGATCGCGCCCGCTGACGTTCAGGATCTCCTTGTCTAGCAGGTTCTTGTTGGAGATGATCCGCAGTTCGCCCGTATAGGCTCGGATCCGCGTGGACTTGAGGCCGATCGCCTCGATCGTGCCCGAAGAATTATCGAAACTGATCTGGTCGCCCTTGCTGAACGGGCGGTCGAAGATGATCGCGAGGGCCGCGAAAAGGTCTGCGAAGATGCCCTGCGCGGCCAGACCAATGGCGATGCCGCCGACGCCCAGACCCGCTACAAGGCCCGTCACGTTGACGCCGATGTTGTCGAGCAGCACCACGGCGGCCACCGCGAAGACGACCACACTGATCAGCAGGCGGATGAGACCCATGGCGTTGATAATAGCCTCGCCTTTGAAATGCTCGGCCGAGGTCTTGTGTTCTATCGCGCCCAGGATGAATTCGCGCGCCCAGATCGCACCCTGCATCACCGCCGCCAGGGTGAACAGGAACGTCACCACCTTGTCGAGCATCGGCGGCGTCTGCGCGTAGCCGTCGACCGCCTTGATGGCCACCATGATGATGAAATAGTTGGTCGTCTTGGTGATTACCCGGCCGAAGATGGTACGCCAGTCGCCCCGCCCGCGCTCCCCGCGGCACAGACGCGCGCCAAGGCCGCGCAGTACGTAGAGCCCCGAAACGATAGCGACTGCGATGGCCACCGCGATGATGATCTGCAGCCAGTAAGCCTGGAACCATGAGACCGTCGAATGCGACAGATCGCGGACTTGCATGGATACGTCCGGGATGGCGGTTCTTGCGGGGGCTGGGGAAGTGGCAGCGGACGTAGCTGCGGCGAAAGTGTCGATTACGCTCATCGCGTGCTCATGATCCTGCGTCTGTGGGGCGGTTGCGGATGGCGACCCGAACCGGCAGATGGGCGACGCTTGCTCGACAGGCGGGCAAAGCGTCGGCGCGGGCCGGTAAAATGGACTGACCAGCGTTTTGTTCCCGCATCTAGACAGGTCAGGCTGGCTAAATCTCGTCGTTCACCTTCCTGTCGGAACACCATATGTTCGCGTAGGATGTGGGTCTCTGTGCCGGATTCAGTTGTTTTGGGCGCCTTCCTGTCCTCGACCCGGCCTTTGTTGCACAGATATCGGGCCTCCCGGCCCCGGCCTTTTCCTTGTCTTCGGAGGCGGCTGTGCTCGAAGGCCTTTTCCATGATGAACCCAGCTGCTTCCTTGGCCGTCCATGTCACGTTGCTTATGCTGCGTGTCGCACCCGTGTTCCAATCACCGGCCAGACCTGCGATCATTCTCACAGCCAAAAAGCGCATCTTTTCAGTGCGATTCATTCTCGTTTCCTTCACAAGGCCTCGTCGGGAAGAACCCACACCTCCTCTGGATTGCGGTTTCTTCACGCGCGGCGCAAGGCAATGGAGGTATGTTCGAGGCGTGTGAGATTAGGCGGCGCGGAGCGATACCTTGGAATCGTCATCTTGGAATCTTCACCGGCCCAAGCTCCGGGAGTGAGCCGCCGACCAAAATCTGAAAACTATTACTGATATTTTTCCACGAGCTGGCTATGCAATGCGCGATGCGAGAGAACACCTATAGCCTGAATCGAACTTTCGGCTTCGCAATCGCTGTGATCGGCCTCATTGCGCTCGTGGGCAGCGGTGGCGTCCTTATCACCTTGTCCCAGTTGCATTCTGCGACCGCTTCGCGCTTCCGCTCTTCGCAGATCATTGCCGGACTGAGCGCCATCAAGAACGAGATGCTTAACCAGGAGACCGGCGCGCGTGGCTATTTGCTGACCGGGCGTCGGACAAGTCTGGAGCCCTATGAAGAGGGGCAACGCAACTTCGACCATAGTATCGCGGAATTGAAGGATCTGCTGGGCACGAACCAACCTCAGTTGGATGCGCTTGAAGAAGCCGAACAAGCGGCGCGAAACTGGCAGCGTCAGGTTGGCGCCGTCATCGTCAGGGACATGGCCTATCCCACGGCGCGCGATCATGCCCGTTCGATCGAAGCAGACGGGCAGGGCAAGGCCATGTTCGACACCTTCCGCGCACGGCTCGCCACTATCGAACAGCGCGAACAGGATTCGCTGGTTGTCCAGACCCGTCTGGTTACGCGCGCGGAAGAAACCGCGCGGTTCACCCTTTGGGCTTCGCTGATCCTGACATTGTTGATCAGTCTGGGGGTTGCATTGGCCCTCAGCCGGTACGTAGCCCGTCCCCTTGTGGGTTTGACGGAGACGATGCGGCGGCTTGTCGCGCGTGACACGTCGGTATCCATTCCAAGCCTCAACCACCGCAATGAGGTCGGCGCCATGGCGCGTGCCGTCGCGGTGTTCAAAGACAGCCTCATCGAACTCGATCGCACGTCGGTCCTGCGGGTCACCGCAGATACCATGCCGGCGATGATCGCTTATATCGAAGCGGATAGATCCATCGGCTTTCTGAATGAGGAGTTCGCGCGCCGCTTCAGCGTCACGGCGGAGGACGTAGCTCATGTTTCGGGCCGAGATCTGGATCAATTGTTTCCTCAAAAGACTTTTCCGGGCGCCGGGGAGGAACTCCAGGCGGCGCTTAGCGGGGAGGAAGTTCGCTTTGCCTTCCAGCGGCCCGATGCCGCGTCGCCAAGAGATTTCGAAGGCTATTTCCGTCCCCACCGCGCCATTAGTGGCCGTATCCTTGGGGTCGTCGCGCTTTTTACCGACGTGACGGATCGAAAGGAAATCGACCAGAAGCTGCGGCACCAGGCCCATGACCTTCAGCGTTCCAATGCCGAGCTCGAGCAGTTCGCCTATGTCGCCTCACATGACCTCAAGGCGCCTCTTCGCGGGATCGAGAACCTGGCAAGTTGGATCGAGGAGGATCTGGGTGACAAGCTTGAGGGCGATACCCGAACGAACATGGATTTGCTGAAGAGCCGGGTACGTCGACTCGAGAGTCTGCTTAGTGATCTGCTCGCCTATTCGCGCGCCGGGCGCGACGACAATGTGATCCGGGAGGTCGATACCCGGGCGCTGGTCTCGGATCTTGCGGCCCTGATCAGCCCGCCGGAGGGTTTTCGGATCGAGGCGGACGGGAGTTTGCCTACGCTGGTGACCGCGCAAGCCGCGCTCACCCAGACGCTGCAGAACCTCATAGGCAATGCGGTTAAGCATCACCCGGACCCGGCCCATGGCCTTATCCAGGTTAAGGCGGCATCTGTGGGCAACATGTACGAGTTCACCGTCAGCGATAATGGGGCAGGGATACCCGAGCAGTTCCGTGAACGGGTGTTCGGTATGTTCCAGACCCTCAAGCCAAGGGATGAAGTGGAAGGTAGCGGAATGGGGCTTGCGATTGTAAGGAAGCTCGTCGAACGGCAATCCGGACAGGTGTGGCTGAGCGAGAATGAGGTTGGCGGCCTCACCGTTCATTTCACCTGGCCCGCTATCTCCAAGGGACAACGAGCATGAGTCCAACCGTCAATCTGTTGCTCGTCGAAGATGACGAAGTCGATGTGCAAGGCCTCAAGCGCGCCTTCGCCAAAAGCCGGATCGCCAATCCGATCACGGTGGCTCGCGACGGCATCGAGGCGCTGGAAATGCTGCGGGGCGAAAACGGCCATGAAAAGCTGCCCAAGCCGCACCTCATCCTGCTCGACCTCAACATGCCCCGGATGAACGGCATCGAATTCCTGGAAGCCATTCGGGCGGATGAGGAACTGAAGGGCTCTGTGGTGTTCATGATCACCACCTCCAAGGCGGACGAGGACAAGGCGCGCGCGTACGGACACAATGTCGCGGGCTACATCGTCAAGCAGGATCCGGCAAACACCTTTATGGAAGCGGTATCACTGCTTGAACATTATTGGAGAATCGTTGAGTTTCCGCGCTGACGATGCCGACCGAGACCCACATCCTCCTTATCGATGACGATGAAGTCGATCGTCAGGCCGTTCGGCGGGCGCTTTCGGCCTCCGACCTCACCTGGGTTCTGACGGAGGCAGCAAACGCTGCCGAAGGACTAGCGCTCGCAGGCGAGAAGATCTTCGACTGCGTCCTGCTCGATTATCGTCTGCCCGACGCCGATGCCTTCGATGTGCTGGGGGCTTTGCTCGCTCCCGAGCGCGGCATCAATGCCGTCCTGATCCTTACCGGCGAGACCAATCCCGAGACGGCCCTCGATCTGATGCGGGCGGGGGCGCTCGATCATTTGAGCAAGGCGGAGTTGAAGCCTTCGGGCCTTGCGCGTGCGATCCGCTATGCCAAGGCAAGGCGCACTTTTCTGGCGGAGCTGGAGCAGGCGAAGCGGGAAGCCGAGGAAAAATCCCTCGCTCTCGATGCGATCAATCGGCAAAAGTCATTGCTGCTTTCGATCATCGCGCATGATCTGCGCAATCCCTTCCAGGCAATCATTGGCCTCTCGGACTCTTTGAGCCGGACTGCCGCGCAAAAGGATCCCGCGAAGGTTCAAATCCGTGCGCAGGCCGTGCAGGAGGCTGCAGTGCAGGCGCACGCCCTGATGGAAAGCCTTTTCGACTGGGCACAGCTCCAGATGGATAGCGGCGATGTCGAAATCGAGATGGTCGATGTGGCTGCTATCGCACAAGAAGCGGCGAGTGTGTGCCGGCACATGGCTGAAGAGAAGGGTGTATCGGTGTCATTCGATTGTGGCGGCGGGATGGTCCGTGCCCATCGCGACATGCTTGCGACGGTGCTGCGCAACCTGGTCGGCAATTCGATCAAATTTACGCCAGCGGGGGGCGGCATCACCATTGCCTGCGAGAAAGAAACCGACGGGCGGTTCGTTATCCATGTTCGGGATTCCGGCGTAGGAATGTCGCAGCAGGCCATCGACAATCTCTTCCGGATCGATCGCCGCGTCACGACGCCAGGGACCGCGGGAGAGAAGGGGAGCGGGCTGGGACTACTGCTTTGCCGCGACCTTGTCGAACGGATGGGGGCAAGGATGGAGGTCGTCAGCAACGTGGGCGAAGGAACCGCTTTTTCGATAGTTTTCGAAGACTTATCTAAGCAATAGCAGGGCTTTAGCCTCGTTGCGCAGACAACATTTCGCTCACCGTGCGCAGCAGAACGGCGTGATCGACCGGTTTGGGCATGAAGATGGCGGACTGCGGCAGCGCGCCTCCATCGGGTGATATCGCGCCCGAGCACACGATCAGCGCGATTGGCGGATATGCATCATGGATGTAGTTCGCGAGGCGCAGGCCGTCCATTGATCCGGGCATCTGAATGTCGGTCACGACAATGCGGATGGAAGGATGCGCTTTCAATAGTTCAAGTGCTTCGCCGGCATCGCCCGCTTCCTCCACCCTGAAGCCTGCGTCCTCGAACAAATCCACCAAAACCATTCTGAGCAGCGGCTCATCATCAACGACGAGAATCTCCTCTCGGCAGATCGGATGGGCAGCGTCTTCGCTCATACCGCATAAAAATCAAAATTCGGCGACATCGTTCCCGTGGAAACAGAGTGTTAATCTGTAGCGCGACGATTACGGAGTCCGGTCGGCCATCGTAGTTGTCGCCGCGCAGTTAATCGGCCAGTCGGCATTTGCCCGCATGGTTCGCTGCGTGAAATAGTCTCGTACGGTCTTTGCCGATTATGGGGCGAACCGGCACGTCCATTGGCAACGATCGGACATAGTCCGCCGAGCGCCGGCAATCCTACTGGCACCTTCCTGCTTACCGGGCTTCAAACTTGCATCTGCCCGACAGCATTTTGCAACGATTTCGCTTTGGTCGGGTGGATGAGACATGCCCGGTGATTTTACCGAATCCAGGAACGGCAAATGAGTTTGCCCCCTCGTCAGTCGGGCCGCATTGCCGCCAGGGCCCATCACTCGCCCGCGGCTGCTATCCTTAGGAAGTTTGAACCGTTCTTCGTCATCGGCGAGGTATCCGGCGGCCCGCTGCTGATCGCGTCGATCGCCGCACTCGTGCTGATCAATACCGCTTGGGGTTCAACATACGCGCACATCTGGGACGCCCCCCTCAGGCTGACCTATGATGGCTGGGCAGTAGCTAAACCCCTGTCGGGATGGATCAATGGCGCGTTGATGCCGCTGTTCTTCCTCATAATCGGAACAGAGGTGAAGCGCGAGTTCGTGAAAGGGGCATTGTCGTCAGTTCGGACCGCAGCCCTCCCTGTCGTTGGTGCGATAGGTGGTCTCGTTGTTCCTGTGGCAATTTACCTTGCCTTCAACCTTGGTACCCAAGCGCAGCATGGCTGGGGAACCGTAGCGGCGATGGATACGGCGTTCAGCCTGGCGATCGTCGGCATGTTCGCGACCTCCTTGCCGCCATCGCTTCGCGCCACGTTGCTCGCCTTCGCAGCGATCGACGATGTGTTTGGCCTGCTAGTTATAGCCTTTGCCTACACCGCTACGCTTCAACCCTGGTTTCTCGCACTGGCAGGAGCGGCATATCTCGGCATAATCCTGTTTCTGCGACTTAACTGGGTCACTCCAATCCTTTATGTCTTTCTGGGCATCGTCGTTTGGATCGGCATATTGGGATCGGGGGTTCATCCCACGATAGCCGGCGTCGCTATTGGTCTCCTGCTTCCGACAAACTCGCGCCTTTCAGAGCGGCGCTTTGCAGCGCATGTCCAGCGACCGATCGACGAGATCAAGAAAGCCGAGGCTGCGGCCGCACGCGCCGACGATCCGGATGAAGAGGATACTCATCATCTGTCCGCTCAGAAAAACCTGGGCTACGTCCACGAGATGGCAGCAGCTACCGATGAAGCCGCGGCCAGGCTGATCCGGATATTGACACCGTGGGTCTCTTATGTGGTCTTGCCGCTATTTGCTCTTTCCAACCTGCGGATACATTTTTCCCCAGACCTGCTGAGTGACATTCTGCATTCAAACCTGGCGATCGGCATCATCGCCGGTCTGGCGGTCGGCAAACCGGTAGGCTTTCTCTTCGCGACCTGGCTCGCGTGTCGGCTGCATCTCGCCCGCTTGCCGGAAGGGCTGACCTGGAGAATGGTCCTTGGAATCGGGGGCGTTGCCGGCATCGGCTTTACCATATCCCTCTTCATCGCCGAACTGGCCTTTGCCAACGAGACGCAGTTCGAGGAGGCCTCCCTGGGCGTATTCGCGGCCTCGGTCCTTTCCGGTTTGTTTGGGTACGCCGTATTCAGGAGCGTGCCCACGAAAAGGTAGGGATGCTTGTGTTCGTTCTTGTGGGGGCTGCTGGCCGCCCACAGCATGCCGTAACCGAATACGAGATACCAGCTGTCGGCATCGACGGCGATCCGTGCGGTCACCTTCAGGGTCACGGGATCGACCCGGCTGATCACGCCCTTGCCGTCGCTTGTGTTGCGGCTCGGCACCCAGAGCGACCCGGCGCCATAAGCGACGTTGAACTCGCCGGGGCTGGCGAGGCCGGTCCGGATGCTGGCGGTCACCTTGAGCGAGGCCATATCGATGCGGTTGAGCGTGCCGTTGCTGCAATCGGCGGCCCACAGATCGCGCCCCACAACCACCATGGCACCGCAAGGCTTGCTCATGACGATCTGCCCGAGCTTGCCGGCCGTCGACCAGTGTTCGACGCGGTTCTCGTTGTTGATCCAGACGGTGTCGTCGACCGGGTCGATTTCGGCAAAATTCGCGTAGCCCGGCACCGCAATGACTTGCGCGGCGGACTCCTGGGCGCTGGCTGGGGGGCAGGCGCCCAAAAAAAGCAGAGGAATCGACCAGAG
>Ga0308159_1005767_pt1 | contig 10242 bp, 14 predicted proteins | sample PhyCR1_FD_201040 | JGI IMG/M metagenome (GOLD analysis project Ga0308159, IMG submission 201040) | Phyllosphere microbial communities from UC Gill Tract Community Farm, Albany, California, United States - DLSLC.R1 | ecosystem: Host-associated > Plants > Phyllosphere > Unclassified | place: USA... | reverse complement strand
CCATCTCGGCGCTGCCGGTGATCATCTTCTTCGCCTCGCTGATCTCGATCCTCTACTACCTCAAGATCATGCCGCTGGTGGTCCGCTGGCTGGGCGGCGCGCTGGAGAAGGTGACGGGGATCAGCAAGGTGGAAAGCCTGTGCGCCGCGTCGAACATCTTCGTCGGGCAGAGCGAGGCCCCGCTGGTGATCCGCCCCTACCTCGCCGCGCTCAATCCTTCGCAGCTGTTCTGCGTGATGACGGTGGGCCTGGCCGGCGTGGCGGGCACGATCCTGGCCGCCTACGCCTCGATGGGCATCCGCATCGACTACCTCGTCGCCGCCGCGTTCATGTCGGCGCCGGGGGGCATCTTCATGGCCAAGATGATCATGCCCGACCCGCGCCCGGCGACGACCGGCGGTGACGTGGAGATCCACGAGGGCACCCAGCCTCCCGCCGGCATGGCCGCCGCCGCGCTCAACCGCGCCGACGTGACCCACCAGCCCGGCGTCCACGTCGACGAGCCCGAAGCCGCCGAGCACGAGGAGGAAAAGCCCGCCAACATCATCATGGCCGCCTCCCAAGGTGCGCAGACCGGCGTGAAGCTGGCGGTGGCGGTGGGCGCGATGGTGCTGGCCTTCGTCGCCCTGATCGCGCTGGCGAACGGCTTCGTGGGCTGGTTCGCGGGCCTGTTCGGCTATGCCGGCGTCACTTTCCAGGGGCTGCTGGGCTATCTGTTCGCGCCGATCTTCTACCTCCTCGCCACCCCGGACTGGACCGAGGCGATGCATGCGGGCGGCCTGTTCGGCACCAAGATCGTGCTCAACGAATTCGTCTCGTTCATCGAACTGGGCAAGGACGGCGCGCTGTCGCCGCGCACCGTCGCGGTGGTGACGTTCGCGCTGTGCGGCTTCGCCAACTTCTCGTCGATCGCGATCCAGATGGCGGTGACGGGCGGCCTCGCCCCCAACCAGCGCCCGGTCATCGCGCGCCTGGGCATCCGCGCACTGGCCGCCGGCAGCCTGTCCAACCTGATGAGCGCCGCGCTGGCCGGACTGTTCCTGACCACGATCTGACGGGCCCGCGCTCTCCGGGCGTCGCCCCTTGCCACGGCGCGGCAACGGGCGCAGCATCCGCTTTACGGGAAAACCGCCCCGCGCCGGTGCGCGGCGGCCCCGGACACCGGAGGGCAGCCATGGACGAGTTCGACCCCAAACCCGCAAGCCCGGCACCAGCCTCGGCCCCAACCTCGACCCCGGCCCCGGGCTTCGCGTTCAACAACCCGACGATCATCAACCTGCTCTACCTCGCGTCCTACCTGACCGGCGGGCTGACGGGGATCGTCGGCGCCGTCCTCGCCTATATCTGGCGGTCCGAGCCGAAGGCGGAATGGGAAGTATCGCACTACGAATATGCGGTGCGCACGTTCTGGATATTCCTGATCGGCACGGTGGTGGGATGCATCCTGCTGCTCGCGCTGATCGGCTTCCTGATCCTGCCCGCCATTACCGTGCTGGTGATCGTGCGCTGCGTGCTGAGCCTGCTCAACGCGCAGAAACAGGCCCCGATGCCCAACCCCGGCACCTGGCTGGCCTGACGGTGACGCCCGGGAACCGCCAAACGGTCCCCGGGGCTCATCGCTTCAGGCGGCGTATCGACGGGTCATGTCGTCGTCGCGGTCGCCAGGCGAATCGAATCGCACTTCGTGTTCGCGCGCCGGGCAGGCGATCCCGCGCAGCTTGTTGAACCGCTCGAAGACGCGCCCCGTCGGCCGGAAGCCGGTTTTTTCAAGCACCCGGCCCGAGGCGAGGTTGTCGGCGTAATGGCTGGCGACCACGCGCGAATGGCCCAGCACCCGGGCCAGTTCGACCACGGCCCGCGCCGCCTCGCTGGCATAGCCGCGCCCCCATTCGCGCCGTGCGATCCAGTAGCCGAGCGCCACCTCGCCCTCGATCAGCGACAGCCCGCAGCCGCCGACCAGCCGCGCGCCTCCGCTGCCGGCCCCACCGCTGCTGGGAACGGTGATCAGGAAGCGCGGCAGCAGGTGCGTCTGCGGCAGATCGATGAAGCTGCGGGCGTCCTCGGCGGTGTAAGGCCAGGGCACCCGGGAAAGGTTGCGCACCACGGTCTCGTCGGCCAGCAGGGCCGCCAATTCGTCGCGGTCCTCGGCCCAGCCGGGGCGCAGGAACAGCCTTTCGCTGCGAATGAACATGTCGTCTCTCCATCCGCCCCGCCGGCCGCCTAGCAGCCGGACGTGACAATGCGATTACGCGAATGTCGCGTAATGAAGGAAGCGTGCCGGGCGGCGCCAAACCGTCCGGGACGCGGGTTGCGGGAGGGAGAAACGAAAAGAGGGAGACGGGCTGCATGGCCCTCTCCCTCGAATGCCACGCTATGCAGCGTGGCGGGGCCATCCCGTCAGGATGGCCCGTATATCGACCATCCGATTATTCGGCGGCTTCCGCGAGCTGCGCGTCGACCGACACGTACTTGCGGCCCTGCTTGCCGTCGTGGAAGCGCACGCGACCTTCGGCGGTTGCGAACAGGGTGTGATCCTTGCCCATGCCGACGTTCACGCCCGGATATACGCGGGTACCGCGCTGGCGGATGATGATGTTGCCGCCGATCACTTCCTGACCGCCGAACTTCTTCACGCCGAGACGGCGGCCTGCAGAGTCGCGACCGTTACGCGACGAACCGCCTGCTTTCTTATGTGCCATTTCTGGTTACTCCGAAAATCTGGGTCAGCCGACGGACACGATGCGCAGCAGCGTCAGCTGCTGGCGGTGGCCGTTCTTGCGACGATAGTTATGACGGCGGCGCTTCTTGAACACCACGACCTTCTCGCTCTTTGCCTGCGCGATGATCTCGGCAGCGACCGTGAGGTTCGCGATGTCCGCGACCTCGCCGTCCTTGCCGGCCAGAAGAATGTCACCCAGGGTGATCTTGTCACCGGCTTCACCAGCCAGCTTCTCGACCGCGATCTTGTCTCCGGCGGCAACCCGGTATTGCTTGCCGCCCGTGCGCACAACTGCGAACATGGTGCCCTTACCTAATATCAAATGCCCGAAACGAGCCGAAACAGAACTTGCCCCGGCGCTCGGGCTCCAGAGGAACCACAAGCCTTTCGGGCGACGCGCCGACCATCCCGCTTGGCGCGGGGTGCCGGAAAGAGAGGGTGCCGTTAGTGGACGCACCGATTCGTGTCAACCTGATTGCACTATCGGGACAGCGCGGATCTGCCAGCGGAAGCCGAAATACTCTCCCGCTGCGCCGCGCCCATGCTATGGCAGCGCCATGACCCGCGCGAAAGCCCGTTTGCTCAGCCTGCTGCTTCCTTTCGGCATGGCTGCCTGTTCCACCGCCAGCTCCTATCCCTCGCTCGCCCAGCGCGATGTCGAGCGAATCAGCGGCACCGCCGCGGCCGCCCCGGGAGAAGCCGAGCCGGCGGTTCCCGCTCTGCCGCCGGCCAGCGCCGATCTCGTCACCCGCCTCGCCGGACTGGTGAAGGTGGCGCAGGCGGCGGATCGCCAGTTCCAGTCGGCCCGCCCCGCCGCCGAACGCGCGGTCGCCTCGGCGGGCGGCGTGGGCAGCGATTCGTGGAGCGGCGCCAGCGTCGCCCTCGCCCGCCTCGAATCGAGCCGCTCCAGCGGCATGGGCGCCCTCGCCGAACTCGACGTCCTCTATGCGGACGAACGCGACAAGGCGCCCACCGACGAATCGCCCACCACATCCGCCATTTCCGCCGCGCGTTCCGAAGTCGCAGCGCTGCTCGATGCGCAGGACAAGCTCCTCGCCGCGCTTTCCGCCCGCCTGAAGGGCTGAGCGCACATACGAAAAGTCCCACCCCCCTTGCGAGGGGTGGGACTCTCCGAACGTCCCGATGGTCCTGCCCGAAAGCCCCCCGGCCCGGGCGCGGCCCCTCAGGTGAAGGCGACGATGACCGCGATCGCCAGGCCCCAGCCCAGGATCAGCACGGGAAGCGTGAGCACCTGGACGGCCGCTTGGTTGGCCGTGAGCCTTCCGCTCAGAGTATCGATACCGTGCGCCGCGAACTGCCCCCAGCTCAGCGGGCCGGTATCGTTGTCGGGCTTCATCCGGGTCCAGTAGCCCGCCAGTCCGAAAGCCATCAGCACGAAGCCGGCGAAGATGACCATCGGGATGGCCAGCTCCGGATTCATGAATACCGAGGCCATCAGGCCGATGAAGGCAAGGTACAGCGCCACCGTGGTGACATAGAGCGCGGTCGGCAGCCCGAAGTTGCGGTCCACTTTCGTGCGCGCCGGCGTGGCGGCGACGATGGCGACGGCTTGAAGTTCCTGCCGGGTAAGACGCTGTGACATGACGCTGATCTCCTTGGGTGATCAGCATTTGCGCCATTGCCGCGAGCGTTTCGTTGATTCGCGTCAAACGAATGCGATTTTTACTCGGCGTTATCTTTCAAACCCCGTCATCCCGGACTTGATCCGGGACCGTGGTGTAAACTTTAGGCGCGAGCTTGAAGTGGCTCAACGCGGGCTCTCGCCTAAAGCAAGGCCCACGGTCCCGGATCAAGTCCGGGATGACGAGGTTGGCACCGGGATGACGGGGTTGTCAGCGGGATGACGCGGTTGCCAGCGGATCACTGCCAACGGCCGATGTCCTCGAAATCCTGTGCGCGCGGTTCGATCCAGCGCCACTCGCCGGCCACCTTCTCGCGCTTCCAGAACCACGATTCGCTCTTGAGGTGGTCCATCGCGAAGTCGGCCGCAGCGAATGCGTCGCGGCGGTGGCGGGCGGCGGCGGCGACGAGGACGATCGGCTCAGCGGGGCCCAGCACCCCGCTGCGGTGGATGACGAGCAGGCCGTCCAGTTCCCAGCGTGCCCGCACCCGCCCGGCCAGCGCCTGCATCGCGGGCAGCGTGAGCGGGTCGTAATGCCTCAGTTCGAGCGCCTCGACGCCGCCACCTTCGCGCACCTGGCCGAGAAAGCTGACGATCCCGCCCGCCATCGGCAAGGCGGCGGTGAAGGCGCGCGTTTCCGCCGCCGGATCGAAGGGAGATGCCAGCAGGCGGACGTCGGACATCTCAGCCGCCCGAAACGGGCGGCAGGAAGGCGATCTCGTCGCCATCGGCGAGGATTATGCCCTGTTTGTCGCCCACCAGCGCACCGTTGAGCGCGATCCTGATCCGGTCGCCGGAGACGATTTCCGCCAGCCCGGGCGCGAGGCGCTGCAGCAGCGCGGCCCAGCCGAGCGGCGCATCGAGGGCCACGTCGTCGAACGCGCGTCCGGCCTGCTCCTCGAGCCGCCCCAGGAACACCAGCCTTGCCGTCATCTCAGCCGCCCGTCATCGACATGTGGCGCGCCAGCGCCGGGGCCGCGCCGCGCGCGTCGATGGCGAAACTGTGCCGCGCCGGCTTGATCTTCATCGCCAGGTCCAGCGCCTCGGTCAGCGCCCGTTCGGGATCGTCGGAGCGCAGGGCGGCGCGCAGGTCCACCTGCTCGTTCCCGCCGAGGCAGGCATAGAGCTGCCCGGTGGCGGTCACGCGGATGCGGTTGCAGCCTTCGCAGAAATTGTTCGTCAGCGGCGTGATCAGGCCGAGCCGGCCGCCGGTCTCCGCTCCTGTCGAGCCGATGACGTCCCAATACCGCGCCGGGCCGCCGGTACGGTGCCCGCTGGGCGTGAGCGTCCAGCGCCGGGCAAGGTCGTCCTGCACCGCGAGCAGCGGCAGGTAGTGATCGAAGCGGTCCTCCTCGACCTCGCCGAGGGGCATGACCTCGATCAGCGTGGCCTCGAAGCCCTGCCCGTGCGCCCAGGCGACGATGTCGGCGATCTCGTGCTCGTTCACGCCCTTGAGTGCGACGGTGTTGAGCTTCACCCGCAGCCCGGCCGCCTTGGCAGCGGCCAGTCCCTCCATCACCTGTGGCAGCGAATCGCGCCGGGTGAGGCGGGCGAAGCCCTCGCGGTCCAGCGTATCGAGCGAGACGTTGATACGCCGTACCCCGGCACCGTAAAGGTCTTCCGCGAATTCGGCGAGGCGGGTGCCGTTCGTGGTGAGGGTGAGTTCTTCGAGGAAGCCGTTGCCGTCGTCGGCGCCGATCCTGCGGCCCAGCGCGCGCACCAGTTCGATCATGTCGCGGCGCACCAGCGGCTCGCCCCCGGTCAGCCGGATCTTCCTGATGCCGCGCGCGATGAAGCCCAGCGCAAGATCGTGCATCTCGTCGAGGGTGAGCACGTCCTTCCGGGGCAGGAAGGTCATGCGCTCGGGCATGCAATAGGCGCAGCGCAGGTCGCAGCGATCCGTCACCGACAGGCGCAGGTATGTGATCCTGCGCTGGAACTGGTCTACGAGGGGTGCGGGCGAACTCATTGCGCGGGGTATAGCACTCCGCCCGCGCCGTTACCATCGAGCGCGAGTACCTGGCCCGTCACGCCCCCGGCATCGCCGAGCCAGCGCGCGGCGGCGGCGATCGCCGCGGGCTCGTCGCTCTCCAGCGCATTGATGCGCGAAGGCGCGAAACGGCGCGCCAGCCCCTGCACCGCCGCCAGACGCCACGCCCGGTGATCGCGCCCGGCGGGCAGGAACACCAGCGTCAGCGGATCGGCGCCGCCGGACAGGGTCATCTCGATCGACGGCAGCAGGCGCGCGTGAAAATCGGCCGCAGCCTCGAGCGCATCGTCGGCGAGCGGCCCGAGGTGCAGCAGTTCCGTCACCGCCGTTCCCGCGTGAGGGTCATCCCGATCTTCTCGTCGTTCTCGCTGAGCGCGAGCTTGACGATCTTCACGGTGACGGCCTCGACCCGCTCGTCCTGCAGGAACAGCGTTTCGCAGACGTGGTCGGCCACGGCCTCGATCAGCTTGAAATGGACCCCGGCCGGCAACCCTTCGGAGGCGGCGAACTTGAGGTCCATGTAGTTCTTGCTCGCCGTCAGCGGCGTGTCGGGGGTGTAGCGGTCGGCAGGCTTGAGCCGCACCATGATGGTGAAGCGCAGCGGCTGCGGCTTGCCGGTCTCCTCCGAATAGATGCCGGTAAGGACATCCTGCTCGAAGTCGGCAATTTCAAGGATCAGCGAATCGGCCATGGGTGTGCCCTTAGAGTATTTTGAGCCGGGTGGGCTCACCGAAATGAAATGCCACGGCCTGCAAAAACGGCGGCGTCGTCCCGGGCTCGACCCGGGACCTTGGGGTACTCTTCAGGCGCCTGTCGGCGTTGAGGCACCGATCCGCCGCGCTTCGGCGGCTCAGCGCGAGCTACCGCCTCAAGAGTACCCCAAGGTCCCGGATCGGGTCCGGGATGACGAATCAGTTCGCCGGATTCGACCAGCGCGCGAAGATCGCGGTGGGCAGCAGGCGGCCCTCGCCATCCTCGCGCACGGCAAGGTCGCCGTGCTCGATGGTGCCGGGCAGGTCGGCGAAGAGTTCCGCCATCAGCCCGGCCAGCGCCAGCGACGACATGCGCACCGCGTAGACGGTCAGGAACAGGAAACGGCTGTCCGCGTCGAGCAGGCGGCGGCAGTCGGCCAGCAGGCCGGGGAGGTTCTCCTCCAGCCGCCAGGTCTCGCCGGTGGGGCCGCGCCCGAACTTCGGGGGATCGAGGATGATGCCGTCATAACGCTTCTCGCGGCGAACTTCGCGCGCGGTGAACTTGGCGGCATCGTCGATCAGCCAGCGTACCGGGCGGTCGTCGAGACCCGCCAGCGCGGCGTTCTCGCGCGCCTGGGCGACGGATTTCTTCGAGGCGTCCACATGCGTGACCGGGCCGTGCGCGGAGAGAGCGAGGCTGCCGACGCCGGTATAGCCGAACAGGTTCAGCGTGCTGGCGTCGTCCTTGCCCGCCAGCATGGTGCGCATCCAGTCCCACACCGGAGCCATGTCGGGGAAGAAGCCGAGGTGGCGGAACGGGGTGCACTGCGCGGTGAACGAGACCTCGTTCCACGCCAGCGTCCAGCCGCCCTGCGGCACCGCCTTGTCGAACAGCCAGCGGCCGCCGCCATCCTCATCGGAGCCGGGCACGAATTCGCCGTGGGCGTCCCACTCAGCTTCGGCCAGGCGCGGGGTCCACATCGCCTGCGGCTCGGGCCGCACGAAACGATAGGGGCCGTAGCGCTCGAGCTTGCGGCCATGGCCCGAATCGACGAGGCCATAGTCTGCCCAGCCCTCCCCCGTGAGGATCTGCGGCTGCGGGACGAGCGTAGCCATCAGACTTTCGGGCTGGCGTGCTGCGCCACGAATTCGGCGACCGCCTCGAACGTGCCGGCAAGGGTGGAGCACTTTTCCTCGCGCTCGAACAGGTCGCCTACGCGCGTGGGCAGGCCGGGGCGGTGCCCGGTGGCGCGCTCGACCGCCTCGGGGAACTTGGCCGGGTGCGCGGTCGCCAACGTGACGACCGGGATGCCGGCGTCGATCCCGGCGGTGCGCGCGGCGAACAGGCCGCAGGCGGTGTGCGGATCGATCAGCTCGCCGCAGCTTTCCCAGGCCCAGCGGATGGTCGAGGCCATCTCGTCGGCGTCGGCGCGGGCGGAATGGAACAGCGCGGCGGCGCCCCCATACTGCAGATTGGCCCGCTGGGCGTTGGTGAGCTGCATCGCCTTGGTCGATTCGAAACCGGCCATCTGCTCGGCCAGGGCGAGGCCGTCGCGGCCGCCGAGGTCGAACAGAAGGCGCTCGAAGTTGGACGAGACCTGGATGTCCATCGACGGCGCCGCGGTAGGCGTGACGACGCCCTGCGAATAGTCGCCGTCGGCCAGCGCGCGGTGGAGGATGTCGTTGACGTTGGTGGCGACGATCAGCTTCTCGATCGGCAGGCCCATCTGCGCGGCGACGTAGCCGGCGAAGACGTCGCCGAAGTTGCCGGTCGGCACCGAGAAGGCGACCTTGCGGTACGGCGCGCCCAGCTGCAGCCCGGCGGCGAAGTAATAGACCACCTGCGCCATCAGCCGCGCCCAGTTGATCGAGTTCACCGCGCCGATGGCGAAGCGGTCGGTCATGCCCTTGTCGTTGAACACGCGCTTCACGATCGCCTGGGCATCGTCGAAGTTCGCGTTCTCCAGCGCGATGTTGTGGACGTTGGGCGCCAGCACGGTGGTCATCTGGCGGCGCTGCACGTCGGACACGCGGCCCTTGGGATGCAGCATGAAGATGTCGACCTTGGCGCGGCCCGCCACCGCGTCGATCGCGGCCGATCCGGTATCGCCGGACGTCGCGCCCACGATCGTCAGGTTGCCCTCCGAGCGGCCGAGGAATTCCTCGAACAGCAGGCCCAGCAACTGCAGCGCCACGTCCTTGAACGCCAGCGTGGGGCCGTGGAACAGCTCCAGCACCCACTGCTGCTCGTCCAGCTGCCGCAGCGGCGTCACCGCCTTGTGCGCGAAGCGGCCATAGGCCTGCGTGGTCAGCTCCAGCAGGCGTTCCTCGGTCAGGCTGCCGGCGACGAAGGGCGCCATGACCCGGGCGGCCAGCTCGGCATAAGGCAGGCCCGCCATGGCCGCGATCTCGTCCGCCGAGAAGCGGGGCCATTCGCGCGGCACGTAAAGCCCGCCGTCCGATGCGAGGCCGGCGAGCGTGGCGCCTTCGAAGTCGAGCGCCGGTGCGCTGCCGCGGGTGCTGATGTAGTCCATGGGAAAGCGCGGTTAGCGATGGCGGGGGAATAATGCAATCGAGGACACCCCCTTTCGTCATCCCGGGCCCGATCCGGGATGACGGGGCTACTTCCGCCGCTTCAACGCCAGGACGTAGATCACCAGCGCCGTCCCCGCGAACAGGAACCACTGGATGGCGTAGGAGAAGTGGTTGTTCGGCAGTTCCGCCGGATCGGGGATGGCATTGGCCTCCAGCCCTTCCAGCGGCGGATCGGCCACGAGGCGCGGGCCCGGGGCGATGATGCCGGTCACGGCGCCGCCTTTCCAGCTGGCCGCGACGAGGGGTTCCAGCGACCACCCCAGCACCACCCGCGCCGTCCCGCCGCCCGGAAGCGTGCACTGCACCGTCTGCGCCACGCCCGACTGGCCCGAGGCATTGCGACCGGCGATGCTGCTGCGTGCGCCGGCGGCGGCGCAGGTCAGGCGGGCGCGGCGATAGAGCAGGTCTTCGCCCACCCCGGTGCTGGTCCACTCCACCACCGTAGAGTTGCCCTTAGCGGCCGCGTAGTGCGCTAGTAGCGCCTCCTTCTGGTGCAGGCGGCGCAGCTGCCAGAAGCCGAGCCCGGCCATGAGCGCCGCCGCGGCGAGGACGATGATCGTGGCGAGGACGGGAATGCGGCGCATGTCAGGTTCCGATGCGAAAA
>Ga0308159_1005761_pt1 | contig 10262 bp, 6 predicted proteins | sample PhyCR1_FD_201040 | JGI IMG/M metagenome (GOLD analysis project Ga0308159, IMG submission 201040) | Phyllosphere microbial communities from UC Gill Tract Community Farm, Albany, California, United States - DLSLC.R1 | ecosystem: Host-associated > Plants > Phyllosphere > Unclassified | place: USA... | reverse complement strand
CGCGGCCCGGGCACCGGGCCTCCAGGGTGTCAGACGATCACTTCCCGTTCTGGTCCCCCGCAGCCGGCGCCGCCGGGGCCACCGTCGCGGCGGGTGCCGGCGCAGCCGGATCAGCCGGAGCGGCGGGCGCAGCCGGAGCGGCAGGCGCAGCCGTCGGCGTCGTCTGGTCGTCCTGCGCCGCCCCCTGCCCGGGCGAGGACCCCGACGAGGACGAGGACGACGATGACGACGACGACGACTTGCTCGCCTGCCCGATCATCGCCTGGCTCGGCGCCGGCAGCGCTCCCCCGCCGACGGTCTGGTCCAGGTACGCCATCATCGACTTGCCGACCCCGAACTTCGCGCTGTACCCGGTGGTGCCCTGCAGGAACGGCCAGTTCGCCAGGCTCACGCTCCCCTGCACGTTGCCGACCCAGGTGGCGTTCGTGTACTTCGTCGACGACGCGACCAGCCAGTTCTGCACGTCACCGTCGGTGGTGCCGGTCTTCGCGAACTTCGCCACGCTGTCGCCGGGGTTCGCACTCGCCGCGGTCCCCGACCCGGACAGGACGCCCTGCAGCGCGTAGTCGACCGTGCCCGCGACGTCGGCGGAGACGCCCTGCGTGCAGGACGACGGCGTCGGGGTGATCTTCGTGCCGTCCGCCTCGGTCACCGAGTCGATCGCGGTGGGCGTGCACACGATGCCGCCGTTGGCGAAGCCCGCGTAGGCCTCGGCCAGGTCGATCGGCGACAGCTCGTTCACGCCGAGGATCGAGGACGGCGTCTGCGTCAGGTCACCGCCGTCGGCGCGGTGGATGCCCATCGACTGCGCGAGCTGGGCGATCTTGCACAGGTCGAGCTGCTTGCCCATCTGGGCGTAGGCAGTGTTGATCGACTCGACCGTCGCCGCCTCGACCGACATCGACGACGGCACGCTCTCGGCGTTGGCGACGTTCCAGGTGCCACCCGCGACGTTCTGGCAGCTGTTGGTGAACTCGGCGTTCGCGAACTGGTGCTCCGAGGTGGTGACCGAGTCGGACAGGGTGTGCCCGCTGGCGAGCCACTCGGCCAGGGTGAACACCTTGTAGGTCGAGCCGGTCTGGAACCCGCCCGAGTTGCCGTACCCGGAGTCGGCGCTGTAGTTCACCGCCGTGGCCCCGGCGGCGGCGTTGTCCCCCTGCGTGTACGTGGTGTTCTGGACCATCGACATGATCCGGCCGGTGCCGGGCTCCACGGTGACGTTCGAGCCGCCGACGTCGACGCCGGCCATCGTGGCCGGCACGTAGGTGGACAGGGCGGACTGTGCCTGGCCCTGCAGGTCGAGGTCGAGCGAGGTGTGGATCTGCAGGCCCTTGGTGTCGAGTGTGGCGATGCGTGCCGCCGCGGTCTTGCCGAACGCGGGGTTCTGCAGCACCTGGTCGCGGACGTAGTCGCAGAAGTACCCGGCGTCGTAGTGCGTCGCGGCGGTCGAGCACCCGTTGGCGGTCTCGGTGATCTTCGGCGTGACCGGCGTCGCGATCGCCTTCGTCATCTGTGCCTTCGTGATCGACCCGTGCGCCTGCATCCGGCGGAGCACGTAGTCGCGGCGCTCCTTCGTCAGCTCGTACCCGTTGGCCTTGCCGTTGTCCTTGTCGCTCGGCACGTCGATGCGCAGGTTCGACGGGTTGTTGAGGATCGCGACGAGCGTGGCCGACTGCACGAGCGACAGGTCCTTCGCGTGCACGCCGAAGTAGTGCTCGGCCCCGGCCTCGGCCCCGTAGACCCGCCCGCCGAGCCCGACGATGTTGAGGTACCCGGTCAGGATCTCGTCCTTCGAGTACTTCTTGTTCACCGCGATCGCGTACCGCATCTCCTGCAGCTTGCGCTGCGGCGTGACGCCGGCCGCGTCCTCGTAGCAGGCTTCGACCTTCTTCTCGGTGGCGGCCTGGTCCTTGCCCGTGAGCTCCTCGCACTGCTGCACCAGGACGTTCTTGACGTACTGCTGTGTGATGCTCGAGCCGCCCTGCACGTCCCCGCCGACGACGGTCGCGGCGACCCCGCGGAGCGTCCCGAGCACGTCGATGCCGCCCTCGTCGTAGTAGCGCGGGTCCTCGGTGTCGATCGCCGCCTGCTCGAGCGAGTCCGCCATCTGGTCCGCCGTCACGTTCGTGCGGTTCTCGGCGTAGAACGAGGCGATCTTGACCTGCTTCCCGCCCTGCTCCGCGTACACGGACGACACCTGCTGCGGGGTCTGCACGTCGAGGTAGGTCGGCAGGTCCTCGAAGAACGAGACCGCCCCGGACGTCCCCTCACCCGCGACGGCGACCGCCGGGGTCACCGCGACGGCGACGAGCATGCCAGCGAGCACGGACATCACCACGAACATCAGGAGAGCACCAGGCCATCGCACCACACGCATGACGGCACCGTAGGCAGCAGGGCTGTACTGGTTCTGCCCTGGAACGAGTGCAGGCTGCGGTCGCGCTCAGGTTGCCACCCAGGCGGTTCCGAGGTCGGGTCGCGATCCGCGCGGGCGCACCGATCCGGCCGGGAGGCCCGGGTCGACGCCGGCACGTCGGCCGCCGGTCACGATCGGGTCACGTCCACCGCGTCGCCACGACCGGCGGGTCCGCCCGGTCGGTGGTCGGGCACGGCCGGCCGTTCAGGGCTGGTCGGCCGGTCGGCCGGTCGGTCGATCACGGCCGGTCAGTCACGGGGCTGCAGGTCCTGCGGGCGCACGAGGTACATGTCCGGCGAGGCGCCGACGATGCCGTCACCACCCGACTTGCCGCGTCGGACCTGCTCGCGCACCAGGTCGCCGCGCCCGATGCCGATCAGGGCGACGTCGTGCAGCGATGCCGTGCCCGGCTTGAGGTAGTCGTTGTGGCCCACGGGGCGGCGGAACACGTCACCGGCCGACAGCGCATCGGCACCCCCGGCCAGGTCGAGCACGGTCGACCCGAACGACGCCCCGCCCGGGTCGGTGCCGAAGTACCCGGAGCCCGCGATGGGGTCGCTGTGCGCGCCGCCGACGAACACCTGCCCGGTGGCGACGGCGAGGTCGGCCGCCGTCCGGACGTCGCTGCCCGGCGACCCGAGCACGGTCAGGGTGTCGGCGGTCATCCGCCCCGACGCCAGGGCCGTCATCGCCGTGGTCGACCCGTACGAGTGCGCGACGATGTTCACGCGCGGTTGGTCGCCGGCGCGGATCACACGCAGTCCCGCGACGGTGCGTTCGAGCCGCTCCGCCCCGGTCCGGGCGAGCCCGAGCGACAGGATGTTGGACAGGTCCGGCGTGCGGTACCCCATCCACGCGACGACGGCGGCTCCCGACCCGTTGCCCGTGGCGGCGAGCGGCGCCAGGGTGGCCTGCTCGCGGGACAGGTCGTTGGCGGTGTTCGTGAAGTCGGTCATCTGCCCGGTGACCGTGAAGAACATGCCCGGCACCACGACGGTGACGTCGGCCGCGGTGTCGAGGTCGCCGATGCTGATCGCCGCACGCCCGGACCCCCGGGTGTCGAGCGCCACCAGGAAGCGCCGCGGGTCGCCGGCTTGCTGCACCAGGGAGTCCCGGACCTGCCCGAGCATCGCGGCCCGGGCTGCACCGAGATCGGCGTCGGCGAGGCCGGACGTCAGCGTCGCACGGTTCGCCTGGTCACGGACGGCGTACGGCACGCCCTCGAGGTTCCCGACCAGGGCGGGCGCGTGCGCGAGGAGTCGGTCCTGCTCGTCGGCGGGCAGGTGCGACCACCACTGCGCGACGGTCTGCGCGGGAGGCGGGTCGTCCTGCACCGTCGCCACGACGCCGCGGTCGGTTGCCGCGCTCCGCAGGTCGGCGGCACCGAGCGCACCGAGGTCCTCGACGAAGGCTCGTCCGTGTGCGGCGGCGAGGTCGTCGACCCGCACCGCTGTCGTGGACGACGCCGCTGCCGCCACCGGCGTCGCCACCGGAGCCGACACGGATGCCGACGCCGCCGCCGACGAGAGCACGTCGTCGACCGGGACGATGCGGGTCGTGGCGGTGCTGGCGACCGTGACCTGGTGCGCCGGGGGCATGCCTGGGGCCTCGATCACTCCGAGCGAGTGCACCGAGGCGGTGAGCAGAGCCGCAGCGATGAGCAGCATTCGGGTCTCCCCCGGGAAGGCCGTCCCGACGTCCCCCTGCAGACGACGGGTGATGCTCGGTCGAGTCTATGGAGATGTCCGCGGATCATCCATGCGCGATGCAACTTGTCCCCCGAACTGGGCGCGTTCGGCGGCGCGCCGCGCTCAGCGGATGCGACCGGGCGTGCTGCGCGCCCCGGTCGGTCCTCAGTCCTCAGTCCTCAGTCGTGGGCGCTTCCGGTTCGGCGAGCGCCGCGGGTCCCTCGGTCACGAGCAGGTGGAACTGCTCGGCGTCGATGATCCGGACGCCCAGCTGCTCGGCCTTCGTGAGCTTCGAACCGGCACCCGGACCGGCCGCCACGAAGTCGGTCTTCTTGCTCACGCTCGAGGCCGCCTTGCCACCGGCGGTGATGATCGCCTCCAGCGCACCTTCGCGCGTGTAGCCCTCGAGTGACCCGGTCGCGACGACGGTGACGCCGCTCAGCACGCCGCCCTCGACGTCGGCGCTGCCCGGGCCGGGGTGGCCCGGGGTGGTGAACTGCACGCCGGCCGTGGTCCAGCGGTCGATGATCTCGCGGTGCCAGTCGACATCGAACCAGGCGAGCAGGGCGTCGGCGATGATCCCGCCGACCCCGTCGACGGCGGCGAGGTCCTCGCGCGATGCCGACCGGATCGCGTCGAGGGACCCGAAGTGGTTCGCGAGGGCTCGGGCGGCGACGGGTCCGACGTGGCGGATGCTCAGGCCGACCAGGATCCGCCACAGGGGCTTCGTCTTCGCGGCGTCGATGTTCGCGAGCATCTCGAACGCGTTCTTCGACGGGTAGCGGCTCGGCTCACCGGTGTAGTCGGCACCGCGTGCCTCGGGGTCGAACGGCGGGTCGGTCTTCTTGCGTGCCCGGCTGAACGGCGTGACGCGCTTCGGGGTGCCGTCGTCGTCCACCTTCTCCATGCCGGTCTCGGCGTCGCGGACGATGACCTCGATCGGGACGATGTCCTGCATCGTCAGGTCGAACAGTCCGGCCTCGGTGACGAGCGGCGGGGTCTCGGGGCGGAGCGGCTGCGTGAGCGCCGCGGCCGCGACCTCGCCGAGCCCCTCGATGTCGAGCGACCCGCGCGAGGCGATGTGCTCGACCCGACCGCGCACCTGCGCCGGGCAGCTCTTCGCGTTCGGGCAGCGCAGGTCGATGTCGCCTTCCTTCGCGGGGGCGAGCTCGGTACCGCACTCGGGGCAGTTCGTCGGCATCACGAACTCGCGCTCGGAGCCGTCACGGAGCTCGACCACCGGGCCGAGCACCTCGGGGATGACGTCGCCGGCCTTCCGCAGCACGACGGTGTCACCGATCAGCACGCCCTTCGCCTTGACGACCTGCTGGTTGTGCAACGTGGCCTGGCGGACGACGGACCCGGCGACCTCGGCCGGGGCCATCACCGCGAACGGGGTGGCACGACCGGTGCGGCCGACGCTGACCACGATGTCGGTGAGCGTCGTGTGCACTTCTTCCGGCGGGTACTTGTACGCGATCGCCCACCGCGGCGCCCGCGACGTCGACCCGAGTTCCTCGTGCAGGGCGAGGTCGTCGACCTTCACGACGACGCCGTCGATCTGGTGCTCGACGGACGAGCGGCGCTCCCCCGTGGTCCGGACGAAGGCATTGACCTCGTCGATGGTGTCGAACACCCGGTAGTGGCTGCTCGTCGGGAGTCCCCAGGTCTGCAGCAGCTCGTACACCTCGGACTGGCTGCGGACGTCGGTGCCCTGCTCGAGTTCACGGACGGGCCACGCGCCGATGCCGTGCACGAGCATCCGCAGACGCCGCAGCCGGTCGACCATCAGTGCCCGCTTCGCCTCGGACTTGCCCTCTTCCTTCTGGCGGAGGGACCCGGCGGCGGCGTTGCGCGGGTTGGCGAACACGCGCTCCCCCGCCTCGCGCTGGTTGGCGTTGAGCTCGTCGAACTCGGCGACCGGGAAGAAGATCTCGCCCCGGACCTCGACCAGGGGCGGGTGACCGGTGCCGGACAGGCGGTCCGGGATCGTGCCCATCGTGCGGACGTTGCCGGTGACGTCCTCGCCGACCACGCCGTCACCGCGGGTGGCGGCGGAGACGAGCCGACCGTGCTCGTACCGCAGGTTGATCGCCAGGCCGTCGATCTTCAGCTCGGTCAGGAACCGCACGCGCTCGGCACCGGCGTCCCGCTGCACCTTGAGTGCCCACTCGGTGAGCTCGTCGGGGCTGAAGACGTTGTCGAGCGAGAGCATGCGCTCGGCGTGCTCGACCGGCGCGAACTGCGTCGTCTGCGCCTGCCCGCCCACGGTCTGCGTGGGGCTGTCGGGCGTCAGGAGTTCCGGGAACCGCCGTTCGATCGCGTCGAGGCGGTGCACGAGGGCGTCGTAGTCGGCGTCCGACAGGGGCGAGGCGTTGCCCTCGTAGTAGTCGTGGCGCAGCTCGGTGACGCGGGCGCGCAACCGGTCGACCTCGCGCGCGGCCTGGGCGGCGTCGAGCCCGTCGGGGTCGATGGTCTCGAACGTCGCGTCGGTCTCGCTCATGGCATCAGTTCTACCGTGCACCACCGACGCGGCGTGCAGCGAGGGTGTGCCCCGGGAGCGGCGGGGTCAGGCGTCGACGGGGACGGCGCTGACCGTGGTGTCGATCGTGCACTGGCCGAGCACCCGCGTGCCGACGTAGACGACGGCCGTCTGGCCGGGAGCGACCCCGTGCAGCGGCTCGTCGACGTCGATCACGAGCACGTCGTCCTGCACGCGGGCCGTCGCGGGCACCGGGTCGGCGTGCGCGCGGATCTGCACGTCGCAGGCGAACGGCGTCGCGGGGTCGGCCGGGGCCGTGCCCGCCCAGGTGAACCGCGAGCCGGACATCGAGGTGACGGCGAGGGCCTCCTTCGGGCCGACGACGACGGTGTTGTCCTTCGGGCGGATCTCGAGCACGAACCGGGGCTTGCCGTCCGGTGCCGGGCGCCCGAGGGCCAGGCCGCGGCGCTGTCCGACGGTGTAGCCGGTGGCGCCCTCGTGCGAGCCGACGACCGTGCCGTCACGCTCGACGACCTCGCCGGGCGCGGTGCCGACGCGGTCCGCCAGCCAGCCGCGGGTGTCGCCGTCCGGGATGAAGCAGATGTCGTACGAGTCCGGCTTCTGGGCGACCGTCAGCCCGCGCTCGGCGGCCTCGGCCCGGACCTCGTCCTTCGACGGCGTCGCGCCGAGCGGGAACATCGCGTGCTGCAGCTGCTCGGCGGTCAGGACCCCGAGCACGTACGACTGGTCCTTCGCCCACGCGGCCGACCGGTGCAGCTCGCGGGAGCCGTCCGGACCGGTGACGATCGAGGCGTAGTGCCCGGTCGCGACGGCGTCGAACCCCAGGGCGAGTGCCTTCTCGAGCAGCGCCGCGAACTTGATTCGCTCGTTGCAGCGCATGCAGGGGTTCGGGGTGCGCCCGGCCTGGTACTCGGCGACGAAGTCGTCGACGACGTCCTCCTTGAACCGGGCCGAGAAGTCCCACACGTAGTACGGGATCCCGAGGGCCGACGCGGCGCGCTGGGCGTCCATCGAGTCCTCGATGGTGCAGCACCCGCGGCTGCCGGTGCGCAGGGTGCCGGGCATCCGGCTCAGGGCCAGGTGCACGCCCACCACGTCGTGGCCGGCGTCGACCGCCCGGGCTGCGGCCACCGCCGAGTCGACACCACCGCTCATCGCCGCAAGAACACGCATGCGTCCAGGGTAACCCGCCGACGAAGCGGTACCGCTGGCGTACCGTTGGTCGGGCGATGGCCACGACGGGGAACGACTCATTCGACTTCCGGTCCGTCCTGCTGTCCGGGTTCCTGCCCGCGGCGCTCTTCGCGATCGGCGAGGGCGCGATCATCCCGATCATCCCGATCGCGGCCGACTCGCTCGGTGCCAGCCTGGCGTTCGCGGGCTTCGTCGCCTCGCTCATCCTGGTCGGCGAGCTCATCGGCGACGTGCCGTCCGGCATCGTCGTCGCCCGCATCGGTGAGCGGAACGCGATGATCGGCGCCGCACTCGTCTCGGTGGTCGGGCTCGTCGTCGCCACGACGGCCGCGAACGCCTGGGTCCTGGCACTCGGGGTGTTCCTGGTCGGTGTCTCCACCGCGGTGTTCGCCCTCGCCCGGCACGCCTACATGACCACCGCGATCCCCCTGCGGATCCGGGCCCGGGCGCTGTCGAGCCTGGGTGGTGTCTTCCGCTTCGGCTACTTCGTCGGCCCGTTCATCGCCGCCGGCGTCATCCACCTGACCGGCACCACCAGCAGCGCCTTCTGGATCCACGTCGTCTGCTGCCTGGCGGCGGCGACCGTGCTCCTGGTGCTGCGCGACCCCGCGACGGGCACACGCGGTCTGCGGTTGCCGCCACGGGCCTCCCGGCTGTCGGCCGACCACGCGACGGACGCGAGCGACCACGCGACCGAACCGCCTGCCGACACCGGCGCGCAGTTCGTCCAGCAGGAGGCGCAGGGGCTCTTCCGCACCATCCGCGCGAACGGGGCGGTCCTGCTGCGGCTCGGCAGCGGCGCAGGCCTGATCGGTGCGATGCGCGCCGGCCGGCAGGTGATCCTGCCGCTCTGGGCGGTGAGCGTCGGTCTCGACGACTCGACCGCGGCACTCGTGATCGGCATCGCCGGAGCCGTCGACTTCGCGCTCTTCTACACGAGCGGGCAGATCATGGACCGGTGGGGACGGCTCGCGAGCGCCCTGCCCTGCATGCTCGGCCTGAGCATCAGCTACTTCCTGCTCGCCTGGAGCGGCCACCTGGACGCCAGGGTCGGCTGGTTCGTCGCGATCGCGATGGGCATGTCCCTGGCCAACGGGGTCGGTTCCGGCATCCTCATGACGCTCGGCGCGGACCTCGCACCGCGCGACGCTCCGGCACCGTTCCTGGGGGCCTGGCGGTTCACCGGCGACTTCGGGTCGGCGGCCGCACCGCTCCTCATCTCCGGCGTGACCGCCGTCGCGTCCATCGCCGTCGCGAGCGGGGTGATGGGCGTGCTCGGCCTGGTCGGCGCGGGCATCCTGCTCCGGTACGTGCCCCGGTACCTGCCGCGCCCGCTGCGCTGACGCGCGGCCGTCCCGTGCGGGGTTCCGTACTCGGTGGCACTCGGCCCACCCCGCACCACGTCCGGTTCCTCGCACCGGGTCGCGGACCGCGCACGGTGCGTCCCACGGCCTGGAGGCCCGGCGCACGTCCGCCACGCACCCCGCGCTCGGTAGACTGCCGCTGCTCGCGGGAGTGGTGGAATCGGTAGACACGCAGGATTTAGGTTCCTGTGCCCCAGGCGTGAGGGTTCGAGTCCCTCCTTCCGCACCGAGTCCCTCCTGGCGCATCGTTGCGGTCATCCGCACGCCTCGTGCAGGTCAACCCTGCGAGGGATGGCCCGGTCACTTCCGGGCGGTACCCTCATCCCGCGGGAGTCCTCCCCGTGACTCCCGCTCCACGACCGGAAGAACCATGCACTCCGTCGCACTCGCCCTGATCCCGTGGCTCGATCCGCAGTACATCCTCGACCACTTCGGGGCCATCGCCGTGCTCGTGGTCTGCGCGATCGTGTTCGCCGAGACCGGTCTGCTCATCGGCTTCATCTTCCCGGGCGACAGCCTGCTGGTCATCACCGGCCTGTTCGCCTTCGACCGCGGTGGCGAGATCGGCGGCATCCCGATCTGGGTCGCGGCGCTGATGATCGGCGCGGCAGCGTTCCTCGGCGGTGAGCTCGGGTACTACATCGGCAAGAAGGCCGGGCCACCGATCTTCGAACGCAAGGACAGCGGGCTCTTCTCGAAGGCGAACGTCGAGCGCACCAACGCGTTCTTCCACCGCTTCGGCCCCCTGGCCGTGATCCTGGCGCGCTTCGTGCCGGTCGTCCGCACCTTCGCCCCGATCGCCGCGGGCGTCGGCCGGATGGACTACAAGAAGTACTCGCTCTACAACGCGATCGGCGCCGTGGTCTGGGGCGTCGGCGTGACGTTCCTCGGGTACTTCATCGGGCACATCCCGTTCGTGGCGCACATCGTCCGCGAGTACATCGACATCATCCTGCTCGCCGCGGTCGTCGTGACCGTCGTACCGATGGCGCTGACGTACCTGCGCAACGCCCGAAAGGCGAAGCACACGAACGAGGCCGAGGCCACCACGGCCCCGACCGTCGACCCGACGCTCTAGCCGCAGCACCGGCGCACAA
>Ga0308159_1005757_pt1 | contig 10267 bp, 9 predicted proteins | sample PhyCR1_FD_201040 | JGI IMG/M metagenome (GOLD analysis project Ga0308159, IMG submission 201040) | Phyllosphere microbial communities from UC Gill Tract Community Farm, Albany, California, United States - DLSLC.R1 | ecosystem: Host-associated > Plants > Phyllosphere > Unclassified | place: USA... | reverse complement strand
CCTGCGCAAGAAGTCGGTGCGCCAGAAGCTCAATGCCATCGGCAGCGAATTCAAGGGCAAGAACGTGCTGCTGGTGGATGACTCCATCGTGCGTGGCACCACCAGCCGCGAAATCGTGCAGATGGCGCGCGAGTCCGGCGCCAAGAACGTGATCTTCGCTTCGGCCGCGCCGCCGGTGAAGTTCCCCAACGTCTACGGTATCGACATGCCGACCCGCGACGAGCTGATCGCCTTCGGCCGCAGCGAAGAGGAAGTGTGCCGCGAGATCACCGCCGATGCCCTGGTCTACCAGGATGTGGAAGCCATGAAGCGCGCCATTGCCGACTCCAACCCGGCCCTGCGCAACTTCGAGGCATCCTGCTTCGACGGTCACTACATCACCGGCGACATCACCCAGGAATACCTGGACCGCATCGAATATGCCCGCAAGAATCCCAAGCCGGCACTGGAAGATGCAGTCCGTTCGCAGCTGAACCTGAACCTGGCCCGCGTGGATTGATCCGCGCCTGACCAGAGGCTGGAACAGCACGCCGGTGGCCGCTTCTGCGGCGCCGGCGTTTTTCATTCATGCGCAGCCGGTGGGAAACTGGCTTATCATTTTGCCTTTGGTCCGTGCTTGCCGCTGCCGGGGCCATCCTGCCCACCCCTGCCCACCCTGTATTTCCGACTTCCGCGATGAACGATAAAAAGACCTACGGCTTTACCACCACCATCCTCCACAGCGACCGCCAGAAGGGCATCGAGCATGGCTCGCTGCACAAGCCCATCCACACTTCCGTGACCTTCGGCTATGAAGACGCGCGCCAGCTGGCCGAAGTCTTCCAGGGCAAGCAGCCGGGCTATCGCTACGGTCGCCAGGGCAACCCGACGGTGTCGGCGCTGGAAGAGAAGATCACCAAGATGGAAGACGGCAAGTCCACCATCTGCTTCGCCACCGGCATGGCCGCCATCGGCGCCATCGTCCAGGGTCTGCTGCGCGAGGGCGACCATGTGGTGTCCTCGGCTTTCCTGTTCGGCAATACCAACAGCCTGTGGATGACAGTCGGCGCGCAGGGCGCCAAGGTGTCCATGGTGGACGCCACCGATGTGAAGAATGTGGAAGCGGCCATCACGCCCCAGACCCGCCTGGTGTTCGTCGAGACCATCGCCAATCCGCGCACCCAGGTGGCGGACCTGAAGCGCATCGGCGAGCTGTGCCGTGAGCGCGGCATCCTCTACGTGGTGGACAACACCATGACCTCGCCCTACCTGTTCCGTCCCAAGACGGTGGGCGCCGGGCTGGTGGTCAATTCGCTGACCAAGTCCATCGGTGGTCACGGCAATGCGCTGGGTGGCGCGCTGACCGATACCGGCGAATACGACTGGACCCGCTATCCGCACATCGCCGACAACTACAAGAAGAACCCGGCGCCGCAATGGGGCATGGCGCAGATCCGCGCCAAGGCGCTGCGCGACTTCGGCGCCACGCTGGGGCCGGAAGCGGCGCATCACATCGCCGTCGGCGCCGAGACCATGGCCCTGCGCCAGGAGCGCGAATGCAAGAACGCCCTGGCCGTGGCGCAGATGCTGGAAGCCGATGAGCGCGTCGCAGCCGTCTATTACCCGGGGCTGGAGTCGCACCCGCAGCACGCCTTGTCAAAGGCATTGTTCCGCTCCTTCGGTAGCCTCATGTCCTTCGAACTGAAGGACGGCATCGATTGCTTCGACTATCTCAACCGCATGCATCTGGCGGTGGCCGCCAGCAACCTGGGCGACACCCGCACCCTGGTGATCCCGGTGGCCCACACCATCTTCTACGAGATGGGTGCCGAGCGCCGTGCCAGCATGGGCATTGCCGAGTCGCTCATCCGCGTCTCGGTGGGCCTGGAAGATACCGAGGATCTGGTGGCCGACTTCCGTCAGGCACTGGAGGCCTGAGAGCCTGAAAGCCTGCTTAGGCCCCGATTTGGGCCAGAAGTGAAGAAATGAGAACGCCCGTCGCCTCGCAGGAGGGACGGGCGTTTTACTTGCTGCAGGAATGTGAAGAAACGGAAATGAATTCCGCAAAAACCTGCAGCCGCTCCAGGGCCGCAGGCGCGACCGGCCTTGGATTAAGGCACCAGATTGGCCACCGCTTCGCGATCGGCCCATTTGGTCTTGTAGGTCGGTTTGAAGCTCTGGAAGCGCTCGATCAGCGTGGCCGGATCGGCTTCATGCATCATCAGCCCGGACTGGTCGGAACTGACGAAACGCTGCGACACCAGATGGTCGACGAAGGCGATCAGGTTGTTGTAGAAGCCTTCCACGTTGTACAGGCAGATCGGCTTGTAGTGGAAGCCCAGCTGCGCCCAGGTCAGCACCTCGAACAGTTCTTCCAGCGTCCCCATGCCACCGGGCATGGCAACGAAACCGTCGGAAAGCTCGGCCATCATGGCCTTGCGCTCGTGCATGTCCTTGACGATGTGCAGACGGGTCAGGCCGTCGTGGCCCAGTTCCTTGTCCAGCAAGGCCTTGGGGATGACGCCGGTGGCTTCGCCCCCGAGTTTCATGACTTCGCTGGCGATGATGCCCATCAGGCCGACATTGCCGCCGCCATAGACCAGGGCGATGTTGTTCTTCACCATTTCCTGCGCCAGCTTGCGCGCCGCCTCGGCGTAGGCGGGCGATGCACCGGGGGAAGAGCCGCAATATACGCAAATCGATTTCATGTGTCCTCTGCAGTGTCCGTCGTGACGTCTTTACTTCGTTACAATGGCCGAGCTGTTTCCTGTGGGTGCCGGCATGTTGCTTTTGGTTGCCGATTTGTTTCCATCTGGCAGCCACTTTTCGGCAGCGCGGTATTCGTGTTATACCATGATAGTGCAGTGCAGCATAAGCTTATGTGGTGACCCGGGCATGACAGCCCGCAGGATGTGACCGAGGAAAAGGACATCATGTCGAACAAGATCGTCAGTCTGGCTCTGCAGGGTGGTGGCTCCCATGGCGCCTTTACCTGGGGCGTGCTGGACCGCCTGCTGGAAGACGGGCGGCTGGACATGGAAGGCATCAGTGGTGCCTCCGCCGGGGCCATGAATGCGGCGGTGCTGGCCCAGGGCTATGTACAGGACGGTCGCGATGGTGCGCGGGCCGCGCTGGAGCGCTTCTGGACCGCGTTGTCCACCGGTGCGCCGCTGGACTACCTCAATGCCGAGGGCGCGCCGGTGGTGGCCAATCCCACGCCCATGCCGGGCATGCAGGCCTTGCTGGCGATGACCCGCTTCTTCTCGCCCACGCAACTCAATCCGCTGGACATCAACCCGCTGCGCGACATCCTGCTGGAGCAGGTGGACTTCGAGCGGCTGCGCCGGCAGCGCGAGTTGAAGCTCTTCATCGCCGCCACCCAGGTCAGCACTGGCATCCTGAAGATCTTCCGCAATGCCGACCTGTCGGTGGAGGTGCTGCTGGCCTCGGCCTGCCTGCCCTCGCTGCACCGGCCCATCGAGATCGATGGCGAGGCCTACTGGGATGGTGGTCTCACTGCCAATCCCCCGATCTTCCCCTTGCTGCATGCCTGCGCCGCGCGCGATGTGATGGTGGTGCTGCTACACCCCAGCCGCCGCGCCGGGACGCCCACCAGCAGCCACGACATCGGCCAGCGTCTTTCGGAAATCAGCTTCAGCTCGGCCTTCTTCACCGAACTGAGCGGACTGGCCCTGGCCAAGCGCGAAGCCGAGAATTCCACCCTGGCCTTCGGTGCGCTGGAGCGGCGCCTGCGCCAGCTCAATATCCACATGATCGATGCCAACGAACTGATGGAGCAATTGACCAACCTGTCCAAGCTCAATACCCAGGCCAGTTTCATCGGCAGCCTGTTCCAGCAGGGACGGGAGCGCGCCTCCGAGTGGCTGGAGCAGAACTTCGCCGAGATCGGCCACCGTTCCACCTTCGACCTGGGGCGCTTCCTGCCCTGAACCGCCGGATCAAGGGCCTTCGCGCACGATCGTTCACTTTTGTCTATACTTTGCTGCTTGATCTTTCGTAGTCCCGCCTTGCAGCACCGATAACAAAGAAAACGACATGCATCCGACCATCGCCAAGCACGCTTCACGCTCCGAATTCCTTACCGTACGCGGCCTGCGCTATCACATCCGTCACTGGGGCGACCCGCAGGCGCCCAAGATCTTCATGTTCCACGGCTGGATGGATATGTCGGCCTCGTTCCAGTTCATGGTCGACGCGCTGCAGCGCGAGTGGCACGTGATCGCGCCCGACTGGCGCGGCTTTGGCCTGAGCGAGCGCAGCCCGGCAGATGCCTACTGGTTCCCTGACTACCTGGCCGATCTGGAGGCCATCATCGACCACCATGCGCCGGGGGAAGCCATCAACCTGCTGGGTCACAGCATGGGCGGCAATGTGGTGACGCTCTATGCCGGCCTGCGCCCGGAGCGCATCGCCCGCCTGATCAACCTGGAAGGCCTGGGCCTGCCCACCGCCAAGCCCGAGCAGGCGCCGGGGAGGTTTGTGCAATGGCTGGACGAGATCAAGAACCCGCCACTGCTGCGCGGCTATGACACGCTGGAAGAGGTGGCCACGCGCCTGCAGAAGAACAATGCGCGCCTGTCCGACGAGCGTGCCGCTTTCCTGGCGCAACACTGGGCGCAGCAGGATGGCAGCGGGCTGTGGCAGATCCTGGGTGATCCGGCGCACAAGCAGGTCAGTCCCATCCTGTATCGGGTGGACGAGATGATGGCCTGCTGGCGCCGCATCACCGCGCCGGTGCTATGGATCGAAGCGACCGACAGCGACATCGGCCGCTTCTTCGGGCCGGCCTCGCTCAAGCGCGAGGAAATCGACCGTCGCATCGCCTGCATCCCGCGCACCCAGGTCGAGATGATCGACCAGGCCGGCCACATGCTGCACCATGACCAGCCCGAGCGGCTGGCGCAGCTCATCGAGACCTTCCTGGCGCAGCCGGCCTGAGCGGGGCAGGGTGGAAGGGCGTAGAATGGAGGTATTCCAATCACCCCGCATTCCCTGATCGGCGGCAGCCACAAGCGACCGGCCCGAGTCATCGCGCATTCCTATGTCTGAGCTCAAGTTCGACCTGCATTGCCACTCCAACGTCTCCGACGGCCTGTTGCCGCCGGAGGAGGTGGCCGCGCGTGCCAAGGCCAACGGCGTGGGCGTGTGGGCGCTGACCGATCACGACGAAGTTGGTGGCGTGGCGCGTGCCCGCAAAGCGGCGCAGGCGCTGGGCCTGCAACATGTGGGCGGGGTGGAAATCTCGGTCACCTGGGCCGGGCAGACGGTGCACATCGTCGGCCTGCGCATCGACGAGACCAACCGCGCGCTGGTCGAGGGACTGGCCGCCACCCGCAACGGCCGCGAGCGCCGCGCCCGCGAGATCGCCCAGGCGCTGGACCAGTACGGCATCTGCGGCGCCTATGAAGGCGCGCTCAAGCATGTGGGCAACCCGGACCTGATCTCGCGCACCCACTTCGCCCGCTATCTGGTCGAGTGCGGCCAGTGTGGCGATACCAAGGAAGTGTTCGCCAACTACCTCACCGAAGGCAAGCCGGGCTACGTGCCGCACCGCTGGGCCACGCTGGAAGAGGCGGTGCGCTGGATACGCGGGGCCGGCGGGGTGGCAGTGATCGCCCATCCGGGCCGCTACAAGTACAGCCAGACCCAGTTCGGTGCGCTGTTCGATGAATTCAAGCAGTTCGGCGGCGCCGCCATCGAGGTCAATACCGGCAGCCATACCCCAGAGCAGTATCAGGAATACGCCCAGGTGGCGCGCAGCTACGGCTTCCTGGCGTCGATGGGCTCGGACTTCCATGGCCCCGGCGAGTCGCGTGTGGACCTGGGCGGCCTGCCGGCCTTGCCGACGGACGTCAAGCCGGTGTGGCACGACTGGGGACTGTAAGTCGGAGCTGCAAGCCGGGGCTGCAGGCCGGCGAAAACTGCTCCCATGGCCGAGCTTGCCCTTGATTTCCCGGGCTGGACTCCTATCTAATAACCACTTTCTCGATAGGAGTTTTCCCCATGAAACGCATCTTGTTGTTTATTGCGACCAATATCGCCGTGCTGGTCGTGATGAGCGTCATCTTGTCGCTGTTGGGCGTGGACCGCTTCCTGACCCGGTCCGGCCTGAACCTGCCGATGCTGCTGGTGTTCTCGCTGGTGGTCGGCTTCACGGGCTCCATCATTTCCTTGCTGATGAGCAAGAGCATGGCCAAGTGGTCCACCGGTGCCAGGGTGATCGAGACGCCCATGAACGGCACCGAGGCCTGGCTGCTGCAGACCGTCGGCAAGCTGGCCCAGCGCGCCGGCATCGGCATGCCGGAAGTGGCGGTCTATGACGGTGAGCCCAATGCCTTCGCCACCGGCGCGTTCAAGGACTCGGCCTTGGTGGCGGTGTCCACCGGGCTGCTGCAGGGCATGACGCAGGACGAGGTGGAAGCCGTGCTGGGTCACGAGGTGGCACACATCGCCAATGGCGACATGGTCACCATGACGCTGATCCAGGGTGTGGTGAATACCTTCGTAGTGTTCCTGTCGCGCGTGGTGGGTTACTTCGTCGATTCGGCCCTGCGCCGCAATAACGACGAATCCGGTCCCGGCATCGGCTATACCGTGACGGTGCTGGTCTGCCAGATCGTCTTCGGCATCGGTGCTTCGATGATCGTGGCCTGGTTCTCGCGCCACCGCGAGTTCCGCGCCGACGCCGGCGCGGCCCGACTGCTGGGTACGCCGCAGCCGATGATCAATGCGCTGGCGCGGCTGGGCGGTTTCTCGCCCGAAGGCCTGCCGCAGAACATGGCGGCCCTGGGCATCAGCGACAAGCCCGGCTTCATGGAACTGTTCTCGACGCACCCGCCGCTGGAACAGCGCATCGCCGCCCTGCGCGGCCAGCGTTAAGCCCGGCGGGCGGCGACAACGGCGGTGGCGACACCGCCGTTGTGCTTTTTACGAATTGAAAGCGATTTGGTATTGGAAATGGAAACGGAAACCGCATCATGAGCCAGTTTTTCGAGATTCACCCCGACAACCCGCAGCTGCGCCTGATCAAGCAGGCGGCGCAGATCATCCACAAGGGCGGCCTGGTGGCCCTGCCGACCGACTCATGCTACGCGCTGGTCTGCCAGCTCGACAACAAGGATGCGGTGGAGCGTGTACGTCGCATCCGCGGCGTGGACGACAAGCACCACCTGACCCTGCTGTGCCGCGACCTCTCCGAGATCGCCCAGTACGCCAAGGTCGACAACCGCCAGTACCGGCTGCTCAAGGCCGCCACGCCGGGTGCCTATACCTTCATCCTGGAAGCTACCAAGGAAGTGCCGCGCCGCCTGTCGCATCCCTCGCGCAAGACCATCGGCCTGCGCGTGCCGGAAAACCGCATCGCCCACATGCTGCTGGAAGAACTGGGCCAGCCGCTGCTGGGCACCACCCTGATCCTGCCGGACGAAGACCTGCCGTTGACCAGCGCCGACGATATCCGCAGCCATCTGGAAAAGCAGATCGACCTGGTCATCGACAGCGGCGCCTGCAGTCTGGAGCCGACCACCGTCATCGACCTCACCGACGATGAACAGCCGGTGCTGGTGCGCCAGGGCAGGGGAGATGCCGGCATCTTCGGTCTGCAAGCCGCCTGAGCCAGCGATTTCTTGCTTCAACAGCCCGCCGGGCTTGAATTCCCAAGCGCCATGTTGCCCCTCTGATAAAATCCCCGCCCATGAACGATCTCATCCAGACTGTCGCGGTCTACGCGCTGCCCGTGCTCTTCGCCATCACCCTGCACGAGGCGGCGCATGCCTATGCCGCCAAGTTCTTCGGCGACAATACCGCCTATTCCATGGGCCGCATGAGCCTCGATCCGTTCAAGCACATCGACCTGATGGGGACCATCGTGCTGCCCATCGCCGTCTATGCTCTGAGCATGGGGAGCTTCCTGATTGGCTACGCCAAGCCGGTGCCTGTCAATTTCGGTCACCTGCGCAAGCCCAAACGTGACATGGCCTGGGTCGCCCTGGCCGGTCCGGCGGCCAACCTGGTCATGGCGGCGCTGTGGATCTTGGTCCTGTGGCTGTATATCCTCCTGGGCCTGGAAAACAAGTTCCTGCTCGCCATGATCCAGGCCGGCGTCAAGACCAACCTGGTGATCATGGCCTTCAACCTGCTGCCCATCCCCCCGCTGGACGGCGGCCGCGTGATGATCAGCATCCTGCCGCATCGCCTGTCCTACCAGTTCGCCCGGCTGGAACCCTACGGATTCTTCATCGTGATCGGCCTGATGATGCTCAAGGTCATCTATCCTTACTGGATGGGCCCCTTGATGTCGGTCACGGCCATGGCGCTCTCCCTGCTCACGCCTTTCAGCATGGGGCAGTTCTTCGGCTTCCTGCTCACGCCCATTTTCTAGATTACAAGACTATGTATCCTGACCGCGTCGTCTCCGGCATGCGCCCCACCGGCGCGCTGCACCTGGGCCACTATCATGGCGCCCTGAAGAACTGGGTCAAGCTGCAATCCGAATTGCCCTGCCTGTTCTTCGTGGCCGACTGGCATGCACTGACCACCCATTACGACGATCCCTCGGTGATCGAGACCAGCACCTGGGAGATGGTCATCGACTGGCTGGCGGCCGGTGTCGATCCGGCCCAGGCGACGCTGTTCATCCAGTCGCGCGTGCCGGAACATGCGGAGCTGCACCTGCTGCTGTCCATGGCCACCCCGCTGGGCTGGCTGGAGCGCGTGCCCACCTACAAGGACCAGCAGGAGAAGCTGGCTGACCGCGACCTGGCGACCTATGGTTTCCTCGGCTATCCGCTGCTGCAGGCGGCCGATGTGCTGATCTACCGTGCCAGCCAGGTGCCGGTGGGCGAGGACCAGGTGCCGCACATCGAGATCATGCGCGAGATCGCGCGCCGCTTTAACCATCTGTACGGCAAGGAAAAGGGATTCGAGGAAAAGGCCCTGGCCGCGACCCGCAAACTGGGCAGCAAGCGCGCCAGGCTGTACCTGGAGCTGCGTACGCAATTCCAGGAAAAGGGCGACGACGAGGCGCTGGAGCAGGCCAAGGCCATGCTGGACGATGCCCAGAACCTGTCGATGATCGATCGTGAACGTCTGTTCGGCTATCTCGAAGGCAGCCGCAAACTGATCCTGACCGAGCCACAGGCCATGCTGACCGAGGCCTCGCGCCTGCCGGGGCTGGACGGCGCCAAGATGTCCAAGAGCTATGGCAATGCCATCGCCCTGCGTGAAGACAAGGAGTCGGTCACCAAGAAGGTCAAGACCATGCCGACCGACCCGCAGCGGGTGCGCCGCAGCGATCCGGGCGATCCGGAGAAATGCCCGGTATGGCAATTCCACCAGGTCTATTCCCCGGCGGAAGTGAAGGATTGGGCGGCCAAGGGTTGCCGGTCGGCCGGCATTGGTTGCCTGGAATGCAAGCAACCGGTGATCGATGCCATCCTGCAGGAGCAGCAACCGATGCTGGAGCGCGCGCAGCCTTATCTGGACGACCCCTCGCTGGTGCGCGCCATCGTTGCCGATGGCTGCGAAAAGGCTCGCAAGCTGGCCCAGGACACCATGCGTGACGTACGCGAGGCGATGGGGCTGGGCTATTGAGCTCCGGCAAGTCCGACCGGTGAGGGCGAAAACCGGTGTTCTTCCCGTATTTTTACGCCGGCCTTCATCTGAAGCACCGGCAAAATTGACCTGTTGAGGCGTCTATCCGCTACAATCAGGCCTTTATTTTGACCATTACCTAAAGCACGCACACCATGATCAAGGGTAGCATTGTTGCAATCGTCACTCCCATGCATCCGGACGGCAGCCTCGATTACGATGGCCTGCGCAAGCTGATCGACTGGCATATCGCCGAGGGAACTGACAGCATCGTCATCGTCGGTACCACCGGCGAATCGCCCACCGTCTCGATGGAAGAGCACTGCGAACTGATCAAGGTCGCGGTCGAGCACACGGCCAAGCGCATCCCCATCATCGCCGGCACCGGTGGCAATTCCACCGCCGAAGCGATCGAACTGACCGCCTTCGCCAAGAAGGTCGGTGCCGATGCCTCGCTGCAGGTGGTGCCGTACTACAACCGTCCGACCCAGGAAGGCATGTACCTGCACTTCAAGACCATCGCCGAAGCGGTGGATCTGCCGGTGATCCTGTACAACGTGCCCGGCCGTACGGTCGCCGACATGAGCAACGAGACCATCCTGCGCCTGGCGCAGGTCAAGGGCATCGTCGGCGTGAAGGATGCCACCGGCAACATCGCCCGCGGCACCGACCTGAT
>Ga0308159_1005756_pt1 | contig 10270 bp, 8 predicted proteins | sample PhyCR1_FD_201040 | JGI IMG/M metagenome (GOLD analysis project Ga0308159, IMG submission 201040) | Phyllosphere microbial communities from UC Gill Tract Community Farm, Albany, California, United States - DLSLC.R1 | ecosystem: Host-associated > Plants > Phyllosphere > Unclassified | place: USA... | reverse complement strand
GTATCTCGGCTTCGCCGCATTGGTCGACAATGCCTATGACGCCGGGCAGATCTCCTCGGCCGAGCAGCCGGTGGAAGTGGGCGCCGTCGTCACCAGCATCGCCCTGCATGCCGGCGCCTTCATCCAGGACATCATGACGCAGTATGCGCAACCACGGCCATGGATGCTGCTGCAGGAAGGCGGCGGCAACACCTATGTCTCCAGCGCCATGCCGCAGAAGCGCAACCCGGGCCTGCTGAACGACACGCGCAGCCAGGCCTCCACCGTCATCACCCTGGCCACCGGCCGTGTCCTGCAGGCGCACAATATCACCCCCGGCATGTCCGACCCCAAGAGCGTGCGGGACAACACGGCGATGGTGACAGCCACCCTCCGCATGCTGCAGAACTGGGACAAGATCCTCGGCGCGCTTGTCGTCAGCCCCGAGCGGGCGCTGGAAGAGCTGAACAGCGACTGGACGGCATCGCAGGAACTGGCCGACCTGCTGATGCGCCAGTACCGCCTGCCCTTCCGCGTCGGCCACCACTTCGCCTCCGAGATCGTTGACTACGCCAAGGACCACGACATCCGCCCCACCGACTTCCCCTATGCCGAGGCGCAGCGAATCTACGACCAGACATTACAGGAGATGAAAGTGGAAGGCGGCCCGCTGCCCATCAGCGAAGCCGAGTTCCGCGCGGCGCTGGACCCGGTGGCCATCATCCGCGCCCGCGCCACCAGCGGCGGGCCGCAGCCGGCCGAGATGCAGCGGATGCTGGCGGCGGCGGACGCGGCCGTGGCGCAGCAGAACGGCTGGGTCAGCGAACACCGCGCGCGCATCGCCACCGCACTGGCCTCGCTGGACGCGGATTTCCGCAAGCTGCTGCCGGCGGCGAACTAAAGGACGATGGGAAGACAAGGCCAGGGGAAGGAATTCCCCTGGACCCCATCTTTTTTCTGCGGTTTTGGGTTTGTGCCAGACGGGGAAAGTCGGCGACTTGATGATGTTCAGGGGCTACGCGGGCTGAACCATCAGCCGAAGGCCACTGTGCCGAGCTTGCTTACAAAGCCGGTGGCACGCCACCCAGAGCACCCCAAAATTACAAGAAGAAGAAGGGGCCTGGGGAATTCTTCCCCGGCCTTTCCTCACTCAATCTACAACGACGATCCGCCGCGAAAGGCTGGCGCGACCAGCCGTGCCGACCATCACCCGCCGCGGGCAGCGCGGAGTTGCATTTCCACCATCAGCTCGATGGCCGCGAAGGTCGCCTGCTGCACGTCGTCGGACTGGCGCAGGCTGACGCGCGCCTTCACGAAGCGGCCCGCCAGAACCGTGACGCAGACGCTCTCCCCGGTCTGGCGGCCGTCATTGCGCGTCAGGCGGAAATTACTGCACCGGATGCCGGGGTAGTTGCCGTTGCCGGTGATCAGCAGGTTGGTCTCCGCCGGCGTCACGGCGGTGTAGTAGCCCTGGTTGATGGCGGCGGTCAGTTCCCGCACCGTTTGCGCCAGTTCGGCCGGCAGGTCCGGGTTCTGGCCGCCTTCCGGCGCGCGGCGGCGGCCCCGGTCGTACAGGTACAGCGTGGCGCGGGCACCGTCCTTGCGGGCGTAGCCCATGGAGACGCCGAGGCCCGCGCCGCCTGGCTGCTGCTCGAAATCGGTGAACTCGCCGGTGCTCTGGAAGCTGCCCAGCTGCTGCGGCAGCGGCTGCGCCATCAGGCCAGGGCCCAGCGTCAGCCAGGCCAGGGCCACCAGGAGGGGTGCGAGGCGGCGGGAGAAAAGGCGCATGCGGCAAGTCATCCTGTGAAGGCGGGAGCGAGAAGGCCCGAGCCTAGCCAGGGGCACCGCCCCTCGCCCTTCAATCCTCCGTGCCGGCAGGACAGGCTGACCCGCGCGCGAAACGGCGTGAGGCGTGGCTTTCGCCCTACCGCGCCGCGCCGCGGACCGGCATCATCCGCGGCATGCGCCATGCTGTCCTCGCCGCCATCCTCTCGCTCCTTGCCCTTCCCGCCGCCGCGCAGAATGCGGGCGGGCGGGACAGCCTGACCATCGGCATCACCCAGTACCCGGGCAACTTCCACCCGAATATCGAGAACATGGCCGCCAAGGCCTATATCCTTGGCTTCGCGCTGCGGCCCGTCACGGCGTATGACGATGCCTGGAAGCTCACCTGCCTCTCCTGCACCGAGCTGCCGAGCCTCGAGAACGGCCAGGCGGTGCTGGAGAACACGCCGGACGGCAAGCCCGGCATCCGCATCACCTGGACGCTGCGGGAGGGCCTGGCCTGGGGCGATGGCACCCCCGTCTCGGCAGAGGACATGCGCTTCGCCTGGGAAGCCGGCCGCGCCTTCGAGACCGGCTTCGGCCCGGCGGAGACCTATCGCTCCGCCTACGAGTTCATCGTGGAGGATGCGCGGCGCTTCACCATCCGCTTCGACAAGGTGACCTTCGATTTCGCCGGGCTCGGCCAGTTCCAGCCGCTGCCCGCGCGCATCGAGCGGCCGATCTGGGAGGCCGACCGCGCCAACTACCGCACCCGCAGCACCTATGAGACGGGGACGACGAACCCGGCGCTGTACAACGGCCCCTACCGCATCGCCGCCACCCAGCCCGGCGCGGGCGTGACGCTGGAGCGCAACGCGCACTGGGCCGGCCCCGCCCCCGCCTTCAACCGCATCAACATCCGCACGGTGGAGAACACCGCCGCCATGGAGGCCCAGTTGCTGGCCGGCCAGGTGGACATGGTGGCCGGCGAGATGGGCCTGCCGCTGGAACAGGCGGTGGCGCTGGAGAAGCGCACAGGCGAGCGCTTCCGCTTCAACTACCGCCCCGGCCTGACCTACGAGCATATCGACCTGCGGCTGGACAACCCGGTGCTGGCCGACCGCCGCGTGCGCCAGGCGCTGCTGATGGGGGCGGACCGGGCGCAGATCGTCGCCCGGCTGTATGACGGGCGGCAGCCGGTTGCGCTGGGCAACGTGCATCCGGATGACCCCATGTACGATGCCGAAGCACCCGCCTGGCCCTATGACCCCGCCCGCGCCAAGGCGCTGCTGGAGGAAGCCGGTTGGCGCCCCGGCCCGGACGGCATCCGCCGCAACGCGGCCGGAGAGCGCCTGTCCTTCGACCTGATGACCACCGCCGGCAACCGGGCGCGGGAACAGGTGCAGCAGATCCTGGCCGGGCAATGGCGCGCCATCGGCGCCGAGGCGCGCATCCGCAACGAGCCCGCCCGCGTCTTCTTCGGCGAGACGGTCAGCCAGCGGCGCTTCACCGGCATGGCCATGTTCGCCTGGGTCAGCAGCCCGGAGAACGTGCCCCGCACGCTGTTCCACAGTGACGAAATCCCCACCGCCGCCCGCAACTGGTCCGGCCAGAACTACCCCGGCTTCATCAACGCCGAGGCCGACCGGCTGATCGAGGCTTTGCCGATCGAGCTGGACCCGGCCAAGCGGCGCCCGCTGTGGTCCCAGTTGCAGCGCCTGATCGCCACCGAATTGCCCGCCCTGCCGCTGTGGCACCGCGCGGACGCGCATGTCTGGCCGCGCTGGCTGCAAGGCGTGCGCCCCACCGGCCACCAGAACTATTCCTCCCTGTGGGTCACGGAATGGAAGGTGGCGCCCTGAGTACCGGCCCGTGAGGCTGCTGCTGGCGCGCATCCCGCAGATCGTCATCACCCTGGCGCTGCTCTCCCTGGCGGCCTGGCTGGCCATCGGGCTGATGCCGGGCGACCCGGCCTCCCTCGCCCTGATGTCCGACCCACGCCTGACGGCGGAGGACGTCGCCCGCCTGCGCGCCCTGCACGGGTTGGATCAGCCCCTGATGCAGCGATACCTCGCCTGGGCCACCGGCCTCGCCCGGGGCGAGTTCGGCTATTCCCGCCTCTTCGCCCAGCCCGTCACCGCCGTGCTGTGGCCCGCGCTGCGTTCCACCCTGGTGCTGGTCGGGCTGTCCGTGGTGATCGCGGCCGGCATCGGCATCGCCCTCGGCGCCCTGGCCGCGCTGCGCCCCCGTGCCGCCGCGCTGGTGGACGCGCTCTCCCTGCTCGCGCAATCAACACCCTCCTTCTGGCTGGGCATCCTGCTCATCATCTTCTTCGCCGTGCATCTCGGCTGGCTGCCCGCCGGCGGCCTGCCTGGGGAGGGCCAGCCGGGCTGGATGTTCCTCATCCTCCCCGTCGCCACCATCGCTTTTGGCCAGATGGCCGCCTACGCCCGCCACGCTGCCGCCGCGCTGACGGAAGCCCTCCGCCAACCCTGGGCCCGCTCCGCCCGCGCCCGCGGCGCTTCCGACCGCCAGGTGCTGTGGCGCCACGCCCTGCCCAATGCCGGAGTACCGCTGCTGACGTTGCTGGCGCTGGATGCCGGCAGCCTCGTCTCCGGCGCGCTGGTGACGGAAACCGTCTTCGCCCGCCCCGGCATGGGAAAGCTGCTGTTCGATTCGGTGATGGGTAACGACTACAACCTCGCTCTCCTCGCCCTGCTGCTGGTGGCGCTGATGACCATGCTCGCCACCCTGGCCGCCGATGTGGCGCAGCACTGGCTGGACCCGCGCCTGGGGGAAGGATGACGCGCTTGCAGGCCGAGACTGCGGGAATGAATTCCCCCAGGCCCCCTTCTTTTCTCTTGGCGAGTTTCAGGGTGGGCATTTTGCAAGCGCGCGTTTCTGCCTCACGCTTGGGTCGAGCGGGAGGGCTAAGCCCTCCGGCGACTGAGAGTTCAGCGCGCGCGGCCTCTTGGAGTCATACTTGTTACGCCGATAGCGTTACCGTTCGGCCTTCAGGCGCAAACCCAAACTCGCGGAAAAAAGCAAAGGGGGCCTGGGGGAAATTCTTTTCCCCCAGCCTGCCTGCATGACGCGCCTTCGCATCGGCCTCGCCCTCCTCGCCCTGCTGGCCCTGGCGGCGTTGGCCGCCCCCCTGGTGCAGCACTGGATGGGCCTGGACCCGTTCCAGCCCGACCTCTTCGCGCGGTACGAGCCACCCTCCGCCACCCACCCACTGGGGGCAGATGAGCTGGGGCGGGATATCCTGCTGCGGCTGTTCCACGGCGCACGGGTCTCGCTGGCGGTGGGCCTGGCGGCGGCACTAACGGCCAGCGCGCTGGGCACAGCGCTGGGCATGTGGGCCGCCTGGCGCGGCGGCTGGGTGGATGCGGTGCTGATGCGGCTGGCCGATGGCCTGCTGGCACTGCCCGCCCTGCCCCTGCTGGTGCTGCTGGCGGCCGTCGACCCGGCAAAGCTGGGCCTGCCGCGCGGCGAGGCCTGGACGGACATGCTGCGCATCACCGTCATCCTTGTGGTGTTCGGCTGGGTCGGCGTGGCGCGGCTGGCACGCGCCGCTACCCTCTCCGTCCTGGCGACCGACTATGTCCGGGCCGCTCGGGCCCTGGGCGTGACCGAGCTGTGGCTGCTGCGCCGGCACGTGCTGCCCGGCATCGCCGCGCCAGTGGCGGTGGCGACCTCGCTGGCCGTGGCCGGGGCGATTCTGGCGGAAAGCGTGCTGAGCTTCCTCGGCCTCGGTATCCAGCCGCCGGCGCCGTCCTGGGGCAACATGCTGGCCAACGCGCAGGAAGCAGTGTTCGCGGCACCGATGGCGGCGGTGTGGCCGGGCCTGGCCATCCTGGTGGCGGTGGCCGCCTGCGGGCTGGTGGCGGATGGCATTGCCCGGCGGTCGGGCGATTAGATTGCGCCGGCGTTTGCTTCGGTGGCCTTGAGAGGGGCGCTGCCCCTCTCAAACTCTCCCCGCCAAAGGCCTGAGGCCTTTGGAAACCCAGTTTTGGGGGAGTTGCGATCGGAAATTAACTCGTTGTAAAATATCATTTTATAATGGCCTGCAGCCGCCCGGCCTGCGTCATTCCTCAACCGATCGCGGGTGCAGGGGATCGTATCCCCTGCCGGGGGAGTTCGAGGGGGCGGCGCCCCCTCGATCCCACCAGGCCGATGATCGATCCGCACAAGAACAGGCCCCACGTAAGCCGCCGGAAGCCCCGGCCCGGCACACCCCACTCGCCAGAGCGTTTTGAACGCCCTCTCCCGCACGGGATTGACGGGCATGCGGCGCCGAAGTCTGGTGCGGGATGGAGTAGCCCATGTCCAGGACCACACGCGCCACCCAGGCGCTACAGAAGGCCGGCATTGCCTTCACCCTGCATCCTTATGACTATGACCCGGCCGCGGAGAGCATCGGCATGGCGGCTGCTGCCGCGCTGGGCATCGCGCCCCGGGTGATGCTGAAGACGCTGATGGCGGAGGCCGATGGCAAGCCGGTCTGCGTCGTGCTGCCGGCAGATCATGATGTCAACATGAAGCGGCTGGCCGGGTTGTTCGGTGCCAAGCACGCACAGATGATGAAGCCCGACGCCGCCGAGCGGCTGACTGGCTACCATGTCGGCGGCATCAGCCCTTTCGGCCAGAAGCGCGCCGTGCCCACGGCGATCGAGGAGACGGCGATGGTGCATGAGCGGGTCTACATCAATGCCGGCCAGCGTGGCCTGCTGCTCGCGTTGCGGCCCGAGGAAGCGCGGCAGTTCCTCCATGCCCTGACCGGACCGGTGATGGCGTGACGTGACGGCATGACCTAGGCTGCCCTATTGCTATGTCCCGATTCCGTCCGAGAGGCGCCCCGCATGAAAGGCTTGCTGCAAGTCCTGGCCGTGATGATCGGCTTCCTGGTTGCCAGTGGCGAGATCGCGCGGCGCTGGGGCGATGCGCATTTCATCCCGCTGGCGCTGGATGACCTGGCGGTCGCCGCCCTGCTGTTCTGGTCCGCATGGCGGGCGCGGGACCATGGGCCGGCGGTGCTGGTGGCCGGCTGGGGCGTGTTCAGCGGGGTGAACCTGCTGCTGCTGATGATCAACCTCGATTTCGTGATCCACGGCATCCCCAAGACCGGTGGCGTCTTCTACAGCGTCATCCTGAGCCTGATGCTGGCCCTTGGCCTGTGGGCCACCTGGCAGGCCATGCGGCTGACCGAGAAGCCGGAACAGGCCTGACGATTTCGGGTCCCCGCAGGGCTGCGGGGAAGCAAGGCCGGGGAAGGAATTCCCTGGGCCCCATCTTTTTTTCTGCGAGTTCGTTGACCTGGGGTTGTGAAGTCGTGCCGGAGCAGTGGTCGGGCATGCTGATACCTAGCGGGGCCCAGCCCGTGCGGTGTTCCAAAGCCCCCAAGCGGGGATTTGGCGCGGGCGAATCTGCGGCATGGATGGGCACCTACCCCTTCCACGCATCATCCGGCTCGCAGCGGAAAACCAGTGCCCGGCCTGTGGTATGGCGGACACAGCGCGGCAAGACAGCGCAGGAAAGGCGCCTGCTATGGCAGCTTTAACCTTCGCCGCGGCATTGTTACGGCATGAGTTCCATTCGCCCCATCGACAGCCGCCCCGCCTCGCCACCGACCACCCCGCCCCCGCAGTGCCAGGGCTGCCGTCAGGGCGAAGGGTTCGGCATCCCGATCTCGATGGCATTCCAGCCGATCATGCACCTGCCGGCCGGCGGCGCGCCGGGCGTATTTGCCTATGAGGCGCTGGTGCGCGGCCCGGAAGGCGAAGGCGCCGGCAGCGTGCTGGCGCAGGTGAATGCCGAGAACCGCTATGCCTTCGACCAGGCCTGCCGCGTCAGGGCGATCGAGCTGGCATCCTCGCTCGGCCTGCCGGGAACAGGGGCGCTGCTCTCCATCAACTTCCTGCCCAACGCGGTGTATGAGCCGCGCGCCTGCATCCGGGCCACCCTGGCCGCCGCCGCCCGCAGCCAGTTCCCCACCGGCGCGCTGATGTTCGAGGTGACGGAGAACGAGCGGGTGGAAGACCCGGCGCACCTGCTGCACATCCTCAACAGCTACCGGCAGATGGGCTTCCGCACCGCCATCGACGATTTCGGCGCGGGCTATGCCGGCCTCGGCCTGCTGGCGGAATTCCAGCCGGACGTGGTGAAGCTGGACATGGGCCTGGTGCGGGACGCCGATACCAGGCCCGCCCGCGCCACCATGCTGCGCCACACCGCCGCGATGTGCCGCGAACTCGGCATCGCCGTGGTGGCGGAGGGGGTGGAGACGCTGGCGGAACTGCGCGTGCTGCGACAGGCAGGGGTGGAGATGTTCCAGGGCTACCTGCTGGCCCGCCCGGGTTTCGAGCACCTGCCGAAGGCGGTGCTGCCGGCTGGCTGACAGGGGAAGGGCCGCTCACCGGGCCATGGCAGCCGCATCCACGAAGGCATGTCCGCTGCACGAGATTGCACCGGCCATGTCGGGCTCGTTGTCCCTGCCCCTTCCACCGGCGCGCTGCCTTCTCCGCCTCCTTGTGAAGGCACCGGAAGCGGCCGGCGGGGCCTCAAAGCACCCCTCCCCTGGCCAAACCCGCCCCCCAGGGTTTAATCCCTGGCGCACGCACCACCGCCCGGAGAGTCCGCCATGCCTGTTCCGAAGCCCGTCATGTTCGTCGTCCTCGATGGCTGGGGCTGGCGGGAGGAAGTGGCGGACAACGCGGTGCGCCAGGCCAACACCCCCTGCTTCGACCGCCTGTGGGCCGCCGGGCCACGCGCTTTCCTGCACACCAGCGGCCACGATGTCGGCCTGCCGGACGGGCAGATGGGCAATTCGGAAGTCGGCCACCTCAATCTCGGCGCCGGGCGGGTGGTGATGCAGGACCTGCCGCGCATCGACACGGCGGTGGCCGATGGCTCGCTGGCCGCCATCCCGCAGGTGCAGGCGCTGATCGGCCAGTTGAAGGCCAGCGGCGGCACGCTGCACCTGATGGGCCTGCTCTCCGGCGGCGGCGTGCACAGCCACGAGCGCCACGGCCTGGCGCTCGCAAAGATCTTCGCGGCCGCGGGCATCTCCGTCGCCATCCATGCCTGGACCGATGGGCGCGACACCGGCCCGGACACCAGCCTGGGCTTCCTGGCGCAGTTCGAGCCGGCGCTGCCACCCCAGGCGCGCATCGCCACGGTCTGCGGCCGCTACTTCGCCATGGACCGCGACAACCGGTGGGAACGCGTCAAGCAGGCCTGGGACGCGATGGTGCGCGCCGAGGGCCAGCACGCCGCCACCGCAGCCGCCGCCATCACGGCCGCCCACGCCGCAGGCAAGACGGATGAATTCATCCCAGCCGCCGTCATCGGCGACTACGCGGGCATGAAGGACGGCGATGCACTGCTGTGCTTCAACTTCCGTGCGGACCGCGTGCGGCAGGTGCTGGCCGCGCTGCTGGACCCGGCCTTCACCGGCTTCGACCGGGGCGTGATGCCCAAGCTGGTCGGCGCCGCCGGCATGACGCAGTACTCGACGGCGCTGGACGCCTTCCTCACCACGCTGTTCGCGCCGCAATCGATGCGTGACATCCTGGGCGAGGTCGTCTCCCGCGCCGGCCGGACGCAGTTGCGGATGGCGGAGACGGAGAAGTACCCGCACGTCACCTACTTCTTCAACGGCGGCGAGGAAGTGCCCTACCCGGGCGAGGACCGCGTCATGGTGCCCTCCCCCAAGGTGGCCACCTATGACCTGCAGCCGGAGATGTCGGCGCCCGAGCTGGCGCAGAAGGCGATGGATGCCATCAACTCGGCCAAGTACGACCTGATCATCCTGAACTTCGCCAATGCCGACATGGTCGGCCATACCGGCAGCCTGCCCGCCGCCATCAAGGCGTGCGAGACGGTGGATACCTGCCTGGCCCGCATCGTCGAGGCCATCCAGGCGCAGGGCGGCGCCCTGCTGTTCACAGCCGACCACGGCAATGCCGAGCTGATGCGCGACCCGGTGACCGGCGGCCCGCACACCGCCCACACCACCAACCCGGTGCCGGTGGTGCTGGTGGGCGGCCCGGCCGGCGCGCCTTTGCACGATGGCCGCCTGGCCGACGTGGCGCCGACCCTGCTGGCGCTGATGGGCCTGCCGCAGCCGGCGGCGATGACCGGGCGCAGCCTCATCGGGGCTGCCGATTGAGATGAGGGGGGGGCCCCGACGGGTGAGGTTCAGGCCGGGGGAGAATGAATTCTCCCCCAGACCCCCTCTTCCCTTCTTTTTGTTCAGTGAGACGTTGTCGCGGGTGCCTGCAGGGTTCGTCGGCGCGTCGATGTCCGCATCGGCCTGGCCCGGTCTCCCGGCACGGGACCAACGCTGCCGCCGCGCCAGCATGAAACATTCCTGCTGCGTTCTCGGCCGCCCAGCCCCCAGAACGATCCTTCAGTCAGCCGAGACCCAGCGGGCCTATGTCAGGGCCACCCCGTATCGCCCTGAAGGCGCACCTCCCGCCCCCCGCACCCCCCAAACACCGCAGAAAAAGGAGGGGGGTTGGGGGGG
>Ga0308159_1005755_pt1 | contig 10270 bp, 8 predicted proteins | sample PhyCR1_FD_201040 | JGI IMG/M metagenome (GOLD analysis project Ga0308159, IMG submission 201040) | Phyllosphere microbial communities from UC Gill Tract Community Farm, Albany, California, United States - DLSLC.R1 | ecosystem: Host-associated > Plants > Phyllosphere > Unclassified | place: USA... | reverse complement strand
TCGAGGCCGGTAGGCTTGTCGGCGAGGGCCTCTAGCTCAGTCGGTAGAGCATCGGACTTTTAATCCGCGGGTCGTGGGTTCGAGCCCCACGGGGCCCACCAGACTTGTCTTACTCGAACAAATTGCCCAGAGATAGTAATTGCTCGGGGTGGAGTCCAGAGCGTCAGCAGCATCGCTGGCGCTCTTTGCTTTGGCTGCCACCCACTCAGCGGCCGCTGCCTGGATGAGCGCTACTGGCTAGTGAAGTTCATCAGCTCAGGAAAAGGGCGGTGCACACAGAGGACCAATTGGGTCGATGAGTTCATAGAGATGGGCTGTCCGGCACTGGGGCACCTGTGGGTCTTTCCTTGTGACGACGAAGAGGCCGACCTCGTTCGGCTCGAGCTTGGCGATGCAAGATCGACAACGGAGATTCACACACCCGGCGACAACGAGGTCTACCTCAAACACACCTTCGAACACGAGACGGCACAGTCGATACTCTTTGCGAGAGATATCACATCCGCTTCGGTCAGCGAATCAGAGTCTTTGTTCGCAGGAGCATAGACGCAGGAGGCCAAGTCACCCGATTGACGGACGATATCAACTGGGAAGCCACCCCTTACGCACTCAGAGAGAACAAACCAAATATCGAATGACGGCACTGAGTTGAGACCATCCACGAACAAGGAGCCAGAAAGATCAAGATGATTTTCTTTAACCGTGTCGCTTGCGTCCCGTCCTTGAGATGCCGAACACCCTACGTTCTCAGGCCAGCTGAAGGTCTGCGTGACCAGCGTAGACGCCTCCTGATCACGCAAGGCAGAACTTACATCTAAAGTCCTCGGATCTCCCTGAGAAATATTTGAAACCTGGGCTATTCCATCACTTTGCAAGATGAACTTCGCAATACCGGATTTCTTGAAAACCGCGCGCGACGTCAGAGGCAGTCGTTATCAATGAAGCAGGAAGCGAAACAGTGCTGGGGCAAGAACCAAAAGAGGAACCAGGACCGAGGATACAAGCGAAGTTTCATTAGTCTAGCGGAATGGACAACTATTACTCGCGGCTAATCCGGCTCTTCACAGATGACGGTGTAGTCAGCGCCGGGAGCCCGTCACGCACCTGAAAGTGCCTTTTGTAAGCCTCCTACCACACACTCACAATGGGGTTACGAACCAATCGTGAGGTGATGAGAGTGGAGCAGAACAGCGCAGTAGGACAGGCCCCCGTCGTCGTCGAGGTCTGGGCCGACCTCGGATGCCCCTGGTGCTACGTCGGCAAGCACCGCCTTCAGCGCGCGATCGAGGCCCGACCCGACGCAGACCGCTTCCAGATGAAGATCCGCTCGTTCGAGCTGAACGCCGACGCCCCGAAGGAGCCCGAGCCCATCGCAGCCGTCTTCATGCGCAAGCACGGCGGCGAGCCCTCGGCCGTCCTCCAGGCGGAGAAGCGGATCCAGGCGATCGCGCAGCGCGAGGGCCTGGAGTTCGACCTCGAGCGAATGAACGCCAACACCTTCGACATCCACCGCGTGACGCACTTCGCCGAGCAGTCCGGCAAGGGCCTGGAGTTCTTCTCCCAGATCCAGGACCGGTTCTTCGCCGGAGAGATCGACCCTTATGACCCTGAGGTCATGGTCGAGGTCGCACAGTCCCTCGGCCTCGACGGGGACCGCGTACGGCAGGTCCTCGCCAGTAATGAGTTCGCCGCCGAGGTCCGGGCCGATGCCTCCGAGGGTGCGGCGCTGGGCGCGCAGGGAGTGCCGTTCACCGTCTTCGGCCGCCGGATCGCAGCGTCGGGCGCCCAGTCCGTGGCCGCCTACGGCCAGGCCCTCGACCAGACGCTCGAAGTCCTGGCCTCCGAGGCAACCTCGGCATGAGCGAGCAGAGACCAGTCCCCGTGCTGAAGGTCCTCGACGCCGAACCGACCGGCCTCTGCGAGCCCGGCAGCGATTACTGCGAAGTCCCCAACCCCCAGCCCAGCCCGATAGAAGGAATCTCATCCATGCGTGCACTGCAGATCAACGAGTACGGCGACAACGGCGTCCTGACCATCGCTGACGTTTCCCTCCCGGCTCCCACCGGAAGCCAGGTCCTCATCAACGTCCAGGCCACGGCCCTGAACCCGCTCGATGCGACGCTCCGCTCCGGATACGCCCAGGCGGTCATGCCGCTGCAGTTCCCCGCCACCCTCGGCGGCGATGTGGCCGGCGTGGTCGCCGCCGTCGGCCCGGACGTGACCGACTTCGCCGTCGGCGACCGCGTCTACGGCAACGCCTACACTCTGCTGGGCGGCAGCGGTGCGATCGCCGAGCAGGCCCTCGTCCACTCTGGGAACCTCGCACCGATCCCGGGGGCGCTGAGCTTCGTCGAAGCCGCGTCGATGCCGGTCAGCGGCACCACCGCCCTCGAAGCGATCGTCAACAATCTGAAGGTGCAGGCCGGCCAGAAGGTGTTCATCAGTGGCGGCTCGGGCGCGGTCGGGTCGGGGGCCATCCAGCTGGCCAAGCACCTCGGTGCCTACGTCGCCACCACCGCCAGCGGCGACGGTCTCGACCTTGTCCGTGAGCTCGGCGCTGACGAAGTGTTCGACCACACGAACACCGACTTCTCCGAGCACCTGCGCGACTTCGACGCCGTCCTGGACGGCGTGGGCGGCGACTCTCTGGACAAGGCCTACGGCATCCTCAAGCGTGGCGGCACCCTCGTCAGTCTCAGTGGCGCAATCGACCAGGCCAAAGCGGATCAGCTGGGCCTGAAAACCATCCGACAGGGCGCTCAGTCCGACGACGTCCTGAACCAGCTCACCGAATACCTCGCTGAGAGCGCCATCACCGCGCGCGTGGGCCGCACCTACCCCCTGGAAGAGGTTGCGGCCGCCTTCACCGCGCTGGAGAGCCGCAAGGTCCGAGGCAAGATCGTGATCACCCTCTGACTTTTTGCCGGCCGACCCCGGTCAGCTCGTGCGTACGGCGGCTGGCGGCGACCTCCTCGTGATGGTTTGCCGCCCAGCCGGCCAGCGTCATCACCGCCTCGAGCAGAGATCGGCCCAACGGGGTCAGGTCGTACTCGACCCGCGGTGGCACCTCGGCGTAGGCCGTGCGGGTGAGCAGGCCGTCACGCTCCAGCGCCTTCAACGTCACCGTGAGCATTCGCTGCGAGATCCCCGGGATGCTGGCCTGGAGGTCGGAGTAGCGCAGCGGCCCCGAGCCCAGCGTGCTGATGATCAGCACCGTCCACTTTTCCCCGATCCGGTCAAGCACCTCACGGATGAACGCACTCTCCTCCGGCCACGCCCGACACGGCCCGCTAATCGTCCTCGCTGTCGGCATCTCGTTCGCCCTTCCGTGTTCCCCCAGACCGACCATGCATGCCCTCTGGTCCGCTGCCGCACCACCAGTATGTAACAGGTCGAATGGAACCACGATGCCAATCTTCGTCTGGATTGGCACCGGCGGCCCCGAGGCGCAGGCCCAACACCATCGCCCCGCAGTACTGGGAGCTCTACGACGCTCGCGACGGCGCCGAGCCGCCGTACGCCGATCCCGTAACCCAGCGCTCTACACGAAGGTCAGGGCCGCCAACCAGAGATCCCAATGTGCCAGAACTGTTCTCCGACCCTGACCTGACACGGTTCGCCCGTCTCGACGAACTCGGGCTCGAAGCCACCGGACAACGCCACGAGACAAGTCGCACAGTCTTGGCCTGCCGGGTGGTCGACCCGGATCAGTGGTGCCGCCGTTGCGGATGCGAGGGCGTACCGCGTGACACCGTCACCCGAGAACTGGCCCACGAACCATTCGGGTGGCGACCCACCACACTCCTGGTCACGATCCGACGTTACCGATGCACCGGATGCGGACACGTCTGGCGCCAGGACACCCACGCTGCAGCGGAGCCACGGGCCAAGCTCTCGCGCCGCGGGCTGCGGTGGGCTCTGGAGGCAATCGTGGTCCAGCACCTGACCGTCGCTCGCGTCGCTGAAGGGCTCGGCGTTGCCTGGAACACCGCAAACGACGCGGTCTTGGCCGAAGGCAAACGCGTCCTGATCGACCACGAGCATCGGTTGGACGGCGTCGCCGTGCTGGGTGTCGATGAGCACGTGTGGCGCCACACCCGGCGCGGCGACAAGTACGTCACCGTGATCATCGACCTCACCCCGGTCCGCGACGGCACCGGCTCAGCCCGGTTGCTCGACATGGTCGAAGGCAGATCCAAGCAGGCGTTCAAGACTTGGCTCGCCGATCGGCCCAACCCATGGCGCAATGCCGTAGAAGTCGTTGCGATGGACGGCTTCACCGGCTTCAAGACCGCCGCTGCCGAAGAGGTCCCCGACGCGATTGCGGTCATGGATCCCTTCCACGTAGTGCGCCTGGCCGGCGACGCTCTGGACCGCTGTCGGCGCCGGGTGCAGCTCGCAATGCACGGCCACCGCGGCTTCAAGGACGATCCTCTCTACGAGTCCCGTCGGACTCTGCACACCGGTGCGGGGCTGCTGACCGACAAGCAGGTCGAACGTCTCACCGCTCTGTTCGCCGACGAGGGTCATGTCGAGGTCGAGGCGACTTGGGGCATCTACCAGCGGATGGTCGCCGCCTACCGCCACAAGGATCGCCGCCAGGGCCGCGAGTTGATGGTCAAGCTGATCGAGGCGATCAGCACTGAAGTGCCGAAGGCACTGGTCGAAGTCATCACGCTGGGGCGTACGCTGAAGAAGCGTGCTGCCGATGTACTGGCCTACTTCGACCGGCCTGGCACCAGCAACGGGCCGACGGAGGCGATCAACGGCCGACTCGAGCATCTCCGTGGCTCCGCGCTCGGGTTCCGCAACCTGACCAACTACATCGCCAGGTCGTTGCTCGAGACCGGCGGCTTCAGGCCCCAATTGCTACACCCTCGATTGGGATGAGCCCGTATACGACACGCGCCGCACCGGCCTCGCGAATGCGCGCCAGAGCGTCGTCGAGAGCGGGGACCGAGTCGGTGAGGTGCGGCATGATCGGCATGAGGAACACCGTCACCCGGAATCCCGCGGCGGTCGCCGCGCGCACGGTCTCGAGCCGCGCATCGGCGCTCGGCGTCCCGGGCTCGATCGAGTGCTGCAGCGTCTCGTCGAAGACGGCGATCGACATCGCCAGCGTTACTTTGACGTGCTGCGAGGCCTCGGACAGCAGAGGAAGGTCTCGCCGAATCAGCGTGCCCTTGGTGAGGATCGAGAACGGGGTGCCGTTGTCGGTGAGGGCCCCGACGATGTCGGGCATGAGCCGGTAGCGCCCCTCCGCCCGCTGATAGGGATCGGTGTTCGTCCCGAGCATCACGGGCTCGCGCGCCCACGACCCCCGGCGCAACTCGGTGCGTAGCACGTCGGCCACGTTCACCTTCACCACGATCTGCGAGTCGAAGTCGGCCCCGTAATCCAGGTCGAGGTACTCGTGAGTTTTTCGAGCGAAGCAGTTGTGGCTGATGACGCCGTTCGCGACGAAGTCCTCGGTGTCCGTCGTAATGTCGATCATGTCGATGTCGTAGCCGATGTCCTCGACGTTCACGACTCTCAGGTCCGCGCTGGTCTTGACCGCTGTTCCGCAGACATCGAGTTTGCGCGTGATGGACGGTCGCGCGGTATCGAAGAATCGCTGTCTCGAGGTGAGCCCTCCGCGAAGGCGGATACTCGACACACCGTTCGGGCGAGCGGGTTCGCGAACAGCGTCGAAGCGGAATGCGGCGAAAGCTTCTTCGGTCAGCGAGAGAAGTTCCTCGTTCGCGTTGCTTATTCGCACGATCCCGCGCGAACACGAGCCCTCCGCGTCGAAGATGCCCCCGAGGAAGCCAGCCATCCACTCCCGGCTTCGCAAGCGCGGTATCGCGATGTAGTCCTCGAGACGCGCGACATCTTGCATTTTTGCCGTGTGAAGAGCCGTCATGGGCGGGCGATGCGCGGGCACGGAGAAGGGGCGGATCATCGTGACGATGCCGATCTGCTCGAGAAGCTCCTTTGCGAGATCGAGCGCCTCTCGATCGGCCAGGGCGAGGCGGAATCGGTGGATCTCGCGGGCTCGATTCCCGTCGTCGTAGGTCTTGTGAAAGATCATCGCGTCACCGCGCACCATGCCGGTCAGATACCCTTGGCGCCAGTCCGGACCCGACGCCTCCACGGAGGCGTGGGCACCCGTTCCGAAACCCTGCAGACGGTTCGACACGGTGAGATGAGGGCGCTGTCGGCCCGCGACGGGGGAGTCGGTGACGTGCTTCCACCCGCGCTCCGTCAGGAACCGGTGGTCTGCGCTGCCCTCGATCTCGGTACCATCCGCGAGGGTGACGCGATGGAGGCGTTTGCGAGTGGTCCACTTCGCGCGAACGGTTGTTCGCACGTAATGGCGGTATCGCGATCCCCTCTCGGTGCCGATGATCTCGTCTCCGACGCGGATATCCGACAGGGGGACCTGTCGGCCGTCCGCTTTCAAGATGAGGGTGTCCGGGGAGAGGCAGTACGAGCACGCGTGACTGCAGCCTCGATAGGGATTCACCGTCCAGTCGAACGGCATGGCCGAAGCGCCAGGGACGCGATTCAGCGCGCTTTTGCAGAGCACCTCGTGGAACGTCATCCCGGCGAACTCCGGGGTCGTCACCGAGCGGACGAGGCCGTCCATTCGTTCCATGCCCGGGAGCGCGGCTGTGTCGTCGACGCCCAGCTGCTGCCCCTGCCATCTCATGAGAACAGTCGAACACATGTTCGACGAAATGGCAACGCCGCGGCCATGAGAATCGTCAACGTGCACGAGTTTCGCCGAGCCCGCCGTCACCCGGGTCGACCGCTCAGGATGCGCGCGCGAGAATGGAGTCGATGACCAGCCACGATCCCGAGACTTCGCCACGCCGCGCCGCGCGCGCCGAGGCCGAGAGGCTCGCGACCGCGGCGCTCACCCTCCCCGCCGTGTTCGACGAGCGCGCCCCCGCCGAGCAGGCTCCGACCCGCGGCCGGCGTCGTGGCCGGATCGGCGCGTTCGATGCCGCCGCGCCCGGGCCGCGCGGCATCCGTCGATTCTCCCCGGTGCTGCTGCGGCGGCGTCTGGTCGTGGTGGTCGCGGCCGTAATCGTCGTCGCCGGTTGCGCGGTGGCGATCGGCGCCGCCGCCTCCGGCGGAGTGCCCGGCCCGGCGTCCGACGCCGTCGACCATCCCTCCGGCCCTCCGCCCGTCGCCGACGACGGGATACCCGTTCCGCAGCTCGCCGCCGTCGCCGCGACAGCGACTCCCTGCGACGACCCCGCCTTCACCGCCGCCCTGGCGTCGGGTGACGATGCGGCCACCATCGCGGCGGCCGGTGGCGGTCAGGCGTTCCGTGCCGCCGTGGCATCCGGGATCGCTCCCTGCGTCTCGCTCTCGGACCCGAACCGTGAGTGGCTCGTCGTCAACAAGCAGCGCCCCTACGACCCGGTGGACTACCAGCCGGGCGACCTCGTCATGCCCGCGAACGTACGTGCCCTCGAGGACTCCGCGGTCCGCGCCCCGGCCGCGGCCGCCCTCACCTCGCTCGTGAAGGCCGCCTCCGACGCCGGAGTCGGCGAGATCGGCTACCTCAGCGCCTACCGCTCGTACACGACCCAGAAGTCGACCTACGCGGGCCGCGTCGCCGTAGGAGGCGTCGCCGAGGCCGACCGCGAGAGCGCGCGCCCCGGGTTCAGCGAGCACCAGTCCGGGATGGCGGTCGACATCGTCCCGTGCAACGGCTCGTGTCGCACGCTCGACGACGTCGCCGGGTCGCCGCAGGGCGCGTGGGTGCGCGAGCACGCCTGGGAGTACGGCTTCATCACCCGCTACGCCGAGGGGCGCGAGAGTGTCAGCGGCTACGAGCCCGAGGCGTGGCATCTGCGCTACATCGGTCCCGAGCTCGCCCGTGCCTATCACGAGGGCGGCTTCACGACCCTCGAGGAGTTCTTCGGGCTGCCCGCGGCGCCGACCTACTGACTCAGTTCACGACGCCCGCGCTGCAGGTCTGCTGGGCGGCGCTCGAGCCGGTGATCGCGGACGGCAGGGCGACGGCGCCCGTGTCCGGGTCGACCTCGCCCGGCTCGACCGAGGGGTTCTGCGTCGGGCGAGCCTCCTCGCCGGGGGCGGGATCGGCGACCACGGTGCCGTCGTTGACGGACACCCTGCCGGTCACCTCGATCGAGCGATTCTCGCGCAGGGCATCCCAGAGCACCTCGGCGGCCGCGTAGTCGGGGGCCACGCGATTGGCATCCGAACCGGCGGTGACGGTGGGGTACTGCACGAACACGATGTCTTCGAAGGGCACGTCCTTCACGGCGGATGCCACCTGCACGAGCGTCAGAGGGTTCGTCAGGCTCTGGGTCGGCGTGACGTTGCGAAGACCCGTGGATGCCAGTCTCAGCACCGTCGAGGGGTTCGACAGCACGTCTTCGCTCACGAGCTTGCGCGCCAGACGCGACATGTACTGCTGCTGGTTTCCCACTCGGGCCAGATCGCTCCCGCCGACCCCGTAGCGGGTGCGCAGGAACTGCAGGGCCTCGACGCCCTGGATCGTGCGCGGGCCGGCCTCCCAGTCGATGCCGGTGTTCCGGTCGCGCATGTCGCTCGCGAGGCACACCTCGACGCCGCCGATCGCGTTGGTGATCTCGATGACGCCGCCGAAGGTGACCATCGCACCGAACGGGATCGACTGTCCGCTGATGTCGGCGACCGCCGTGATCACGCAGGACAGCCCGCCGTAGGTGTAGAGCTGGTTGATCTGCAAGGTGCCGCCGCCGAAGCGTCCTCTGTCGGCGGTGTCGCACGCCGGTGCCTCGAAGATGAGGTCGCGTGGGAACGAGACGACCGTGACCTTTCGCGGCGCCTCGGAGATGTGGACGAGGATCGTCACGTCGTTCAGACGTCCACCGGCGTCCGCGCCCTCGCAGCGCTCGCCGAGGAGGGCGACGAGCTCCTCTTCGCACGCGTCGATACCCACGAGCACCATGTTCACCCCGCCCGCGAGCTGACGTAAGTCGGGCGGTACGGGGGGCTGATTCTCGACGACGACGGCCTCTTCGACGAAGTCGGCCGTGAGGTCGTATGCGGTGTACGACACCACCCCGACGGTCGACACGACACCGACCACCGCGGCGACGGCGAGGAGCTTGGCGAGCTGACCGAGCGGGTGGGGCGATCGCAGACGGGCGTGCTGCGCGACGGTGCGGCGGCGCCGGGGCATAGCTCCTCCTCAGGTTTCGTCGAGTCTAGGGGGACCGGATGCCGTGACCCCCGCGCCGCGGTGCGACGGACGGCGGCGGATCACGCCGTTTCCGGACGCCGTCCAAACTGAACGTTGGTGATGAAAGCGCTCTGAGTTATGTTTGTGCAACGCGCGCCACCGTTGCCGCGCAGATCGCTCAATTCATCCCCCCGTTTGGAGCGCACGATGGGTCGAACCCTGCGTTCGGTCGCGGCCATTTCCCTGGCCGGACTGTTCACCGTTGCCGGAGCCACAGCCGTTCAGGCTGCCGAAGTGGGCGAGGGGGTGACGCCCCCCACACCCATCGAATCGGCCACCGGCCGGTACATCGTCGTGCTCGACGAGGCCCCCGTCGCCACCTACGACGGCGGCGAGCCCGGCTTGGATGCCACGAAGTCCGACGACGCGCGGCTCGACACCGACTCGCCGCAGGTGCGGAAGTACTCCGCCTTCCTCGAGGATCGGCAGCAGAACGTCGCCGACGAGGCGGGGGTCCGCCCCGACAACTCCTACACGATCGCCGTCAACGGCTTCAGCGCGAGCATGAACCCGAACCAGGCGGCCAAGCTCGCCGCGACCAAGGGCGTGCAGAAGGTCGTCCCCGACGAGATCCGCCACCCGGTCGCCGTTCCCTCCACCGAGTTCCTCGGCCTCGAGGGCGACAACGGCGTCTGGAACCGGATCGGCGGCATCGGCTCCGCGGGCGAAGGCGTCGTCGTCGGCGTGGTCGACACCGGCATCGCCCCCGAGAACCCGGCGTTCGCGGGCGAGCCGCTCGGCACCGCCGCCGGTTCCCAGCCCTACCTCGACGGCAACGACGTGGTCTTCCGCAAGGGCGACGGCACCGACTTCCGCTCGCCGCGCGTGGCCGAGGGCAACGGCTGGTCGCTCTCCGACTACTCGACCAAGCTGGTCGGCGCGCGCTACTTCGACCAGGGTGCCGCGGCCACCGGGTTCACCTTCGAGGCCGACTACCGCTCGCCGCGCGACGGCGACGCGCACGGCTCCCACACCGCGAGCACCGCGGCGGGCAACAACGGTGTCGACGCCAGCGTGGAGGGC
>Ga0308159_1005753_pt1 | contig 10273 bp, 9 predicted proteins | sample PhyCR1_FD_201040 | JGI IMG/M metagenome (GOLD analysis project Ga0308159, IMG submission 201040) | Phyllosphere microbial communities from UC Gill Tract Community Farm, Albany, California, United States - DLSLC.R1 | ecosystem: Host-associated > Plants > Phyllosphere > Unclassified | place: USA... | reverse complement strand
TGCGGGGCGTCGACGCGGGCGTGGCCGCCCTCTCGACCGAGGGCGGAGAAGACGCATCGCTGGCGATCATGACCACCGATTCGAAGCCCAAGCGCGCGGTCCACACCGGCGCCGGGTGGTCGATCGGCGGTATGGCCAAGGGAGCGGGCATGCTGGCCCCGGGCCTGGCCACGATGCTCGTCGTGCTCACGACCGACGTCGTGCTCGACGCCGCCGGGGCCGACGCGGCGCTGCGCTCGGCGACGCGGGTGAGCTTCGACCGGCTCGACTCCGACGGCTGCATGTCGACCAACGACCAGGTCACGCTGCTCGCGAGCGGTGCCAGTGGCATCCGGGTGGATGCCGAGGAGTTCGCCGCCGCGCTCGCCGCGGTGTGCGACGATCTCGCCGCCCAGCTCCAGGGCGACGCCGAGGGCTCCAGCCACGACATCACGATCCGGGTCGTGAACGCCGCGAGCGAGGACGACGCGGTCGAGGTGGGTCGCTCGGTCGCTCGCAACAACCTGTTCAAGGCCGCGATCTTCGGCAACGACCCCAACTGGGGTCGCGTGCTCGCCGCGATCGGCACCACCGATGCCGCCTTCGACCCCTACGACGTGGACGTGTGGATGAACGGGGTGCGCGTGTGCACCGCGGGCGGCCCCGATCGGCCCCGCGAAGACGTCGACCTCACCCCGCGCGCGACCGATCTCGTCATCGACCTGCGCGTCGGCGACGCGACGGCCACGATCCGCACCAACGACCTCACGCACGACTACGTCCACGAGAACAGCGCCTACTCCTCATGACCCACGTCGATCTCCAAGACACCGATCCCGCCGAAGCCAGCGAACGGGCGGTCACGCTCGTCGAGTCGCTGCCCTGGGTGCGCAAGTACCGCGACCAGGTGGTGGTGGTGAAGTACGGCGGGAACGCCATGGTCAGCGACGAGTTGCAGGACGCCTTCGCCGCCGACATCGCGTACCTCCGGTACGTGGGCGTCAAGCCCGTCGTCGTGCACGGCGGCGGCCCGCAGATCTCGTCGATGCTCGATCGCCTCGACATCCCGAGCGAGTTCCGCGGCGGCTACCGCGTGACCTCGACCGAGGCGATCAGCGTGGTCCGCATGGTGCTCACGGGCCAGATCAACCCGCAGCTCGTGGCAAAGGTCAACGCGCACGGGCCCCTGGCCACCGGCCTGAGCGGCGAGGACGCGGGACTCTTCGGCGGCCGTCGCCGCGGCGTCGTCGTCGACGGTGTCGAGCACGACCTCGGCCGGGTCGGGGACGTCGTCACGGTCGACCCGCAGCCGGTGCTCGATCACCTCGCGGCCGGTCGCGTGCCGATCGTGTCGAGCATCGCGCCCGACCTCGACAACCCGGGCACCTCGCTGAACGTGAACGCGGATGCCGCGGCGGCGGCGCTCGCGACGGCCCTGAACGCCAAGAAGCTCGTCGTGCTGACCGACGTCCCCGGGCTCTATGCCGACTGGCCGAATCGGGACTCGCTCGTGTCGCACCTCACCTCGACGGAGCTGCGCGCGATGCTGCCGACGCTCGAGTCGGGGATGATCCCGAAGATGCAGGCGTGCCTCGACGCCGTCGACGGGGGAGTGCCCACCGCGGCCATCATCGATGGACGTGTGCCGCACTCGGTGCTCGTCGAACTGTTCACCAGCAAGGGAATCGGAACGGAGGTGGTCGCATGACCACCGCAACCTGGCAGGACGACGCCGGACGCGATCTGGTCCGCAGCTTCGGCGACCGCATGGCCCTGTTCGTGCGCGGGGAGGGCGCGTACGTCTGGGACAGCGAGGGGAAGAAGTACCTCGACTTCCTCGCGGGCATCGCGGTCAACGCGCTCGGCCACGCCCACCCCGTCTTCGTCGAGGCCATCTCGGCGCAGGCGGCGACGCTCGCCCACGTCTCGAACTACTTCGCCACGCCCCCGCAGCTGGCCATGGCCGCGCGCCTGAAGCGCCTCGCCGGTACGGGGGAGTCGGGCCGCGTCTACTTCGGCAACTCGGGTGCCGAGGCCAACGAGGCCGCGCTCAAGCTCGCGCGCCTGCACGGCCGCGGCACCGACCGCACGCGCGTGCTCACCCTGAAGGGCGGCTTCCACGGTCGTACCATGGGGGCTCTCGCCCTCACCGGCAAGCCCGCGCTGCAGCAGGACTTCCTGCCGATGGTGCCGGGCGTCGAGCACATCGACGCCACCGTCGAGGCCCTCGAGGCCGCCATGGACGAACGTGTCGCCGCGCTCCTCGTCGAGCCCATCCAGGGTGAGGCCGGAGTCGTCGAGCTCCCCGAGGGGTATCTGCGGGCCGCGCGCGAGATCACCGAGCGCCACGGTGCCCTGCTCATCGTCGACGAGATCCAGACCGGCGCCGGTCGCACGGGCGCCTGGTTCGGGTTCCAGCACGCCGGCATCGTCCCCGACGCGATCACGGTCGCCAAGGGCATCGGCGGGGGCTTCCCGATCGGAGCGCTCATCACGTTCGGCGCGGCGAGCGAGCTCTTCTTCCCCGGCACGCACGGCTCGACCTTCGGCGGCAACGCCCTCGGTACGGCCGTCGGCGGGGCCGTGCTCGAAGAGATCGAGTCGGCCGGCCTGGTCGACAACGCCGCGCGGCGCGAGACGCAGCTGCGCGACGGGATCGCCGCCCTCGGCTCCCCGCTCGTCGCGGGCGTGCGCGGTCGCGGTCTGCTCCTGGGCATCGGGCTCACCAGCCCGGTCGCCAAGGCCGTGGTCGCCGCGGCCCAGCAGCACGGCCTGGTCGTCAACGCCGCCAACGACGACACCATCCGCATCGCGCCGCCCCTGACGATCCAGGATGCCGAGGTCTCGTCGTTCCTCGAGCTCTTCGGTGCCGCGCTGGCCACCGTCTCCGATGCCCTGATCCTCGAAGGAGCCCCCGCGTGACCCGCCACCTGCTGCGTGACGACGACCTCACCCCGGCCGAGCAGGCCGAGATCCTCGACCTCGCGATCGAGCTGAAGAAGGATCGTTGGGCGCAGAAGCCGCTCGCCGGTCCCCAGACCGTCGCGGTGATCTTCGACAAGTCCTCGACCCGCACGCGCGTCTCGTTCGCGGTCGGGATCGCCGACCTCGGCGGTTCACCCCTGATCATCTCGACCGCCAACAGTCAGCTCGGCGGTAAAGAGACCCCCTCCGACACCGCGCGCGTGCTCGAGCGCCAGGTCGCCGCGATCGTGTGGCGCACCTATGCGCAGGCGGGTCTCGAGGAGATGGCGCGTGGAACGCGCGTTCCCGTGGTGAACGCCCTCAGCGACGACTTCCACCCCTGCCAGCTGCTCGCCGACCTGCTCACGATCCGCGAGCACAAGGGCGAGCTGAAGGGCCTGACCCTGTCGTTCTTCGGCGACGGCCAGAGCAACATGGCCCACTCCTACGTGCTCGCCGGCGTCACCGCGGGTATGCACGTGCGGGTCGCCGCCCCCGCGGACTACGCGCCGCGCGCCGACGTGATCGCGGATGCCGAGCGGATCGCCGCCGAGACCGGCGGGTCGATCACCCTGCTCGGCGACCCCGAGGCCGCGGCATCCGGAGCCGACGTCGTCGTGACCGACACGTGGGTCTCGATGGGCAAGGAGGAGGAGAAGATCGCGCGCATCCGCGACCTGGGCGGCTTCAAGGTCACCAGCGAGCTGATGACGCGCGCCGCAGAAGACGCGATCTTCATCCACTGCCTTCCCGCCGACCGCGGCTACGAGGTCGACGCCGAGGTCATCGACGGCCCGCAGAGCGTGGTCTGGGACGAGGCGGAGAACCGTCTGCACGCCCAGAAGGCGCTCCTGGTGTGGCTTCTGCGCCAACAGTGACCTCGACGCCGCTCGGCCGCGCCTGGTCCCGTTTCGACGGACCGGGTCGGTTGGTCGGCGTGGATCTCGCGCGCGGCCTGGCCGTCGTGGGCATGCTCGCCGCGCACCTGCTCGACACCGAGCGCACCCTGACGCCCGACCCGAGCACATGGGTGACGCTCGTGAACGGCCGCTCGTCGATCCTGTTCGCGGTGCTCGCGGGCGTGTCGATCGCGATCGTGACGGGTGGTCCGCGCCCGATCGCGCCGCAGCGGCGACCGCGCGCGGCGGCGCGACTGGCCCTCCGCGGGGCCTTGCTCTGGGTCATCGGGCTGCTCCTGGTCATGACCGGGGTGCCCGTCTATGTCATCCTCCCCGCGTACGCCCTGCTCTTCGTGCTCGCGCTGCCCTTCCTGGGTCTGCGCGCGCGCAGCCTGTTCCTCGCGGCCGGGGCGCTCGCGATCGTCATGCCGTGGATCCAGCCGATCCTCGATGCGGCCCCCGTCTGGGCGGGGCCCGGGGGAGCCGAGCTCGAAGCGGCGGTCGGCTGGGCCTATCCCTTCCCGGTGTGGATCGCGTTTCTGCTCGCGGGGATGGGCGTGGGGCGTCTCGACCTGCGATCCCTCGGCGATCAGGTGCTGCTCGCCGTGGCGGGTCTGTCGTTGGTGCTCGCCGGGTACGGCTTCGCGGTGGCGACGGCGCCCGTCGCCGCGGGGAATCCGTATCTCGCCGCCGTGCTGACCGCGCAAGACCATTCTTCGGGCCTGTGGGAGGTGATCGGCTCGGGTGGCTTCGCGCTCGTGACGATCGGGGCGTGCCTACTGCTGTGCCGGACGCCTCTGCGTTGGGTCGCGGTTCCTCTCCGCGCCGTCGGATCCATGCCGCTCACCGCGTACGTGCTCCAGCTCGTCGTGTGGGCGATCGCTGCCCTGGCCCTGCTGGGAGACACATCGGATCTGGTCGGCATCCGCGAGGCGGGTCTGTTCGTACCCCTGACCCTCGGGCTGATCGCGGGGTGCACCGTGTGGGCGCTGACGGTGGGTCGTGGTCCGCTGGAGATGTTCATCGATGCCGTCGTGCGCCTGATCGTCGGCAAAGATGGCGCCGAGGGGCCGCCCGCGTCGGGCGCGGCGCCCGTCACGGGCTCCGGCGGTGTCGGCGGCCCTCGGTAGGCTGGGGACATGAGCAGCGAGACCGGTCAGTCGACGAACGAGGGCGCCCTGTGGGGGGCCCGTTTCTCGGGCGGACCGTCTCCCGAACTGGCGGCGCTGAGCCGCTCGACCCATTTCGACTGGGACCTCGCCCTCTACGACATCCAGGGCTCGCACGCGCACGCCGCCGCGCTCGAAGCCGCGGGGTACCTCACCGCCGACGAAGCGCAGGCCATGCACGACGGCCTCGACGAGCTCTCCGCGCGCGTGCAAGACGGCTCGCTCGTCGCCGCTCCCGGTGACGAAGACGTGCACGGGGCGCTCGAGCGCGTGCTCATCGAGACGGTGGGCCCGGCTCTCGGCGGCAAGCTCCGCGCCGGGCGCAGCCGCAACGACCAGATCGCCACGCTCGTGCGGCTGTACCTGCTCGACCACTCGCGCACCCTCACGCGCGAGCTCCTCCGCCTCATCGACGCCCTCGTCGCGCAGGCCGAGGCGCACGAGAGCGCGATCATGCCCGGTCGCACCCACCTGCAGCACGCGCAGCCGGTGCTCCTCGCCCACCATCTGCAGGCCTACGGGTGGGCGTTCGTTCGCGGCCTCGAGCGCCTGCGCGACTGGTCGGTGCGCGCCTCGGTCTCGCCCTACGGCGGCGGCGCGCTCGCCGGGGCGACCCTCGGCCTCGACCCGCAGCTGGTCGCCGACCGCCTCGGTCTCGCCCGCCCCGCCGAGAACTCGCTCGACGGCACGGCCTCGCGCGATGTGGTCGCCGAGTTCGCGTTCATCACCGCGATGATCGGTGTCGACCTCTCGCGCCTCGCCGAAGACGTCATCCTGTGGAACACCCGCGAGTTCGGCTTCGTCACGCTCGACGACGCGTACTCGACCGGCTCGAGCATCATGCCCCAGAAGAAGAACCCCGACATCGCCGAGCTCGCGCGCGGCAAGGCGGGGCGCCTGATCGGCAACCTCTCCGGGCTCCTGGCGACTCTCAAGGGGCTGCCGCTGGCGTACAACCGCGACCTGCAAGAAGACAAAGAGCCCGTCTTCGACTCGGTGCGCACGCTCGAGCTCGTCCTCCCGGCTTTCTCGGGCATGATCGCGACGCTTCGCTTCCACACCGACCGCATGGCCGAGCTCGCCCCGCAGGGCTTCTCGCTCGCGACCGACGTCGCCGAGTGGCTGGTACGCCAGGGCGTGGCGTTCCGTGACGCGCACGAGATCTCCGGAGCTCTCGTCCGCGCCTGCGAGGAGCGCGAGATCGGTCTCGAAGACGCCGACGACGCCCTTCTCGCCTCGGTCTCGCCGACACTCACGCCGCAGGTGCGCGAGGTGCTGACGATCGAAGGGTCGGTGTCGAGCCGGACCGGGGTCGGTGGCACGGCTCCCACTCGGGTGGCGGAGCAGCGTGAGGAGCTGGTGGGCCGGGCCCAGTCGGCGTCTCGCGCTCTCAGCTCGTGAATATCAGTTATCGCCTTATTGTGGAGATTAAATAAGCGTTAGGCTTATGACATGACTGTGGCCGTGATCGCCGATATCGTCGCCTCCCGACGACTCGATGATCGAGCCGGCGCGCAACGTGCCATCGTCGCTGCCGTCGAGAGAGTCCAGCACGATCTCCCCATCGCCGCAGCTCCGCTCGCTCCCGTGGTCGGCGACGAACTGCAGGGCGAATACGGCACTCTTTCCGGCGCTCTCGCCTCCCTGCTGCTGCTGCGCTTGGCCCTGCCCGACGAGGTCGACTGCCGGTTCGGTGTCGGCGTGGGCGAGGTGCGGCCGATCGAGCTCGCCGACCGCACCGTGCCCGAGGGGCCGGCGTGGTGGGCTGCTCGCGAGGCCATCGACCACATCGAACGCCTGCAGCAGCGCGCCGCTCCGCTTGCCCGCACCTGGATCGTTCTCGCCGAGGGACAGGATGCCGCCCTGACCGAGACCGTGGTCCTCGCCCGCGCCTACGCCTTGAGTCGTGATCAGTTGGTGTCGGCGATGAGCGAGAGGTCGCGCCGACTCACGTACGGTCGCTGCGTCGGTCGCTCGCAGCGCGAACTCGCCGACGTCGAGGGCATCAGCCAGTCGGCGGTGTCGCAGGCTCTCGCCACCGCCGGCGCCGCGGCCCTCGTCGAGGGTTACGACGCTCTCACCACGGGGGTGCGGTTGTGATCGCGGCCGGTCTCCTGCTGCTCGCGGTCGGCGCGGTCGACCTGCTGCGCCAGATGATCCGCACGCGTCGGTGGCTCGCCTTCGCGGTGGCATCCGTGGTCCTGGTGCTGTTCTCGGCGGGACTGGATGCCGTGATCGCGGGGCTGCTCGCCGTCGCGGTCGCCGCCATCTGGACGTGGGTCGTGCCCGAAGACGGTCCCGCCCGCGCGGGGCTGTGGCCCGTCGCCCTGCTCGCGCTCGCCGCGGCGGCGTGCGTGGTCATCGCCCCGGGGCGCGCGCGGCCGGGGCTGCTCGGTGAGGCCTGGGCGGCGTATCGACCGGGGGCGTCGGTGTCGATCGACGTCGCCGTTCTCGTCCTCGGCTGCCTGGTGTTCCTGCTGGAGTCGGGCAACGCCGTGGTGCGCATCGCACTGCGCTCCGAGATGGGCGGGCGCGTGGCCGACGCCGACGGCGACGCCGTGCCCACGCTCAAGGGCGGACGCCTGATCGGCCCGCTCGAGCGCATCCTGGTCTTCGTGTTGACGCTCACCGGCGCGTATACGCTTCTCGCAGCGGTCCTCGCGGCCAAGGGCATCGTGCGCTTCCCCGAGATCTCTCGCGACCGCGACGATGGCGACCGCGCGGAGTACTTCCTCATCGGGAGTCTCGTGAGCTGGGTGACGTCGCTGGCCGTGGCGTTCCTCGTGTGGTGGGGTGTCCACGCGGGCTGACGCGTCCCGGCCGCGGGCCATGGTCGACGGGTGAGCGGTGGGCGGACGCCCCGCGTCGCCCGGGCTCCGGCCACGCTCCTCGCGACCGCCCTTCCCCCGGGGCATGTCGCCGCTGCCCGAGGAGCGCGGCGAACGGTGTCATCCCCGGGTGATGGCATCCGGAGCCTTCGCACCCCGCTGATACCCTGAACCGGTGTCTGCCTCCACCGACGCGGCGCCTGTGAGCGCCCTCGCCCCCGCCAACGACCCGACCTTCGACAACGTCTGGGACGAGCTGGTGTATCGCGGACTCGTGCACGTGTCGACCGACGAGGGCGAGCTGCGCGAACTGCTCGGCGGAGACCCCATCACGTTCTACTGCGGCTTCGACCCGACCGCGCCGAGCCTGCACCTGGGCAATCTCGTGCAGCTGCTCACCATGCGGCGCCTTCAGCTGGCGGGTCACCGCCCGCTCGGACTCGTCGGCGGATCGACGGGCCTCGTGGGCGACCCGCGTCCGACGGCCGAGCGCACGCTGAACACGCGCGAGACCGTCGAGGAGTGGGTGGGTCTGCTGCGCGGGCAGGTGGAGCGCTTCCTGAGCTTCGAGGGCGATAACGCCGCGCGCATCGTCAACAACCTCGACTGGACCGCCCCGCTCAGCGCGATCGACTTCCTCCGCGACATCGGCAAGTACTTCCGCGTCGGCACGATGCTGAAAAAGGATGCGGTCAGCGCGCGCCTGAACTCCGAAGCGGGCATCAGCTACACCGAGTTCAGCTACCAGATCCTGCAGGGCCTCGACTACCTCGAGCTGTACCGCCAGTACGGCTGCGTGCTGCAGACCGGCGGCAGCGACCAGTGGGGCAACCTCACCAGCGGCACCGATCTGGTGCGCCGCGTCGAGGGCGTCTCGGTGCACGCGATCGGCACCCCGCTGATCACGAACAGCGACGGCACGAAGTTCGGCAAGAGCGAGGGCAACGCCATCTGGCTGGATGCCGAGATGTGCAGCCCCTGGGTCATGTACCAGTTCTGGCTGAACACCGACGACCGCGACGTGATCGAGCGTCTCAAGGTGTTCACGTTCCTCACGCGCGACGAGATCGCCGAATACGAGGCCCTGGTCGAGGCGGAGCCCTTCCGTCGCGCGGCGCAGAAGCGCCTCGCCCGCGAAGTGCTCACGACCGTGCACGGGGTGGAGGCCACCGAGGCCGTCATCGCGGCCACGGAGGCGTTGTTCGGGCAGGGTGACGTGACGGCCATCGACGCCGCGGTGCTGCGCAGTGCCCTCGAGGAGCTGCCGCACGCGACCGTCGCCGTCGGCACCACCGTCGTCGAGGCGCTCACGGCCACGGGCCTGTGCGCGAGCCTCAGCGAGGCACGTCGCGCGATCTCGCAGGGCGGCGTCTCGCTCGACGGCGAGAAGGTCACGAGCGACGAGGCCGTCGTCGCGGGGACGCTCCCCGGCGGCGTCTCGGTGCTGCGCCGCGGAAAGAAGACGCTCGCGGGGCTCTTCCTCAGCTGACATGCCGTTCACGCCGAGTCACGCCGTCGTCGCGCTTCCGTTCCTGCGCACGCGGCTGGTTCCGGCGGCGATCGCGATCGGCGCGATGACCCCCGACTTGCCGTTGTTCGTTCGCGGCATGTGGCCCGGCTACGGCCTGACGCACGATTTCGCGTGGCTGCCGGTCACTGTGGTGGTCGCCTTCGTGCTGCTGCTGGTCTGGCGGTGCGTGCTGCGTCCGGCCACGCGCGAGCTGCTGCCGCGACGGGTGGCGGAGCGTCTGCCGGCGGAGTGGGATGCCGGAGCCCGCGCGGGGCTGCGCGAGAGCGTCGGCGGGGGAGTCCTCGGCATCCTGTGGCTCGTCCTTTCGCTCGCGCTCGGCGTCGCCTCGCACATCGCGTGGGACCTGTTCACGCACGAGGGCCGGGTGGGGGAGCAGCTGTTGCCCGTTCTTGCCGGGCAGTGGGGCCCGTTCACGGGCGCGAGGTGGCTGCAGCACGCCTCGAGCGGTTTCGGCTTGCTCGTCCTCGCGGTGTTCGCCCTGGTGTGGTTGTCTCGGCGTGCGCCCGCGTCGGTGCGCAGGGTGATCCCGGATGCCGCCCGCTGGGCGTGGTGGCTCTCGCTCCCCGCCGCGCTGGTCGGCGCCTCGCTCGTGGCCCTGGCGGTGCAGGGCGGGTTCGACGCGGAGTACACGCCCACGCATCTGATCTACGGCGTGCTGACGAAGGTCGCCGCCGCGTGGGCCGCGCTGACGCTCGCTCTGGCGCTGTTCGTGCAGGTGCGGCGCGTCTCGCAGCCGTTCGACGTGGAGGGAAAGAGCGGCCCGGCGTGTGCGCAACCTCAGTGATTCGCGCAATGTCGGTGGAGCGTGGCCGGTTCGGGCTGAGGTTGTGCGGACCGCGGAGGTTGTGCGGGGGAGCCGGCGGGTCGGGTCGCGGCCCGGGGATGTGTGGCGCGTGCGCATCG
>Ga0308159_1005752_pt1 | contig 10274 bp, 8 predicted proteins | sample PhyCR1_FD_201040 | JGI IMG/M metagenome (GOLD analysis project Ga0308159, IMG submission 201040) | Phyllosphere microbial communities from UC Gill Tract Community Farm, Albany, California, United States - DLSLC.R1 | ecosystem: Host-associated > Plants > Phyllosphere > Unclassified | place: USA... | reverse complement strand
GGCGAGGTCGGCCTCCTTCACCTTCAGGGCGTCGGCCTGGATGATGGTCAGCCTGCCGGAGCCGTCGTCCAGCTCGCTCAGCAGGGGGACGAAGCGGGGGTCCTTCTCGACCAGGACGACCGGGCCGGCGTCGCTCTCCATGATGGCGCGGGTCAGGCCGCCGGGGCCGGGACCGACCTCGATGACCGCGCGGCCTTCGAAGGGACCGGCGAGGCGCACGATCTTGCGGGTGATGTTGAGGTCCAGCAGGAAATGCTGGCCGAAGCTCTTCTTGGCCAGCAGGCCGTGGGCCTCGAGAGATTCGCGGAGGGGGGGAAGGGCGTCGGTCATTGCGCCTGCCTTAGCCTGCCGCTCGCGCTCCCGCCATCTCCGTCGCCAGTCGGATGGCGGCGATCAGGCTGTCGGGGCGGGCGAGGCCCTTGCCGGCGATGTCGAAGCCGGTGCCGTGGTCGGGCGAGGTGCGGACGATCGGCAGGCCGAGGGTGGCGTTGACCCCGCCCCAGAAGTCCAGCGTCTTGACCGGGATCAAGGCCTGATCGTGATAGAGGCAGACCACGGCGTCATAGGTCGCTCGCGCCTCGTCATGGAACAGGGTGTCGGCCGGCTTGGGATCGGTGATGTTGATCCCCTCGCGTCGTAGGGCCTCGACGGCGGGTTTCAGGACGGTGATTTCCTGAAGGCCGAGGGCGCCGCCTTCGCCCGCATGAGGGTTCAGGGCGGCCAGGGCGATCCGCGGAGAGGCCAGGCCGAAATCGCGCTTCATGGATTCATGGACGACCCGAGCGGTGCGGCAGACACGGTCGCCAGTGACCAGTTCGGGCACCTGATCCAGGGCGACGTGGATGGTCACCAGACAGGCGCGGAGGTCCTTGGCGGTCAGCATCATGACGGGGCCGCGCTCGCCCCTCATGGGGACGTCGGCGGTCAGCTCGGCGATGAACTCGGTGTGGCCAGGGAAGCGGAAGCCGGCGGCGTAGAGGGGCGCCTTGGCGATGGGGGCCGTCACCAACCCCGAGGCCTCGCCCGACAGGCACAGGTTGACCGCGTACTCGATCCAGTCGGCCACCATGCCGGCGTTGGCCGGATCAGGCTGGCCCACCGTCACCGGTGCGGGCAGGGGCAGGTCGATGACCGGCAGGGCGCGGCCGAAGACGTCGGCTGCGCCTGCAGGCTCGCTGATCGTCTGGACCGGCGCGTGGGCGCTCAGCAGTCGGGCGTCGCCGACCACGGCGAAGGGCGCGCCTTCGTCCGACAGGGCGCGCCAGGCTGCGGCGACGATCTCAGGTCCGACGCCGGCCGGCTCTCCGAGGGTGAGGACCAGCGGGCGGGACATGAGGGCGTCGTCCTTATTTCATCTCGATGAGGGCGTCGGCGCGCAGGTCGCGGATGTAGCGACGGGCGAGCATGGCCAGGTTCTGGTTCTGCAGCCGGTTCTCGACCTGTTGGAAGGTCGGGGCGTCAGGCCCGCCGACGCGACGGCCGCAGACGGCCAGCAGGTGGACGCCCAGTGGCGTGCGGACCGGCGCCGAGACGGAGCCGATCTCGGCCGTGCGGGCGACCTGCTGGAACTGCGGGGCCAGGTTGGCGACATCCGCCTCGCCCAGATCCGAGCCGAGCAGGCCCTGTTCCGAGGTGGCGCGGGCCAGCATGTTGTCGCAGGTCAGTTGCGGACGCAGGGCCTCGAGGCGGGCGGTGGCGGCCGCCACATCGGCGGGCGACGCCGTCTCAGGCAGATCGACCATGATCTGCTTCATCGTGACCAGGCTGGTCGAGGCGCCCGAACGCTTGTCGCGCATGTAGATGATGTAGACGCCGCCCTCGACAGGGATGGGGCGCGACAGCTGGCCGACTTCGAGCTGTTCCATCGCCGCCTGCAGCGGAGCCTGGACGGTGCCCTGGACGACCCAGCCGGCGTCGCCGCCGCGGGCGGCCGAGGGGGCGGCCGAGAACTGACGGGCCACGGCCTGGAAGGGCGCGCCGGCCACCATCTGCTGGACCAGTTGCTCGGCGCCGTTCATGGCGGCCTGCTGGCCGCCGACGCGGGCGGCTTCCAGATAGATTTCGCCGACCAGATACTGGGGCTTGGAGGCGGCTTCGGTCAGCTGGCGCATGGCCTGATCGACCGCAGCGCGCGAAACCTTGGCTCGGGTGTTGAATCGGCCGCCGACCAGGGCGCGCCAGCCGATCTCGGTGCGCAGTTGCTCACGCATGTTGGAGGGGCGGATGCCGGCCTGCTCCAGGAAACGCATGTAGTTTTCGGGCGTCGTGCCGGCGTCCTCGGCCATGCGCGCGATGTCTTCGTCGACTTCCTCGTCGCTGATCTTGAGGTCGGGATACTTTGCCATCTCCTGCACCTGGAGACGTTCCTCGATCAGGGCGTTGAGGGCCTGCTGCTGGATGGCCGGGATGTTTTCCTCGGTCGGTTGCACCTGGCTCATGGCGATGATCATCAGCATGCGCTGGCGAAGATCGAAGGAGGTGATGACACGGTCGTTGACCGTGGCGATGATGCCTTCGGAAATCCGGAACTGGGGCGCAGCGGCTACGGGACGGGCCGGGGCCTGTTCGGCGGTCGGGTCCAGCGCGCCGGCGGCGACGGGAGGCGTCTGCGCCGCAGCAGGCGTCTGCACGGCGGGGGCTCGCGGAGCTGGGGCCGGAGCAGTTTGGGCGAGCGCGCCCCCGGCGACAAGCGCGGCCAGGGCGACGCCGGTCGAACAACGAATCAAACGCATGGTCAGTCCTGGTTTCCTCAAAGCGGCGCGGTCTCGACCCCTTTGCCGGGGAGGTCGCGCCCCATCAAGCGTCATGCTGAGCGCATGCCGTCTCACCGATAGCCTGTACCGCCAAAAGTGGCGAGGTTTAGGCGCACATAAACGCCCTCGGACGGGCCGGAAGGCCGTACGCGGGTGTTATCCTGCCGGAATCCGAGCTCGAACCGGAAGCAGTCGTCGTCGAACAGCAGGCCGACCTCGGAGCGGGTGATCAGGTCGCGCTCCAGATCGGCGATGCCTGTGACCGCAACGCCCCAGTTGCCGTAGACGAACTGCTGGCCCGCAAGCTGGACGAATTCGTAGTTGCGGTTGAGCGGCCCGGCCTGGGGGTTCGAGCGGTCGACGATGTAGCTGACGGTGGCGGCGTTGCGACGACCCCAGGTGGCGTCAAGGGCAGCCTCGGCGCGGCGGATGTCGCCCGAGCTGTCGACGGTGGCGTGACCCCAGCCGCGGATGCGGTCCGTTGGCGCAAAGCTGGCCTGGACCACCCAGTCGGAGGTCTTGGAGGCCAGACCCGACGGATCATAGAGCTGGGCCGGCAGGTCGGGGATGGGGGTCAGGAAGGCGTCTTCCTCATCGGCGCGGAGGCTGCGACCGATGAAGACGCTGGCGGTGCGGCCCTCGTCCCAGCGCAGGGTGGTGCGGGCGCCGGCCGTCAGACGGGCGCCGCCCTCGTAGGCGTCATAGCCCGGCAGACGATCGACGCGGAACAGGGAGGTCTCGTCCAGCTCGAAGGTCTGGGTGTCCTCAAGTGGAATGCGCGGGTCGAGGTTGGGCTTGTTGGACACCGACAGCTGGGCCAGGGGCTCGACGATGAGGTCGGCCCCGGCGCCCAGGCGCTTGATCAGGGGATAGCTGACGTCAATCCCGGCCGTGACCCGGCTGCGGGTGATGGTGGCGTCGTCCATGCCCGCGATCGTCGGCAGGTCGGAGATGGAATAGAAGTCGGCGCGGGTGTCGAGGAAGGGCTCGAATCGGACGCCGCCCGGCGAGATGAAGACCCTGCGCCAGTCGCCCTGCAGGGTCACCCGGCGGCTGTCCACGCCGCTGAGGCCGTCGGTGGATCCCAGGACGGCGTACTCGGGCCGAAGCACGGGCGCGCCGACGTAGGCGTCCCGGGTCAGGGACACGGCCGAGCCCTTGAGACGCAGACGCCCTCCCAGGATGGCCGAGACAGGCTCCCAGCGACCGTCGATGAGAGGCGCCACGATCGGCAGGGTCTTGTCGTCCTCGAAGACGTTGAGGGCGGGGGTGATGGTGTTGAATTCGGCGACTCGCAGGCTCTGGATCGCGAAGGCGGCGACCGACAGATAGGACCGCTCGGTCTGGCGCTCGGCATAGACCTGGCTGATCAGGCGACGCTGGTCGCCGTAGTAGAGGCCGTTGTCCTGATAGGGATCGCGGATGTCATAGCGGTCGAACAAGGTCTTGTCGGAGGTCCGCTCGGCCGTGAAACCGGCGCGCCACGGGCCGGCGGGATCCCAGCGGCCGTAGGCCAGCAGGTAGCTGCGGCTGGTCAGGTCGCCGAAGTCGACATTGCTCTCGGCCCGGCCGTCGCCGTCCAGGTCGAAGTCGCCGAAATTCTTGGCGTAGGTATAGCCGCCGCGGGCCACGATCATGGCGTCAGCGAACCGGCGTCGCCACTGCAGGTTCAGGAAGGGGGCGACGTTGCTGTTGATCTGGGGGCTGAACAGCCAGTCCTCGGACGGCGAAACGACCAGCAGATAGGGAATCTCGGCCGAAAGGCCCCGGCCCTCGTCATAGTTGACGGTCGGCACCAGGAAGCCCGAGTGGCGGTCTACGCTGGGGTCGGGAACGGCGAAGGCGGGGAGCCAGAAGACCGGCACGCCGCCGACGCGGAAGGTGGCGTTGCGGAACAGGATGGCGCGCAGGGCCTCGTCCTGAACGACGTGGTCGGCCTGGATCGAGATGCTGGGGGTCTTGGGCTTTCCCTCGGCGTCGCAGATCGGGCAGGGGGTGAAGATGGCGTAGTTGAGCTCGTTGACCTTGGCCGAGCGGCGCACGGCCGTCGCGGCCATCAGGCTGGCCCCGTTGCTCAGACGCGTGGCGAAGTCGACCGCGACCCCGGTGGTCAGGTCCGAATCGAGTTCGAGGTGGCTGGCGTAGACCGTGTCGCCGGCAGGGCTGGTCAGTTGCACGCCGCCATCGGCGATGCCTGCGCCCGACTTGAGGTCGTAGGACAGGCTGTCGGCGCGAAGGGTATGGGACTGGAAGCGCGCCAGGACCCGCTCACTGTCGTCGCCCGTGGCCGTGATGACGTCGCCTTCGCGGGTGGCGGATCCAGCGTCGAGATAGACGGCGTCGGACGTCAGACCGTCGGGGCCGGGCGCCTGATTTGGCGTCGGGGCAGGCGTCTGCGGGGCGGTCTGGGCCAGGGCTGCGCCGCCCAGAACGAGCGGCAGGCAGACGGCCAGGGCGGCACCGCCCAGGAGCCGGGTGCGAGCATTCACGAAGGCGCTGCCGATACGCTGCATTAAGTCCGTTTCCGCGTTTACGACGTCAGGCCCCCGTCTTGGGGCTCGCTTAGCCGTCTTCGGTATAGAACAGCAAGGTGAAGGCGGCGAGCGCCGTCAGCACCGCCGGCAACCAGGCCGCCACAAAGGGGGGCACGACCTCAGCCGAACCGAAGGCGGAGGAGGCCTGGTTGAGGAAGAAGAAGGCGAAGCCCAGCACCACGGCGCTGACCGCCATCTTGGCCAGATCTCCCAGCCGCATCAGGCGCAGCGAGAAGGCGGCGGCCAGGATAGACATGGCCGCGAACATCAGCGGCGTGGCCAGAAGCTGCTGAAGGCGCAGGCGGTAGGCGGTCGAGGAGAAGCCGGCGTCCTCGATCCGCTTGATCTGGGCGGGCAGGGACCAGAAGGGCGTCGACTGCGGCCGGGCGAACCGCTCGAAGGCTTCGCGGTCGGCCAGGCTCGAGGGCAGGTCGAGGGTGGCGTAGCGGACCGCCCGCTGGCCGGTCTGGGCCCCTACGGCGTCGACCAGGCGCCAGCGACCGGCGCTGAGGGCGGCGGACTGGGCGTCGATCCGCTCGCTGAAGACGCGTCGGCCCTCGGGATCGGTGGTGTAGATGAAGAAGGAAACGTCGAGCAGGCGGGCGTTGGCCCGGTCCTGGCGACCGGCGCGGATGACCATCTGGCGCTGGCCCTCGCCTTCGCGCAGCCAGATGGCCTCGCTCTCGGCGCCGGCGACCGAGCCGGAGATGCGAGCCCGCTCGCGCTGGAACATGCCGTCGCCCGAGGCGGCCAGCGGCCCGATGACGGTCACCGTCAGGATGCCCAGCAGGATGGCCGCGCCCGCTGCGGGCAGGACGAATCGCCAGGCCGAGACGCCGGCGGCCCGCATGGCGATCAGCTCGCTGCGCCGGTTCAGGCTGACGAAGGCCGACAGGGTGCCGAACAGGAAGACGAAGGGCAGAAGCTGCACGATCACTGCCGGCGACTTCATGATCAGCAGGCTGAGGATGCGGAAGGCCGACAGGTCGACGTCCGAGCCCAGGCCGCGCGAGATCTCGACAAAGTCGATCAGCATGACCAGGGCCGAGATCACCGCCAGCGCCACGGCGAGGGCGCGGAACTGCTGCATCAGGACATAGCGTTCGATGCGGCCAAGGCGGAACAGTCGTCCGTTGTGGGCGCCGCCGCGCAGGGAGATCCTCATGCGAACCTCGCCTTGAGGCGGTCGTAGGCAGGCCAGATCACGCGACGCCTCCGGGGTTTCAGAGCCCTGAACAGCAGCCGCAGCGCCAGGGCCGCAACGGCCAGAGGCAGGATGTACTGGAAGATGTTGAGCCAGCCGTTCCAGGCGCTGGCCACCACGACGCCGTAGCCGAAGATGCGCACCAGCAGGAAGACGCCGGCCGCCTTGGCGATGCGCAGGCTGTAGCCCGTGCGGCTGAAGGCGCCGCCCATGATGGCCGACAGGGCCAAGGCCATGGCGGTCAGGGCGTAGAGGGGCGAGGACAGGCGGGCGTGGGCCTCGGCCAGCAGGACCCCGCGCGACCCGCTGTTCTTGATCTGGGCGGGCGTGGGGGAGAACAGCTCGCTCATCCACAGGTCGGCGGGCTTGTAGCGGATGGTCTCCTGGCTGTCGGTGAAGGCCGTCAGCGGGAAGGGATAGCGGGCGAAGGAGAACTGGTTGAGGACGCCGTTCGAGGAATATTCCTGGGCCGAGCCGTCGGTCAGGGTCAGGAAGGGCTCGCCGTTGACGCGCTCGAAGCGGGCCTCGGAGGCGTCCCAGGTGCGGACCTTCTTGCCGTCGTCGAGGTAGACGAACAGGTTCTTGAGCAGGCCGTTCTGCTCGATCTGCTGCACATAGACCGTCAGCCCGTCAGGTCCCTGGACGAACTGGCCTTCCTGAACCAGCAGGGCTGCGAGGTCGGTGCGGATGGCGAAGGCCTGTTCGCGCGAGGTCCGCTGAGCCCAGGGCTGGACCAGGGTGGTCATCACCAGGGTGACGACCGTGGCGATCACGGCGATGCGGGTGGCGGGCGAAATCACCTTCCAGCGCGTCATGCCGCTGGCGAAGGCGGCGGTCAGTTCCTGCTCGCGCTGCAGACGGGTCAGGGCGATCAGGGCGCCCACGAACAGGCCGATCGGGATGATGACGGAGAACAGCTGCGGCAGGGCCAGCAGGGTCAGCTTGATCATGACCCAGACGCTCTGGCCGCGCTCGACGATGACCTGGAGCTGGTCCAGGCTCTGGCTCAGCAGGCCGATACCCGCCAAGGCTCCGCAGGCTGCAACCACCGGCAAGCCAATTTGACGGAAAAGATAGCGTTGGATCAGGGTCATGCAGGGAGAAACAGCCGCCCGGTGTTGCGGGCGCGGGCGATGGGGAGCATCTAATACACATCCGGAGGCCTTGCGGACAACCGTGTGGTCTCCCTCCTGAAGTATCAAATGACCGGGCCTTCAACCCCGGCTGGAGTTGCTTTCTATGAAGATCGAATTTGTCGCCGCCGCCAGCGGCGCTGATGTGCTTGCCGTTCTGGTCGGCGAAGGACGCGCTCTGGCCGGCAACGGTCCCGCTCTGGACACGGCGGCTTCGGGCGCTCTGGCCAAGGCGATGAGCGCCAGCCGCTTCACCGGGGCAGAGAACTCCACCCTGGTCGTGGCCGCGCCCGCCGGCGTCGACGCCGGATCGGTTCTGCTGGTCGGAGCGGGCAAGGACGCCCTGAACGACACCGGCGTCGAGACCGCCGCCGGCGCCGCCTATCACGCGGTCAAGCTGTCGGGCGCCCAGACCCTGGCGCTCGACTTCGGCCACCTGACGCCGGAACAGTCGGCCCGCGCGGCCTTCGCGGTTCGCCTGGCCGCCTACCGCTTCGACAAGTACCGCACGACCCAGAAGCCCGACAAGATTCCCTCGGTGACGACGGTGCAGGTCGTGACCTCCGACATCCGCGCCTCGCAGGCCGCATTCGAGCCCATGTCGGCCGTGGCGGACGCCGTGATCTTCTCGCGCGACCTGGTCTCCGAGCCCGCCAACGTCCTGTACCCGGCCGAGTTCGCCCGCCGCGTGAAGGACCTCGAACCCCTGGGCCTCAAGGTGGAGATCCTCGGCGAAGAGGAGATGGAAAAGCTCGGCATGCACACCCTGCTGGGCGTGGGCCAGGGCAGCCGTCGTGAAAGCCAGTTGGCCGTGATCCAGTGGAACGGCGGCGAGCCCGGCGCTCAGCCTATTGCCTTCGTTGGCAAGGGCGTCTGCTTCGACACCGGCGGCATCTCGATCAAGCCGGCTGACGGCATGGAAGACATGAAGTGGGACATGGGCGGCGCCGCCGCGGTGGCCGGCCTCATGCACGCCCTGGCCGGCCGCAAGGCCAAGGTCAACGCCGTGGGCGTCCTCGGCCTCGTCGAGAACATGCCTGACGGCAACGCCCAGCGCCCCGGCGACGTGGTCGTGTCGATGTCGGGCCAGACGGTCGAGGTCATCAACACCGACGCCGAAGGCCGCCTCGTTCTCGCCGACGCCCTCTGGTACACGCAGGACCGCTTCAAGCCCAAGTTCATGATCGACCTGGCCACCCTGACGGGCGCCGCCATCGTCGCCCTGGGCCTGGACTACGCAGCCCTCTACGCCAACGACGAGGCCGTCGCCGCTCCGATCTTCGACGCCGCCAGCAAGGTGGGCGAGAACTTCTGGCGCATGCCCCTGCCCAAGCAGTACGAGAAGCACATCGACAGCCAGATCGCCGATGTGAAAAACACGGGCAACGGCCGCTCGGGCGGCTCGATCACGGCGGCCCTGTTCCTGCAGCGCTTCGTCAACGGCACGCCCTGGGCCCACCTCGACATCGCGCCGACGGCCTGGGTCAGCAAGTCCACGATCAACACCGTGCCCGACGGCGCCGTGGGCTTCGGCGTCCGCACGCTCGACCGGATGGTCGCGGATTCCTACGAGGCCAAGTGACCGACGCGACCGGTCCGGAAATCTGGTTCTACCACCTCGAGCGGTCATCGCTGGATCAGGTGCTGCCGGAGCTTCTGGACCGGACGCTGAAACGCGGCTGGAGGGCGTTGGTGAAGGTCGCCGACGCCCATCGGCTTGAGGACATAGACGAAGGTTTGTGGCTGTGGCGGGACGAGGCCTTTCTGGCCCACGGTCGGGCCGAGGAGCCCCATGCCGAGCGCCAGCCCATCCTTCTGACGTCAACCGGCGAGAACTCGAACGGCGCTCAGGCGCTGTTCATTGTCGACGGCTCAGAACTGGGCGACACGAAGGACTTTGCACGATGCTTCATCATTTTCGACGGTCGGGACGACGTGGCCCTGCAGGGCGCGCGGGAGCGCTGGAAGTCGCTGAAGGCGCAGGGCGGCAACCTGGCCTACTGGAAGCAAACGGACGAGGGCTGGCAAAAGGCGGCCTGATCGCGGCGCTTCTGCTGGGCGCCTGCTCGACGCCGGCGACCGCGCCGGTCAAGTCGGCGCCTGCGGTGGTCGCAGAGGCCGAGGCCAACCAGCCGGTCGGGACGCGGATGCCGGGCGGCGACGACCTGTGCAAGGCGGCCGACCTGCAGTGGCTGGTCGGCAAGAACAAGCGCGAGATCCCCGTGCCGGTCGATGTCGTCAATCGCCGGGTGGTCTGCACCTCCTGTGCGGTGACGATGGACTTTTCGCCCTATCGCCAGAACATCTTCTTCAACGCCGAGACCGACGTGGTCGAAAGCGTGCGCTGCGGCTAGGCCAGAAGCCCGCTCATCCCGGCCCTCGCCGGGATGAGCGGATCTCTGAACGTCAGCTCCTCCGGGGCGTATAGAGGTCGCTGAGGCGGTCGGGGGTGCCGGGGATGCGCTCCAGGCGGGGGTAGCGCAGGCCCTCGTGATAATCGACCGAGACGGTGCGGTAGTGGTCGCCGTCCTTGACGATCAGTTCGATCGGCGCGGTCCCGCCCTTGGCGGCGGTGATGGCGTCGGCGATCAGCGAGGCCGAGGCCGCCTCGCCATTGACGGCGATGATCTGCATCCCGATCGCCAGACCC
>Ga0308159_1005750_pt1 | contig 10275 bp, 9 predicted proteins | sample PhyCR1_FD_201040 | JGI IMG/M metagenome (GOLD analysis project Ga0308159, IMG submission 201040) | Phyllosphere microbial communities from UC Gill Tract Community Farm, Albany, California, United States - DLSLC.R1 | ecosystem: Host-associated > Plants > Phyllosphere > Unclassified | place: USA... | reverse complement strand
GGTGTCGAACGTCGTGATCCCCGCATCGAGCGCGGCGTGCACCGTGGCGATCGCGGCGTCGTCGCCGACCTGCGAGCCGTGGGTCACCCAGTTGCCGAGGGTGATCTCCGAGATCTTGAATCCACTGTTTCCGAGATAGCGATAACCGACCATTCCTCCACGCTAGACCCGGCCACCGACACCGGGGCCGCGGCGTCCGCCCCGCCGCGTGGGGGACGCGAGCGCCCGAGGCCGGCGTGCCGAACGCGGCGCGGCCCCGCGCGCGCCGTCTCACGCGTCCTTCCGGATCCACCGGACACCGGGGTACCGCGTCGCGAGAACGAGGAAGGAACGCCGGGCTTGGCATCGGCATCCGGAAGCCATATGATGACTGACGCCTAACAGCAGATGTTCACACAAGGGAGTGAGACGATGATCGAAGCGCACGCTCTACGGGGATTCCCGCCGCCCCGCCCCGTCGCAGCCGCGGAGGTTCGCGCCGCCTCGGCCGCCCTCGGTTCGCGCCTCGTGGTGCTCGACGACGACCCGACCGGAACCCAGTCGGTCGCCGACCTTCCGGTGCTCACCGCCTGGGACGTCGAGGATTTCGCCACGGTCTTCGCCACCGACGCCCCCGCCGTCTACGTGCTGACCAATGCCCGCAGCCTGGGCGAGGCCGACGCCCGCCGACGCAACCGAGAAGTCGCCGCGCACGCCCTCACCGCAGCGGCCGAGGCCGGTATCGACGTCGAATTCGTCAGCCGCGGCGACTCGACCCTGCGCGGTCACTTCCCCCTCGAGACCGACACGCTCGCCGAGACCATCGTCGCCGCCGGCGGCGCCGCGATCGACGGTGTGCTGATCGTCCCCGCATTCCCCGACGCCGGTCGCGTCACCATCGGCGGCACGCACTACATGCGCGAGGGCGACGAGCTGCGTCCCATCGGCGAGACCGAGTTCGCCCGCGATGCGACCTTCGGCTACGCCAGCAGCAACCTCGCGGACTGGGTCGCCGAGAAGTCCGGCGGCCGCCACCCCGCGGCATCCGTCATCGTCATCGACCTCGCGGTCGTGCGCGCGGGAGCCGCAGCCATCGCCGACGCGATCCAGGATGCCGCGGACCGCACGCCCATCGTGTGCGACGTCGTGACCGAAGACGACCTGCGCCTGCTCTCACTCGGGCTCATCGAGGCGCGCAGCCGCGGCAAGAACCTGCTCTCGCGCGTGGGTCCCCCGTTCGTGCGCGCCCGCATCGGTGCCGAGCAGCGTCCTCCGCTCACCGCGGTCGAGGCGTTTCCCGACGGCGGGGCCGAGCGCGGCGGGCTCATCGTCGTCGGCTCGCACGTGGCCGTCACCACCCGCCAGCTCTCCCGCCTGCGTGCCGAACGACCCGACATCGCGGACGTCGAGATCGACGTGGCCCGCGTGCTCGACCCGGACGACGCCCCCGCGTACCTGAGCGAGACGGCGCGCGCCGTCGCCGCTGCCCTGGAGGAGGGCGACGTCGTCGTCAGCACCACGCGCACCGTGACCGTCGCGGCCGACGCCGACGCCAGCCTCGAGATCGCGCGAACCGTCTCATCGGCCGTCGTGCAGATCGTGCAGGACGTCGTCGCGCAGACGCGTCCGCGCTTCGTCGTCGCCAAGGGCGGCATCACCTCGAGCGACGTCGCCGCCCGGGGCCTGTCGATGCGCCGTGCGACGGTGCTCGGGCCGATGCTCCCGGGCATCATCTCGCTGTGGGAGCCGGCCGATGGCCCCGCCGTCGGCGTCCCCTACGTCGTGTTCGCCGGCAACGTCGGCGACGACGACGCTCTCGCCCACGTCGTCACCACCCTCACCCGCACATCCGCGGCCACCGCCGGCCGCTGACCTCGCGCGGCACGCCGCACGGCGCCCGACGGCGCCGCACCTCCGCACCACCCCGCATCGCAAAGGAGCACCGCCATGACCACCACCTCCACCGTCGCCGTCCTGGGTCTGGGCGCCATGGGTCTTCCTATGGCCACCCGCCTGGCCACGGGCCTGAAGGTCCACGGCTTCGACATCGCACCCGCCCGCTTGACCCTCGCCGAGGAGCAGGGCGTGACGCCGTTCCCGTCCGCTCGCGCGGCCGTGGCCGAAGCCGACGCCGTCCTCCTGGCCGTGCGCGACCAGTACCAGCTCGACGACGTGCTCTTCGGCGAGACCGGCATCGCCACCGCCCTGCGCCCGGGCTCCGTCGTCATCCTCACCAGTACCGTCGGCACCGCCGGCATCCGCCCGGTCGCCGATCGTCTCGCCGAACTCCACATCGACCTGGTCGACGCTCCCCTGTCGGGCGGACCGGTGCGCGCCGGCCAGGGCGACCTGCTGATCGTCGTCGGCGCCTCCCCCGCCGCGCGCGAGAAGGCGGCTCCGGTGCTCGAACTGCTCGCCTCGACGCTCACCGTGGTCGGCGACAACGCCGGCGACGGCCAGGCCCTCAAGACGGTCAACCAGCTGCTGTGCGGCGTGCACATCGCCGCAGCCGGAGAGGCCCTCGCGCTCGCCGACGCCCTCGGGCTCGACCCCGAGAAGACCCTCGAGGCTCTCATGGGCGGCGCGGCTGCGTCGTTCATGCTCGGCAACCGCGGCCCCCGCATGCTGCAGGCCTACGACGATGAGGGCGCCGAGGTGCTGAGCGCGCTCGACATCTTCGTCAAAGACATGGGGATCGTCGGCGACGCCGCCCGACGCGTGGGTCTTCCCACGCCCGTTGCCGCCGCAGCCGAGCAGCTCTACCTGAGCGGGCGCACCCAGGGGCTGGGGTCGCACGACGACTCCGCCGTCATCCGCGCCGTCGCCCCCACCCGTCGTCACGGCTGACGGCCCCAGACCCCGAGATCGAAGGAGATCCCGTCATGCTTCCCATCCTCACGGCCGACACCCCGCCCATCGCCCCGGCGGTGGAGTTCGGCACCGGAGCCCTGCTCGCCATCGCGGCCGCCGGCATCGCCCTGCTGCTCGTGCTCATCATCCTGTTCAAGGTGCACGCCTTCGTGGCCCTGCTCATCACGAGCGTCGCGGTCGCGCTCTCGGCGCAGATCCCCGCCGGTGACGTCTTCACCCTCGTCGCCAACGGCGTGGGCTCCACCATGGGCAAAGTGCTCATCATCATCGCCCTGGGCGCGATCCTCGGTCGCCTGATCGAGGTCTCGGGGGGAGTCCAACACCTGGCCGAGAGGTTCACCGACCGCCTCGGACCGAAGCGTGTCGCCGTGGCCCTCACGATCGTCGCGTTCGTCGTGGCGATCCCGGTCTTCTTCGAAGTCGGCGTGATCGTGCTCGTGCCGATCCTGTACGCCTTCAGCAAGATCGCCGGTGTCAAGCCGATCGTGTTCGGCCTGCCCATGTTCGGTCTCATGCTCGCGGTGCATGTCGCGGTTCCCCCGCACCCGGGCATCGTGGCCGGTGCGGGAGTGTTCGGCGCCGACCTGGGCCTGGTCACCGCGATCGCCCTCCCCATCTGCGCGGTGCTCGGCTTCCTGTGCTTCTGGGTCGCCCGCATCATGAACCGCACCGAGTACGCTCTGGCTCCGCGCGTCGCGGAGCAGATGACGGAGTTCGGCAAGACCACCACTGTCATCGAGTCGCGTCGCGCCGACGGAACCGTCATGGCCCCGCCGAGCACCGGTACGGTCATCGGCCTCATCGCCCTGCCGATCGTGCAGATCCTCATCGGCACGGTCCTGTCGCTGAGCCTTCCCGCCGGCTCGACGGGCCGCGGCATCGCGACCTTCATCGGCACCCCCGCGTTCGCGCTGCTCGTCGCGGTCGTCGTGGCGTTCTTCGCCCTGCCCGTGCGCCGTCGCTGGGGTCTCGCCCGCACCCAGGAGGTGTTCGAGAGCTCCATGCCCCCGATCGCCTCGATCCTGCTCGTCGTCGCCGGTGGCGGCGTGTTCGGGGCCGTCCTGCAGGCGTCCGGCATCGGCACCGCCCTGTCGGTCACTCTCGACAGCCTCGGCGTTCCCCTGCTGGGCGCGGCCTTCCTCATCACCCTGGCCCTCCGCGCCGCACAGGGTTCCGCAACGGTTGCGATCGTCACCACCGCCAGCCTGCTGGCGGCCGGTGTCGCCGAGGCCGGATACACCCCCCTGCAGATCGCGGCCGTCGCCGTCGCCGTCGGCTTCGGATCGCTCGGACTGTCGATGGTGACCGACGCCGGCTTCTGGATCGTCACGCGGTATCTCGGCCTGACCGTGGCCGACGGCCTGCGCACGTGGACGGTCCTGACCACGATCCTCGGTGTCGCAGGATTCCTGCTCACCTGGGTGGTGTTCGCCCTCGCGGGCTGACGTCGACGCCGCTCGCCGGGTCGGGGACGTATGTTCCCGGCCCGGCGATTAGGTTTGAGCGGAAGGGGGGATGCCATGGCACGACGTTCACGCGTCGAAGAGGTGGTCGACGGACTGTTCGACGACATCGTCGCGCGCCGCCTGACCACCGATCACGCTCTTCCCAGCGAGCCCGAGCTCGGCGAACGTTTCGACGTGAGCCGCGTGACGGTGCGCGAGGCGATCAAGACCCTGCAGGCGCGCGGCGTCGTCCGCGTCGAGAGCGGACGCGGATCGTTCGTCCAGCCGCTCGCGCGTTGGACCTCGCTCAGCGCCGTGCTCGCCGCCACCTCCGCGACCGGCGACGCCTCGGCCGCCGAGCAGCTGATCGAGCTCCGCCGTATCTTCGAGACGGGTGCGGCCGCCCTCGCGGCCGAGCGAGCGCTACCCGACGAGGTCGACGCCATCGCCGCCGACCTCGCGGCGATGCGCGACGCTCACGCGTCCGACGACCTGGCATCCTTCGTCGCCGCCGACCTGTCGTTCCACGACCGCATCCTCGCGGCCTCGCGCAACCCGTTCCTCACGGTGATGTTCGCCCCGCTCACCGAGGTGCTCTCGGAGCGCCGCGCGCAGACGTCTGCCGTCCGCGTCATCCAGAAGAACGCCATCGCCGAGCACGCGCACGTGCTCGAGGCGCTGCGCAACGCCGACGCCGAGGGCGCGCGCCGCGCGATGGATCAGCACATGCAACAGACGCTCGACGACCTGCGCACGCACGTGCTGGGCGCCGACGACACCGACTGAGGCCGCCGTCGCGGCCGGCGGCGTCACGGATGCCGGTGCAGCGTCGCCCACACCGGTTCGTCGATGGGCGAGGCGAACCGCGGCGCAGGCTCAGCCCGGGCTCGTCGGATCGACGTCGACGGTCCACGCGGTGACCGCGACGGTCGACCCCTCGACGATGTCGAGCTCGATCGGCCACGATCCGCGTACCATGCCGGCCGTCTGAGCGGCCCATACCGTGTGGGTCACCAGGGCCCCGTGCGGGGACGCCGCATCCCATCCGAGGACCGAGACGGCGGACCCGCCGGCGGGGACCTCGATGAGCTGCGTGACGAGCCAAAGGAGCACCGCGACGGCATCCGTCACGCTCAGGCGACGGGTGCATCTCTCGTGGCGCAGGTCAGCCGACGGGCGTCGCCTCGGCAGCCGCCTCGTCTTCTTCGGTCGCGACGAGCTGTCCGCACGCCCCGTCGATCTCTTTGCCGCGGGTATCGCGGAGGGTCGTCGGGATGCCGGCATCGTTCAAGCGCCGCACGAATTCGTTCTGCACGGGCACCTCGGACGCCGTCCAGATCGAGCCCGGCGTCGGGTTCAGCGGAATGGGGTTCACGTGCACCCACCCGCGTCCGCGGGCGTTGAGCTTCTCGGCCAGCAGGTCGGCACGCCACGCGTGGTCGTTCATGTCCTTGATGAGCGCGTATTCGATCGAGACGCGGCGCCCGGTCTTGTCGAAGTAGGCGCGGGCGGCATCCAGGGCTTCGTCGACCTTCCAGCGCGAGTTCACCGGGATGAGCTCGTCGCGCAGGTGGTCGTCGGGAGCGTGGAGCGATAGGGCGAAGGTGACCGGGATGTTCTCGTCGGCGAGCTTCTTGATCGCGGGCACGAGCCCGACGGTCGAGACCGTGATGCCCCGGGCACTCATGCCGAGGCCGTGCTCCTTATCGACCATCACGCGCACGGCCTGCATGACACGGGCGTAGTTGGCGAGCGGCTCACCCATTCCCATGAAGACGATGTTGCTGACGCGGTCGAGCGAGTGGTCGGAGCTCTTCTTGCCGCCGAGACCGCCGGCGGCGATGAGGGCGTTGGCGCGCACGATCTGCTCGATGATCTCGGCGGCCGACATGTTGCGGGTCAGGCCCGCCTGGCCGGTGGCGCAGAACGGGCAGTTCATGCCGCAGCCGGCCTGGCTCGACACGCACAGGGTGATGCGGCCGGGATACCGCATGAGCACCGACTCGACCAGGGCGCCGTCGTGCAGCTTCCACAGGAACTTGATCGTGTCGCCGCGGTCGGTCTCGAGTCGGCGCACCTCGGTCAGCAGCGGTGGCAACATCCCCGCGACGAGCTCGTCGCGAGTGGATGCCGGGAGGTCGGTCATATTGGCCGGGTCGGACGTGTAGTGGGTAAAGTAGTGCTTCTCGAGCTGCTTCGCGCGGAAGCCCGGGAGACCCAGTTCTGTGACCTTCTCGACACGTTCGGCGGCGGTGAGGTCGGCGAGGTGCACGGGCGGCTTGCCGCGCTTGGGGCTCGCGAACTGCAACAGCGGGCGACCGGTCTCGTCCTTCGCCTGCTGCCACCCTTCGGTCTTGGGGCGAACCTGGCGGATGCCGGTGTTCGCCGGGGCCCCCTCGGGGCGCACCGGGCGGGGCGTCGTCGTGCGCGCGGGGGGCTGATCGGTCATGGTTTCCAGGGTACCGGGCGCATCTGCGCCGCGGCTGGGCGCCCCCGCACCCTCGCCGACAATGCACGACGCAGGAGATTCCGAGCCCACCGCGACGCCGAACCGGGCGGTGACGGCATTCCCCCGCATCCGTTCCCCAAACCTCCTGCGTTATGTCGGACCCGCGCGATCCAGACCAACCGGTCACCCGACCGCAGCCCTAAACTGCATCCCATGCCCGGTGCCGCAAGAAGTCGTTCGACTGGTATGCCGACGTCATCCGATCCCATGGCGCGTCCCTGACGCGCTGATCCCCCCCCCTGACCGGATCGGCCCCGGGTCCCCACGGCCCGGGGCCGTTCCCTTTCTGGAGTGCACATGACCCGCATCGCCTTCCTCGACGTCGACGGCACGATCCTCGAGCACGGTTCGATGATGGCGCCGTCGACGGCCACCGCCATCCGGCAGGCGCGCGAGAACGGTCACCTCGTGTGGCTGTGCACGGGCCGATCGGCGGGCGACATCCACCCCGAGGTGCTGGCGATCGGCTTCGACGGGGCGATCACCAACGGCGGCGCGTACGCGACCCGCGGCGACGACCCCGAGAAGTCCGAAATGCTCGTCGACCAGCCGATGCCCCGCGTCGACGTGGAGGCTCTCGAACGCTACTTCGAGGCGCACGGCATCCACTACTTCCTGCAGACCCACGGGGGCGTCTACGCCAGCGCCGGTATGGGACCCGTGATGACCGCGTATCGCCGCGAACGCCACGCGCATCGCGCCGCCGAGCTCGAGGCCCAGGGCCTGCCGCCCGAGCAGCCGCTGTGGCGCGAGCCGCGGCCGGTGTCGGAGGTCGATCGCGACGCCGTCGCCAAGGCGGTCTTCGTCAGTCCGTCTCGCGACACCGTCGCGCACGCGGCCGCGGCTCTCGGCGACGGCTTCCACGTCATTCCCGGCTCCATTCCCCTGCCCGGCGGGTCCAACGGCGAGATCGGTCAGGCCGGCGTCACCAAGGGTTCCGCGATCACCGCGGTGCTCGACCAGCTGGGCCTGTCGGCGACGGATGCCATCGGCATCGGCGACAGCTGGAACGACGTCGAGATGTTCGAGGTCGTCGGCACCCCCGTCGCGATGGGCAACGCCGAACCCGAGTTGCAGGTCCTTGCCGGTCGCGTCACCACCGCGGTCCTCGACGACGGCGTCCGCAACGCGTTCGCGGAGCTCGGCCTGATCTGAGTCGGGCCGGCGCCGTCGGCATCCGCCCGCCTGCCTCCGCCCGCGGGTCGGCACACTCCCCCCCGCGCGCGCAGGAACGCGATCCGCGCGCGGACATGCGAGCACACCGCGTTCGTGCGCGCGGGACGCGTTCGTGCGAGGAGAAACCCCGCGATCAGTCGAGGAAGATGTCGGGATACATCGCCGCGTCGGGGGTCCCGGGCACGGCGGCGTACCCGGAGAAGTCGGTCACGCCCGCTCCCTCGAGCACGTCCTCGACGATGAGCGTCTGCCCGGTCAGCTCACGCGCGGGTGCGCACAGCACCTCGTATGCGGCATCCGCGTAGATCTCGGGCGTGCGCGAGACCGCCATCAACCGGTCGCCGCCGATGACGTTCTTCACCGCCGCGGTCGCGATGGTCGTGCGCGGCCACAGGGTGTTGGCAGCGATCCCGTCGCCGGCGAACTCCGCGGCCAGGCCGAGCGTCGCCATCGTCATGCCGAATTTGGCGAGACTGTACCCGGTGTGGGCGCCGAGCCACTTCGGCGTGACGTTGAGCGGTGGCGACAACGACAGAATGTGGGGGTTCGCGGCGTTCTTCAGCTGCGGCACCGCCGCGCGCGAGAGCAGGAACGTCCCGCGCACGTTGACGTCCTGCATGAGGTCGTACTTCTTCGTCGCGAGTTCGAGCGAGCCCGACAGGTCGATGACACTGGCGTTGTTGACGACGATGTCGATGCCGCCGAACTCCCCGACCGTCCGCATCACGGCCTCGGTGATCGAGGCCTCGTCGCGCACGTCCCCCACGATCGGCAGCGCCTGACCGCCCGCCGCGCGGATCGCGTCCGCCGCGGTGTGAACCGTGCCCTCGAGCTTCGGGTGCGGGGTGTCGGTCTTGGCCAGCAGCGCGATGTTCGCTCCGTCGCGCGCCGCGCGCAGCGCGATCGCGAGGCCGATGCCTCGGCTCCCGCCCGACAGGAGGATGGTCTTGCCTGCCAGCGGAGCGCCGGAGGAGGGCGACGTGCTCATGAGCGTCCTTTCGCGGAGGCGGCGGCGAAGGCGGCGACCCGCGCCTTCGCCTCGGGGGTCTCGAAGGCCGCACCGATCGTGGCGGCCTCGTCGTCGAGGTTCTCGGCGAACGAGCGACCGGCACCCGCGCGCACGAGACGCGTCGCCTGACCGAAGGCGGCGGTCGCCCCCTCCCGCCAGAAACGGGCGATCTCGTCGACACGGGAGGTCAGATCGGCGGATGCCACGACCTCGGCGACCAGTCCCCACTCCAGGGCCTCCGCGGCGGTGAGCATCCGGTCCTGCAGCAGCAGCTGCAGCGCGCGGCGCTGGCCGATCGCGGCGGGGAGCAGGGTCGAGACGCCCAGGTCGGGGGTGAGCCCGATGTTGGCGTAGCGACTGACGAAACGCGCGTTCTCGCTCGCGACGACGTAGTCGGCGGTGAGCATGAGACCCAGTCCGCCACCCGCGACCGCTCCCTGGACGGCCGCGACCATCGGCAGCGGCGCTTCGGCGAACGTGCGGATGCCTTCGTGGATCGCATGCGCCGTCTCGGTGACGTCAGCGCCCGACGCGCCCGTCGTCGCCATCGCCACCACATCGCCTCCGGCGCAGAACGCCGGCCCCGTGGCATCCAGGATCACCGCTCCCACCGAGGAGTCCGAGGTGACCTCGTGCGCGACCTCGCGCCAGCGACGCGCCATCGGGAAGTCCATCGCGTTGAGGGACCCGGGCCGGTCGAAAGTGACACGGGCGAGCCCGTCTTCGACGTGGAGCAGGATGCCGTCCGTCATTTCGGGGCCATCCGGATCGCGCCGTCGAGGCGTATGGTCTCGCCGTTGAGGTAGCCGTTGTCGGCGATCGCGAGCACGAGCCGGGCGTATTCGTCGGGGGCGCCGAGGCGCGAGGGGTACGGCACCTGCTGACCGAGCGAGTCCTGCGCGGCCTGAGGCAGGCCCTTGAGCATCGGCGTCTCCATGATCCCGGGGGCGATGGTGACGACCCGGATGCCGTGGCGAGCCAGTTCACGCGCGATGGGGAGCGTCATGGCGTGCACGCCGCCCTTGCTCGCGGAGTACGCGGGCTGACCGATCTGCCCGTCGAAGGCCGCGACGCTTGCGGTGTTGACGATGACGCCGCGGTCGCCGCCCTCGGCCGGGGCGGTCTTGGCCATGACGGCCGAGGTCTGCGCGATGACGTTGTACGTGCCGATGAGGTTGACGCGCACCACCCGCTCGAAATCCTGCAGAGGCGAGGGGGCGCCGTCGCGGTCGAGGACCTTGGCCGGTGGCGCGATCCCCGCGCAGCTGACGACGACGCGCAGAGGA
>Ga0308159_1005749_pt1 | contig 10276 bp, 9 predicted proteins | sample PhyCR1_FD_201040 | JGI IMG/M metagenome (GOLD analysis project Ga0308159, IMG submission 201040) | Phyllosphere microbial communities from UC Gill Tract Community Farm, Albany, California, United States - DLSLC.R1 | ecosystem: Host-associated > Plants > Phyllosphere > Unclassified | place: USA... | reverse complement strand
CCTTGCGCAGCGCGCCGAAATTCGGGCGGAAGCCCGTCACCAGTGCGGTGCCCACGACCACGATGCCGGCGCCGGCGACCGTGTACCAATGGATCGCTTCGTCGACGAACAGCACGCCCCACAGGATGCCGAACAGGGGGCTGAGGAACGTCACGGTCAGCGCCGACGACGGCCCCACGTCCTGGATCAGGCGAAAGTAGATCAGGTAGGCCACGCCGCTGCACAGCACCCCCAGCGCGATCACCGCGCCCATCACGCCGATGGTGGGCGTGGCCGGCGCCGGGAAGAACGGCACCACCGGCAGCACCAGCAGCACCGACGCCCACATCGAACCGTGGGCGTTGGCAAATGGTTCCACGCCTTTCGCACTGGCCGCGCTGCGGGTGTAATTGCTGGCCACGCCGTACATGAACGAGGCGCACAGCACGGCCACGATGGCGATGCCGGCGCCGGGCTTGGACGTCACATGGTCGAAGCCGACCAGCAATGCCACGCCGCACGCTCCTAACAGCAGGCCGATGGCCACCTTGGGCGTGATCGGGTGGCGCGACCACACTGCCGCGATCAAGGTGCCCCACAGCGGCGTGCTGGCATTGAGCACCGCCATCAGCGACACCGACAGCGTGCGCGCGGCAAACGCGAACAGGAGAAACGGCAGCGCGGAATTGACCAGGCCCAGGATCAGGTAGTGCTTCCAGTGCTGGCGCAGGGCCAACGGTTTTTTCAGCACCAGCGCCATCACGGCCAGGAACAGCGCGGCAAACAGCACGCGGTATTCGATCAGCACCGGTGCACCGAGCACGGGCGCGGCGATGCGCATGAAGAGGAAAGAGCCGCCCCAGATGGCGGCGAGGAAGATCAGGCGGAGGAGGTTGGCTGTGCTCATGGTGCCATTGTCCCGCAGCGCGCGGGGGATTACCAGCCGGTTCTTGCTTTTATCCTGCACTGCTCGGCGCGGTGGCCGAACCCGGACGGGACCCGGCGTCCCCGCCCGCCCCCCTTTGGGCTTTCAGGTTAAACGGCGCCGGTCTCCACCACGCACACATCGGCACCCGGCGCAGTGGGCGCCGCCGCGTGCGGCACCAGCATCGCGGTCGGCACGCCGTTCTTGGTCGCGGTCAGCTCAGCCAGGATCGAGATGGCGATTTCCGAAGGCGTCTTGCTGCCGATGTAGAGGCCAATCGGCCCGTGCAGGCGCGCCAGTTGTGCCGGGGTCAGGTCGAATTGCAGCAGCCGCTCGCGGCGCTTGCTGTTGTTCAGGCGCGAGCCGATCGCGCCGACATAAAACGCGTCGGACTTCAGGGCTTCCATCAGCGCCAGGTCGTCGAGCTTGGGATCGTGGGTGAGCGCGACCACCGCGCTGCGATGGTCGAGCCGCATGGCCGTGACCGTATCGTCGGGCATGTCGTGCACCAGCTGCACGCCGTCCACGTGCCAGCCGGCGCGGTATTCCTCGCGCGGATCGCACACGATCACGTGATAGTCCATGGCGGTGGCGATCTGCGCCAGGAAGCGCGACAACTGGCCGGCGCCAATGATCAGCAACCGCCAGCGCGGGCCGTGCAGCGTGACCATGGCGCGATCGCTGACCTGCATTTGCGCGCCGGGCGGCGCCACCGACAATTCCACCGCACCGGTGTGCAGGTCGAGCCGGCGCTGCACCAGCTCGTGGCGTTCGAGCCGTTCAAGCAGCTCGGCGATGCGGCTGTGCTGTGCCAGCGGTTCGATCGCCAGTTCGATGGTGCCGCCGCAGGGCAGGCCGAAACGGTGCGCCTCGTCGGCGGTGATGCCGTAGCTGACGATTTCGGGCGCCGTGCGGCTGATGCCATGATCGCGCACGCGCGCGATCAGGTCGTCCTCGATACAGCCGCCCGAGACCGAGCCGATCACGGTGCCATCCTCGCAGATGGCCAGGGTGGCGCCGATCGGACGCGGGCTGCTGCCCCAGGTCTTGATGACGGTGATGAGTTCGCAGCGGCGCCCGGAGGCGATCCACGCTGCGCTGGTTTTAAGTACTTCGAGATCGATGCTGTCCATGGTTGGAATATACTATGCCTCTCCGAACCGTGCAGGCACGCCATGACCGAACCGAATCATTACGAAGACGACAGTGAAGACGAAGACGGTCCGAAGTTCGGCCGCCTGCTGCTGGTGCTGGTCGGCGTGGTGCTGCTGTGCGGCGCGCTGACCTGGCTGATGGCCACCGTGTTCCCGGACTTTCCGAATTTCAGTTAAGCGTTATGGCTTGCAGACGATGGTCAGTGCATTGTCATACGGGCTGTCGGGGACGATATCTTCCGCCGTAAATTTCTCGTACTTGTAGGTTTCCAGCGCCTCGCCTTTGCCCATGGCTTCCGGGTAAAACACCTGCGAGAGCAGGATGGTGGTGCGGTCTTCGCACGAATACAGGTGCAGCGCCTTCACCGATTTGTACGGCTTGCCCTCGGGCGAATTCTGCGCGCGCGCGAACGAGTGCAGCGACCACACCTTGCGTGTCTTGTCCTTCTTGATCACGCTGGCGCGGTCGATGTAATAGACATTGCCGGCGCCGCCCGAGGCGCCGCCCACCTTGGCCCATTGCGCGGCCTGGGCGCCGCCCGCTGCCGCAAACAACAGGCACACCACGACCGACAGGGCGGACTTGTTCATCGATGACTCCTACGGCACCAGCGGTTTGTTGGAAGACTGCTTGCTGCGGATTTCGGCGACGGTCTTGTCGATCACCGACAGGCGATAGTTCACCGAAGGGTGATTGGCGGTGTAGCCGTTGAGGACCGTGGCCGGATACTGCGTGGTCAGGCGCTGCCAGAAGGCGCGGGCGCCGGCCGTGCTGTAGCCGGCGCGCGCCACCATGTAGAGCGACAGGCGGTCGGCGGCGCCATCGAGTTCCTGCGGCATCGGCTTGACGCCAGCGCTGCCGATCAGCATGGAGGTGTCGGGACGAATGGTGACCAGGTTGTCGATGATGCTGGCCACCGTGTAGGCCGAACGCGTGGTGGCGGCATGGCCGAGGATGTTGTGGGCCATGTCCTTGGCCAGCACGTAGGCAATCGCTTCGTCGGTCTGGGCGAAATTGACCATGCCGCGCGTGATCAGCACGCGCTGGCCGTCGGCATAGGCGTTGATGTTGTCGACATTGCCGATGTCGATTTTAAAGGCGCAGGCGCGCGTGACGGGCACCTTGAGCGGCACGTTGGCGTTCTTGCGCTCGACCATCAGGTTCAGGGTTTTGTTGCTGGACGCGAGCGGACCGAGGATGCCGGCTGCCTGCGTTTCGGCGTTGGCGCCGCGCGGCAGTTCCTTGCCTTCGGCCGCCAGCAGGATGTCGCCTTGTTTGAGGCCGGCCTTGGCGGCGCCGCTGCCGGCGAGCACGCTGGCCACTTCCAGGCGGTCGCCGTAGTTGAGCACTGCCGTGGCGGCATCGACGTATTCGCCCGAGTACGAGTAGCGGTTCTTGGCGGTAAAGCCCAGCAGGTTGCGCGCCTGCGAGCGGCACAGGTCGGAGTTATTGATCAGGAGCGGAGCGGCAATGCGGTACAGGCGGTCTTGCAGCGCCACCATCTGGCCCAGCTCTTCGCGAGCCGCCGCCATCTTGGCGGTGACCACCGGCTGGTCCTGGTTGATGGTGCGGACCACGGCCGGCTCGGATGCGCCGTCCGTGGGGCGCACCGTGTAGGTGGTGCAGGCGGTGAGCAGGCTGGCTGCCGCGACCAGGGACAATGAAGCGAGTTTTGTCGAAGTGTGCTGCCGAACCATCCTGAAGTCTCCTGCTGTTTATTGTACGCCCGTGCTGCCGAAGCCCCCGACGCCACGTTCGCTGCTGTCAAATTCTTCCACCACGTTGAAGCCCACTTGCAGCACCGGCACGATAATCAGTTGCGCCAGCCGTTCCATCGGGTTCAGGGTGAATGCGCTATGGCCGCGATTCCAGGTCGAAATCATCAGTTGGCCCTGGTAATCGGAGTCGATCAAGCCTACCAGATTCCCGAGCACGATGCCGTTCTTGTGTCCCATGCCGCTGCGCGGCAGGATCATCGCAGCGTAGCCGGGATTGGCCACGTAGATCGCCAGCCCAGTGGGAATCAGGACAGTCTGGCCGGCTTCGATGACCATGGGCGCATCGATGCAGGCACGCAGGTCGAGACCGGCGGAACCCGGAGTGGCGTAGGCCGGCAACTGGTCTTTCATGCGCGGGTCGAGGATTTTAACGTCGATAGTATTCATGTTATTTGTCGAAGAGCGAATGCTGGGTGATGCGTTTGGAAATTTCGGAAATCAATTGGCGCGCCAGCGTGAGCTTGTCGGCGCGCGGCAGGATGGTGTGGCCGTTTTCGTCGAACAGGATGATGGTATTGTCGTCCTGGCCGAAGGTGTGGTGGCCGATATTACCGACCAGCAGTGGAATACCCTTTTTCTCGCGCTTGTCGGCGCCGAACTGGATCAGGTTTTCCGACTCGGCGGCAAAGCCCACGCAATACGGATGGCCGGCCAGCGACGTGCGCGCTGCCACCGTGGCCAGGATGTCCGGGTTCTGCTCGAATTTCAGGTCGGGCACCGAGCCGTCCGGGTTCTTTTTCAGTTTCTGTTCGCTGGCATTCGAGATGCGCCAGTCGGCCACCGCCGCCACCGCGATGAAGATGTGCTGGTGATCGACATTGGCCAGCACCGCGTCGTGCATCTGCATCGCGCTTTGCACATTGATGCGCTGGACGCCGAACGGCGCCGGCAGCGCCGTGGGGCCGGACACCAGCACCACTTCGGCGCCGGCTTCGCGCGCGGCGCGCGCCACCGCATAACCCATCTTGCCCGACGACAGATTGGTGATGCCGCGCACCGGGTCGATGGCTTCAAACGTCGGTCCGGCCGTGATCAGGATGCGTTTACCGGCCAGCACTTTCGGCTGGAACGAGGCGATCAGTTCTTCCAGCAGTTGCGCCGGTTCCAGCATGCGGCCCATGCCCACTTCGCCGCAGGCCTGGTCGCCGGCGGCCGGGCCGAAGATGACGATGCCGTCGTCTTCGAGCTGGCGGGCGTTGCGGCCGGTGGCGGGGTTCTGCCACATTTCCACGTTCATGGCCGGCGCGATCAGGAGCGGCACGTGGCGCGGGCGCGCCAGGCACATGGTGGATAGCAGGTCGTCGCACACGCCGTGCGCCAGCTTGGCCATGAAGTCGGCCGAGCAGGGCGCGATCATGATCGCGTCCGCGTGGCGGGTGACGTCGATGTGGGCCATGTTGTTGTCCACGCGCGGGTCCCACTGGCTCGAATACACCTTGTTACCGGACAGCGCCTGCATGGTCACGGCCGTGATGAAGTGTTCGGCGGCGTCGGTCATCACCACCTGCACCGAAGCGCCGGCCTTGGTCAGCGCGCGGCACAATTCCGCCGACTTGTAGCATGCCACGCCGCCGGACAGGCCCAGCACGATTTTCTTGCCGCTCAATTCCATGATGCTCTCCGCTTTATTTGTTTACCCGGCGCAGCTCATCGAGGATGAACAGCGCGGCGCCGACGCAGATCGCCGCATCGGCGACATTGAACGCCGGGAAGTGGCCCAGGCCCTCCCAGTGGAAATCGAGGAAGTCCACGACATGGCCGTACACCACGCGGTCGATCACGTTGCCGAGCGCGCCGCCGAGCACCAGCGTCAGCGCCCACGAGAACATGCGCTGGCCGCCGTGCTTTTTCAGCAGGTAGATGATGTACGCTGCCGCCGCCAGGCCGATCGCGGTAAAGAAATGGCGCTGCCAGCCGCCGGCGTCGTGCAGGAAGCTGAACGCGGCGCCCTTGTTATATGCCAGTACCAGGTTGAAGAACGACGTGATGAACTTCTCTTCACCGAGCACGAAGGTGCGGGTGATGGTGATCTTGGTCAGCTGGTCGATCAGGATGATGATGAAGGCGATGCCCAGCCACGGCGTCAGGCTGGCCGAGGATTTGGAAGAGAGGATTTTTTTGGTGGCCATAAATAGTCAGTTGGATCGTTTCACCTGCGCTCCCGCCACCGGGCGGTGGGCAGGAGCGCAGGGCCTTCATCTTAAGCGAACTTGCGCTGTTCGCCCGCACCGAACAAGTTGCTGTAGCAGCGGCCGCACAGGGCAGGGTGGTCGGCGTGGGCGCCCACGTCGGCGCGGTAGTGCCAGCAGCGCTCGCACTTTTCCGCCGTCGATGCGGCGACTGCCACCACTTCTTCCGCTTCGGTCGATACTTCAGCCACCTGGGCGGCCGACGTGATGAACACGAACTTCAAATCGTCGTCCAGGCTGGCCAGCAGCTTGTACTTGTCGCCCGACGCCTTGATCGACAGTTCCGCCTGCAGCGACGAGCCGATTGCGCCCGACGTGCGCAGGTCTTCGAGCTGCTTGGTGACGTCCGCGCGCACCGTGCGCAGCGCGGTGTACTTGGCCAGCAGCGCGCCAGCGTCGGCCTGCTGCGGCAGTTGCCACCAGGTTTGCGTGAAGATGGTCTCGTCGCTGGCGGCGTATGCTTCCTCGCCGGCGAAGATGGCCCAGGCTTCTTCCGCCGTAAACGACAGCGCCGGAGCCATTACGCGCAGCAGGCTTTGCGTGATGTGCCACAGCGCGGTCTGCGCCGAGCGGCGTGCCGGCGAATCGACGGCCGACGTGTACAGGCGGTCCTTGAGGATGTCGAGGTAGAAGCCGCCCAGGTCTTCCGAGCAGTAGTTCTGCAGCTTCGAGTACACCGGCTGGAATTCGTAGCGGGCGTAGTGCTGGGCGATCTCTTCCTGCAGCGCGGCCATGTTGGCGATCGCGTAGCGGTCGATTTCCAGCATCTGCTCCAGCGGTACCGCGTGCTGCGCCTGGTTGAAGTCGGACGTATTGGCCAGCAGGAAGCGCAGCGTATTGCGGATGCGGCGGTACGCTTCGGTCACGCGTTTGAGGATCTCGTCGGAGATCGACAGCTCGCCGGTGTAGTCGGTGGACGCGATCCACAGGCGCAGGATGTCGGCGCCCAGGGTATCGGAGATCTTTTGCGGGGCCAGCGTGTTACCGAGCGACTTCGACATCTTCTTGCCTTCGCCATCGACGGTGAAGCCGTGAGTCAGCAGCGCCTTGTATGGCGGTTTGCCGTCCAGCATGGACGCGGTCAGCAGGGACGAGTGGAACCAGCCGCGGTGCTGGTCCGAGCCTTCCAGGTACAGGTCGGCCGGGAACGCCAGTTGTTCCTTGTGCGAACCGCGCAGCACGGTCTGGTGGGTGACGCCGGAATCGAACCACACGTCCAGCGTGTCCTTGTTCTTTTCGTAGCTGGCCGCCTCATCGCCGATCAGGTCTTTCAGGTCGAGCGCCAGCCAGGCGTCGATGCCGCCCTGCTCGATGCGCTGGGCGACCTGCTCCAGCAGCTCGGCGGTGCGCGGATGCAGCGCGCCGGTTTCCTTGTGCACGATGAAGGCCATCGGCACGCCCCACTGGCGCTGGCGCGACAGGGTCCAGTCGGGACGGTTGGCGATCATGCCGTGCAGGCGGGCCTGGCCCCAGTCGGGGAAGAATTCAGTTTGCTCGATGCCGGCCAGCGCGGTCTCGCGCAGGGTGGCGCCGCCGTCGGCAGGCGTGACGTCCATGCCCGCAAACCACTGCGACGTGGCGCGGTAGATGATCGGGGTTTTATGGCGCCAGCAGTGCATATAGCTGTGGGCGAACATTTTGAGTTCGAACAGCGCGCCGGCGTCGCGCAGCGCGTCGCAGATCGGCTTCGAGGCTTCCCAGATGGTCAGGCCGCCGAACAGCGGCAGCGTGGACGCGAATTTGCCGTCGCCCATTACCGGGGTCAAGATCTGCTCGTCCTTCAGGCCATGCTTGCGGCACGAGATAAAGTCGTCGAGGCCATAGGCGGGCGCCGAGTGCACCACGCCGGTACCGCTCTCGGTGGTGACGTAATCGGCCAGGTACACGGGCGACAGGCGGTCGAAGAACGGATCGGCCGCGTGCAGCGGATGGCGGAAGCTGATGTTTTCCAGCGCGGCACCGAGGGTGGTGGCAATCGTGGTGCCTTCGAGCTTGAAGCGCGCCAGCGACGATTCCACCAGGTCCTGCGCCAGGATCAAGAGCAGCGGCTGGCCGTCACGCTCGGCCTGCACCAGCGCGTAGGTCACTTCCGGGTTGACGTTCAACGCCTGGTTGGACGGGATGGTCCACGGGGTGGTGGTCCAGATAACGATGAAGCCGTTTTCGGTCGGCAGCTGCGGCAGGTTGAAGGCCGCTGCCAGTGCGTCGAACTGGGCGAACTTGAAGCCGACGTCAATGGCCGGATCGCGCTTTTCCTGGTATTCCACTTCCGCCTCGGCCAGCGCCGACTGGCAGTCGAAGCACCAGTTCACCGGTTTAAGGCCGCGGTAGACATATCCTTTTTCCAGCAGCTTGCCGAGCGCGCGCAGTTCGTCCGCCTCGTTCGAGTAGTTCATGGTGAGATAAGGGTTCTGCCATTCGCCCAGCACGCCCAGGCGGATGAAGTCCTTGCGCTGGCGGTCCACCTGCTCGAGCGCGTAGGCGCGGGCCTTGGTCAGCACTTCGGCGGTCGGCAGGTTTTTGCCGTACAGCTTTTCGATCTGGATTTCGATCGGCATGCCGTGGCAGTCCCAGCCCGGCACATACGGTGCGTCGAAACCGGCCAGCGAGCGCGATTTGATCACCATGTCCTTGAGGATCTTGTTGACCGCGTGGCCCAGGTGGATGTCGCCGTTGGCGTACGGCGGACCGTCGTGCAGGATGAACTTCGGCCGGCCGGCGGCGGCTTTGCGCACGCGCTCGTAGATCTTCTTGTCCTGCCATTGCTGTACCCATGTCGGCTCGCGCTTGGCCATGTCGCCGCGCATCGGGAACGGGGTTTCGGTCATGTTGACCGGGTATTTGCTCTCTGGCTTCTTGCTGTTTTTAGGGTTGTCGGATTTTGGATTGGACATGGGATTTCTTCAATAAGATTTCGGGGAATTCGGGGTAGCCGGCGCGCGTAGCTGGTCGCGCGCTCAAATTCGGTCGGTGGCCGAAGTTGCACCATTTTTGGCACTGGCTGACGCAGCAATCTCCCGCTGCGCGAAGTACGCGCGGGCGATGTCGGCATCGCGGTCGATGGCGGCGGTGAGCGTAGGCAGGTCGACGTATTTTTCTTCGTCGCGGATCTTTTGCAGGAATTCCACCCGCACCTGCTTGCCGTAGCAATTCTGCGCGAAGTCGAAGATATGCACTTCCAGCAGCACGCGGCCGCTGTCGTCCACGGTGGGACGCACGCCGAGGCTGGCGACGGCCGGCAGCGGTTGGTCTGCCAGGCCATGCACCTGCACGATGAAGATGCCCATCAGGGCGGGGCGGTGCGGCACCCGCAGATTCAAGGTCGGGAAGCCCAGTGTTCGGCCCAGTTTCTGGCCATGGATCACGTGGCCGGACATGGCGTACGGGTGGCCCAGCAGCGCCTCGGCGCGGATAAAATCGCCTTCGGCCAGCGCGGTGCGCACGGCCGACGACGAGATGCGGGTGGAACCGTTCATCACGGTAGGCAGGGTTTCGACATGGAAGCCGTAACGCTCGCCGGCTTCCTGCAGCATTTGCACATTGCCGGCGCGGCGCGCGCCGTAGCAAAAGTCGTCGCCGACCATCAGCCACTTGACGTGCAAGCCTTCGACCAGCACTTTCTCGGTAAATTCCTGTGGTGTAAGGGCGGCAAACGAGGACGAAAAGTGCTCGACGATCACGCGGTCGATGCCGTTGTCGGACAGCGATTGCAGCTTGTCGCGCAGGTTGGCGATGCGTGCCGGTGCGCGCGACAGGTCGCCCGATTTCTGCGCGAAGAATTCGCGCGGGTGCGGCTCGAACGTCATCACGGCCGCCTCGAGCCCGAGATCGCCGGCAGCTTCGCGCACGCGGGCCAGCAACGCCTGGTGGCCCAGGTGGACACCGTCGAAATTGCCGATCGTGAGCGCACACGGCGCACGCGATGCCGCGTTGGGAAGACCTCGAAATACCTTCATGGGATTGTGCTGGAAACTAACGCTAAATGAAAGATTATACGTGAGCGGGGGAGAGGGTGGAAAAGATGAAAAAAAAGCGCTGTTTGCCGGGGCAAACAGCGCTTTTTTACAGCAAACCAGGATCTTAACTATGGTTGAGGCTGATGGTCCAGTAACGGGCCAGGTCAGCGGTGCCGTCCGTGCCTTTAACCGTCTTGAAGGTGGACAGCGCAGCAGCTTTCTTGCCGGCGATCGACTGGGCGATACCGTAGTGCAGCTTGATGGCTTCCGGATTGCGGCCGGTGCCCAGCTTGA
>Ga0308159_1005748_pt1 | contig 10281 bp, 7 predicted proteins | sample PhyCR1_FD_201040 | JGI IMG/M metagenome (GOLD analysis project Ga0308159, IMG submission 201040) | Phyllosphere microbial communities from UC Gill Tract Community Farm, Albany, California, United States - DLSLC.R1 | ecosystem: Host-associated > Plants > Phyllosphere > Unclassified | place: USA... | reverse complement strand
GCTGAAACAGATCCATGAGGACTTGAAAGAATTGGGATTCGAGGGGTCTTACGACAGGGTCGCGGCATTCGCGCGGGTATGGCGGGAGGGTCAAACTGAGCGGGTCAATCCTGCCAGCAAACGAACATACATCCCTCTCTCCTTCGCTCCTGGCGAAGCTTTTCAGTTCGATTGGAGCGAGGACTGGGCGGTCATTGGCGGCGAACGCACCAAGCTCCAAGTGGCCCACTTCAAGCTCAGCCATTCGCGGGCGTTCTACCTGCGCGCGTATCTGCTCCAAACCCACGAGATGCTGTTTGACGCGCACGCCCACGCGTTCGACACGCTGGGCGGCATTCCGCGCCGGGGCATTTACGACAACATGAAGACGGCGGTCGACAAGGTCCGCAGCGGCAAAGATCGCGACGTCAACGCGCGCTTTGAGGCCATGGTCAGCCACTACCTGTTCGATGCGGAGTTCTGCAATCCATCATCGGGCTGGGAGAAAGGCCAAGTCGAAAAGAACGTCCGCGACAGCCGCCACCGCATCTGGCAAAAGGTTCCGGCGTTCGACACGCTCGACGAGCTCAACAACTGGCTCTCCGACCAATGCATCGAGCTTTGGAAAACGATTCGGCACCCTGAGGCCGACATCAGCGTCTGGGAGGCTTGGGAGGTCGAGCGGCCCCACCTCATGCGCAACGGCAAGCCCTTTGACGGCTTCGTGGAGCACACCAAGCGGGTGTCGCCCACCTGCCTGGTCACGTTCGAACGCAACCGATACAGCGTGCCCGCGTCGTTCGCCAACCGGCCGATCAGCGTCAGGGCCTACGCCGATCGCTTGGTCTTCGTCGCGGAGGGCAAGACGGTCGCGGAGCATGCGCGCGACATCACTCGCGACCACGGTCCGGGCAAGACCATCTTCAACTGGCGGCACTACCTCGCCGTGTTGCAGCGCAAGCCAGGCGCCCTCCGCAACGGCGCCCCATTCAGCGAGTTCCCGGTCGAGTTCAAGCGGTTGCAGGCCGTCCTGATGAAACGCCCTGGCGGGGATCGCGAGATGGTGGAGATCCTCGCCCTGGTGATGTTCCACGACGAGAACGTGGTCCTGGAGGCCGTCAAGCAGGCGCTCGACGCCGGCGCGCCATCCAAGCAAATCATCTTGAACATGCTGAGCCGTCTTCTCGAAGGCGCCCCGCCACCGCGGGTCGACGCCCCGCAAGCCCTCAGCCTGAAAGTCGAGCCGCAGGCCGACGTGGGCCGATACGACCAACTTAGAAAAAGGAGTGTTTTAAATGCAGCATGACGCGATGCAGGAAATGTTCAAATCCCTAAAACTGTGGGGGATGGTCCAAGCGCTGGAAGATCTGGCCGGCCAGGATTCACCGGCTTATCAAGCCGCGATGCCCGTGCTGGCGGGCCTTCTCAAAGCCGAAACGGCCGAGCGCGAAGTGCGATCCCTGGCCTATCAAATGAAAGTGGCGAAGTTCCCCGCTTACAGGGACTTGAACGGCTTCGACTTCTCGTGCAGCGAGGTGGATGAGAGCTTGGCCCGACAGCTTCATCGCTGCGAGTTTCTGAAATCAGCCACCAATGTCGTGTTGGTGGGCGGGCCCGGAACGGGAAAAACTCACCTCGCCACCGCCATCGGCACCCAGGCCATCGAACAGCACAACTGCCGCGTGCGCTATTTTTCGACGGTGGAGCTGGTCAACATGCTTGAACTGGAAAAGCAACAGGGAAAAGCGGGACACCTCGCCATGCGTTTGCTCTACACCGACCTGGTGATCCTGGACGAATTGGGATATCTCCCTTTCAGCCAAAATGGCGGCGCTCTACTTTTCCACTTGATCAGCAAGCTTTACGAGAAGACGAGCTTGATCATCACGACCAACTTGGGATTCTCGGAATGGGGATCGGTGTTTGGCGACGCCAAGATGACGACGGCGCTGCTGGACCGTTTGACTCACCACTGCCACATCATCGAAACCGGCAACGACAGCTATCGATTCAAGAACAGTTCAACCCATCAAGCTGGAAAGGAGGGCCGACAAAAGCTAACCACTGCCTAACCCCTAAATAATCATTGAAGCGGGTCAGAATTCGATGCAAAGCAAGGGTCAGAATCAAACGCAAACCAACAGCATTCATTGAGGTCAATGACGGCGACTATGCCTGGATTGAGCAGCTAGTTTTTGAGCGCGCTGGTTGCAAAAAAATATTCACGCCGGCGTTGCCCCGCCCCCTTTGAGGGGTGCGACGCCGTTGGCCCACACGATTTGGAGGCGGAACAGCCTGCTCTCGGCAAGCCTGATACTGCCGTCGACCTCTGGGAATCCTTGTCGACGAGTCCATGCCCCAAGCTCTAAACATTTCCTTATGGTTGCAGAACCCCGCTGCATAATCGTCTCCCTGATACCGATCAAATCAATCTCTCGGATCAAAATATTCGGTATCCGATAAGCTAGCAAAACGCCAAGCGCATCGAGCAAGCGCCGGTCATCAACATGCCGGCGCCGCGCCGCGTGGTCACAAATTGGCCGCGGCCTCAAGAGCAACGACTCGGCTGGTGGATGAGAGGATACGAATGCGATCCGCCCATTGAACCAGCTCTTGCCTTGGGCGGCCCCGCATGATGTTGAACCGTCGCTTGCGCATGTGCGCGCTCTCGAACGCTGGATCGTCCAACTCGATCGCCAACTCGAAGACGTCTGGCTGCCCGGGTCCGCCCCGCTGCGCGAGTTCCACAGACGCGCTCGCGTTGGCTCGCGCCAGCGACCCTTGCCACTCCTCGCGCTGCTCAATCAAAACAGCGCGCCCTTGGCGGTCGGCTGCCATTGCCCACAAAACCACTCCGTCCTGATTATGGGCGAGATCCACAAACTCATCGCCAACGCCCGCCTTGGCTCGTAACCCGTCGACGCGACGCCGAGCAGATTCTTTGGCCCACGCCGCGCGCTCGCGCGCTGAACTCTCGTCTCGCAAAAACGCGTCTTCGAGTTCGGCCCGGTTTCGAGCGACAAACGCATTCCACTCCTGCTCAGCCAGCGCCGCGATTCTGGGCCCCACTTCCACCTCCCACACTTCGGCAAGCTTGTGGCCAAACTTCTTGGACAGGCCCCGCAACTCGATTTCAAATGCCTCCGAAGCGCGCTGTTTGCTCGGCCCACCGGCGTGGAAGAGCGATCCGTCGGGCATGCGGCTGACGCCCCCTTTCTTGGACTCCCAAGACACTTTCCTGTGTTCCACCGCAAAGTCATACTTCCCGGTGTAGACCTCTTGCCCAACGGTGTCCATCGGGACGAACACCGTCGCTGGCACGCCGTTGACCGACATGGGCGCCGTCGCCCCGATGGTCCTCCACACCGTTTTCTTCACCGGGATAATCTTCACTCCGCACTCCAGCAGCGGACGAGTCATCTCCACGGGTCCGAAATTCCATTCGCCCGGCGCCTCGCGCCAGTGCGCGCGATGAGCTCGAATCCGCAGTTCTTTGCGAACCAGGTCCACTGCGACCTCGACGCCGTCGCCTTGGAACGTCCAGTCCGCCTTGCGGCCGGCCTCGTCGCGCAGCACTGAGCGCCCAAATGCAAACGCCGCATTCTTGCGCGCCTTGAGCGCCGCTTGAATCAACAGCGGGCCAAAACCCACTGCGAGCAGAACGCCCCAGAACGTTGCGCCCAAGTGCGGATCGCTGGTCGATCCAAACGGCGCTCCGAAAGTGGCGGGCAACACGATCGCGACAACCCAAGCCCAGATCGCGCCGAAGAATCGCCCCCAGGTCAGGGGCAACAACGCGGGCCCCCACCCCAACACGATGATGCAGCTCCAAATCGCCAAGCTGTCTTTGCCGCCTGGTCCAAGCCACTCCTCAAAACTCGCAAGAGCAAGCATCAAAAAAGTGAACAGGCCACCCCAAATCATGCGCAACGTCCAAAACATATCGCCCCCTTTGTTTGTGATCACATGGCGTTCATGAGCTGCATGAACACGGTCATTTGTTTGCGAAGTTCACGAACCACAGCCGCTGATCGCCATCGAGCGGACCGCGATATCCCATTTGCAGGAACATCTCTCCGAACAGATAACCACCGTTTCCATACAGGGCGATGGCGTCTGGTTTTTCCAGCGGGAGCAGCTTGGACGGAACGCGCGGACCTGCGGTGCGAACCTGTTCGGAGCTGATCGATGCCGGCGCCATGAGGTTCCGGTAATTGCGCATCGCCCCGATCGTCAAACGGTCGCCGTCGAATTTCAAATCCCCGTTGCAAAGCACGACGCCGTCCACCTTTTGCGACTTCTTGTCCGAGGACCAAACGACGGCGTCGAATTTCACGCACTCGGGCGGACGGGCGATGTCCGGCGACATGGAGCCCGGAAGTTGTCGCTGATATCGGATGCCCTGCGGGGCGATAAGGCTCTCGGAATAATCGACCATCTTGATGCTGACGCGCGGCCAATAGTCGCCGGGACGGGAGATTGGATGGCGCGTGAACAGGCCAGCCAGTGGCGTGTCGGCAAGCCGCTTGCCGGCCCATCGAGGATCGGAAGGACGGGGAGCCTCCACCACGATGTTTTGCGCGTTGATCACGGCGATTTTGCCGCCTGCGCGCTCCTGAATCGACGATGGCCTCGCATCGCCCGGAGGGTTCAAAGCCGGCTTGCCAAGGGCCGCGCTGAAGGCGTCAAGCGCTCCCCTCAGATTCGGCTGAGAAGAAGATGCGTCGGTTTGCGCGGCGCACCCGGCAAGAGCGGAGATGGCACCGACGAAAAGCAAAGCGCGAGTTGGGAATGTCGTCATTATTTTTCTTTCTTAATTTTTTGCGGATTAAGGAGGCCTGCTGTTTTTCGCGCTCCACGTCCAATGCCTGACCGGGCCAGACTCAGGGTGGAAAACGGCCTTGGCTGGAAGAACTCCAGCGCCGGCTTAGCGCGCTTACAAAACGCATACTAAACTAATTTGGTTGACAGTCAACTTTTTAAGTCCTTCAAACTCTTGCGTGGACACTCGACTATTTGGGTTGAGGAGATTTCCATGGTTCACTACTACTTCAACAACACCCCCAATCCACCCATGGGCGACGCCATTGCGATCCGCAAGGCGATCGGCTCGTCCATCGGTCGCGCTCGTCAAACGGCAGGCCTTACCCAGGAAGACGTCGCGGAGCGCTTAGGCATCGGCCCGGAGGCCGTCTCTCGACTCGAGCGCGGCGTCGGCTCGATCACCGCCGAGCGCCTCGTGATCTTGGGCGACATGTTCGGGTGCCGATCGGACCAGTTGTTGTTGGGCGCGAGTGCTCGACAAGACGACCAGGGCGCCGCCATCGTTCAACTCATCGAGGACCTCGATCTGGAAGACCGCCGTTTTATTCTCGAAACCGTCGAGCGATTGGCCGAGCGTTTGCGCCACTCCCGCCCTGCTTCCAACATCAAGAAGCGTTGAGCGAGCGACGAAATTCAGCATTCCGCATCCAGTGAGCGGCGGATCAAACGTTACGCGCGTTCGCGCGAAAATCATTGAATCCTAGCGACACTGCTCAGTTCAGCGGTCAATTTGTTTGTTGAGCGCCCAGGTGCGGAAATGGGAGCGTGGAGTGCAGTGGGCATGCACGTATCATCGCCACCCGAGGAATGGCCGCAGGCATTCGGCAATGGCGTCTCGGCAGTAAAGCTGGATGAGCATCGTGGGCATCATGCCGCAAGCATATCGACAGCCCTGCTCATGTGCGCAGTGTTGGAAAACCCGCAATCGTGCACGATTTTGGTCACGCTGTCGCTTGAGAAAAGCCACGCCGTCACCCACATCATGCGGCCGGCTTGTCGCAAGCGTTGGCGGAGGCGCCCTCCTCTTTCAGCTATTGTTCCAACGTCCTCTTTTGGCATGCAAGCATGCGGTGCAGCTCCTGCAGCGGCGAACGCCAATCGTGTTTGATCGCTTGGGTCACGTCCGCGTCGAAGATCCGCTCCGCCCCAAGCCGATTAGCTCGGCGAGATGCGAAAGCGAAGTCGCCTCGTGAAGCGATTGCCCGAGCCGAGCCGATGGGCATTTCTGTCGTTGGGGCTCATCACCGTCCGTCGGCCGACTCGCCAGCGACTCCGGCCGCATCATTTACAAGCTTGCGGTGCTAAACCGGCTGGCGCCGCTACAGCGCCGTTATTGGCGTCCACTGTGGCTACCGATTCGGCAGCTGCGGCGATGCACAGCTATAGCGGCACGCGTCCGCGCGACTCATCTAGTCATGCTGACGGCTCCGAACAGACTTGCGACTGTTGATTTGCAGCGAAATCTTACCCACTTTGCTTCTTAATTTGCAAATGGAACTGGCCCACGTTTAAGACACAATCCTGCTCATGATTTTGAGCGAGGAATTGGAGTGATCGACGTGGCACTGCTAGGTATTATTCGACGCTGGCATATTCGCGACTAGGCCCCATTGAGGGAAATCGCCAGGCGCTTAGGCATTTCCAGAAACACCGCCCAACGCTACCTGCGCTCGGAAACCATAGAGCCAGCCTACGCTGAGCGGCGCTCCGCCCGCGCCATCGACAAATACGCGTTCCAGCTTTCAGCGCTGCTTAAAGCCGAATCGGCCAAATCACGCAGCAGCGGCGCACGCTGAAACAGATCCATGAGGACCTAAAAGAACTGGGATTCGAGGGGTCTTGCGACAGGGTCGCGGCGTTCGCGAAAGTGTGGCGGAAGGGGCAAGCTGAGAGGGGCAATCCTGCCAGCAAACGAACACCATCAGGCTGGAAAGAAGAGCCGCCAAAGCTAACCACTGCCTAATCCTAAAGAATCATTGAAGCGGGTCAGATTCGATGCAAAGCAAGGGGCAGAATCAAACGTAAACCAACACTCATCCTGCTGAACGGTATTGACGCCGGCCATTAGCAACCGGCAAAGTGCTACAGAACGATCTTGACAGCCCGCATTTCCCAAGTCGGAAAACTCAAAGATGATTCCCCATTACGCACGGGCTGGGCGTTGCGTAAATATTCGAGGGCGCTATGAAAACAAATAAAGCCTGCCTTGTCACTCTTCTGGCCGAAAGCTACTTCGAAATTTCCGCGATCATATTTTGCATGGTTGCGACCTTTGCATTTACACGCGCAGCCACAAGAATACTAGTTGAATTTATTGCAAGCTATTGATGAGCCGCCGCACATCATCGCCGCCAATAAACACTGCTACGTAAATGGCTACCAAGATCGTAGAAACGATGCGGACAATCAGACCGTTCCAGACAGAGTCGTGGTTCTGCGGATTGTCAATGAATTTTTGGGTTATAACCCAAAAAATTATGGACGAAACAATGCCCGTAATTACGCCTACCACACCAGTTAAGATCATAAATGTCTTTCGCAACTATGATTAATTTGAATGTAAATATATCATTAAATGATAATGTTCATAAAGCAAAATGATAAATTTTTGTGACACATTTCATCTCGACCTTCAGAGGCTAGGATCTGTCATCGCCTCCGGTGCATGGTCGACCCGACACATGGGAAGCAAGTGATTGTCGCGTCCCAGCAAACCACGTAAAGAGCGACCGATTTTCTTAGACCGGCGGCTTTTCAGGAATAAGAGGGTTAGCAGGACAGAAGCGCCAAAAGGTAAATCCGCCTATGGCTTGGGGATTTCCTCGGGAGCCATGTTTGCGTATCTCGCCGTCGTCTGCCCGTCTTTGTGGTGCACCGTCCAACGAAGCTCCTGCTCCGTGGCGATCGCTCCGGCCTCCACCATGTCGTTTTGGCGAATCCTGTCGATCGTTCGGCGCTCAAGGTTGGCGACGCTACGAGCTCCCACCATGTCGGCGATCGCCACCGGCGAGGCCGTGATGTTTTTAAGCACGCGGGAGATGAAGGACCGACGGGTATCGTGCATGTGGATGTCCGACAATCCCGCCCGCTCCAAGACTCGGCGGAAGTTGGTCTTGAAGCCTTCGATCTTGTAGTGGAACACGCGCTCGTCGACGCGTTGAATGGCCTTGAACGCCTCTTTGGCTTCGGGGAGGAGGATCACCAGCCTGTCCTCGGACGCCTTGGTTTGATCCGCGTCCATGTGGATGACGCCACGTTCCAAATCGATCTGCGCCCATTGCAGCCCCAACAACTCGGCTCGCCTCATGCCTGTGGAAATGGCCAAGGCGAAGATCAAAGTCATCTCGGGGTTGCGGCACCTGCGCAACTCCGTCAACAACGCCTCCTCCTCTACCTCCGTGATCACCCGGCGGCGGCGATGCTCGCCACCTTTGAGCCGCGTTTTGTCCGCAAGCAGGAAGGGGTTGTGGCCGTTGAGACGCTTCCAGGCCTTGTTGTCCGTGTAACGCAGCTTGTTGACGACAGACTGCAACGCATAGATTTCGCGTTTGACGGTGCTGCGCGCTTTCCCATCCTTCAGCCTGACGTTGATGTATTCCGTCGTTTCCTGCTCGGTCAGGTCGTCGATGTAGAAGTCGCCGATGGCTTTCTCGTCGTAGCCCTTGGCGTGTTGGCGCAACGAGGCGAGAGGGCCGGATGGAACTGCGAAGCCGGGTTTAATGTAAGGGATGCAAATGGTCTTGCAGTGTTCAAGCCGCGCTCTTGCCGCCTTGGCCGTTTGGCGCTCCTTGTCGACCGCGCTTTCAAGCTTGGGCGACACGTAGGCCCGCATGTATCCATCGATGGCGTCGGAGAGCTTGGCGCGCCCCTCCTGGATGAATTCGATGGCGAGGCGTTCGACCTCGTCGACCAGCATGCTCGCGCGGTCGCGGCCCTGCGCGATCAAAAGCCGGCCTTGAGGGGTTTTGCTGTCTTCGAGGAACATCTTCGCGCGCTCGACATCGGCGAAAGAACGGTCGACGACAAAGTCGCCGCGCTCAATTCGGACGCGATAACGGATGGAACGGGATTTGTCGGCGTTTTTCCAGTCGATGACTCGGATGCCGCGAGGAATGGAGGGGGCCATGGGGTCCTTTGGTGTTGGTGGAATCGTTTGTCGAATTCCCCTATTTTTTCACCAAAAGCCCGATAAGCCATTGCTTTGAATCATTGGCGGCGAACGCCAAGCCTTTGATTCTAAACATAAAATTTGGTGGGAAGTGCAAGTTTCGAACTTGCGACCCCTGCAGTGTGAATGCCATTGCCACTACCAAAATGCAGAGTTCTCATAGGGAGAATTGCTTGATGAGCCCTTGGAAATGTCAGTGAAATGCACTGGATTACACTGGGATTTACACTGGCTTTCGGGACTACCGTTGCGGCTTGATCTGCAGCGATCGGATATACGCCGCCTGTTCGGGCGTCTGGATATCAATGGCCATGAGCCAACCCTGGCGCAGCAGGCGCGCCGGCTGCTCGTTGGTGGCCGCCTGCGGCTCGAACCCGGATAGTTGGAATTTTTCCTCGCCCATGAAATCGAGCTCGCAGTCGATCAGCTGATTGTGACCGCTCCCCTGGCGCAGCAGCGCTCGCGTAGTGTGGCGCGCGAGCTGGTCATCGAGCACACTTGCAATGCGCAACTGGCCGTGCGACACGGAGGCCCATCGCGCGTTCACCTGCCCCATCGAGAGTTGCCGGCCATGATCGAACATGAACCGCGCGCTGTAGCCGAGGGCGTGCAGAGGCTGAGCCAGCTTGCACAGCCAGGATTGAGCCGCATACACCGGCCCACGCTCGCTTGGCGACACGTCGGCGCCGACCAGCACGAATTCATCGCCTCTCAACCAGACAAGGCGTACGCCGACCAGCTCAGCCAAGATTGCGTTGGTGCCAGGGGCGTAGAGCCGGGCCACCTTCACCGGGCGCCGCTTGCCCTGGTCAGTCACTTCCTGCACCAGTAGCGAGAACGGCGCTGATGTGCCACCGATGACCAGCCCCTCAGCCAGTAACGCACCGCCATCCCGCCGTCTTGCTATCCAAGCAAGCATTTTCACCTCAACAAAATACTGTACGTTCATACAGTATAACAGGCGCGTATTTCGCAAACGCGCGTGGGCCTCGACATCATCGACCGCTGCCAGAACCATGTTCTAACAGGTATAAGGTCCGCCGGCACTACACGCACCACGACTATGCAGACGAAGAGCGCGCGGCTCGTGCGATGCCTGGCAAGCGGCTATCAGTGATCCTACACCAGCACGGGGCGGTTGAAGGAGTCGTACGTCATCTGTAAGAAAAAGCAATCAGACACGACGTGTAATGGTCTAATTTGCCTGGACACCTCAATAGGTGGAAAATCCACCACCTGAGGAGTTAAAGCATGACAACAAGAAAACGCAAAACATTCGATCCGAGCCTGAAGCTGGAAGTGGTCAGGAT
>Ga0308159_1005747_pt1 | contig 10283 bp, 11 predicted proteins | sample PhyCR1_FD_201040 | JGI IMG/M metagenome (GOLD analysis project Ga0308159, IMG submission 201040) | Phyllosphere microbial communities from UC Gill Tract Community Farm, Albany, California, United States - DLSLC.R1 | ecosystem: Host-associated > Plants > Phyllosphere > Unclassified | place: USA... | reverse complement strand
CGTAATCCTTTCGATTACGGGGCTTCTTTGCGTTCACACGGAGCCGGGTCCCTGTCGTATCCCGATCTCTCCCGAGACGTTGACGCATTGTCATGCGTCCGATGTCTCAGGCGGCGCGTTGCTCGGGCCGTTCCTCGATGAGCGCGATCTCGTGCGGCTGCCATCCGTACTCGTAGGTCAGATACGTCGTGAGCGTCGGCATCGGCGACGAGAGGGTGGTGGAGATGCCGTGGCGCGCGTTCCGCGCGTCGGGGTCTCGATCGCGGATGGCGATCTGAAGGTCGGAGACGAGTTCTCGGGCGCGCAGGATTCCGTAGGCGTCGACCACGAGACGCCAGTCCGCGATGGTCAAGGTCGTCCATGCTCGTGAGGCGGCGGTGGTCTCTCGGGCGACGGGCAGGAAAAGCAGGAGAATCGCGGCGGCGACGCCGGCGTTGGCGAGGAGTGCCGCAGCCAAGGTGCTCACACCGAACGGCGCCGCGCCGAAGGCGGCGTCAGGTCCGCTCGTCAGATACGCCAGCGCCCGCGTCGCGCAGTGGAGGGCGTAGAAGACCGTTGCGACGGCGATAACGATGCGGGGTGGCCGGGGGAGGACCGTGTTGCGCAAAGCCAGTGTCGCGCAGGCGCCGCAGGCGAGGGCGAGCGTGCAGAGCAGCACGATGCGGGCTGCGTCGGGTGGAAGCAACACCGAACTCGTGGCGACCGTCAGCCCCGCGAGGAGTGTTGCGCCTGCTGCGGAGCGTGCGAGACGCTCCCGCGTCATGGTCATCGCGACGCACATGAGGCCGATGGACAGAACGAACGTGGTGTCGGCGGGGAAGCTGGCAGCGACGACGTTCACATCGCGGTCTCCGATGAGACGCATGAGGGCCGACCCGACGGAAAGCGCCGCGGCCGCGGCGGCGACTCTCAACGCGGCGGCGCGGGGATCCAGGGGGCGGGGTCGGGCGAAAGAGTATGCAGCGACGACGATGGCGACAGCGACGGAGACGATGACGATCCCCACCGACAACAGCAGCATGATTCCCCGTGACCCCCGGCTCGAAACGCTACGGGGGGATCCCGCGGCTTTCAAATCGCGCGCGGCTACCCCGCGCAATCCTCCTGCGCCGGGTCTGCGCGCCCGGCAGGATGGACGACGCGCCGCACGCGGCGCACGACGGACCCGGGAGGTTTCGATGGCCGATGACGAGATGTGGGATGTCACCGACATCCAGGGCACCCCGACGGGGACGTTACACCGACGCGGCGATGGTCCTGTGCCGGTAGGTTCGTTCCACGTCGTGGCATCCGTGTGTCTGGTGTCGTCGAGTGGGCGCGTGCTGATGAGCCTGCGGGCCGCGGGCAAGGACTACCCGCTGGCGTGGGAGTTCCCCGCCGGCAGCGCCCTGCGCGGAGAGACGAGTCGTACGGGCGCGGTGCGCGAGCTCGCCGAAGAGACCGGCATGGTGCGCTCTCCTGACGATCTCGTGCTCGTCGGACGCGTCGTAGAGGAGAGCGCCCTCTTCGACCTATGGGTGGCTCGCATCGAGGGCGAGCCGGCGCCCGTGCCCGACCCGGAGGAGGTCCAGGATGCCGAGTGGGTCACCCTCGACGTCGTGCACCAGCGGTGGCGGGACGGTGTCTTCGCGACGCCCTGGAACGCCCGTTTCGATCAGCTGTGGGAGACGCTGGAGCAACGGGTCGCGGAGATGCGCGACCGCGTCGACGGCGTCTGACACCGCAGCCGGCCGGTCCCTTTCCCGGGATGCCCACGAAGCATCCCCTCCGCGGCACACGTGCCTGGCGGAGGGGATGTCCGTGTGCGGGATGGGTCATCTCCGCACCTACGGGACGCCGCGTTTACGGCACCTGGACCAGGAGGTTCGGGAGTGACGGGAAGTCGGCCTGGCGCAATGGAGGGGCCGAACCCTCCGGTCCGGCCCCTCCATTGCGGGTGTTGTTGCCTGAGGTCAGGCTGCGTCCCCGATGAGAACGGCGGCGCCCTCGTCGGCGGCATCCGCGTGCGTTCCGTCGACGTGCGCGAGCAGGCGCCGGCCGAACAGGATGCACGCGGCCGAGATCACGACCGACACCGCGGCCATCACGTACGGCACCCCGGCGCCGTACGCGTGCCACAGCAGCGCCGCGAGCGGGGGAGCGACCGCACCGCCGAGGAAGCGCACGGCCGAGTAGGCCGACGACGCCACGGAGCGGGGCAGGTCGGTGGCCTCCATGACGGCCTCGGTGAGAGCGGTGTTCACGACGCCGAGAACGAGACCGCCCACGATGATGCAGACGACCAGGGCCACGGCCGACGAGACGATGAACGCCGCGACGAGCAGGTCGAGAGCCAGGAGGGGGAGGGCGATCAACAGCACCGTGGTCAGACGGAGGCGGCGAAGCAGCAGGGGAGCGACCCACACGCTCGTGATCGCGAGGCCCAGGCCCCACCCGAAGAAGGTCAGGCCGATGCCCATCGCCCCGAACCCCAGCGGGAACGGCGAGAACGCCAGCAGGGTGAAGAAGCCGATGTTGTAGAACAGCGCGGTCGCGGCGAGGATCGCCAGCGCCGGACGACCCAGGGCGCGGAAGGGAGCGCTGAAGGGGAGGGGCTTGCGCTCGGGAGCGGGCCCGCGTAGCAGCGCGAGCACCGCGAGGAACGCGATCGCCATGAGCACCACCACGCCGAAGAACGGCCCGCGCCAGCTGACCTCGCCCAGGATGCCGCCGAGCAGCGGCCCCACGGCGATACCGAGGCCCAGAGCGGCTTCGTAGAGGATGATCGCGGCCGAGCTGCCTCCGGACGCGGCGCCCACGATGGTCGCCAGCGCCGTGGAGATGAACAGGGCGTTGCCCAGACCCCATCCGGCGCGGAAGCCGATGACGGCGTCGACGCTCCCGCTGATGGCGCAGAAGAAGGCGAAGACGACGATCAGACCGAGACCCACCAGCAGGGTCGCCTTGGCGCCGATGCGGCTCGAGATCCAGCTCGTGACGAGCATCGCGAGGCCGGTTACCACGAGGTAGCTGGTGAACAGCAGCTCGGTCTCGACCGGAGACGCCTCCAGGGCGTCGGCGATCGCGGGGAGGATCGGATCGACCAGGCCGATGCCCATGAAGGCGACGACGCACGCGAAGGCGACCGCCCACACCTGCGCGGGCTGTTTCCAGACGCTGGGCGCCTTGCTGACTACTGCGGTACCGGCGCTCACCGGACCACCTCCTCTTCTCGTGCGGCACCCACGAGGGCTCCGCGATCTTCGGTCGTGTCGGCGTCGTCTTCGTCGTCGGGGGTTTCGTCGTGACCCGTGGCGGTCGGCACCATCCCCACGCGCCGTGACAGCGCGCTGGCGGTGAGGCTCACGGCATCCCATTCGCTGTCCGAGAGGTCGGCGACGTGGGGCGCGAGGGCGGTGCGGAACTGCTCGTACCAGCCGTCCAGCGCTGTGAGGCCCTCCGCGGTCGCGGCGATGACGCTCACTCGCGAGTCCTCGGGGTGCCGTCGTCGCTCCACGAGCCCGGTCGCGTCCAGCTGGTGGACGAGACGGGTCATGCCCGGCTGGGTGACGCGACTGAGCCGGGCCAGATCTCCCAGGCGCTGCGGGCCGTGGTCCCGCAGCAGGGTCAGCGTGCGCCACTGCGCGGCGGGGGCGTCGGTCTGCGTGTCGAGAGCGGCGATCCGGGTGAGCGCGTGCACCGCGAGCAGCAGGGTCTGCAGGTCGTCGTCACGGGTCATGTCGATAAGCATACCCCCGGTATATACCTGGGGTATCTATCGGTCGCGAGTCACCGTGACGAAATGCGCGACGACAACTGATGCGCGTGCGCGAGCAGGGTCCGCCCCAGCTCCGCGAGGCGCTCGCCGCCGAACCGGAACTCGACTCCCGTCAGACTGAGCGCCCACTGCGGGTCTCCCGACCGGGTGAAGACGGCCGCGCCCAGTCCCCAGCTGCCCTCCACGATCAGCCCCGGATTGACCGCGTACCCACGGACCTGCGTGTCGCGGATCCTCGTGCGCAGGCGCCCGGGGGAGTGCGACGCCCCCCACTTGGCGGGCAGTTCCGGATGCCGTTCCAGGTAGGCGTCCACATCGTGCGGGGGCAGGAACGCCAGGATCGCCAACCCCGCCGAGGCCACTCCGAGCGGGAACCGCACCCCCTCCGACAGGACGAACGAGCGGATGGGGAAGCTCCCGTCCTCGCGAACGAGACAGACGGTCTCGTCTCCGCGTCGCACCGAGAGGAACGCGCTTTCCTCCGTCCGCACGGCGAGCGAGCGCACGATGTCGCGAGCGGTCGAGGTGATGTCGAACCGGGATGCCGCGACACTCCCCATCAGGTACAGCTCGGGTCCCGGGAGCCAGTGCCCCGTCGTCTCGTCGCGGTCCACGAGCCCCTCGGCGCGCAGCGCGCTCAGCAGGCGGTGCGCGGTCGGACGGGTCAGGTCGGCATCGCGAGCGAGATCGCCGACGTTGGCTCCGTCGTCGCCCGCCGCTGTGACGAGTCGCAGGAGCCGCGCCGCTCGCGAGATCGCCTGAGCGCCGGGCACGGAACGGGAATCGCTGTCCACGATGTGGACGCTACGCCGCACGCCATCCACATGACAAGCACCGGGTCGCCCGCAGGGCGGTCGGAGAGGCACGGTGAGGAGACGCCCGATCGAAGGAGTTCGCGTGATCGACAAGACCGTCGCCACCGCCGTCGAGGCGGTCGCCGACATCCCCGACGGGGCCTCGCTCGCCGTCGGCGGGTTCGGCTTGTCCGGCAACCCCATCGCCCTCATCGAAGCGTTGCTCGCGCAGGGCACGCGCGACCTCTCCGTCGTGTCGAACAACTGCGGCGTCGACGACTGGGGGCTCGGGATCCTGCTGGGCGCCGGGCGCATCCGCAAGATGACCTCGTCGTACGTGGGCGAGAACAGGGAGTTCGAGCGTCGGTTCCTCTCCGGTGAGCTCGAGCTCGAGCTCACCCCGCAGGGCACGCTCGCCGAGAAGCTGCGCGCCGGCGGCTCGGGGATCGCCGCCTTCTACACCCAGACCGGGGTGGGTACGCAGGTGGCCGACGGCGGGCTGCCGCAGCAATACGACGGGTCGGGAGGCGTCGCCGTGGCATCCCCGGCCAAGGACGTCCGCGTCTTCGACGTGGACGGCGAGCCCCGCGAATTCGTGCTGGAAGAGGCCCTCACCACCGATTTCTCGCTCGTGCACGCGTGGAAGGGCGACCGCCACGGCAACCTCGTCTTCCGCAAGGCCGCGCGCAGCTTCAACCCCCTCGCCGCGATGGCGGGGCGCACGTGCATCGTGCAGGTCGAGCACCTCGTCGAACCCGGAGAGATCGACCCGAATGCCGTCCACCTCCCCGGCGTCTACGTCCACCGCATCGTCGAGGTCGGAGAGGTCGAGAAGCGCATCGAGAAGCGCACCGTGCGCGAGGGGAACCACTGACCATGCCTCTGACCCGCACCGAGATGGCGGCCCGCGCCGCCCGTGAACTCACAGATGGCTCCTACGTCAACCTCGGCATCGGCCTGCCCACCCTCGTGCCCAATCACGTCCCCGAGGGCGTCACCGTCGTTCTGCAGTCCGAGAACGGCATTCTGGGCGTCGGGCCGTACCCGAGCGAGGACGCGGTCGACGCCGACCTCATCAACGCCGGTAAAGAGACCGTCACGACTCTGCCCGGTGCGGCTTTCTTCGACTCGGCGCTGAGCTTCGGCATGATCCGCGCCGGCAAGATCGACGCCGCCATCCTCGGGGCGATGCAGGTGTCGGCATCCGGAGATCTGGCGAACTGGATGATCCCCGGAAAGATGGTGAAAGGCCCCGGTGGCGCGATGGACCTCGTCCACGGCGCCGCGCGTGTGATCGTGCTGATGGAGCACGTCGCCCGGGACGGCTCGCCCAAGATCGTGCAGGCCTGTTCGCTGCCGCTCACCGGCCGCGGCGTCGTCGATCGCCTCATCACCGACCTCGCCGTGCTCGACGTGACGGAGGATGGACTCGTGCTCGTCGAGCTTGCCCCCGGGGTGAGCGTCGACGAGGTGCGGGCGGCCACCGAGCCCCCGCTGACCGTGAGACTCACCGAGGAGATCGCATGACCACCGAGAACGACGTCGTCATCGTCGCCGCGGCCCGCACCCCCCAGGGCCGCCTCAAGGGGCGGCTCGCCCCGCTCACCGCCGTGCAGCTCGGCGCCGCCGCCATCCGCGGAGCGCTCGAGCGCGGCGGCATCCCGGCCGGGGCCGTCGATGCCGTGCTCGTCGGACAGGTCCTGCAGGCCGGGGCCGGACAGAACGCCGCGCGCCAGGCCGCGATCGCTGCCGGCATCGGGTGGGACGTCCACAGCGCCACGATCAACAAGGTCTGCCTGTCGGGCCTCACCGCGATCATCGACGCCGCGCGCATGCTGCGCCTCGGCGACGCCACGGTCGTCGTCGCCGCCGGCATGGAGTCCATGACCCGTGCTCCGCACCTGCTGATGAACTCGCGCGAAGGCTACGCCTACGGCTCGGTCGAGGTGCTCGACCACATGGCGTACGACGGCCTGACCGACGCATACGACCGAGAGAGCATGGGAGCCTCGACCGAACGCGCGAACGCCCGGTACGAGGTCACCCGAGAGGCTCAGGATGCCGTGGCCGCCCGCTCCCACCGGCGCGCTGCCCGAGCGCAGGCCGAGGGCGTGTTCGACGCCGAGATCGTTCCGCTCGAGATCCCGCAGCGCAAGGGCGATCCGGTCGTCGTCACCGCCGACGAGGGGATCCGCGCCGACACCACCGTCGAGACGCTCGCGAAGCTGCGACCCGCTTTCGCCGAGGGCGGATCGATCACCGCGGGAAACGCTTCGCAGATCTCCGACGGGGCCTCCGCGGTGGTCGTGACCACGCGCGCGGTCGCCGAGCAGCACGGCTGGGACGTGTTGGCCGTCGTGGGCGCCGCGGGCCAGGTCGCCGGTCCCGACAACTCCCTGCACGATCAGCCCGCCCGCGCGATCGCCCGGGCGCTCGAGAAGCAGGGCATCTCGGCATCCGACCTCGACCTCGTCGAGATCAACGAGGCCTTCGGCGCGGTCGTCGCCCGTTCGCAGGCCGCGCTGGGGCTGTCCGACGAGGTGGTCAACCCGCACGGCGGGGGGATCGCCATCGGCCACCCCATCGGCGCCTCGGGCAACCGCCTCGTCGTGCACGCGGTGCACGAGCTGGTGCGGCGGGGGAGCGGCACGGCCGCGGTGGCGCTCTGCGGCGGCGGCGGTCAGGGCGACGCGCTGATCCTGACCCGTTGACATCTCGCGCACAGACGACGGACGGATGCCGCGACCGCGAGGTCCCGGCATCCGTCCGACGTTCTGTGGGTCAGCGCGCGAGGCGCTTCTTGAACAGCTTCTCCTGCTTCTTCGAGACGGGGGAGTCGCCCGCGATGACGCGGCCGCGGCGTGCCCGACGCGTGTCGACGACGGCCCCGATCGCGAGGGCCAGCGTGATGCCCCAGCTGAGCCAGGCGAGAGCGGTGCGCCAGGTGAACGGCTCGTCGTTCTTGAGGCTCCGCAAGAGGGTGACGCCGCCGGTGATGGCGCTGAGAAGACCGGTTCCGAAGATGTACTGCCGCATGCGCCCAACCTATCGAGCGGCGCGGCCGGGCGCGGCACCTTGACACGAGAGGCGTCGGCCGTCGGACCGCCCTATCGCATGGCGTCCACCCCCTCGACGGATCCGAGCGCGCTGTTAGCCTGAGGACGATCCCCGAGGAGGACCTGTGACCCAGGCCGATTTCGTCGTCGTCGCCAACCGACTGCCCGTCGATCGCACCCCCGACGGAGAGGGGTGGAGACGCTCACCCGGCGGTCTCGTCACCGCCCTCGAACCCGTGATGCGCCGCGCCGAGGGCGCCTGGGTGGGGTGGGCCGGACAAGCCGATGCCACCGTCGAGCCCTTCGACTTCGAGGGCACGCACCTCGTTCCGGTGACCCTGTCGGCCTCTGACGTGCAGTTGTACTACGAGGGCTTCTCGAACGACACCATCTGGCCGCTCTACCACGACGTCATCGCCGAGCCCACCTACAAGCGCGCCTGGTGGGACGCCTACGTCAAGGTCAACGAGCGCTTCGCGAAGGCCGCGGCCGATGTCACCGCCGAGGGCGGCATCGTCTGGGTGCAGGACTATCAGCTCCAGCTCGTCCCCAAGTTGCTGCGCGAGCTGCGCCCCGACCTCACGATCGGGTACTTCCACCACATCCCCTTCCCGGCCTACGGCCTCTACTCGCAGCTCCCGTGGCGCAGGCAGGTGCTCGAAGGACTGCTGGGCGCCGACGTCATCGGCTTTCAGCGGGTCGCCGACGCGGGCAACTTCGCCCGGGCCGTCCGGCGGCAGCTGCGGTACGAGACCAAGGCCAGCGGCATCCTGGTCCCCGACGCGTCGGGCGGCACGCGCGTGGCCCTCGCGAAGGCGTTCCCGATCTCGATCGACGCCGACTCGTACATCGAACTCGCGCAGAAGCCCGAGATCCAGCAGCGCGCGAAAGAGATCCGCGAGGGGCTCGGCAACCCGCGCAAGATCCTGCTCGGCGTCGACCGTCTCGACTACACCAAGGGCATCCGCCACCGCCTGAAGGCGTGGGGCGAGCTGCTCGAAGACGGGCGCGCGACGGTCGAGGACGCCACCCTCGTGCAGGTCGCGAGTCCCAGCCGCGAACGCGTCGACGCGTACGTCCAGCTGCGCGACGAGATCGAGATGACCGTCGGACGCATCAACGGCGACTACGACACCACGACGCACACCGCGATCCGCTACCTGCACCAGTCGTATCCGCGCGAAGAGATGGTGGCGCTGTTCCTCGCCGCCGATGTGATGCTCGTCACCGCCCTGCGCGACGGCATGAACCTCGTCGCCAAGGAGTACGTCGCCAGCCGCATCGACAACCGCGGAGTGCTCGTGCTCAGCGAGTTCGCGGGTGCGGCCGACGAGATGGGTAGTGCCCTGCTCATCAACCCGCACGACATCGACGGTTTGAAAGACCAGATCGTGCGGGCGCTCGACATGCCCGCCGCCGAACAGGGTCGCCGCATGCGGGCCCTGCGCAAGCGCGTGCGCGATCACGACGTCGAGGACTGGTCGCGGGAGTTCCTCGAGGCCCTGTCGGTCTTCCACGAGAAGTCGTCGAGCGCCGCCGCGGCGGCCGAGATCGGCGCGGACGACGACGGCTCGACCCCCGAACGCGAGCCCATCGACGAAACGGATGCCGAATGACCGCCGCCGACGCGGCCATCGAGGCCGTCGCCACCACCGAGACGCTGCTGATCGCGCTGGACTTCGACGGCACCCTGTCGCCGCTCGTCGACGAGCCGATGTCGGCGCGGATGACGCCGGGTGCGCGGGCCGCGATCGACGCCCTGGCCGCGCTGCCGCGCACGGTCGTCGCTCTCGTCTCGGGCCGCTCGCTCGGACACCTGCGCGAGATCTCCGAGCACGACGACGCCTCCCCGATCTGGCTCGCCGGCTCCCACGGCGCGCAGTTCTGGGTTCCCGGGGAGGGAATCCAGGCCGCCGGTGACGACGAGACCGACATCGCGTTGCGTGACCGCCTGCAGAAAGAGGTCACGGACCGCACCGCCGACATGCACGGGGTCTGGATCGAGCCGAAGGAGTACGGCCTCGGCGTGCACACGCGCACCGCGGATGCCGACACCGCCGACGCCGCGCGCTCGCTCGTCGATCAGCTGCTCGCCGACGAGGCGCCCTCGTGGCGTCGACGCACCGGACACGACATCCTCGAGTTCTCGTTCCGACACGAGGGCAAGGACTCGGCGGTCGCGCACCTGCGCGGGCGGGTCGGCGCCTCGGCCGTGCTGTTCGCCGGCGACGACATCACCGACGAAGACGCCCTGAACTCGCTGAACGCCGGCGATCTCGGTGTGCGCGTCGGTGGGGGAGAGACCGCGGCGACGCTGCGTGTCGCGGACATCGACGCTTTCGTGGCGGTGCTGGACGACGTCGCACGGCTGCGCCGCGCGCACATCCACTGAATCGACGCCGGATCGACCGGCCCTGTTCGCATCACGTCCCCGGTGCGCGCAATAGACTTCGACAATGCCCGCACCGCAGAATCCGAACACCGGCGAGTTCGACATCAAGCCCCGCAGTCGCGTCGTCACCGACGGCATCGAAGCCACCACCTCCCGCGGAATGCTCCGCGCGGTCGGCATGGGCGACGAGGACTGGGACAAGCCCCAGATCGGCATCGCGTCGAGCTGGAACGAGATCACCCCCTGCAACCTCAGCCTCGACCGCCTCGCGCAGGGCGCGAAAG
>Ga0308159_1005743_pt1 | contig 10290 bp, 9 predicted proteins | sample PhyCR1_FD_201040 | JGI IMG/M metagenome (GOLD analysis project Ga0308159, IMG submission 201040) | Phyllosphere microbial communities from UC Gill Tract Community Farm, Albany, California, United States - DLSLC.R1 | ecosystem: Host-associated > Plants > Phyllosphere > Unclassified | place: USA... | reverse complement strand
TGATCATGTACCTGTTTAAACTTGAGCTGCAGCGGGTGTCGCTGGGCGCGCTGATTATTTCGCTCAGCATGCTGGTGGACAATGCCATTGTGGTGGTCGAAGGGGTCAAAATCGATCACCAGCGCGGGCACCCTTTACAGCAGGCCATTACCCGCATGGTGCGGCGCACTGCCCTGCCGCTGCTGGGTGCCACGGTGATTGCAATTCTCGCCTTTGCACCGATTGGCCTGTCGCAGGATTCGACCGGCGAATACTGTAAATCGCTGTTCCAGGTGCTGCTGATTTCATTGATGCTGAGCTGGGTCACGGCGCTGACCTTAACGCCGGTATTTATCAACTGGAGTGAGAAGCGCCGCAGCACGGCTCAGCCTGAGCAAACCGAACCCTCCGTACCTTATCAGGGCATCGTATTCCGGCTCTATCGTCAGGCGCTGGGCGGCCTGCTGCGTTTCCGCCTGACCACGCTGACGGTAATGGTGGCACTGCTGGCTCTGTCGCTGTATGGCTTTACCCTGGTAAAGCAGAACTTTTTCCCCTCCTCCAGCACGCCGGTCTTTTTTACCGATCTCTGGCTGCCCTATGGCACCGATATTCATTACACCGCCAATACGGCGGCGGATATTGCCCGGTTCATTAATCAGGATCCTGAGGTCGCAGCCACGGTCACGACGGTGGGCCAGGGCGCTCTGCGCTTTACTCTGACCTATGACGCGGCACGGCAGTACAGCAACTTCGCTCAGATTATGGTGCGGGTTAAGGATGGCCGACAGCTTGATGCGCTGGCGCTGAAAACCGAGGCGTATATTGAGCAGAACTTCCCACAGGTGAATCAGCGCATCAAACGTATCCAGTTTGGCAGCGCCAGTGACAGCGCCATTGCTCTGCGGGTGATCGGCCCCGATCCCGAAGTGCTGCGCCACATCGGCAGCCAGCTGGATGCCATTTTCCTGGCGGATGGCTCGACGTTCCCGGTGCGCAACGACTGGCAGGAGCGCAGCAAAGTGATCCGCCCGGTCTATTCGGCGCTGCGTGGTCAGGAACTGGGTATCGATAAACGTGACATCGATCAGGCGCTGAGAATGAATTTCAGCGGTGACGCGGTGGGCATTTTCCGTGACGGTTCCCGGCTGATGCCGGTGATGCTCTACCCGGCTGATGAAGAGCGGCAGAGTGTCGATCACATCGAGAACATTCAGCTGTGGAGCGCCGCCCTGCAGCACTTTGTCCCACTGAGCAATGCGATTTCTGACTTCCGGCTGGAGTGGGAGAATCCGCTGACTATGCGCCGCGATCGTACGCGCGTGCTGACCGTACAGACCGATCCCGATCCCGCCTCAGGGTTAACCTCCGCACAGGTGGTAGCGCGGGTTCAGCCACAGATCGACCAGCTTAAACTCCCGGCGGGCTACCGGCTTGAATGGGGAGGTGAGCTGGAGAGTTCACGTGAAGCGCAAAGCGGGCTGCTGAGTTCGCTGCCGGTAGGATTCCTGGCGATGTTCATCATTACCGTGCTGATGTTTAACTCGCTGCGCGACGCCGTCGCTATCTGGATTACCGTGCCGCTGGCGCTGATTGGCGTCACCTGTGGCTTTTTGTTCACCGGTATTCCGTTTGGCTTTATGGCGCTGATTGGGCTGCTGAGCCTGTCGGGCATGCTGATCCGTAACGGGATCGTGCTGATTGAGGAAATCAGGCTGTTCCGGCAGGAGAAATCGCTGCAGCTGGCGATTATTGATGCCGCGACCTCACGTCTGCGTCCTATTCTGCTGACCGCCTTCACCACTGTGCTGGGCCTGCTGCCGCTGCTGCGCGACGTCTTTTTCCAGAGCATGGCGGTGGTGATTATTTTTGGCCTGGGGTTCGCGACAGTATTGACCCTGCTGGTGCTGCCGGTCATCTATCGTTGCTTCCATGGCCGGGAGGCGCGCGGTGAATAAGAGCGGACTGGCAATGCTGAAGACGCTGGCCTGTATCACCGCCGTCTCGTTTTTCACGCTTTACCAGAGCTACGACAGCTACCATTACGACATCAATCTGACGCTGAACGTGCTGAGCTTTGTTTCGACGATCGCCACGCCGCTCTATTTTCTGCTCAGCGGTTATATCGACGCCGGTGAGCGGCATACGCCCGCGTGGCAGCTCGGCAAAATTCGCCGCATTCTGCTGATTTTTATCTTCTGGTTCAGCTTTTTCTGGTTTGCCGGGATGCATCATAAGGGCTATCTGATTCAGCCGTGGTTTGTAATTGCGCTGATTGTGATTTATGTGTCGCATCCGCTGATTGACCGACTCATTCAGCGGCCTGGGCTGATGGCATCGGGGATTTTACTGCTGCTGGTGTTAGCTTTTGCCTATGACCTGCTCGCCAGCCTCTACCCGGGCCAGCGGGCCTTTTCGCTGCTGCCACAATACCGTATCTGGACCTGGGTGCTCTACTACCTCACGGGTCGGCTGATGGCCGCGCCGCGCGTGATGCAGTTGCTGACATCACCCAGAGTGATAAAGATCAGCCTGCTGCTGCTGCCCGCGGTTTATCTCTTTACCTGGCTGTATGAGCGTCATTACTTTCTTGCGCGCTTTCTGGCGACCCATAACGATGTGGTGCTGACGGGCTCACAGGTTTATCTGCTGGTGGTGCTGATTGTGATCAGCATTAACGCCATTCGCCTGCCGGAAAAAGTCCAGTGGCTGACGCCGTTTCTGACGACCCTGGGGAAGACCATGACCGGCGTCTATATCCTGCACTATCTGATTTTTGGCCTGCTGGCGGCGGCAATCCGCATCCAGACGCTGGGCGATAAACTGCTGGTCATCGCCCTGACGTTAATCTTCTCAATGGCGCTGTCACTGCTGCTGTTGCGCATCCCCGGCGTCAGTAAGCTAATCAGCCTGTAGTCGCAGAGCGGCTCGTTCGGTTGCCGCACGGCGAGTGGCACGAAACTCAGCCATTTTCGCCCGCGCCTGCTCCACTTCCTGTGGTGGTGCGGTATGCGGCGAACCGCTGGTAAACGGCGGTTCAGGATCATATTCCATCTGCAGCTGAACCGATTTCGCTACCGCGTCACCCGAAATTTCTGCCACCAGCGTCAGGGCAAAATCGATGCCAGAGGTCACGCCAGCGCCGCTGATACGATTGCGGTCGCGCACCACCCGCTGACTGACCGGCTCCGCGCCCAGCAGTGCCAGCTGATCGATGGAACTCCAGTGCGAGGTAGCACGATATCCCTTTAGCAGTCCGGCGGCCCCCAGCACCAGCGAACCGGTACAGACCGACGTAACCCACTTAGCCTGATCGGCCTGCTGGCGAAGGAAATTCAGCGTGACGTCATCCGACATCAGGGCGATCTGTCCCGGCCCGCCAGGCACACAGATCACATCCAGTGGCGGGCAATCTGCAAACGTAGTGGTCGGCAATATCGCCAGGCCGCGATCGGAACGCACCGGATGGCGATCTTTCCAGATGAGATGGCATTCGACATCAGGCGTGCGCGCAAACACCTCCCACGGGCCGGTTAAGTCGAGCTGAGTGACATCAGGGAACAGCAAAAGACCAATCTGTAGCGGACGATTCATGCGTGAACTCCGGGCAGGCTATGAAACGCCATCATGCCGCGATGCCCGGTCAGATATCAATCCCGGCTACCGGAAACTATTTCCAGCGTATTCACCAGCGACGAGGATAATATCTGGCCGTGACTCTGACCGGGATAACGCGACAGAATCAGTCTGGCACCGCTCGGGCGAAGGATGTCAGTAAGCGCACGCTCTTCCTGCTGAAGATCGTCAGAGTAGCCGGTTCGGCGTTCGGTGATGCCATCACCCTCCATCAGATAGAGCGACAGATGTTTAAGCGGGCCGGCCTCAGCGCGTCGTGCCAGGGTAAGAATGCGCTGATGATTCCAGCTCAGCGAGGGAGCAGCCGAAAAGTAATGGCTGAACCAGGCGGCATCAAAGAAGGTATCCAGCACGAACAGTCCGCCGTAGGAGTGACCCCAGAGCGCACGCCGCTGCGGATTGCTGGGCGCATGGCTTTCTGCCCACGGGACAATCCTGTTCAGCAACAGCTGACGAAACTGATGGCTCCCTCCGCCTTTACGGCCCTGAGGCTGAGTGACCAGAGTATCAGGCGCATCATTGGGTGGGGTGTAGTCGTAATTACGCGCCGCCACATCAAAGGGCAAATGGGTGTCGTAACCCACCGCGACCAGCACCGGCGGCGTGCCGCTGCTCAGCTTTTTCAGCAGAGGTTCTGTCAAATGTGCCATCGCCGCATTGCCATCCAGTAGCCAGAGCATCGGATAGCCGCCTGGCGGCGCATCGCTTTTGGGGATAGCAAGCCACACACGATAGTGCCGTTCCCCATCCTGTGAGACAAACATTTTACTCTGGAAGCGATACCAGGCGGAGCCTGTGTCGGCGATGTTCTTGCCCAGCGGACGCATATCGGGTCGGGCAATGGCCGGAACCGCGGTTAAACCGGCTGTTATCACAGTCAGCAGCATCAGGAGGAAACAGGTACGGACAGTGTTCATTCAGCAATCCCTGCAAGGTTATCGGGCTAATCACGCCTGAGAGAGTGCCATCCTGACAAATTTTCACCGCGATAACATCCCCGCTTTTGCCGGGGTTAATGACATCCTCAGGGCACGCCGAGAAAACGCAACAGCGCCGTCATTGCCGCCGCCCCCAGAATAATCATAATCAGCGGCGCCCGACGCCACGCCAGCAACAGGGCAAAGCCTACACCCGCCACCCGTGCCACACCGGCAAAATGCTGACCTTCAAACAGCGTGGTGGTGGCCGCTACCGCCAGCAGCAATATCGTGGCGGCGTCGGAGAGCATCTGTTGGGTACGCTCGCTGATCGGCAGTCGGTTTCCCAGCCTGACGCCTGCAAACCGCATCAGATAGGTTCCGGCCGCCAGCAGGGCAATCCCGGCGATAATCATTCCCTGATGTGTCATTTGCGCGATCTCCATGTCAGCAGGCCCAGCAGTGAAAACAGCACCGGCATGCCCGCCGGAACCAGTGGCGTCGCCAGCAAGGAGAGCAGCGCGCCGACGGTCGCGGGGATCCGGGTGCGTCGCTGGCGCAGCGCCGGGAAGATCAGGGCGATCAGGATCGCCGGAAACACCGCATCCAGTCCGATCACCGAGACATCAGGAATAAACTGCCCGATTGCTGCCCCGATCATGACGCTGACCGGCCATATCAAGCCGATACCGATACCGCACAGCCAGTAAGCGCTGCGGCGTTGCGCCAGTTGCGGCTGAGAGATGCCAAACACCACACTTTCATCGTTCATGATGTGACAGCCCAGCCAGCCTGACGGACCCTGCCCCACCAGATCCTTGACGGCGATGCCAAACGGCAAATGACGTGCATTTACCAGCAGGCCCGCTGCGGCGGCGGTAAATGGACTGCCGCCACCGGCCACAATGCCGATAAACAGGAACTCCGACGCCCCGGCCAGCACCAGCGTTGAGAGCGCCAGCGGCACCCAGAGCGGAAACCCGTCGGCCGAGGCCAGCGAGCCATAGGATAATCCAACAATTCCATCAGCCAGGCAGACCAGAAAAATCGCTTTGATCACCCCTTTGTCCAGCAACTGCATTTGCGGAAAAAGCATCACTCTGTCTCATAATGAACATATAATCCGATATAATGAACACCGCGACAGCGTTTTACAAGATGAACGTTATGTTCGATATAAAAAACATTCAGGTAATCAGGAGTGCGTTTGAATACCCCTATCAGCATTATTGCCAATGCCTTAGTACGTGAACGTCAGCGAGCCGGTCTTTCACTGGCTGAAGTGGCGCGCCGCGCAGGGATCGCCAAATCTACGCTGTCACAGCTGGAAGCGGGTAATGGCAATCCGGGCATTGAAACCCTGTGGTCGCTTTGCGTAACGCTGAACATTCCATTTTCACGGCTGCTGGAGCCGGATGCGCGTCGTCTGCAGGTGATTCGGCGTGGAGAGGGCCTGACGGTTACCGCCGATCTGGCCGATTATCAGGCCGTTTTGCTGGCCTCCTGCCCGCCCGGCGTTCGGCGTGATATCTATCTGCTGGAAGTTCAGCCCGGCAGCGAACGCATTTCCCAGCCCCATATCCCCAATACCATTGAGCATATTATTATCGCTAAAGGGCGTGCGCTGGTGGGCCCGGTCGACAGTGCAGTTGAGCTGGATGTAGGCGATTACATTACCTATCCGGGCGATGAGCTGCATATCTTTCGGGCGCTGGAAGCCGATACGATGGCGCTGCTGGTGATTGAGCACAGCTGATCACGGTTTAGTGAGCTTCTGCAGGGTTTCTGCGGGCGTGAGGTGAGTAATCAGCTGCACCTCACTGCTCAGCCTGATCTCCGGATAGTGCTCGCGCATCCCTTCCAGCAGCACCTCATCAGGCCATTCCTCCTGTTTCCCCAGCGTCGCGGCGATTTCGCTTAAGCGCAGCGTGTCGACCTGCTTCACCCACACGATTACCGCGTCCGTTTCATCGTGCTGATTCACCAGTCTCAGTGGACCCATAGTGATATCGCCCTCCTGCCAGCGAATCGTCGAGGTTTTCTCTCCGGACCTGACCGCTGGCATCAGACGCGGGACAAGCGTGAGTTGTTGCATTTCCACTCCCTTTTAAAACGCTCATTGATACCCGAAACAAAAACACAAATCCGGATTGAAAACAAACTCATTAATGTTATGTTATAACGTATCTCTAATCGTGTTTTACAGGTAACACCATGACACTCTCTGCTCTGACATCCGACGATCCCCGTCTGCCGGTTGCCGTTCTCTCCGGCTTTCTCGGTGCCGGTAAAACTACCCTGCTTAATCATATTCTGAACAACCGCGAAGGACGGCGGATCGCGGTGATCGTCAATGATATGTCTGAAATTAATATTGACGCTGCGCTGGTACGCAATGGTGGCGCGCAGCTCTCCCGCACCGATGAAAAGCTGGTCGAAATGAGTAACGGCTGCATCTGCTGCACGTTGCGTGAAGATCTGCTGCTGGAGGTAAAACGTCTGGCTCAGGCCGGGCGTTTCGATCACCTGGTGATTGAGTCTACCGGCATTTCTGAACCGCTGCCGGTCGCCGAAACGTTTACGTTTGAAGATGAAGGGGGTGAAAGTCTGTCAGCCTATGCCCGGCTGGACAGTATGATCACCGTGGTCGATGGCTTCAACTTCCTGCGCGATTATCGTTCAGCCGATGATCTGCAGTCACGTGGCGAATCGCTGGGCGCGCAGGATGAGCGCTCAGTGGTTGATCTGCTGGTGGATCAGATTGAGTTTTGTGATTTGCTGGTGCTGAACAAAACGGACCTGCTCAGCCCGGCGCAGCTGCACCAGTTGAAGAGCATGCTGCAGGCGCTTAATCCGCACGCGCTTATTGTGAACAGTGAGTTTGGGCAGGTTCCGCTGGACTGTCTGCTGAATACCGGCCGGTTTGATTTTGACCGGGCAGCGCAGGCACCCGGCTGGCTGCAGACCCTGCGCGGTGAGCATCTGCCGGAATCGGAGGAGTATGGCATTCGTAACTTTGTCTATCGGGCCCGTCGTCCGTTCCATCCGCAGCGTTTCTGGCATGCAGTAAACCACCAGCTTGATAACGTGATCCGCTCTAAAGGCTACTTCTGGCTGGCCAGTCGGCCGGAATATGCCGCGATGTGGTCGCAGGCGGGCGCAGTGGCACGTCAGGGTTATGCCGGGCGCTGGTGGGTCAGCGTGCCGCGCACTGAATGGCCACAGGATGCGGATTCGCTCAACTTTATCGCTGAACAGTGGCAGGAAGGTACCGGCGATGCACGCCAGGAGCTGGTGTTTATCGGCATTGAGATGGACGAGAAGAGCGTCCGTGCCGCACTGGATCATGCGCTACTGACACCGCAGGAGATGGCAGCAGGGCCTGAACAGTGGATCACTCTGGCCGATCCGGTGCCCGCATGGTTCGATGAAACCACCGCCTGACGCTGCGGTTGACGTACTTCTTTGACTTCGCAATAGTAAACGAACCGGCGGGTAGCAGTTTTCCACTAATCCCTGTTCAGGAGAGACCAGATATGCCACAACGTATTGCCGTAATCGGTGCAGGCGTGCTGGGTTTAGCCGTCGCGCAGTCATTGTCGCGACGGGGCGCACAGGTCACCGTCTTCGATAAAAACTATCCTGGCAGCGGAACCAGTCAGATCAGCTATGCCTGGGTCAATGCCAACGGCAAAGAACCCACCAGCTACCATGATCTTAATGCCCATGCGATAGACGAGCACAAGCGCTGGCAGGCTAACCATCCTGCATCGCCCCGATGGCTGCTGGAAACCGGCACGCTGGAGTGGGCAGCCGATGAATCATCCCTGCGCCAGCTGGCGCAGCGCGCAGCAAAGCTTACGACACTCGATTACCCTGTAGAGAAGCGTAGCCGCGCCGCGTTACTGGGTACAATGCCCGAGTTGCGGCTCGATCCCCGCGTTCAGCACGCCTGGTCTTTCCCGTCGGAGTGTCTGCTTTATCCGAGCCTGTTTATCGCCTCTCTGCTGGCTGACCTGCGTACCAGTGGCGGGCAGCTGGTCTGCAACAATGAAGTGACGACGCTGACTGAATCGGCGCAGGATGTCCATCTTACGCTGGCCAGTGGGGATGAATGGCGCGGCGATCAGCTGGTGCTGGCAACCGGTCGCTGGGCGCCGGAACTGATAAGTCAGTGCGGGCTTGAACTGGCGATGACCGATGCGAACCGCGCCGATCCTGTTGCCTGCAGTTTTCTGGCGCAGACCCAGCCTCTGCCGATCCCACTTAAATGCAATCTGATTACCCCGGAACTGAATGTGCGGCCGGATGGCGGTGGCCGTCTGATGCTTCAGGCGCTGGATCTGGATCAGCACGCCGATCCCGCACGCCCGGTCTCGCCGGATGGACTGATAGGCAAAGAGATGCTGCGTCGATTGCGGCGGCTGTTAAAAAACACCGAAGGCGCGAGAATTGAGCGGATTGAAACAGGACAGCGGTCGCGTCCGTCAGATGGTTTGCCGGCATTAGGCTACATCAGCGAGTCAGCACGCGTTTATCTGATGGTCAGCCATAGCGGCATGACACTTGCCCCATTGCTGGGCAGACTGGTGGCTGAGGAGATGCTGAGCGGCACAGCGTCACCAATGCTGAGTGCGTTTGCACCGCATCGGTTGCTGCGTCCGCTCAGTGCGGTCGCTAAAACAGCGCCCGCTTATCTTCCGTCGGCACAGTAAATACTAGCGACGATTCTTCCACACGGTCTGTACGTTACAGAATTCGTGCACACCAAAGTGCGACAGTTCACGGCCGTAGCCGCTTTTCTTCACACCACCAATGGTAACGCGCGGATCGGACGCGCCGTTGCCATTTATAAACACAGCACCGACTTCCAGCTGCAGCGCCAGACGATCGGCAATTTCTTCATTACCGCTCCAGACGGTGGCGCTGAGGCCAAATTCGCTGTCGTTGGCGATCTCCAGCGCATGTTGTGGATCCCTGGCGACCGCAATAGCGGCTACCGGGCCAAACAGCTCCTGCCTGAACGCGGTCATGTCGCTGGTGACATCAGCGAGGATGGTCGGTGCGTAGTAGTTACCCTGCCCTGCCACTTTCTCGCCGCCCAGTACCAGACGTGCACCTTCTCGCAGCGTGGCTTTTACCTGTCCATCCAGTTCGTCACGCAGATCGGCGCGTGCCATCGGGCCCAGGAAGGTTTTTTCATCTAGCGGATCGCCCATGGTGAGTGCCTGGACCGCGGCAGTGAAGCGTTTTTCAAATTCTTCAGCGATCGGAGCTTCCACAATGAAGCGTTTGGCAGCCATACAAACCTGCCCGGTATTCTGGAAACGTCCAATAACGGCTGATTTAACCGCTTCATCAAGATCGGCATCCGCCAGCACGATAAAGGGATCGGATCCTCCCAGTTCCAGCACGGTTTTCTTAAGTGCTGCGCCCGCCTGTGCAGCGATCGCGGCGCCAGCCCGGACACTTCCGGTAACGGCAACGGCGGCAATGCGGTTATCTTTGATGGCTACGGAGACACCGTCGTTATCAACGTTGATCAGGTTAAAGCCGCCAGCAGGCAGATCGGTTGCCCTGAACAGCTCAGCCATCAGTGTGGCGCTTCCCATGACGTTAGGCGCGTGTTTGAGCAGATAGGTGTTGCCTGCCAGCAACATACTCACTGCGCCCCGCAGAACCTGCCACAGGGGGAAATTCCATGGCATCACAGCCAGGATCACCCCGATGGGACGGAATCGCTGCCACGCATCGGCAA
>Ga0308159_1005741_pt1 | contig 10292 bp, 10 predicted proteins | sample PhyCR1_FD_201040 | JGI IMG/M metagenome (GOLD analysis project Ga0308159, IMG submission 201040) | Phyllosphere microbial communities from UC Gill Tract Community Farm, Albany, California, United States - DLSLC.R1 | ecosystem: Host-associated > Plants > Phyllosphere > Unclassified | place: USA... | reverse complement strand
ATGACGATCCGCGCCGACCGTATCCTTACTGTTCTCACCCAAACCTTCTCACCTGCCGAGATTGATGTTCAGGATGACAGCCATCAGCATGCCGGCCATGCCGGTGCCCGGCCTGGTGGCCAGACGCACTATACGGTCCGCATCGTGACGCCTGCCTTCGAGGGCCTGTCCCGCGTCGCCCGCTCCCGCGCCGTGCACGCGGCGCTGGAGCCCGAGTTCGGCACCGGGCTGCATGCCCTCTCCCTGCGCCTGCTGACGCCGGCCGAGGCCGGGAAACCCGCCCGTGGCGCCTGAGCCCGCGTTGCCGGAGGAACCGCCGGCCCCACGCATCCTGTACGAGGATGCGGAGATCGTGGTCATCCACCGGCCCGCGCCGGCGGGCGTGGCGACGGCGCTGCCGCCTATCAGCCTTGTCACGTTCGCCGAGCTGACGTTCCGTCCCAATGGTCTCGTCGTCTGGGGGCAGGAGCCGGCCTCGCGCCTCGGCCTGCCCGTCATCGGCTTCGTCGCGAAACGGGAAAATTGGTTCCCCGCCGCCAACGTCCAGCGTGCCACGCTCGCGGTGCGCGCGGCGCTGGGGGGCACGCAGGCGCTGGCCTATGGCTACAGCATGGGTGGCTACGCCGCGCTGAAATACGCCCGCATGCTGGGCATCACCCGCGTCCTCTCGGTCTGCCCCCAGGCCTCGATCGACCCGGCGGACGTGCCGGCCGACAAGCGCTTCCATAAATTCTTCGAACGCGGGCTGCACGCCAACATGCGCCCCTCGGCGGATGAGACCCCCGAATTCGCCGTGATGCTGGCCGACCCCTACATGGAGGACGACCGCGTCAACGCCACGCTGCTGGCGGCGCCGGAGCTCGGCATCCACTGGCTGCGCACCCCCTTTGTCGGCCACGCCTCCATCTGGCTGCTGGCGGAGACCGAGTTTCTGCAGAAAGTGATGGGGATGGTGCTGGCGGCCGACATGGCCACGCTCTCCCAATCCATGCGGGACCGGCGCCACCACAGCCCGCAATGGTTCTTCCGCGTCGGCGTCAACGCCTTCATCCGCGGCCGCTACCACCTGGCCGCCCGGCTATGGGACCGCGCCGAGCAGATCGGCCTGCACCGCAGCACCCGTGAGCACGAGGTGATGCACATCCTCAGCGGCACCGTCAGCCGCATGGTCAGCAAAGGCCGCAAGGGCGAGGCGCACCGCATGGTGCTGCACCTGACCGAGGTGCATGGCAACGACGCGGTGGTGCTGGCGCAGATCGGCCACATCCTGATCGGGATGGGTGAGGGCGACATGGCGGAGGAGCCCTTCCGCGCCTCCCTGGCGCTGCGGAAGGACATCCAGCACGTCTACCAGGGCCTCAGCCTGGTGCTGGGCGGCAAGGGCAAGCGGGATGAGGCGCTGGCGATCGCCGAGCAGGGCATCCGCGAGGCGCCGGGCGACGCCGCCCTGCATATCCATCTGGGCTTCATGCTGCTGAACTTCGCCCGGCTGGAGGATGCCGAGACCCAGTTCAACATCGTGCTTAGCCAGATGCCGGACCACGTCGGCGCGCTGATCGGCAAGAGCCACGTGCTCGGCGCCTATGGCCGGCAGGCCGAGGCTGTGGAAGTGGTGAAGCAGACGCTGCCGCTGGCGCCGAACGATGCCGGCAACCGCACCTGGCTGGGCCAGTTGCTGCTGGTCCTGGGCCAGCCCGCCGAGGCAGAGGAGCACTTCCGCATCGCGGTGGAGCACGCGCCGGGCAACGGCGCCGCCCATATCGGCCTCGCCCGGTCGCTGGAACGCACCGGCCGGCTGGACGAAGCCCGCCACGTGGCGGCCGATGCCGCCGCCGCCCTGCCACACGATGCCCGCGTGCAGGCCATCCATCGCCGCATGGGCCCGCCGGCCGAGCCCCGGCCGGTGGAGGTGGAGCAGGTGGATCAGCGTTCCGGCCTGCGCCGCTTTTTCTCTGCTTTCTTCAGCCGGTCGGAATAGGACGACACCGGGGCTGAAGCGGGAAGGGAAGGTCAGGGGAAGGAATTCCCCTGAAACCCCATCTTTTTTCTGTCAGTGGGCGTGGGGCTTCGGGGCCGGCAGGTGAAGCCATGCGGACCGCCGGGGCGAAGCCGTCCATTGCCAGAGACCTCCGGCACGACCTCAGCCTGGGTCCAAAAGCCCAACCGTTCCGGCTACGCCTAAAACACTCGCAGAAAAAAATGGGGTCCGGGGAATTCCTTCCCCGGCCTTCCTCCTCCTGCGGAATATCGATGTCTCCTGGTGCCCGCCGGGGAAAGCCCTCAGCCAGCGCAGCCCTCTTCCCGCAGCAGGGCCTCGACCGTCGCGGCGGGTACGTCGCCGGCGGTGAAGACATCGCCGGGCGCGCGCAGCAGCACGAAGCGCAGGCCGCCATCCCGCGCCTTCTTGTCCTTCCGCATCCGCCCCATCAGCGCTTCCACCGTGAAGCCGCGCGGCAGGTCCCGGATGCGTGCGGGCAGGCCGACGGAGGCCATGTGCGCCTCCACCCGCGCCGCCAACGCCGCGTCGCAATAGCCCAGGCGGGCGGAGAGGCGGGCGGCGAGGCCGAGGCCGATGGCGACACCTTCTCCATGCAGCAGCGTGCCGTCATAGCCGCACTCGGCCTCGATGGCGTGGCCGAAGGTGTGGCCCAGGTTCAGCAGGGCGCGGCCGCCCTCGGCGCTTTCCTCCCGCTCATCGGCGTCGACGACGCCGGACTTCAGGCGGCAGCTCTCCAGCACGGCATGGCGCAGGGCGGTGGCATCGCCGGCCACGGCGCGGGCGCCGAAGCCCTCGCACCATTCCCACATGGCGCCGTGCAGCAGCCCGTGCTTGGCCACCTCGGCATAACCGGCACGGAGTTCACGGACGGGCAGGGTGGAGAGCACCCCGGTATCGGCCAGCACCATGCGCGGCTGGTGGAAGGCACCGGCCAGGTTCTTGCCTGCCTTCAGGTTGATGCCGGTCTTGCCGCCGATCGAGCTGTCCACCTGCGCCAGCAACGTGGTGGGGATCTGGATGAAGGGCAGGCCACGCAGGGCCGTGGCGGCGGCGAAGCCCGCCAGGTCGCCCACCACGCCGCCGCCCAGCGCCACCACCGTGGTCTGCCGGTCGACGCCCGCTTCCATCAGCGCCTCCAGCACCGTGGCGAGGCTGGCGACGCTCTTGCTGGCCTCGCCGGACGGCACGGTCACGGTGGCGCGGATCTCGATGCCGGCCGATTCCAGCCCGGCGCGCAACGTGCCGAGATGCAGCGGGCCGACGCTGGCATCGGTGACGATGGCCACGCGCTTCGCCGCCAGTACGGGTGCGATCAACGCCCCGGCGCGGGAAACCAGCCCGGCGCCGACCAGGATGTCGTAGCCGCGATCGCCCAGTTGCACCGGCAGGCGTGCCGGCGGGCCCCAGCCACCGACGGCGGCGGCCACCTTGTCCGTGGTGGTCTCGGGGCCTTCGTCGTCCAGGCAGTCGATCACGATATCGGCCTCGGCATAGATCGGGTGGCGGGCGGTCATCAGGCGCGTCAGCACCTCGACCGGGTCGGCGTTCAGGAACATCGGCCGGGTGGCACGGCCGGAGACGCGGCGCAGGAGGGTCTGCATGCTGGCGCGCAGCCAGATGGCGGCGGCGCCATTGGCCTTCACCGCCGCGCGGGTCTCGGGGTCGTTGAAGGCGCCGCCGCCGGTGGCCAGCACCACGGGCGGCCCTTCCAGGATGCGGCCGATGACGCGGCGCTCGCCCTCGCGGAAATGCGCCTCCCCATAGCGGGCGAAGATCTCGGTGATGGGCTGACCGGCCGCGGCCTCGATCTCGCTATCCGCGTCCTTGAACGGCAGGCCCAGGCGCTGCGCCAGCCGGCGGCCGACCGAGGTCTTGCCGGCCCCCGGCATGCCCACCAGCACCACCGTGAAGGCCCGCCCGGCGGTAAAGCCCTCACCCGGGGAAGCGGGCATGGTCATGGGCGCCGCCGCCATCGGGGCGGTGGGCGCGGGCGCCGGAGAAACGGCAGGCGGAACGATGGCAAAGCCGAGGTTGCGTGACACAAGGGCGGACGGTAGCACAGCGCGGTCCCGGCGCGTAGCGCTGGAAGCTACAGCCCGACTGCGCATCCCGCCCCCGATTCCGGCGCGATGGGCAGGCCATCGTGTGCGTCCCGCGCAGCATCCTTCCGCGCGGTGCGCAGTGAACGTCCCGCTGCGCGGTGCGCAGCCAACCCCATCCGCGTGGCGCCGCCGCCCGCGCGCGAGGATTATCCGGCCGCCATGTTCCGACGCCCCCTGCTTCTCCTCGTCCTGGTCCTGCTGCTCGCGCTCGTGGGCGGCCTGCTCGTCATCGGCGCCTTCCCGCCGCCGGCCACGCAGCAGCCGGTGGAGCGCACCCTGCCCAACGAGCGCTTCACCACGCGCTGAGGCGGGACGCTTCCGTTGGACCGCCATCTGGAAGCCTTCCTGGAAATGCTGGCGGCCGAGCGTGGCGCCGCCCGCAACACGCTGGCCGCCTATGAGGCCGACCTGAACGACTTCGCCGGCTTCGCGAAGCGGCGGGGCGGTGGCGTGGCGTTGAGCGCCGCGGGGCCGGAGCTGCTGCGCCGCTACATCGCCGGGCTGACCGACCAGGGGCTCTCCCCCCGCACCGCCGCCCGGCGGCTGTCCGCCCTGCGACAATTCCACCGCTTCCTGGTGCGCGAAGGCGTGCGCGCCGACGACCCGACCGAGTTGCTGGACAGCCCCCGCCTGCCCGCGCCGCTGCCCAAGGCGCTGCGGCGGGAGGAGGTGGTGACGCTGCTGGATGCCGCCGCCACCCTGCCGGGCAAGCGCGGCCCGGTGGCCCTGGCGGCGCTGGAGCTGCTGTACTGCTCCGGCCTGCGGGCCAGCGAGCTGGTCGGCCTGCCCGTCACCGCCCTCTTGGCCGAGGCGCCGCTGGTGATGGTGAAGGGCAAGGGCGGCAAGGAGCGCCTGGTGCCGATCTCGGCCCGCGCCCGGGCCGCCGCGCTGGGGCTGCAGGACCCGAAGAAGCCCTCCAAGTGGCTGTTCCCCTCCCACGCCGCCACTGGGCACCTGACGCGGCAGGGGCTGTCCCTGCTGGTGACGCAGGCGGCGCTGGCGGCGGGGCTGGAGCCGGCGCGGGTCAGCCCGCATGTGCTGCGGCATTCCTTCGCCACCCACCTGCTGGAAGGCGGCGCCGACCTGCGTAGCCTGCAGATGCTGCTGGGCCATTCCGACATCGCCACCGTGCAGATCTACACCCGGGTGCTGGAGGAACGGTTGAAGGCGCTGGTGGAGGAGCACCACCCGCTGGCCCGGCCGGCGGAAGCGGCGCCTTTGGCCTGACGGGCTGGCATTCATCCGCCGGGTGCGGTAGGGCAGGCGCCTCCCGCCCGGCTATCGCGGCATCGCACGAGACGGAAACGAGATGCGTCACTTCCTGGACTTCGAAAAGCCCCTGGCCGAGCTGGAAGGCAAGATCGAGGAGTTGCGGCGGACCACCGATGCCGGTGGCATCGACGTGGCCGAGGAAGTGGGCAACCTGCAGGCGAAGGCGGACAAGCTGCTGGCCAGCACCTACGCCAAGCTGACGCCGTGGCAGAAGGCCCAGGTGGCCCGCCACCCGGACCGGCCCAAGTGCCTGACCTACGTGAACGCGCTGATCGAGGAATTCACCCCGCTGGCGGGGGACCGCGCCTTTGGCGACGACGCCGCCGTCATTGGCGGCATGGGGCGCTTCCGCGGCCATTCCGTGATGGTGCTGGGGACCGAGAAGGGCTCGGACACCGAGAGTCGGGTGAAGCACAATTTCGGCATGGCCAAGCCGGAGGGCTACCGCAAGGCGCGCCGGCTGATCGAGCTGGCCGGGCGCTTCGGCCTGCCCATTCTCTCCTTCGTCGATACTTCAGGCGCCTTCCCGGGCATCGAAGCCGAGGCGCGTGGCCAGGCCGAGGCCATCGCCCGCTCCATCGAGGCCGGGCTGGACGCGCCGGTGCCCTTCGTCGCCACCATCATCGGTGAGGGCGGCTCCGGCGGCGCCATCGCGCTGGCGGCGGCGGACCGGGTGCTGATGCTGGAGCATTCGATCTATTCGGTGATCAGCCCGGAAGGCTGCGCCAGCATCCTGTGGCGCGACGCCGCCCAGGCCAGCACGGCGGCCGACGCGCTGAAGCTGACGGCACAGGACCTCTCCCGCCTCGCACTGATCGACAGCGTCGTGGCGGAGCCACTGGGCGGCGCGCACCGGGATACCGAGGCGACGGTGAAGGCGGTGGCGGACAAGGTCTGGTCCAGCCTGGAGCCGCTGCTGGAGCAGGATGCCGGCACGCTACGGGCGCGCCGGCGGGAGAAGTTCCTGGAAATGGGCCGCCACGGCGTCGTCTGAGCGGCAGCGCGGCTCGGTGAGAGCGTGACCGCCTAGTTGAAATCGCTCAAGGCGTGAACGCTCCAGACCACCGGGCGCGGTTCGGGCCGGAATGGTCGTCCGGCTTCAGGCGTCGGTGCGGGCGGGGGCCTTTTCGCACCTGAGACTGAGCATGACCTTGCCATTCGAGGTCAGCTCCAGCACATCGCCCTGGTCGAGCCGGGGGACGGCGGAAGCGACTTCCGTCATCGCATCCTCATAGGCGTCGAAGATATGGCGCTCGCCACGCAGGGCGCCGTTGCGGCTCGTCCATTTCAGCTGACAATGCATCGGTCCTACCTGTTCCGACGGGGGGGGAGATGACGCTATCATGGCAGATGATCGCGAAGGAAATATTTCGATAGCGCTCAGTTCATGAAAAGCGTGCCGGTAAAAGCCACGCTCCTGCCTGGCGAGTTGAGCGATGCCGCCAGGGCGTTCCACCAGAAGGGCAGGGTCCGCAGGGACGCCCGGCCAAGTCATGCTGGGGATAGGTGGGAAACGACACCGGCACAGGGTTCCTGGATTTTTTCGATCCCGGCGGGGAAGCCCTGAGAGACTTGCGCGGCAGCGGGTTATTCTGTCGCTTCCGGGTAACAGTGCTGATGAGTATTGCGGGATGCTTCGATGAGTCTGGAACTCGTTGGGCTAGCGCGGGTTCAGCCATTATCCAGCGCCTGCTGGCCCACTCATTCCGAGAGAAGCGCGCCATGAAGGCCATCAATATCATCACACTGATTCTGCTGATCGTCGGCGGATTGAACTGGGGGCTCGTCGGCCTCTTCCAGTTCGACCTGGTCGCCGCCCTGTTCGGGGCCGGCAGCGGCCTGTCCCGCCTCGTCTACGTCCTGGTTGGCCTGTCTGCCCTGTGGCAGCTGGTGCCGCTGAGCCGGGCGATGTCGGGTGAAGCCCACGTCCACCGCTAAGCCTGCCTGACGCTCAACCTGAAGGTGCGGGGAGCGACGGCGGAGACCCGCCGTTGCTCCCCGCTGCCGTTGTTCAGCTGCGATAGCTGCCGTTAATGTCGATGTAGCCATGCGTCAGGTCGCAGGTCCAGGCGGTGCCCTTGCCCTTGCCGAGACCGATATCGACCGTGATCTCGATCTCCTTGCCCTTCATGTGGGCAACGACCGGCGTCTCGTCATAGCCCGGCACCACGCCGCCATCCTGCGCCATCCAGGTGCCGCCGACGGCGACCGAGAGCTTGTCCCGATCCGCCGGCTCGCCTGCCTTACCGACGGCCATGACGATGCGGCCCCAATTGGCGTCCTCGCCCGCGATGGCGGTCTTCACCAGCGGCGAATTGGCGATGGCCATGGCGATCTTCTGCGCCGAGCGCGTGGTGGTCGCGCCCGTCACGTCGATGCGGATGAATTTCTGCGCCCCCTCGCCATCACGGACGACCTGCAGCGCCAGGTCCAGCAGCAGCTCATGCAGCGCCTTGACGAAGCCGCGCAGCATCGGCCCGCCCTCGGCCGGCACGCGCGGGTGCTTGGCCTGGCCGGTGGCGAACACCAGCACCGTGTCGCTGGTGGAGGTGTCGGAATCCACCGTCGTGCGGTTGAAGCTGGCGTCGGTGCCCTTGGCCAGCGCGGCCTGCAGCGCCCCCGCCGGGATCTTGGCGTCGGTGGCGATGAAGCACAGCATCGTCGCCATGTCCGGCGCCACCATGCCGCTGCCCTTGGCGATGCCGGCGATGGTGACTTCCGTCTCGCCGATCATCGCCGTGCGGACGCAGGCCTTGGGGAAGGTGTCAGTGGTCATGATGCCGCGGGCGGCATCAGCCCAGGCATTGTCGGTCAGCTTGGCGTGCAGGGCAGGCAGGGCGGCCGTCAGCTTCTCATGCGGCAGCGGCTCCCCGATCACGCCAGTGGAGGCCAGGAACACTTCCTTTGTCTTGCACCCGACCAGCTCGGCGGCGGCGGCGGCGGTGGCCTGCACGGCATCGCGGCCTAGCTTGCCGGTGAAGACATTGGCGTTGCCGGCATTCACCACCAGGGCACGCGCCTTGCCGCCCTTCAGCGCCGCGCGGCACCAGTCGATCGGCGCACCGGGGCACTTATTGCGGGTGAACACGCCGGCGACGGTGGTGCCCGGGGCGAATTCCATCACCGTCAGGTCCGCGCGCCCCTTGTAGCGGATGCCGGCGGCGGCGACGCCAAGGCGCACACCGGCGATCGGCGGCACCGGCGGCAGCGCGATGGCGAGGGGGGAGACGGGCAGGTCCTTACCGGCCATGGGCCATAGTCCTCAGATCGAAGCGGAGGCGGGAGGCCCCCGAGGGGGACAGCGCATAAAGAAAAGGCGGGGGCCCGTCGAGGCCCCCGCCCTGGTTGCTCAGCGGCGCTGGTTAGGCTGCGCCGGCGGCGGCGATGCGCCATCCAGCAGGGACGGCGTCGGGGCGGCGGCCCGCGGGGTGCCGTCCTCGTTGAAGCGCTCCACCTTCGCGGCGGCGGAGATGCGGGTGACGGTGGCGTTCACCGCTTCCTCGAACGCTGCCTGGCGCAGCTGCTCGGCGCTTTCCTCGAAGGTCGGCGCGGCGGCGGTGCGGCGCTCCTCCACCTTGATCACGTGCCAGCCGAAGGCGCTGCGCACCGGCTCGCTGATCTGGCCGGTCTGCAGGGCGAAGGCGGCCTCGGCGAACTCGGGCACCATGTCGCCCTTCTTGAAGAAGCCCAGATCGCCGCCCTGCTCGGTGCCGGGGCCGGTGGAGCGGGTGCGGGCGATGGCGGCGAAGTCGGCGCCCGGGCGGCGCACCTCGGCCAGCACCTTCTTCGCCTCGTCCTCGCTGGCGACCAGGATGTGACGGGCGTGGATTTCCTCCTCGCCCGGCTTGCCGGCGATGTCGCGCTGGTAGCGGGCGCGCAGCGCTTCCTCGGTCAGCAGGGGCGCGATCTCACGCCGCAGCAGCGCCTGCTGCAATTCCTGGTCCTCGGCGCGGCGGATGCGGGCCTGCACCTCCGGGTCCTCGTTCAGCTTCTGGGCGCGGGCGGCGGCGACCAGCGCCTGCTGCGTCACGAGCTGGTCCACCACCAACGGGAACAGCATGGCCTCCGGCGCCGCGCGCAGCTCCGGCGGCAGCTGGGCGATGGTGGCCGTGACGTCGCTGCGGCGGATCTCGGCGCCATCGACGCGCGCCACCACCGGGTCGGCCTCGGCCGGCGCGGCCGGCTGGCCGGCGGCGGGGGCTGGCGTACCGGGCGCGGGGCTGGCGGGGGCCGGCGTCGCCGCGGGCGGCTGGGCCGGGGCCTGGGCCAGGCCTGGCGTGGCCAGGAGGAGGAACGGGAGGAGGAGGGCGGATGAGCGCATAACGGGCATGTGCCTTCGCGGCGTGAGAGCCGCAAGATGGCGCAGGGCAGGCGCAAGGGCAATTCGGCGCTAGGGGCGGCTGGATGGTCTGCCCGGCATCGTGGTGAGCCAGTTGCGTGTGGTGAAGGCCAGGCGCGCCGTCAGGCCAGGAACGGGCGTATAGTGGCGCTCGAACTCGGCTGCTTGAAACTGCCCTTCCTCCGAGCCGGAAAGGGTGTCTCGCATGGCCGCCGCGCGTCCGTTCATCCGTTCATAGGCGCGGACAAACACCATGCCTTGACCCACCCAGTTACTAGGCGCGGCGGCGCCCAGGCTGTCCGAACCGCCGTGACCCAATTAACATAGTCATTTCGCTCGGGGTGGCCGCCCTACCAACAGCGCGGGTCCCGCATGGCACGCTTCAAACTGGCTTCCGTTACAGGTGCAAGTGTCATGGGGGCGCTTTCCTTCGAGGGATTATATTCCTATATTGAGAGTGCCGCTCCCCCCATTCGCCACGCTTCGTTGACCCTGGCCTGCCTCACCCCTATCTGTGCGCGTGACGCAGCCTGTAGCCCGCCCCCATGGGTCGATGGATGTCGGCGGGTCCTGACCCAGG
>Ga0308159_1005739_pt1 | contig 10300 bp, 8 predicted proteins | sample PhyCR1_FD_201040 | JGI IMG/M metagenome (GOLD analysis project Ga0308159, IMG submission 201040) | Phyllosphere microbial communities from UC Gill Tract Community Farm, Albany, California, United States - DLSLC.R1 | ecosystem: Host-associated > Plants > Phyllosphere > Unclassified | place: USA... | reverse complement strand
CGCGCACGGCGCCGCCGCCGAAGTCGGTCTCGATGGCGCCGGGGGCGATCACGTTCACCGCGATGCCGCGCGCGCCCAGCTCCTTGGCCTGGTAGCGCGTCAGCACCTCGATGCCGCCCTTCATCGCCGCGTAGGCGCCGTAGCCGGGCAGCGCGAAACGCGCGAGGCCGCTCGAGACGTTGAGGATGCGGCCGCCGTCGGCAATCAGCGGCAGCAGCACCTGCGTGAGGAAGAAGGGCCCCTTCAGGTGCACGTCCACCAGTTCGTCGAACTGCGCCTCGGTGGTCTGCGCGAGGGGCGCGTTGACGCCGACGCCGGCGTTGTTCAGCAGGTAGTCGAAGCGCTCGCGCTGCCAGGTGGTGGCCAAGGCCTGCTCGAGTGCTGCGGCGAAGTCGGCGAAGGACTTCGACTGCGACACGTCCAGCGGCAGCGCCACGGCGCGCCGGCGCAGGGCCTCGATCTCCTGCACCACGGCCTGCGCTTCGGCGGTGCTGGTGCGGTAGGTGAGCACGATGTCGACGCCGGCGCGCGCCAGGTGCAGCGCCGCATTGCGGCCGAGGCCGCGACTGCCGCCGGTGATGAGGGCGATGGGGGTGGAGGATGTGGAAGAGGTGGTCATGTCGGTCCTTTTCTCGGAGCTGGGTTGGCAATGGACTGAACTTTATGGGCCGACAATCGCCGGATAAAGCCCTCCAGAATCGCTTCACTGTTCATCAGAAATTGACAATAAGCCGGCCCATGGACCTCGACGCCTTGCGCATCTACCTGCTGGTGGCCGAATCGGCCAGCTTCACCCGCGCAGCCGAGCGGCTGGGCCTGACGCGGGCGCGCGTCTCCGCCGTCGTGCAGCAACTGGAGGCCGATCTGGGCACGCGCCTCCTGCAGCGCACGACGCGCAGCGTGCGCGTCACGCCCGACGGGCAGCTCTTCGCCGAGCGCGCGCAGGCGCTGGTCGGCGAGGCGGACGAACTGCAGGCCTTGTTCCAGCGGCAGCCGGCCGCCCTGCGCGGGCGACTGCGTGTCGACATGCCGGGCCAGCTCTCGAGCCAGGTGCTGATCCCGCGGCTGCCGGAGTTCCTTGCCGCCCATCCGCAGATCGAGCTCGATCTCAGCAGCACCGATCGGCGGGTCGACCTGGTGCACGAAGGCTTCGATTGCGTGATCCGCGCTGGCGCGCTGCGCGAATCGGGTCTGGTGGCGCGGCCCCTGGGCCTGCTGCCGCAGATCAACGTGGCCAGCCCGGCCTACCTCGCCGTCCATGGCATCCCGCACACGCTGGAGGACCTGGCGCGGCATCGCCTGGTGCGCTATTCGTCCACCCTGGGCGGCGCGCCGACGGGCTGGGAGTACACGACGCCCGAGGGCCCGCAGATGCTGCAGATGGCCGCGGTGCTCACGGTGAACAACACCTTCGCCTACGAGTCGGCCTGCCTCGCGGGGCTGGGCATCATCCAGGCGCCCGCGCTGGGTCTGCAGGCGTGGATCGACAGCGGCCGGCTGGTGGAAGTGCTGCCTGCGTACCGCGCCGACCCGCTGCCCGTGACGCTGCTCTACGCCCACCGCCGCCAGGTCGCGCGGCGCGTGCAGGCCTTCATGGACTGGGTGGCGGCGGTGATGGGCGAGGTGCTGGCACCGGCGCCCGACCTGCTATCGACGGACTAGCCGCTCGCGTGCCCCGCGCAGGCGCCGCAGCCTCGCCGGACTTGGTCGGTGGGTAGCGGCGGCGCGACGCGATGCTCAGCCGCGCTCGCCCGCCGTGCCGTTCAGCGCATCCAGGAAGGTCTTGCGCCACCAGTGCACGTCCTGCTCGCGGATGCGCTGCAGCAGTTTCTTGTGGCGCGCCCGGCGCTCCTCCAGCGGCATCTGCAGGGCCTGCTGCACGGTCTCGGCGGTGCCGTGGGTGTCGTAGGGATTGACCAGCAGCGCTTCCTTCAGCTGCTCCGCCGCGCCCGCGAAGCGCGACAGCACCAGCACGCCGGGGTCCTCCGGATCCTGCGCCACGACGTACTCCTTGGCGACCAGGTTCATGCCGTCGCGCAGCGGCGTGACCAGCCCGACAGCAGCCGCGCGGCACAGGCCCGGCACGCGCTTCCGAGCCACCATGCGGTGGATGTAGCGCACCGGCATCCAGTCCAACTCGCCGTAGTCGCCATTGATGGCGCCGCACAGCGACTCGAGCTCGCGCCGGATGTCGCCGTACGCATTCACGTCCTCGCGCGTGGGCGAGGCGATCTGGATCAGCGTGGCGCTGCGCCGGTTCTCGGGGTAGTGCGCCAGCAACTCGCGGAACGCGCGCACCCGCTGCGGGATGCCCTTGGAATAGTCGAGCCGGTCGATGCCCAGCAGCAGGCGGCGCTTGCTGTACTCGTCCTTCATGGTCGTGTACATGTCGCGCGCGTCCTTGGCCTGCGTCAGCGCCTCGAACTCGTCGACGTCGATGCCGATCGGGAAGGCGCTGGCGCGCACCGTGTTGCCCCAGGCGCGGAACATGTCGTGGCCCAGCGATTCGCCGTTCGCCTCGTTGAGCACGTAGCGCTCAAAGTGCTGCACGTCCTGGTTGGCCTGGAAGCCGATCACGTCGTAGGCGAAGAGCGAGCGCATCAGCCACTCGTGCTGCGGGATCGCGGCCATGATGATCTGCGGCGGCAGCGGGATGTGCAGGAAGAAGCCAATGCGCTGCCTGCAGCCCATGGCCCGCAGCTCGGCCGCCAGCGGGATCAGGTGGTAGTCGTGCACCCAGAGGATGTCGTCGTCCCGAAGCAGCGGCAGCAGCTTGCGCGCGAAGAGCTGGTTCACGCGGCGGTAGCCGCCGATGTAGCCGGCCTCGAAGTTCGCCAGGTCGAGCCGGTCGTGGAACACCGGCCACAGCACGTTGTTGCTGTAGCCAAGGTAGTAGGCGTCGTGGTCCTCGCGGCTGAGGTCGAGGGTGGCCAGCATCACCTTGCCGGCCTGGTGCTTGTGCAGCTCGCCTTCACCCGTGGGGCCGTCCTCGACGATGGTGCCGCTCCAGCCGAACCACAGGCCGCCGCTTTGCTGCAGCGATTCGCCCACCGCCACCGCCAGGCCGCCGGCGGCGGGTTTGCGGGGGTCGGCGACGCGGTTGGAGATGACGACGAGACGGGGCATGCGGTGGGTCCAGGGTAGAGCGGCGGGCGGGTCGGCTCAGGAATGCACGAGCGCGTCGCGCAGCGACTGCAGCCAAGCGTGCACGGCCTGCGGGGCCTCCAGGCGCTGCGACGCGCGCGTGCTGCCGGGGCCGATCTTGATGCCCATGCCGCCGGGGCGCGACTGCACCACCGCGAAGCCGGTCTCGTCGGTGGTGTCGTCGCCGGCGAAGACCGGGTGGCGGCCCTCGAAGGGCGCCTCCTTCAGGAAGGCGTCGATCGCGATGCCCTTGTTCACCCCCGCCGGCTTGATCTCGACCACGCACTTGCCGTGCAGCAGCTCGAACTGCGGCTGCGTGCCGATCACCTCGGCCATCGTGTCCAGGCACAGTTGCTCGAGCGCCGGCGCCATCCGGTAGTGCAGCGCGACGGCGGCATGCTTGCGTTCCACCAGCAGGCCGGCGTGGCGCGAGGCCAGCGCGTTGGCGGCTTCGAGGACGCCGGTGAGGTCGGGCGCTGCCGCCTCCTGCATGCGGCCGTCCGCATCGCGGCGCTGCACGCCATGCTCGCCCGCGGCGGGCAGGCGCAGCGGCGCGAGGAAACGGTCGAGCACGTCGATCGGGCGGCCCGACACGACGGCCAGTGCGCCGCCGAGGAGCTCGTGCAGTTCGATCAGCAGCGGCACCAGGCCGGCAGGTACTTCGACGGCTTCGGGGGTTTCGGCGATCGCGACGAGCGTGCCGTCGAAATCGAGGAACAAGGCCGCATCGCGGCCCGGGAGTGGCGGGGTCGTCTGCATCTGCAAGGACCTTAGCATGCGCCGCGAAGGCCGCGCGTCGGTCAAAGCCGGCAGTTGACGCGGGCCCTGGCGGCCCGGTGAGGGCTGCTAGACCGCGGCCGACGCCACGGCGGCCACGCGCTCCGCATGGATCGCCTGCCCGATCTGCGGCCCCTTGGCACCGCGTGCAACGGCCTCGCGCGCGATGCCGTCGGTGGCCACGGACTGTGCCGCCGACAGTGCGCGCAGCAGGCGCGGCCGCTGGGGGTAGGGCGCGTCCTCCATGCCCAGGCGCCCGCGCGCGTCGCACTCGCAGGCCAGCAGCGCCGCGTCGAAGCGCTGCGGCTTGCGAAAGGCGTCGCAGCGCTCCAGCAGCCGCACCAGCGCGGCGGCGTCGAAGCCTTCGCTGCGGTGGATGTTGCCGTGCTCGCGCGCCACCACGTCGGCCAGCTCGCGCACCTCGGTCGGCACGCGCCAGCGCTCGCACACGCCCGCCAGCAGCCGGGCGCTGCGCTGCTCGTGGCCGATGTGGCGCGGCAGCACGTCGGCCGGCGTGGTGGCCTTGCCCAGGTCGTGCGTGAGGCAGGCGAAGCGCACGGGCAGCGGCGCCGCCAGGCGCGCGCTCATGTCCAGCACCATCATGAGGTGCACGCCGGTGTCGACCTCGGGGTGGTGCTGCGGCGGTTGCGGCACGCCCCACAGCGCATCGACCTCGGGCAGCAGCACCTTCAGCGCGCCGCACGCGCGCAGCACCTCGAACATGCGCGAGGGCTTCGCTTCCATCAGGCCGCGTGCGAGCTCCTGCCACACGCGCTCGGGCACCAGGGCATCGACCTCGCCGTCGGCAACCATGTCCCGCATGAGCGCCATCGTCTCGGGCGCCACCGCGAAATCGTGGAAGCGCGCGGCGAAGCGCGCCAGCCGCAGGATGCGCACCGGGTCTTCGCGGAAGGCCTCGGTCACATGGCGCAGCACCTTGGCCTGCAGGTCGCGGCGGCCGTGGTACGGGTCGACCAGCGCCGGGGTCTCGGGGTCGAAGTCGCCTGTCGCGCCTGCCACGTGTTCGGGAACGGCCATGGCATTGATCGTGAGGTCGCGCCGCGCGAGGTCCTGCTCCAGCGTGACGTCGGGCGCCGTGTGCACGGCAAAGCCGCGGTAGCCGGGGCCGCTCTTGCGCTCGGTGCGGGCCAGGGCGTGCTCCTCGTGCGTCACCGGGTGCAGGAAGACCGGGAAGTCGCGCCCGACCGGCACGAACCCTTGCGCCACCATGTCGTCGGGCCTCGCACCCACGACCACCCAGTCGCGGTCGGACACCGGCAAGCCGAGCAGGCGGTCGCGCACGGCACCGCCGACGAGGTAGATCTCCATGGGGTGAGTGTAGGAAGGCTTCGCATACAGCGCCGCCAGCGGAACGCCGGCCCTTTCCGCCGGCTCCAATCCGCTCCGCAAAACCATTCCTACAAGGAGCTTTCATGGTCAGGAGACAACATGCAGCGGCGCTGAGCGCCGTGGCGGCTGCGGCCGCCTTGGCCTCGGTGCCCGCGATGGCGCAGCAGGCCGGCGACTGGGTCGTCGGCGCCGGCTGGATCCACCTATCGCCCCAGGATTCGAGCAAGCCGCTGACCTTCACCGCGCCGGTGCCCGCCGTGGTGCCCGGCTCGGGCGCGCGCGTGAGCGATTCCGACACGCTGGGCCTGAGCGCGACCTACTTCATCGACCCGCACTGGGCGGTGGAAGGCGTGTTCGGCATCCCGCCCAAGTTCAAGCTTTATGGCACCGGCACGCTGGACCGGGTCGGCGAGCTGGGCCAGGCCCGGCAGTGGAGCCCGACGATCCTGGGCAAGTACTACTTCAACGACGCCGAGGCGCGCTTCCGGCCCTTCGTCGGCCTGGGTGCGACCTACGTTTGGTACAGCGACGTGAACCTGACGTCCAGCCTGCAGGGCGCGCTGGGCAGCCAACTGCACCAGGCACCGCTGTCGACGGTGACGACCGCCAAGCTCGACAGTTCCTTCGCGCCGGTCTTCAACGTGGGTGCGGCCTGGCAGTTCGACCGGCACTGGGGCGTGTCGCTGTCGGTCTCGTACATCCCGCTCAGGACCACGGCCAAGCTGACGACGACGAGCAGCTTCGGCCTGCCGGTCGGCAGCAGCCAGGCCAGCCTCAAGCTCAATCCGGTGGTGACCTACCTGGCTGCGACCTACCGCTTCTGACCCGCGTTCAGCGTGCCGTCCGGTAGGGCTCGTCGAAGGGCACGAAGTCGTGCTCCTTCAGCGCGTCGTCGATCCAGGCCTGCACGCTCGGCAGCGCCAGCAGGCGCCCGGCATACGCCTGCGCCTCGGCGGCCAGAGGTAGGCCGTAGGTGCGGATGCGCGAAGCCACCGGTGCGAAGTAGGCGTCGGCGATGCCGAACTCGCCGAAGAGCATCGGGCCGCCGTGCGTGGCGAGCAGTTCGGTCCACATGCTGCCGATGCGCTCGAGGTCGGCACGCACCGCGGCCTGTTCGCGCACGACCTTCTGGCCGACCTCGCGCAGGTCGGCCTCGACGTTCATGGGGCAGTGGCCACGCAGCGCGGTGAAGCCGGCGTGCATTTCGGCGCACACGCTGCGGGCACGGGCCCGCGCCGCCACGTCGCGCGGCCACAGCGCCTTGTCGGGGAAGCGCTCGGCCACGTACTCGGCGATGGCCAGGGTGTCCCACACGGCGAGGTCGCCGTCGACCAGCACCGGCACCGTGCCGTTGGGGTTCAGCGCCTTGACGGTGGCCTTGAAGGCGGAGTCGGCGTCGAAGGAGTCGAATCGCACCATCACTTCCTCGAACGGGATGCCGGCCTGCCTGAGCAGCACCCACGGCCGCATGGACCACGAGGAGTAGTTCTTGTTGCCGATGTAGAGCTTGAGCGTCGCCATGTCCGGATCCCAGGTGCGGAGTGAAGGCGCCGATGCTAGCGGCTGGTCCGCGCCGCGCTGATGCCGGATCGGCCGTGGATTGATGCCGAATCCGCGACGATGCGCTCAGGCCGGCGGCTTGGCCCGGTCCTCGTCCGGCGAGGCGATGACCTGCGGCCGCGGGGGTTCGTCGCTGTCCCGCGGCGGCCCGACGAGGCGCTCGAGGCCGCTCACGATCCGCGGCACGAGCTGCAGCACCGCCAGCGCCAGCAGCGCGCTGAGGACGGCCGTGGCCTCGCGCCCGAGGCCGCAGGCCATGCCGATGGCGGCGGTCATCCACAGGCCGGCCGCGGTGGTCAGGCCCTGCACCTGCTGCTCGCCGGCCCCGTGCTTGAGGATGGTGCCGGCGCACAGGAAGCCGACGCCCGCCACCAGGCCCTGGATCACGCGGCTCATGTCGGACGGCTCGATGCCGGTCTGCTGCGGCACCAGCACGAACATGGCCGAGCCGATGGCCACCAGCATGTGCGTGCGCACGCCGGCCGCCTTGCCCTGCTGCTCGCGCTCGAAGCCGAGGATGAAGCCGAGCACCGAGGCCAGCAGCAGGCGCACGGTGATGCGCACGAACTGGGTGAGGTCGGGAACGTCGGAGAACTCGGTGACGACCACCTCGGTGATCTCATTCCACCAGGACGAAGCGGCCATGGGCAGGGCGGGAGTGGGACTGCCCGGGAGTGTGGCGCGGCCATCGGCCCACCCGCTGTAGGCAGAAGTCCTATCGTGCGCCGCGGGGCGCGGGGCCGCTCAGGGGCCGGGGCGAGCGGGCGTGGAGGTCCCGGCAGCGGCAGGTGCGGCGGCCATGCCGACCGCAGGCGGCACCGGCGGGCGTCGGCCGTGCCAGCGGCGCACGGAGCGCTGGAAGAACAGGCTGTTGGGAATCTGCAGCGTGGTGCCCTCCGCCTCGCCGCCGCTTTCCTCGAGCGTGGTGTAGACGAGGTTGATGTCGAGCACGCGGCCACGCAGCCCGGGCTTCTCGCCGTTCTCGAGCAGTTCCACCACGTCGTCGATGCGGAACATGCGGGTGGTGAAGATCAGCAGCGCGCAGAAGATGTTCGACAGCACGCTCCAGGCCGCGAAGAAGGCCACCGCGCCGACGGCCGCGAAGCCGGTGAAGGCGGTCCACAACACGGTGCCCGAGACGCCCAGGCGCTCCAGGCTCCACAGCAGCGCGCCGCCGTAGATCAGGAAGCCGGCGACGCGGCGCGACACCACGGCGACTTCGATCGGCAGGGCATAGGCCCCCGTCACGCGGCGGATCAGGCGCGCTGCCAGGCGGAACAGCAGCCACGCGCCGAGCAGGATCAGGGCGACCTGGCCCGTGGGGATGAGCACGTCGAGCCACTCGACCGCCCAGCGGGGAAGGGCGTCGCGCAGGGCTTGCAGGTAGCGGTTCATTCAGCAGGCAGCCACGTCGACGGCGAGTCGTGGCCGCGGCCGGCCACCGTGCCGGCGCGGCTCAGGGCAGGTCCTTGTTCGGCTCCGGCTCGCCGGCCATGCGCGGGCCCACGCGGCCGAGCCGCTCGCGCAGCGACTGCGGGCGACCGGTGATGATGGCGGCGTAGTTGGTGGTGTTCGCCAGCACCTTCTTCACGTAGTCGCGGGTCTCGCTGAAGGGCACGTTCTCGGCCCAGATCGCGCCGTCGATCACCGGGCCGTTGCGCCAGGAACGCGGCCGGCCGGGGCCGGCGTTGTAGGCTGCGGCGGCCAGCGGCATGGAGCCGTCGAAGTCGTCCAGCGCCAGCTTCAGGTAGTTGGTGCCGATGGTGATGTTGGTCTCGCGGTCGGTGATCATCGAGGGCGAGTAGGGCAGGCCGATCTTGTTGGCGGTCCAGCGTGCGGTGGCGGGCATCACCTGCATCAGGCCCGAGGCGCCCACGCCCGAGCGGGCGTCCATGATGAAGCGCGATTCCTGGCGGATCAGGCCGTAGACGTAGGCCGGGTCCAGGCCGATGTCCTGGCTCTTGCGCAGCACCGTGTCGTGAAAGGGCATGGGGAAGCGCTGCTCGACGTCGATCACGCCCTTGGTGCGTTCGCTGGTGTTGATGCAGCGGTCGTAGATCTCGCGCTGGCAGGCGAGGTCGGCCGCCGCCAGCAGGGCGCGGTCGTCCATGCCGCCCTTGTCGTGCAGGTTGGTGGCGTAGTTCCACTCGCGCACGCCCTCGGGCCGCAGGCCGATGCCGATGGCATAGAGCGCGCGCTGCAGCGAGGGATTGGTACGCGCCGCGGCTTTCTCGTCGGGCGTGAGCGGGTCGGGCCTGGTCGCCACCTGGGCGCGCTGGCCCAGGTCCTCGAGCGCCAGCAGCTCGTAGAAGCCGCGCGTGCCGGCGATGCCCTGCAGCAGCTCGCGCGCCTCTTCCGTGCGGCGATCACCGCCCTGCGCCATCAATGCGCGGGCCTTCCAGTAGATCCAGGTCGGGTCCTGGCGACCTTCGTCGCTCATGCCGTCGATGGCGGCGGCGACGTCCTTCCACTGGCCCATGCGCAGCGCGGCTCGCACCTTCCAGCCCAGCATGTCGTCCGTGAGGTCGCTGTTCTTCGTCACGTTGGCGAAGTAGCCCGAGGCCTGTGGCGACAGCTTGTTGGCAGCCTGGCGGCCGATGTGGCCCCAGAGCCAGTTGCGCTCCTCGGGCGAGAGCATCGGGCCCCACTTGGAGTCCAGCTGCAACGCGGCGGCGTCCGGGTCGGCCGAGGCCATCCGGATCAGCGCCAGCACGACCATCTCCTTGCGCGCCTTCGAGGCCGCCGACGCCGCGCCGGTGAGGAACTTCACCGCGCCGGCGTTGACCTGGTCGAAGGTGGGGAGCGCATCGGGCGCGACGAGGTTGACGGCCGCGCGTGCGGCGCCGGGCCGGTTGGTTTCCATCGCCAGGCGGGCACGCTTCCAGGCGTCGTTGGGCGAGAGCATCCGGGCGGAGATCAGGCGGTCGGCGGCGGTGAGGCAGCCGTCGTCCCCCTCGCGCTGGCCGAACCAGTTGCGGCGCACCGTGTCGGCCTGCGCCTTCGTCGCCTGGCCGGTGCGCAGCACGTCCACCACGATCGCATAGCACTGCACCTCGCGGTCGTCCTGCATGCGGTAGGCCGAATGCATGGCGAGGAAGTCGTCCCACTGGCGGCGCTGGCCCAGCAGCAGCAGCCAGTCGTTGCGCAGCCGGTCTTCCTGGTAGGTGCCGGCATAGCGGGCGAGGAAGGCCTGCACCTCGTCCGGGGCGGCCTGCGGCAGGCGGGCCTTCAGCTCCCAGTAGGCGGCCCAGGGTTCCAGCGCATGGCCCTGTGCCTGCGGCAGCAGGGCCGCGAGCCGGGCCTTGTCGCCGCGCTGGAAGGCCTGCTTCATCTGCAGCAGCACGTCGTCGTTGGTGTTGGTCTGGGCGCAGGCCGGCTGGGCCAGGGCCGCCAGGGCCACCGCGAGACCGGAAAGAAGATGTCTACAGGGTGCCAAAATGCTTCGAAACTGCATCGACGGATTATGGAC
>Ga0308159_1005737_pt1 | contig 10301 bp, 8 predicted proteins | sample PhyCR1_FD_201040 | JGI IMG/M metagenome (GOLD analysis project Ga0308159, IMG submission 201040) | Phyllosphere microbial communities from UC Gill Tract Community Farm, Albany, California, United States - DLSLC.R1 | ecosystem: Host-associated > Plants > Phyllosphere > Unclassified | place: USA... | reverse complement strand
ATGGCCCAGGTGAGCGAGGCCTCGACCGGCGTGGTCGTGGGGTCGAGGTCGTTGCCGTACAGGCAGAGGCCGGCCTCGAGCCGCAGCGAGTTGCGCGCGCCCAGGCCGATGGGCTGCACCTCGGGCTGCGCGAGCAGCAGGCGCGCCAGGCGCTCGGCATCGGCCGCGGCGACGGAAATTTCGAAGCCGTCCTCGCCGGTGTAGCCGCTGCGCGTGGCGAAAGCCGGCACGTCGCCGATCTTCACCGCACCGCCGGTCATGAACACGAAGCGCTCGACGCCGGGCGACAGGCGCGCCAGCACGGCCGCGGCCTGCGGACCCTGCAACGCGAGCAGGGCGTGGTCGGGCAGGGGCTGGATCTGGCAGCGGCTGCCGATCTTCTGCTGGATGAGCGCGAGGTCGACGTCCTTGCATGCGCCGTTGACGATGACGAAAAGCGAATCGTGTCCTTCGTTGAAGAACATCAGGTCGTCGACGATGCCGCCGTCGTCGTTGAGCAGCAGGCCGTAGCGCTGCTTGCCCGGCGCCAGGCCGATCACGTCGACCGGCATCAGCGTCTCGAAGGCGGCCGCGGCGTCGGGGCCGACCAGCCGCAACTGGCCCATGTGCGAGATGTCGAACAGTCCGGCGGCGGTGCGCGTATGGCGGTGCTCGGCCATCAGGCCGGCGGGGTACTGCACGGGCATCGAATAGCCGGCGAAGGGCACCATGCGCGCGCCCAGTTCGAGGTGCAGGGCGTGCAGCGGCGTGTGGCGCAGTTCGGTGGCGGCGGCGGTATCGGCGGAAGAGGCCATGGTGCAGGTCTCCGGGAACGAGGGCAGTCATCTTCCGCGACGCAAATCGCGGGCCACCCCTGCTGTCCCTGGTACCTGAGAGATTCGCCCCAGCGATCGGGGTTTGCTCCTTCGGTGGGGGCCATCGACACCGGGTCGGGCCCCGCTCTCCAGCCGGGAACGCCGGCGCTGGGCCGGCGTGTCGTCAGTCCTTTTGCCTGAGCGTTCGGAACGGTGGATCCTGCGCCTTCGGCGGCCCTGCTGCGCACTGCGCGCGGGGCTCTCTCCTGACCCGGCGGAGTGTAATGGATCGCGGGTTCGGCGAGGCCGCTATCGCGCGTAGACCAGGTCGCGCAACCCCAGTGAGATGCCGGGTACGTAGGTGATGATCATCAGGCAGGCCAGCACCACCAGCACGAACGGGATGAGCTGGGTGACGATGCGGTCCAGCGAGATGCGCGCCACCGTGCAGGCGGCGAACAGGTTCACGCCGAAGGGCGGTGTGATCATGCCCAGCGCCAGGTTGACCACCATGATCAGCCCGAAGTGCACCGGATCGATGCCGAAGTGCTGCGCCACGGGCGCGAGGATGGGCGCCAGCACGATGATCGCGGCGCTGGTCTCGATGAACATGCCGATCACGAACAGCGCGGCGTTGACGCCCAGCAGGAACATCGCGGGCGACTTGAGCACCTCCTGCAACCACAGCCCGATCGCCTCGGGCACGCCCGCGCGGGTGATGAGGAAGGCGAACAGGCCCGCGTTGGCGATGATGAACATGATCACCGAGGACGAGATCACCGACTTGCGCAGGATCTGGTACAGGTCGGGCAGCCTGATCTCGCGGTAGATCACCATGCCGACGACCAGCGCGTAGAACACCGCCACGGCCGACGCCTCGGTCGGCGTGAAGATGCCGCCGTAGATCCCGCCCAGGATGATGACCGGCATCAGCAGCGCCCAGCCCGCCTGCCAGAGCGCCTTGCCGAAGGGCATGCGGCCTTCGCCGTCGTTCTTGCCCCAGCCCTTCCACTTGCAGTAGACCCAGACGAAGAGCATCAGCGCGGCGCTGATGAGGATGCCCGGGCCGAAGCCGGCGATGAACAGCTCGCCGATCGACACCTCCGCGCTCACGCCGTACAGGATCATCGGGATCGAGGGCGGGATGATCACGCCCAGCTCCGCGCTGGTGGCCTGCAGCGCGGCCGCGTAGGGGGTGGGGTAGCCGTGCTTGATCAGCGCCGGAATCAGGATGGCGCCGATGGCGAAGGTGGTGGCCACCGACGAGCCCGACACCGCCGCGAAGATCATGCAGGTCAGCACGCAGGTCATGGGCAGGCCGCCCTGCACGCCGCCCACGATGCTCTTGGCGAACTCCACCAGCCGGCGCGAGATGCCGCCGGTTTCCATCAGGTTGCCGGCCAGGATGAAGAAGGGAATGGCGGCCAGCGGGAATTTGTTGATCGAGTTGAACATCTCCTTGGCGGAGATCAGCATGGGTGCGCCGCTGACCTGCATGCCCAGCACCGAGGCCAGGCCGATCGAGACGGCGACGGAGATCGACAGTGCGAAACACAGCACCATCGTGGCGACCATCACGGGGGTCATACCGTCGCCCCCCAGCTCGGCACTTCGTGTCCTCGCCACCCCCCAAGGGGGCGCCGAGCTTGCTTGAGGCGGCTGTGCGCGGCGCTCATTGCGCCGTCTCCAGTTCCATGCGCTTTGGGTCGAGGTAGTTGCCCACGATGCCGATGAGCGAGAACACGGCGCCCACGGGCAGCGCCAGGTAGGCCCACACCATCGAGATGCTCTCCAGCCCGGCCATCGATTGCACGCGCCCGCGCATGGCGTAGTCGAAGCCCCACCACAGCACGACGAGCATCAGCGCCAGGGCCGCGATGCTCACGACCGCGTCGAGCAGGCGCTTGATCCTCGGCGGGCTCCAGCGGTAGAGCACGTCCACGCTCACCATGGCACCCTGGCGGAAGGCCATCGGGATGCCGAGGAAGACCATCCAGATCAGGCTCACGCGGATCAGGATCTCGCTCCACTCGGCCGGCTGCTCGAGCACGAAGCGCGTGACGATCTGGAACATGCCCAGCGACGACGCGATCACCAGCATCAGGCAGGCCAGGGCCATCGAGAGCGCGGTGGTGCGGCGCTCCAGCCCGAGAAACATCTCTTTCATCTGCAACCCAGTCGTTCTAAACGAAAAAGCCCGCCAGGCCGTGCTGGGCGGGCGCGAGCAGCCTGACCGAAAGGACAGGTGCGGTGCTTACTTGTAGTCGCGGATGCGGTCGAGGTTGGCCTTGCCGAAGTCCTTCTCGAACTGGGCATTGACCGGCGCCAGTGCGGCGACGAACTTGGCCTTGTCGACGTTGTCGATCACCGTCATGCCCTTGGCGCGCAGGTCGGCCACGCCCTTGGCGTCGTCTTCGTCCACCCGCGCGCGGTTGGCCTTGGTGGCTTCCTTGGCGGCATCGAGGAAGGCCTGCTGGTCGGCCGGCGCGAGCTTGTCGAACACGCCCTTGTTCATCACGAAGATGCAGGGCGAGTACACGTGGCCGGTGAGCGTGAGGTGCTTCTGCACCTGATCGAACTTGGCCGAGATGATCACTGGCAGCGGGTTCTCCTGGCCGTCCACGGTGCCTTGCTGCAGGGCCGTGAACACCTCGGGGAAGGCCATCGGCGTGGTGATGATGCCGAAGCCCTTGTAGGCCGCGATGTGCACCGGGTTCTCCATCGTGCGCATCTTCAGGCCCTTGAGGTCGGCAGGGTCCTTCACGTCGCGCTTGCTGTTGGTCATGTGGCGGAAGCCGTTCTCGGCCCAAGCCAGCGCCTTGAAGCCCTTGGCATCGAACTTCTTGAGCAGGTCCTGGCCGATGGGGCCGTCGAGCACCGCGCGCGCATGCGCCTTGTCGCGGAACAGGAAAGGCACGTCGAGGATCTTGGTCTCGGGCACGAAGTTCGGCACCGGGCCGGTCGACGAGAAGGCCAGTTCCTGGGTGCCGAGCTGGACCGCCTCGATCGATTCGCGTTCGCCGCCGAGCGAGCCGTTGTAGAAGGTCTGGACCTTGTAGCGGCCGCCGGTGCGCTTGTCGACTTCCTTGGCGAAGGTGTCGATGGCGACGCCCTGGTGCGAGTTCTGCGCGGTCGAGATGCTGATCTTCATCGTGGTCTGCGCGATGGCGGCGCAGGCCATGCCAAAGCCGAGAACCAGGCCGACGGCCAAGCGGTTCAACTTCATGGGGTGTCTCCTCGGTGGAAAGCGCGCGCGGTCCAGAACGGGCCGCGGCAGGCAGGACGCTGACTATGCCCTGATTGCCAGCTTCACAGCGTCGGGATTTTCACGGACGTAATCGCGGATCACGTCGTCGACGCTCGCGTCGCAGCCCAGCCCGAGCGCATGGGCCCGCGGCGTCTCGAAGCGGCCCGGCCAGGTCTTGACGATGCGCATGATGGCGGGGTCCGGCGTGCGGTCCAGCAGCGCCAGCGCCTCCGGTCCGGCCACGCGGCTGAGCGCGGCCACCATGTCGCCGACCGTGGTGCCCAGCGCCGGCAGGTTGAGCGCGGTGCGCGGGCCCCAGTCGCCGTCGCTGGCTTGTGCAGCACGCACGATGCCTTCGATGGTGCGCGCCGGCGACGCGAGCGCGACGGGGGTCTCGTCGGGCACGGGGCAGGGCGCGCGCACGCCGGCCAATGGCTCGCGGAACATGCCGCTGAAGAAGCTGGAGGCCGCCCCATTGGGCTTGCCGGGGCGCACGCTCACCGTCATCAGCCGCACGCTGCGGCCGCGCACGAAGCCCTTGCGCGTGTAGTCGGCCACGAGTTGCTCGCCGATGAACTTCTGGATGCCGTAGCTGGTCTGCGGCGTGGGCAGCGTGCCGTCGCCGATGACCGGCGGCAGCGGCTGCGCAGGGGAATCGCCGAACACGGCAAGCGAGCTGGAGAACACGACCACCGGCCGGGTCCCGGCCGCACGCAGCCGCTCCAGCAGGGCATGCGTGGCAGCGAAGTTGCTGCGCATGCCGAGGTCGAAGTCGGCCTCGCACTCGCCGCTGACCGCGGCCGCCAGGTGGAACACGACGTCGGCCTGCGACCAGAAGCTGGCGTCCGGGTCTGCCAGCTGCGCATTCAGGTCGCCGGTGACGGCGACGATGCGCGGGTCGGCGGCCAGGTCGGCCGGCGCCGGCGCCCGGTCGACCAGGGTGATGCGGGTCAGGGGCTGCGCCGTGCCGCCTGCGAGCGCCAGCGTGCCGCGCTGGAGGAGGGTGCGCGCAAGCCGCGCGCCGATGAAGCCGGCGCCGCCGGTGATGACGATGTGCATGGTGGACGTGTCTCCTTCTCGGCCAGTCTAGCCTCGAAGCTGACCGGTGGCTGAGCCTGCACGAATCGGTGCAAAGGCACATACTTGGCCGCACCGGCCGTCGGCACAGGCGGCTGTTGCAGAACACAACAGGAGACTCCGCATGGATGGCATCGCGCAACGCACCGTGTCCAAGATCAGCTGGCGGCTGCTGCCGCTCTTGATGGTCAGCTACTTCATCGCCTACCTCGACCGCGTCAACCTCGGCTTCGCCGGCGCGGCGATGTCGAAGGACCTGGGCTTCACCAGCACCGTGTTCGGCAATGCGGCGGGCATCTTCTTCATCGCCTACTTCCTGCTCGAGGTGCCGAGCAACCTGGCGCTGGAGCGCTTCGGCGCGCGGCGGTGGATCGCCCGCATCATGCTCAGCTGGGGCTTGATCTCCGCCGCCCAGGCCTGGGTCGGCGGCGCGACCAGCTTCAACATCGTGCGCTTCCTGCTCGGCGCGGCCGAGGCGGGCTTCTTCCCGGGCGTCATCTTCTATCTCACGCTCTGGTTTCCCGCGGCGTACCGCGCGCGCATCGTCGGCTGGTTCATGTTCGCGGTGCCCATCTCGAGCGTGATCGGCTCGCCCATCTCCGGCTACATCCTGAACATGGAGGGCCTGGCGGGCATGCACGGCTGGCAGTGGCTCTTCATCCTCGAGGCCGTTCCGGCGGTGATCCTCACCGTCTTCGTGCTGCTGTACCTGCCCGACGGGCCGAAAGACGCGAAGTGGCTGACGGCCGACGAGCGCAAGTGGCTGCAGGGAACGCTCCAGGCCGAGCGCCGCAACCGCGAATCGCTGCACGCCATGTCGTGGAAGCAGTCGCTGCTCAACTGGCGCGTGATCGCGATGGGCGTCATCTACATGGGCATCACGGTGCCGCTGTACGGCCTGGGCTTCTTCCTGCCGCAGATCATCAAGGGCTTCGGCGGGCTGGGCAATGTGGAGGTCGGCTTCATCAATGCCTTCCCGTACCTCGTCGGCGCGATCGCCATGCTGCTGTGGACGCGCTGGTCCGACGCGCGGCGCGAGCGCAAGGGCTTCCTGCTGGTGCCGCTGGCCTGCATCTTCCTCGGCCTCATGGCGGCCGCCGAGATCAGCGCGCCGGTGCCCAAGATGGCGGCGGTGACGCTGGCCGCCTTCGGCATCTTCAGCGCCTTGCCGGTGTTCTGGACGCTGCCCACCGCCATCCTCAGCGGCACCGCGGCGGCGGCCGGCATCGCCTGGATCAACTCCATCGGCAACCTCGGCGGCTACATCGGGCCGACCCTGTTCGGCGTGCTGCGCGACCGCATGGGCAACGACATCTATGCCGTGATGTTCCTGGCCCTGCTGTCGGTGCTCGGCTTCGTGCTGGTGCTCGTCGTGGGGCACGACCCGCGCGGCGAGCAGGCGGGCGAGCCGGCCCGCGTCTGAGGGCCGCAAACGACAAGGGCGCCCGAGGCGCCCTTGCTGGTCACGGCCGGCTCACATGCCGACGTAGTTGGGACCGCCGCCGCCTTCGGGCGTGACCCACACGATGTTCTGCGTCGGGTCCTTGATGTCGCAGGTCTTGCAGTGCACGCAGTTCTGCGCATTGATCTGCAGGCGCTCCTTGCCGGCATTGGCCTCGTCGGGCACGAACTCGTACACGCCCGCGGGGCAGTAGCGCGACTCGGGCCCGGCGTACTCGGGCAGGTTGATGCGCGTGGGCACCGTCGGGTCCTTGAGCGTCAGGTGCGCCGGCTGGTTCTCTTCGTGGTTGGTGTTGCTGATGAACACCGAGCCCAGGCGGTCGAAGGTGAGCTTGCCGTCGGGCTTGGGGTAGTCGATCTTCTTGTACTGCGCGGCCGGCTTCAGGCGCGCGTAGTCGGGTTCCTTGCGGTGGATGGTCCACGGGATGTGGCCGCGCAGCAGGAACTGCTCGATGCCGTTCATCACGGTGGCCGTGTACAGGCCCTTCTTGAACCAAGTCTTGAAGTTGCGGTCCTTGTACAGCTCGGCGTGCAGCCAGCTCTTCTCGAAGGCGGCCGGGTAGGCACTGAGCTCGTCGTGCTGGCGGCCGGAGGTCACGGCGTCGAAGGCGGCCTCGGCAGCGAGCATGCCGGTCTTGATGGCGGCATGGCTGCCCTTGATGCGGCTCACGTTGAGGTAGCCCGCGTCGCAGCCCACCAGCGCGCCGCCCGGGAACACCGTCTTGGGCAGCGCCAGCAGCCCGCCGGCGTTGATGGCACGCGCGCCGTAGCTCAGGCGCTTGGCGGGCTTGAGGCCCTGGTCCTGGCCTTCGAAGTAGTAGCGGATGTTCGGGTGCGTCTTGAAACGCTGGAACTCCTCGAAGGGGCTGATGTAGGGGTTCTGGTAGTCGAGGCCGACCACGTAGCCGACGATGACCTGGTTGTTCTCGGCGTGGTACAGGAAGGCGCCGCCGTAGGTGTTCGGGTCCAGCGGCCAGCCGGCCGCGTGCAGCACCAGGCCGGGCTCGTGGCGGGCCGGGTCGATCTCCCACAGCTCCTTGATGCCGATGCCGTAGCTGGCGGGGTCGCTGTTCGCGTCGAGTTTGAAGCGGCTGATGAGCTGGCGGCCCAGGTTCCCGCGCGCGCCCTCGGCAAAGATCGTGTACTTGGCATGCAGCTCCATGCCGAGCTGGAAGTTCTCGGTCGGCTCGCCGTCCTTGCCCACGCCCATGTTGCCGGTGGCCACGCCCTTGACCGAGCCGTCATCGTTGTAGAGCACCTCGGCGGCCGGGAAGCCCGGGAAGATCTCCACGCCCAGTGCCTCGGCCTGCTGCGCCAGCCAGCGCACCACGTTGCCCAGGCTGATGATGTAGTTGCCGTGGTTCTGGAAGTTGCCCGGCAGCATGAAGTTGGGCGTGCGCATGGCGCCCTTCTCGGTGAGGAACAGGAAGGTGTCGGCGGTGACCGGCTGGTTCAGCGGCGCGCCCTTCTGCTTCCAGTCGGGGATGAGCTCGGTGAGCGCGCGCGGGTCCATGATGGCGCCCGACAGGATGTGCGCGCCGGGCTCGGAGCCCTTCTCGAGCACGACGACCGAGATCTCCTTGCCTTCCTGCTCGGCCAGTTGCTTGAGGCGGATCGCGGTGGCCAGGCCGCCGGGGCCTGCACCGACGATCACCACGTCGTATTCCATGGCTTCGCGGGGACCGAACTGGGCGAGGATTTCGTCTTGGGTCATCGGGGGTGTCGCTGATAATGGTTCGAGGCAGGCGCAGGCCGCCCCGTCGGCGGCCTCGCGCATTCTATTCGGCACCCTCCCGGGGTCCGCCCGTCCCCGGCGCGACTGCGCCAGGCGTGCCGGCCTCGTTCGCGCACACCCATGAAGATCGAGATCCCCGAGACGAAGAAGCTGGTCTACGAGACGGTCATTCCCATTCGCTGGGGCGACATGGACGCGATGGGCCACCTGAACAACGGCACCTACTTCCGCTACATGGAAACCGCGCGCATCGACTGGATGCATTCGATCGGCTTCCAGCCCGACCCGGGCGGCGAAGGCATGGTGATCGTCAATGCCTTCTGCAACTTCTACCGCCAGATCGAATACCCCGGCGACGTGCTGCTGAAGATGTACGTGAGCGATCCGGGCCGCACCACGTTCGAGAGCTGGGCCACGATGGCGCGGCGCGATGCGCCCGACGTGGTCTGCGCCGCGGGTGGCGCGACCACCATCTGGGTCGACTTCCCGAAACAGAAGGCGAAGGATCTGCCCGCCTGGCTGCGCGAGATCGTGTCCGTCCCGGCCTGAGCGGGAGCGCCAGCGGGGACGCGATCAGGCCGGCTGCAGCACGATCCGCGCTTCCAGGCCGGAACGCGCGCCCGCCGGCGGCGAGCGCAGTTCGAGGGCCGCCTCGTGCTGCTGCACGATGGTCGACACGATGGACAGGCCCAAGCCGTACCCGGCTCGGTCGTCGCTGTGCCGCACGTGGCGCTGCCTGAGCGTCTGCAGCTGGTCGGCCGCGACGCCCGGCCCGTCGTCGCGCACGACCAGCGTGCAGGGCAGTTCGACCACCAGTTCCACCCGCCCGCCCTGGCCATAGCGCAGGGCGTTCTCGATCAGGTTGCGCAGGGCGATCGCCAGCGCGTCGACGTCGCCGCGCGCCAGCGGCACCGCCTCGTCGGGCACGCTCAGGTGCAGCCGGTTCGCGCTGCGGGCGTCCTGCCAGAACTCCTCGGCCACGGTGCCGGCCAGGCGCACCAGGTCGACCGGCGTGCGGGCGAGCGAGGCGCCGGATTCGGCGCGCGAGAGCTGCAGCAGCTTCTCGGTGCGGTGGCTCAGCGTCTGCAGGGCGTCCAGCGCGCCCTCGACGTCGCTGCGCGCCAGGTCGTGTTCCAGCGCGGTCTGCAGCCGCAGCCGCGCGGCCGCCAGCGGCGTGCGCAGCTCGTGGGCGGCGTTGGCGGCCAGCGCCCGCTCCACGTCGAGCGCGTGCGACAGGCGCTCGAGCAGGCGGTTCACGTCGTCGGCCACCGAGCGCAGCTCGTGCGGCAGGCCGGGCAGGGCGATGGGCCGCAGGTCGGCGCTGCTGCGCACGCTGATCTCGCCGGCCAGGCGCTGCAGCACGCGCAGCTCGCGCTTGGCGATCTGGCGCAGCACCATCGCCAGCAGCGGCAGCACCGCGCCCATGGCCACGATCAGGCCGAGCAATGTGCGGTTCACGGCGTGCCGGCGTTCTTCCATCGGGTCGGCCACCTGCATGTACAGGTCTCGCGTGGGATGGCGCACCGTGTAGATGCGCCAGTCGGGCCGGTTGTTGGCGAAGCCCGGCGCGAGCGGCACGTCGAAGATCTCAGGCCGGGCGTTCGACGAGTGAAGCAGCACGCGGGTGCCGGGGTTGATCACCTGGTAGATCACCTCGTCCTCGATGAACAGCGGCGGCGGTGCGATCAGCGGCTGCGCCGGTTCCTGGCCCTTGGACATGGCGTCGTACTGCTCGATCGCGATGTCGAACATGCGGTGCGCCACTTCCACCAGTTCATTGTCGAAGTTGTAGTTGATCTCGCGGTCGATGTACCAGACCACTGCGAGCACGCACACCAGCCAGACACTGCCGACCGACAGGATCAGCGTGCGCGCCAGCCGGCCGGCCAGCGAATCGACCGCGGCCGGCAGCGCGCGCGCGTGCGAGAGCAGGCCCATCAGCGCGCGGCCTCGCGGGCGGGCGCGACGCGCCTCATTCCTCGTCGAC
>Ga0308159_1005736_pt1 | contig 10302 bp, 8 predicted proteins | sample PhyCR1_FD_201040 | JGI IMG/M metagenome (GOLD analysis project Ga0308159, IMG submission 201040) | Phyllosphere microbial communities from UC Gill Tract Community Farm, Albany, California, United States - DLSLC.R1 | ecosystem: Host-associated > Plants > Phyllosphere > Unclassified | place: USA... | reverse complement strand
TGGCATCCCTCGTCCGGAGCCGGCGAAGACCGCCGGAGTGACGCCCAACACCCGGCGGAAGTGACGCGTGAGGTGGGCTTGATCGTGAAAGCCCGTGCGGGCGGCGACCTCGGCAGGCCGGCCGCCGTCGACGAGCATGCGGCGCGCGGCGTCGACCCGACGCGTCACGAGATAGCGGTGCGGGGCGATGCCGTAGGTCTGCGAGAACACGCGCACCAGGTGGCTGGGGTGCGCGTGCAGTTCACGGGCGGCGTCGGCGAGGGTGAACGACTCCCCCCACCGGTCGTCGAGGAACGAGCGCAATCGCCTCGCCAATGGCACATCGGCGAACACCGCCGCCTCCGACCCCGCGTGCGACAGCACGGCCTCGCGAACGGCGATCAGCCAGTGCTCGGCGGCGAGTTCGTCTCCGGGATGCCGGAGCGCCGCGTGGATCCTTTGTGCTGCGGCCACCGCCGAATCGCGGGCGAGGGTCGGCCGTCGCGCGATGCGCGCCGCCGTCGCTTCGGACAACCAGTCGCCTGACAGGTACAGCACGCGCTTGCGGTACCCCTCACCCGCGCGCGCCGGACGCCCGTCGTGCGGGATGCCCGGCGGCAGGAGCGTGACCGCCGCGGGCACCGCCTGATGCGCCGCGCCGTCGAGACCGTATGACACCGCCCCGCGGTCGACGAGCATGACCGCCCAGTCATCGTGCGTGTGCACGGGGTACACATGATCGAGATTGGCGTAATACGTCTCGCGCAGGAACGGCACCTCAGGATGCCAAGCCCGCACGCGATCGACCATGCAAGAAACGTACAAGACACCTCCGACACCGCGGGCCGAGGCTGGATCCATGACCGATGTGACCGACGCACCCCGTTTCGACACCAAGGTGGTGGTGGTGCTCGCCGCCGACCTCGCCGCCTGGCAGGAGCTGAACGTGACGGCTTTCCTCATGTCGGGGATCGCCACGAGCGGAGACGACCTCGTCGGCGAGCCCTACCGTGACGCCGACGGAACGACCTACCTGCCGATGCTCCGCCAGCCGGTCATCGTGCTGTCCGCCGACACCGAGACGCTCGCCCGGGCACGAGCCAAAGCCGCCGCGCGCGAGGACGTCTCCGTCGCGATCTACACCCGAGAGCTGTTCAGCACCTCACACGACGCGGCCAACCGGGCCGCGGTCGCCGCCGTCGCGGCATCCGATCTCGATCTCGTCGGGATCGCCGTGCGCGGACCGCGCAATGTCGTCGACCGTGTGGTGAAGGGGGCGACGTTCCACAGGTGAGGAAACGACGAAGGGCCGGACGCCTGTCGGCATCCGGCCCTCTCGTACGAACCCCGCTCGGAGGTTCCGGACGACTAGTTGCCGCCGTTGATCACCGACAGGTACGACCCGAAGGGGCGCGCGGTGTCGAGATCGGCGAAGTCGTCGGCAAGGCCCTCGTGAGGCGTGTTCTCGTTCTGCATGAACCAAGTGTCCGCGAGCGGCCGTCGTCCCGGAGGGTGGTTGACAACCGCCTAATATCTCGCCTAGCTAACTACTCTGGCAGAACGACCGCCGTCACGTGCTCGACGCCTGATCCGTCCCGGCCAACACCGGTGCGAGCACGATGATCGCGGCGCCCACGAGGGCCACCGCGGAGCCGACGTAGTCCCACACGGTCGGCCGGAAACCGTCCACGACGATCCCCCACGCCAGCGAACCCGCGATGAACACTCCGCCGTAGGCCGCGAGGACCCGACCGAAGTTCGCCTCGGGCTGCAGCGCCGCGATGAACCCGTAGGCGCCGAGGGCCAGGATGCCGAGTAACGCGAGCCACCACCCGCGGTTCTCACGGACGGCCTGCCACACGAGCCACGCCCCGCCGATCTCGGCGATCGCAGCCACGGCGAACAGGATCACAATGCGCGCGGCGGTCATTCCGTCATTATCGACCGCGTAACCCGAGCGGCCACCACCGTGACCGTTCGGGTTACGCCGGAAAACCGGCAGATGACGGGTGCGAAACATTTGGGAGGACTGCGCTTCGCGGCCGCTACGGTTCCCTCGAGGAGGTACCCATGACTCGACCCCGCACGGTGACCCACACCTACACGCTGGCGGGCGGTTGGCAGAAGGCGCACCACGGACCCTTGACGGCGGAACTCGCCGAGAACCTGCGCCGCTCCGGCGTCACGATGGTCCGCGCCCGAAGAGGGATGTTCGACACCCGCGAGATCTCGCTTCGCGACTACCCTCCGCGGCGAGCCGAGGCGACCGTCCTTCCCCGCTGACGAATCATCCCCGCTCCGAGCGGAGCGGACCGCTCTCGAACGGCGGCGCCGATCCGGTCCCGAGCGGAGTCGGCAACGCCAGAGGGGCCCCGCGTCCGGCGAGGCCCCTCTGGAAGGTGGTCGTGCGCGCGTCAGGCGCGAGCGGCGGCCGAGGTCATGGGGCACTCGAACGGGTCGCGGGCGGCGAGTCCCACCCGGTTCAGGTACTGGATGACGATGCCGTACGACTCGAACAGCCCGGTCTCGACGTAGGGCACGTTCAGCGTCTTGCTGTGCTCCTTGACGATCGCACGGGCCTTGCTGAGGTGCGGGCGCGGCATGTTCGGGAAGAGGTGGTGCTCGATCTGGTAGTTGAGGCCGCCCATGAGCCAGGTGGCCCACCAGCCGCCGGTGATGTTGCGCGAGGTGCGCACCTGCTTGCTGAAGAAGTCGAGCTTCGCATCGGGGGCGATGACGGCCATGCCCTTGTGGTTCGGAGCGAACGAGGCGCCCATGTACAGACCGAACACGGCGAGCTGCACGCCGAGGAACGCGAAGGCCATGCCGAGCGGGAGGAAGACGAAAACCGGAGCCACGAAGATCGCGAAGCGCAGGGCGATGATGCCCAGCTCCGTCCAGCGACCCTTGACGGGCTCGCGCGAGAGCAGGTGGCGCAGGGCGAGGAAGTGCAGGTTGGCACCCTCGAGCGTCAGCAGGGGGAAGAACGCCCAGCCCTGGCGCTGGGTGATCCAGCGCTGCACACCGCGCGCCTTGGCGGCGTCGACCTCGAGGAACGAGATCGTGTCGATCTCGATGTCGGGGTCTTTGCCCACGCGGTTCGGGTTGGCGTGGTGACGCGTGTGCTTCGACGTCCACCACGACAGGCTCATCCCCACGACACCGGCCGCGAGCCAAAGCGCGACGCGGTCGTTCGCCTTGCCCGAGGCGAAGATCTGCTTGTGCGCCGCCTCATGGGCGAGGAAGGCGACCTGCGTGAAGAGGATGCCGAGCGCGGCCGCGATCAGCAGCTGGAACCAGCTGTCGCCGAGAAGGACGAACCCGGTGATACAGCCGGCGAAGCCGAGCGCGAGAGCGACACCGACCATGGCGTAGAAGCGGCGGGCGCGAACGAGCAAACCTGTTTCGCGGACGACCTGCGACAGCTCGGTGTAGGCCTTGGCCATGGGAGGGAACTCCGTCGTTCCCTTGTAGGTCTGACGGATCGGTCCCATCCGGGACTCGATGACGGGTGCAGCCAATGCATGCTCCTCGGTGGGGGTGACCGAAGTCTCGAAGCCGGTGGCAGATGCCGACGACTTGGTGGCCACGCTACGGGGGCCGTATGCGCGTGGACGCATACGCCCAGGTCGAGACAGGCGGAAATCCGCGTGTTCGCGCTGGCTCGCCCCGTTTCTGCTCAGGCGATTGCCAGGCTCAGGCACCGGCGTTCTCACACGAGAGGCGGCAGCACAACCCTGTCGGCGTTTTGGGCCTCGCCGACATACACCGGTCGCTATGGCACGGCAGAAGAACGCGCACAACGCACCCCCGCCCGAGGCGGGCGACAAACCCGAATCCCCCACCGACCTCGAGAAGAGATCGTGGGGATACATCCTCAAGAAGACCCTGCGGGAGTTCTCCGCCGACCAGTGTCTGGATGCCGCGGCGGGTCTGGTCTACTACTCGGTGCTCGCGCTGTTCCCCGCCCTGCTCGCGATCTTCTCGGTCCTGGGCGTCATCGGGCAGGGTGAGGCCGCTGCGGGCGCGATCGTCGATGTCGTCCGGCAGGTGGCCCCGGATGCCGCTGACTCCCTCAGCGGACCGCTCGAAGAGATCGCGTCGTCGCCGGGAGCCGGTCTCGCCCTCGTTTCCGGGATCGTGCTGGCCCTGTGGTCGGCCTCGGGCTACGTCGGCGCGTTCAGCCGCGCGATGAACCGCATCTACGAGATCGAAGAGGGTCGCCCGTTCTGGAAGCTGCGTCCCCTCCAACTGGTCGTCACCGTGATCGCCGTGGTGTCCCTGGCCCTCGTGGCCCTCGGCCTCGTCATCTCGGGCGATGTGACCTCGGCCATCGGCAACGCTCTGGGGCTCGGTGAGGGCGTCCAGATCGCGTGGGACATCGCGAAATGGCCGGTGATGCTGGTCGTCATCGTGTTCCTGGTCGCCGTCCTCTACTACGCCACGCCCAACGCGAAGCAACCGAAGTTCCGGTGGATCAGTCTGGGCGCAGTCGTCGCGATCGTCATCCTCGCGCTGGCCACGGCCGGCTTCGCGTTCTACATCGTCAACTTCTCGAACTACGACCGGACGTACGGCTCGCTCGCGGGTGTGATCGTGTTCCTCCTGTGGCTCTGGATCGCCAACCTCGCGCTGCTGTTCGGCGCGGAGTTCGACGCCGAACTCGAGCGCGGCCGCCAGTTGCAGGCCGGCATCGCCGCCGAGCGAGACCTGCAGCTGCCCGCTCGCGACACCCGGAAGAGCGACAAACACGACAAGAAGGAGCAAGAGGACATCGACGAGGGCCGTCGCATCCGTCTCGGCAGGGCCGACGAGCCGGACACGACGCCGAAGAAGAGGCGCCGCGGGTTGTTCGGGAGGCGCACATGACGCGCGAGGCTCGGCGATCGGAGGTACGCGGGTGCCCGTGAACAGACTCTGGCTCGTCCGACACGGCGAGAGCGAGGGAAACGTCGCCGCCTCGAGGGCCGAACGCGAGGGCGCAGCCGTCATCGCCCTCGACACCCGTGATGCGGACGTCGCCCTCTCCCCCGTCGGCGAGGATCAGGCTCGCGCGCTTCGCCCCTGGATGACATCCACCGGCACGTCGATCGAGGAGTTCTGGGTCTCGCCCTACCACCGCGCGCGACAGACCCTCGCTCTCGCCCTCGACGGTGCCGGCACCGCCTCGCCGCTGCGGGTGGATGAGCGGCTCCGCGACCGAGAACTCGGCATCCTGGATCTTCTGACGACCCGCGGGGTGCACGAGCTGCACCCCGAGGAGGAGGCGAGGCGTCGCCACCTCGGCAAGTTCTTCCACCGTCCGCCCGGCGGCGAGTCCTGGGCCGATGTCGCGCTGCGGCTGCGGTCGTTCCTCGCCGACAACCTCGACCGGCCGGCCGACACCGCGCTGCTGGTGGCGCACGATGCCGTGATCATGCTCGTGCTGTACATCCTGCTCCCGATGGACGAGCCCGAGCTGCTTGCGTTCACCGCCGCGAACACGGTGCGCAACGCCTCGGTGACCGAACTGGTCCGCACCGACGGCGGCTGGAAGCTCCTGACCTTCTCCGACGTCACCCACCTCGAGAGCGAGGGTGCCGACGTCACCGTCCACTCCGGAGTGACCGATGCCCCCCACCGTTGAGAACGTCACGAAAACGCTGCTGAAGGACTGGGGACTGCCGGACCCCGGGTCGAAGAAGGCCCGCGGGCAGGTCGTCGTGGTCGGAGGCTCGCCGCGTTCGCCCGGCGCCGTGCTGCTGTCGGCCGAGGCGGCGCTGCGCGTGGGCGCGGGACGAGTGGGCCTGGCCGTGCCGCCCGACATCGCCCCCGGCCTCGGCACCGTCATGCCCGAGGCCGGCGTGTACGCCTGGGGAGGGGATGCCGACTCCCTCGACGACGGCCTGCGCTCGGCGCTGGAATCGGCTGACGCGGTGCTGCTCGGTCCGGGTTTCGACGATCCCGAGGTCACGCGGATCGCGCTCACGGCCATCGCCGCCACCGGCGTCACCCGGCTCGTGCTGGATGCCTTCGCACTCGGCATCCTGCCCGACCTCGATCGCGCGATCCTCCCCGATGATCTGCTCATCAACGCGAACGAAGAAGAGGCCGCGTTGCTTCTGGGACGTGACCTCGGGTCGAACCGCACCGACGACATCGCCGAGATCGCCCGGCGCTATCGCGCCGTGGTGCACTGCTTCGGAACCGTCGCCGCACCCGACGGGCACGTATGGCAGGCCGAACCCGGCGGCGGGGGTCTCGGTACGGCGGGCAGCGGCGACGTGCTGTCGGGGTGCATCGCGGGCTTCGGCTCGCGCGGGCTCGAGTCGGAGCGGGCCGCCGTCTGGGGCGGATGGACGCATGCGCGATCGGGTGACCGGCTCACCGAACGGGTCGGCGTGGGGTTCTTGGCGCGCGACCTGTTGGGCGAGGTGACGAGGGTGGTGCGAGATGCGGTGGGATGAGCACCGCGCGCGGGTGCGGCGTCACCGATCGCCCTCGATCCATCGCGCGACGCGACCGCCGAACACCTCCCAGTTGGCAGCCCGCCCCAGCCCGACGTGATCGAGATCGACCGACTCGACCTCCAGCCGCCCCTCGATGCGCGATCGCCAGTCCGCGTCGCGTCGGGCCGCCGTGTCGATCCCGACACCGCGCGTGGCAGCGATCAACAGCGTGTCGGATCGCACCGTCCCGGTCAGCGCCGGGATCGACAGCCGCAGGTGTCGAGCGAAGGTCGCGATCAGTCGTTGCCGCACCTCGGCGTCGAGGTCGGCGAGGACGGGATCGTCGGCGATGCTGCTCGCGAAGGCGGCGACCTGCTCGTCGACCGGGGCGCCGAGCTCGTCGGCGGCCCCGTCGGCGTACGCGTCGAGGAGGACGATGGATGCCACCTCGTCGCCGAGCCGAGCCGCGACGGCGTGCGCGAGCTGACCGCCGAACGACCACCCGAGCAGATGGTACGGACCGTGCGGGCGCACCGCACGGATGCGCTCGATCTGGTCGGTGACGATGGCGTCCACCGACGTCAGCTCGGGTCCGCCCGACAGTGCCGGATCCTGCAGCGCGTAGACCGCGTAGTCGGAATCGAGGTGTCGGCAGAGACCGGCGTAGGCCCAGCCGAGGCCGCCGGCGGGTTGCAGGCAGAAGACCGCGGGGCCGTCGGCATCGCGCAGGCGCAGCACGGGGGCGAACACCGTCTCGCTGCGCTCACCCGCTGCCGCGCGCGCGAGTCCCGCGACGGTGGGCGCCCCGTACAGGTCGCGAACGCTCAGGTCGAGTCCCGACGATGACCGCAGCCGCGAGACGACGCGCACGGCGAGCAGCGAGTGACCGCCGAGGAGGAAGAAGTCGTCGTCGCGGCCCACGTCGTCGAGCCCCAGCACGTCGGCCATCGCCTCGGCGATCAGGTACTCCACGTCGCCGATCGGGCTCTTCTTCTCGGTCGGTTCGCGCGCCGGTTCGGGCAGAGCACGAACATCGAGCTTGCCGTTGACGTTCAGGGGCAGCTCGTCGACCACGGTCACCGTGGCGGGGACGAGGTAGTCCGGCAGTCGCGAGCGCAGGGCGGCGGTGACCTCGGAGGCCGAGACGGGAGCGTCGTCGGGTACGACGTACGCCGCGAGCTCGGTTCCGCGCGGGCCGCGCACGGGCACGACCGCGGCCCGCCGGACCCCGCCGAGCGCGACGAGCGCCGAGGCGATCTCGGCGGGCTCGACGCGGTGACCGCGGATCTTGACCTGGTCGTCACTGCGCCCGAGGTAGGTGAGCAGCCCGTCGTCGCCGACCATCGCGAGATCGCCCGTCCGGTACATTCGCTGCCCCGGCGTCCCGAACGGATCGGCGACGAAGCGCTCGGCCGTCAGATCGCTGCGTCCGAGATAGCCGCGCGCCAAGCCGACGCCCGACAGGTACAGCTCTCCCGGCACGCCCGGACGCACCGGGCGGAAGCCGTCGTCGAGCACACGCGCGACCGTGCCCATGATCGGGCGGCCGATGGTGGATGCGGCGCGTTCGTCGACGTCGGCACCGAGCGCGTTGATCGTGTACTCGGTGGGGCCGTACAGGTTGTATCCGCGAACGCCGGGGGCGTCGCGCAGAGCCGTCCACAGAGCGTCGGGCACCGCCTCTCCCCCCAGCGAGACGAAAACGACGCCCGGGCCGTCGGCGGTGGGGTCGGTGCAGCGTTCACGGGCGAGCAGGCCCTCGTCGACCAGGATGCCGCCGTAGCTCGGGGTCACGTCGAACCCGTCGATGCGATGCTCGTCGTAATAGGACAGGAGCGCGCGCGGATCGCGACGCATGTCGTCGTCGATCACGTGGACGCTGTGCCCCTCGAGGAGCCACAGCAGTTGCTCCCACGAGGCGTCGAACGCGAACGAGGTGGTGTGCGCGATCGCGAGACGTCGCCCGCCGGCCGCCGCCACCACGGGCGAGAAGATCTCGACGCGGTGGTTGACGAACATGTTGGTGAGCCCGCGATACGGCACCGCGACCCCCTTCGGCTTACCGGTCGATCCCGACGTGAAGATGACGTAGGCGAGGGCGTCGAGCGCGCGCTCGGGCTCGACGAGCGGACCCTCGCCCGCCGCATCGGGCGGCACGACCTGCAGACCGACGGGCACCGCCCCGGTGAGCCGGTCGTCGGCCACGACGACCGCGGGGTCGGCCTCGCGCAGGATGTCGGCGACGCGGGTCGGCGGCAGGGTGGGGTCGATCGGCACGTAGGCGGCATGGGTGGCGAACACGGCGAAGAGAGCGACGATCATGCGGGCGTCCCGCGGCAGGTACAGTGCGACGCGCGACTCGGGACCGATCCCCTGCTGCTGCAGGGCGATGGCCAGGCGCGTGGCGCGGTGCACGAGCTCGGCGAACGTCCAGCGCACGGGACCGGCGACCACCGCGAGCCCGTCGGGGTCGATCGCGGCACGCCGCACGAGCAGTTGCCACACCGTCTCCTCGAGCAACGCCGCGTCGTCGGTGCTCGGCGTCGCTCCCACGAGGGCGGCCGAGGCCGTCTCGTTCGGGTCACCGACGTCGAGGGCCGCGAGCGCACCGGTGTGGTCGGCGAGCGCTTCGAGCGCTCGGACGAACGCGGCGACGATGCGGCCGGTCACGCGCTGCGCGTCGTCGTCGCTCGACCACGTGCCGGGACGCGACATGACGCGGATGCGCGCACCCGTGTGCTCGTCGCCCGGGTTCACCACGACGGTGAGCGGGTAGTGCGTCGCGTCTCGGACCGTCTGCGCGCGCTGACGCAGAGCGCCGTCGGGTCCGAGCCGCTCGGTCGGCGCAGTGACGGGGATGTTCTGGAAGACGAACAGGGTGTCGAACAGTTCGCGGAACCCGGAGGTCGCGAGGATCTCGGAAAGCGGCACGTCGGGATGCGCGAGCATCGCGCCGCGGAACCGTGTGAGATCGTCGAGATGGCTCTGCACGCCGGCACCCGGACGGATGTGGACGCGCACCGGTACGGTGTTGAACAACAGCCCGAGCAGGTCATCGACGCCGGGGATCTCGGGCGGTCGTCCCGAGGTCACGGTCCCGAACACCACGTCACTGCGCCCCGTCTCGTGGCGCAACGCGAGCCCCCAGGCCAGCTCGTACATCGCGCTGAGCGGTACACGGGCCATGGTGCCCGCCCGCCTCAACCGCGCGGACAGGGCCGGATCGAGGGTCACCACGCGTTCGACCGAACGTCGGTCGCCGACGGAAACGGACGCGGGCGGAGCGACCAGGGTCGGCCCCTCCACACCCGCGAGCGCATCGCCCCAACGCGAGCGCGCGGCCACCCGGTCGCGGGCGGCGAGCCAGGCGACATACGCCGCGTACGGCGGCCCCGATCGCTCGATCGCCGCTCCGCGTCGGGTGTACTCGTCGAGGATGCCGCGCAGGAACCGCCAGATCGACCAGCCGTCGAGGATCGCGTGCTCCACGGTCAGCACCCACGTGTGCCGCAGACCATCCGGTGCGGTGAGCAAGCCGAATCGCAGCAGCGGCCCGTCGCCGTCGAACCCGTGCGCGCGCTGCTGAGCGAGGAACGGCTCGCGGTCGTCGCCGGTGCGCACGTCCCACGCGATGTCGGGCGATCGCGGAACGACGAGCACCGTACGCTCACCGACGCGGCGGAAGTGGCCCGCCACGTGCGGGTGCTGCGCGATGGTGCGCGCGGCGGCAGCGCGCAGAGCGGCCACATCGAGCGGACCCGTCAGGTCGGTGATCGTCTGCGAGAGATAGACATCGGTGTCGCCGGAGAGGTCGCGGTGGAACAGCAGACCTTCCTGCAGACCCGTCGCGGGATGCACCGCCCGGAGGGGCCCGGCGGTCCGCTCGATGTCGCGG